>Ga0209474_10002293_pt1 | contig 17790 bp, 17 predicted proteins | sample GraSoiAngelo_145_FD_185902 | JGI IMG/M metagenome (GOLD analysis project Ga0209474, IMG submission 185902) | Grasslands soil microbial communities from the Angelo Coastal Reserve, California, USA - 14_1009_05_20cm (SPAdes) (version 2) | ecosystem: Environmental > Terrestrial > Soil > Grasslands... | reverse complement strand
TCGGCTCGCGCAGCCAAGCGACGCGCCCGCTGCATGCCCCCGCGCTGGAGACGGCCCACCCGTGAAGAGCCGGACAATCACCTGGGAGGAGCCGGGCGAGGCGGCTGCCGAGGGCTTGGCCATGACCGGCCTGGAATACCTGCGGGCGATGGCCGACGGGCGGCTGCCGGGACCGCCAATCGGGGCCACCATGGGGATGCTGCCAGGCGAGTTTGAGACCGGCAGGGCGGTGTTCTTCGCCGACCCTGGCGAGTACCACTACAACCCGATCGGGACCGTCCATGGCGGTCTCGCCGCCACGCTCCTCGACTCCGCCATGTCCTGCGCCGTGCATACCACGCTGGCGGCCGGTGACCATTACACGACCCTCGAGATCAAGGTGAACTTCGTCCGCCCGATTGGGGTCGAGACCGGCCGCGTGCGGGCTGAGGGCCGGCTCCTCCACCGTGGGGGCCTGGTCGCGACCGCGGAGGGAAGCATCGTCGCGGAGCGGGATGGGCAGCTCCTCGCTCACGGCACCACCACCTGCCTGCTGATGCGCGCCAGACCGGCCTGATAAGGCGGCGGCGCCGCCCACCAGTGCGAGGAGGTCCGCTCCGACCCGATTCTCACGATCGTGGTCTTGCCGGGCGCCGTTGGGGCCGAGCAGCGCGAAGGTGACGACATAGCTTGGGCACGGCCGCGACTGACCGCCGGCCGATCGCCCGAAGGCTTAGCTTGTCCTTCGAGAGCTCAGCCCTTCTCTTTGCCATCACGGCGAGGAGCCACGCCAGACTTCGCCATAGCTTGCCGGCGCAGGCGCCGCGTGCCACGAGGTCGGGCGCGAACGACCTGAGCGACCGGGCTGCCGCTGGCGACGAGCAATTCGCAAGGCGCCTCACAGCCAGGGGTGCCGCGGATCAGCCCTGATGCTGGACGCCCAGCAGCGCGAGTGCGTTGTGGATGCCCTGGTCGAGGACGTCGTCGGCGAGCTGCCGATCGGCCAGGGCGCGGGAAAGTTGGAGCGTCCCGACCATCAGGGCGAAGACGGTCAGCGCCTGCACGCGCTTTGACTGGGGATCGTCGGGCGCCAATCGGGCGGCAGCGTCATCGATGATCGCCAGCTGCCCATCGGTGTAGGCGCGCTTCACGGCGTCGGACGAGCGCACGATCTCGTCGAGGAGGGCAGCCGATGGACAGCCGCCTTCGGTGTCGTCGCGGTGCTGAGGCGACAGATATCCGCGAACGATCTCCTCGAGCGACTGCCTGCCGTATCGCTTGCGCTGCTCGCGGAGCTGGTCCGCGACGGTGCTCGCGACGAGGTCCACCTTCGAGTCGAAGTGGGCATAGAAGGCGCCATTGGTCAGGCCGGCGTCCGCCATGAGCGTCGCCACCCCGGAGCCATCGATCCCGTCCCGCTTGAGCCGACGGCCGGCCGCCTCGATGATCCGCCGCCGCGTCGTCTGCTTGTGCTCTTTCCCGTACCGGGCCATCGGCGACTCCTTACCGGGAAGGCTGCTCCTTCCCTCTTGACAGATATTATATGTCGCCCGTAATATTACGATCATCAGTCAATTAGTGCAAGGGAGTTCACGGTGACAACAGCCAAGCCAGTAGCGCTCGTGACGGGTGCCTCCTCGGGCATTGGGAAGGCAGCCGCGCTCGCCCTGGTCGATGCCGGGTTCCAGGTGGTGGGCACAAGCCGGAACACCTCGGGCGTCGCGCCGCTGGACGAGGTGACGTTCCTCGACCTCGACGTGACAAGCGACGAGTCGGTCACGGGTGCGGTCGAGCAGGTCCTCGATCGCTTCGGGCGGCTCGACGTGCTGGTCAACAACGCGGGCACCGGCGCAGCCGGGGCCGCCGAGGAAAGCTCCGTCGCCCAGGACCAGCGCGTCTTCGACATCAACTTCTTCGGGCTCGTCCGGATGACAAAGGCGGTCCTGCCGCACATGCGCGCCGCGGGAAATGGTCGGATCATCAACATCTCCTCGGTGCTCGGACTTGTCCCCGCGCCGTACATGGCCAGTTACGCCGCGACTAAGCACGCGATCGAGGGCTACTCCGAGTCGGTCGACCACGAGGTTCGGGAGCACGGAATCCGGGTGCTTCTCGTCGAGCCCGCCTACACCAGGACCGGCTTCGATGCCAAAGCCATCCAGCCCGACGCGCCGTTGCCGATCTACGCAGTGCAGAGGCACGTCTTCGACGGCGTGATGGCGCGTGCCATGGCGGACGGCGATGACCCGGCCATCGTCGCCGATGCGATCGTCGCGGCAGCCACCGATCCGAAGCCGAAGCTGCGCTACACCGCCGGTTCTACGGCCGGACGCGTCAGCGCCCTGCGCCGCTTCGTTCCCACGCGGGTCTTCGACCGGCAGATTCGGAAGCTCAACCGCCTGCCCGCCTGAAGCTTCGACCCTCAGCTCATCCACAACCAGGGAGAACCGTCATGGGCACCACCAGCAGCGAGCCCGTCATCACGTCCTACGCGAAGGCACCGGCCCGAACCATCACCGCCGGCGGCGTGACGTACGCCTACCGCGAGCTGGGACCGAAGGGCGAGATGCCCGTGATCTTCTTCGTCCACCTTGCGGCGACCCTGGACAACTGGGACCCGCGCATCATCGACCCGATCGCGGAGGAGCACCACGTCATCGCGTTCGGCAACCGCGGCGTCGGCGCCTCCACCGGCCAGGTTCCCGACAGCATCGAGGCGATGGCGGACGACGCCTACGCCTTTATCCGCGCACTCGACTTCGACAAGGTCGACATCTTCTCCTTCTCCCTCGGCGGCTTCGTCGCCCAAGCTCTCGTGGTCAAACACTCCGAGCTGGTCCGCAAGCTGATCCTCACCGGGACCGGCCCGGCTGGTGGCCAGGACATCGACAAGGTAGCCGGCACCACCTACTACGACATCCTGCGAGCGACCCTGACCCGGTCGGACCCGAAGGAGTTCCTGTTCTTCAACCGCAACGCCACCGGCAAGCCCGCCGCCCGGGCGTTCGTCAACCGGCTCAAGGAGCGAGCCGTCGACCGCGACGCCCCGATCTCGGTGAAGGCGTTCCAGACCCAACTTAAAGCGATCAAGAAGTGGGACGCTCGGCGCCTGCTGACCTGTCGAAGATCACCCAGCACACCCTGATCGCCAACGGCGACAACGACCGGATGGTGCCCTCCGTCCTCTCCGAGGAAATGCACCGCCGCATCCCTGGCTCCGAGCTGATCATCTATCCCGACTCCGGCCACGGCAGCATTTTCCAGTTCCAAGACAAGTTCGCCCCCGTCGCCGTCCAGTTCCTCGGCCGCTGACCACACCCTGCGAAGGAGGCAAGAAAGTGGCTACAAGACATCCGTCTGCGAGGAAGCCCTTCGTCTCATCGATCCCGCTGTGGATGCGTACCGATCAGCCCCGTCAGCAAGGAATGGACTACTGGAACGGCCCGCACTCGAAGATCATCTCCGCGACTCCGGGGATGGAGGAGTACCGCCAGATCCATCTGGCGGAGAACAATCCCGGGCTGTGGCCGGCCATCAGCGGCGTTGAGACGGTCATCCCAGCCGAGCGCAGGATCGACGGGGTCGCGGAGGTCACGTTCACGTCCGTTTTGTCCCCGCTGCGGGGCCGCAAGCAGACAAGCCTTGCGTACAAGGACGAAGCGAACGTGTTCCGGCGCACCCTTCTCTACGCGGGGCCACCGTACTCGGCCCGCTGGTACGACGTGGCCGGGCCCGGGGAGAAGGTGGGAGCGCGAAGCCTGATCTACCTACGCCGGCGGGAGGGCGTCAAGACCAGTGCGTTCCGGACGTTCCTCACGGACGAGCTTGTTCCCGCTCTCATCAACACAGGGGCGCTGCGGGAACTCCGAACCCAGGTCTTCTTGCCCTGGGTCAAACGGCTCTGGGACACGCCGAACGTCGCGCACGACAACCCCACCGACCAGCGGTTCCACGCCTCACTGATCCTCGGCTTCACTGATACCAACGCCCTACACGCGTTCTTCGGCAGCGAGGAGATCGCGACGCTCTCGGGCAAGCTGCCCGTCGTTTCCGCGGTCCACGCCTACGAGGTCACCGAAGCGCTGACCTACGTGAAGGACGGCAAAGTCCTCCCGCACTATCAGACGTAGGCCGGCACGAAAGCACCGACAGGCAATGCCCAACCCGCAGTCAACCCAGATGACAGCAGTTATGGCGTACCTGGGCGCGCGCGAGTCCGGGAACCTGCCTGAAAGGGCGGCGGATGTCCACAATCCGACCATGACGCTCGCGGGCGGAGCTCGCCGGGTCCTCGCGGCTGCCGGCCGAGCGCGACTCCACGGGGCCGGACGCTAGCCGATGCGTCCAATCGTGTGCTCAGTGCTGGTCGGCCGGGAAGCAGAGGTCTCGGCCCTGGACGCCCTGCTCGCCGGCGCCGCGGGAGGCGTCGGAGGCCTGGTCGCCATCCTCGGCCCGGCAGGCATCGGGAAGTCGCGGCTGGCTCGGGAGGCACAGGCTCGGGCTCCTCGGTGGGGCATCGACAGCCTCGTCGGCCGCGCGGTCCAGACCAGCAAGCTGCTTTCCCTGCGGCCATTTGCCGAGGCCTTCTCCGGACGGCTACGCCAAACCGCGCCGCCGCCATCCTCGCCGCGGTTGCAGCCGTACCTGCCGGCGCTGGCGGCGCTGTTCCCGGAGCTGGCGACTCCGGGCTCGGTGGCCGACGGCGAGCAGCTGCGCCTCCTGCTCCCCGAGGGGATCCTCCGGCTTCTCGAGGCCATTCGCGGCCCGGCCGGTTCGCTCCTCGTGCTCGAGGACTTCCAGTGGGCCGACACGGCCAGCCTCGAGGTTCTCGAATATCTCGCCGACAACCTCTCGGCAGTGCCCGCGCTCTGCCTGATCACGGTGCGTTCGGATGAGCCAAGCCCCGCCCTGGACCTCGTCGACCGGCTGCGGGCGCGGCGTGCGATCGCCGGGCTCGATCTGGAGCCGATGGAAGCAGAGGCAACCGAAGCCATCCTGGCGGCTTCGCTCGCGACTGACCGGCTTCCAACCGACCTCGTCGCCTTCATCCACTCCCGAAGCGAAGGGGTTCCCCTGCTGATCGAAGAGATCGCCGCCGACCTCGCGGCGACGGGGGCGCTGACCGTCACCGGGTCCCGATGGAGCTACCGGCCCACGAAGGCGTCGGTGCCAAAGAGCTTCCGGCAGCTGGTCGACCAGCGTCTAGCCTTCCTCGCGGAGGCCGATCGGGCAGTTCTCGAGGCGGCCGCGGCGGTCGGCCGGGAGTTCGATTGGCAGCTTGTTACCAACGTCGTCGGAAGGCCCGAGACGCACGTTCTCGACAGTCTCCGGCGAGGGGTGGCGGCCCAGCTGCTCGAATCAACGGGTTCCGGCCGCCACACCCGCTACCGCTTCCGGCACGCCCTGATGCGCATCGCCGTCCAGGACCAGACCACCGCCGCCGAGCGGCCTCGCCTGGCCCGGCTGGTCGCCGACCGGATCCAGGCCGCCCATCCGGGCCTGGCAGGGGAGTGGGGGGTCCGGACGGCCGAGCTGCGCGAGGAGGCCGGGCAGGCCGATGCGGCGGCGGCGCTCTGGCTGGCGGCCGGCCACGAGGCGATGGGGCGGGGGGCGCTCGCCGACGCCGAGCTCACCTTCGAACGCGCCCGCCAGGTGGGCGGCGCTCCCGAGCTGACCATGCAGATCGAGGAGGCGCTGCTCGAGGTACTGGTCCTGGCCGGCAAGACCGGCTCCGCCATCGAGCTCGGAGAGGACCTTCGGCGGCGGCTCGCGGTCACCACCGGTGACGGCCGCCGTGGCGCCCGGGTGCGCCTGCACCTGGCGCGGGCGCGGCTCGACAGCGGCTCACTGGCCGAGGCCGAGGCCGAGGTTGCCGCCGCCCTGACCGCCAGCGCTGATGGCGCGACCAGCGCCCGGGCCCACGTGGTGGCCGCCGCCATCGCGGCCGAGCGCCGTGACGTCCCCGCCGCCCGGGCCAACGCCGAGCTGGCCCTTGCCGAGGCCGGCACCCTGGACCTGCCGGAGGTCGGCTGCCAGGCGCTCCTGGTCGCCGGCCGGGTAGAGCGCAGTTTCGACCTCGACCTGTCGATCGGCGCCCTCGAGCGCGCGGACGCACTGGCGGACCAGCGTGGGCGGCCGCTCTGGCGTCTCCAGGCGCTGCAGGAGCTGGCCGTCAGCCGGCACTACCTCGAGGGTGGCACCGACCACGGCCAGCACGCCCGCGAACTGGCGCTCCAGCTGGGCGCCCTGCTCACACTGGCGGCGATCGACCTGCAATCCGCCGTCGCGCTCGACATGAGCGATCCGGCCACCGCGCTGGGCCACATCGACCGCTGCCTCGAGGCCTGCCGTCTCCATCATCTCCGCCTGCTCCCCTTCGCGCTGGCGGTAAAAGCCTTCATCCACGCCCACCTTCTCCAGGACCCGGAGTCGAGGGCGGCCGAGGATGCGGCGCTGGAGGCGGCGCCTGACGACGTGGACGTGGTGGCGCTGGTGGAGGGCGTCCGGGGCCACCGCCGCCTCCTTGTCGAGGACCGCCCGGGGGCGCTCGTCCACCTGGCCGCGGCGATGGCCCAGGTGCGTCGATCCGGGGTGGCCAACCCCTATCCATTTCGAGGGCAGTGGGCGCTGCTTCGAAGTCTTGAACCGGAAGGGGGCCAGGCGGACCGGGATGAGCTGGCCGCCTCACCGGGGGCGTTGGTCAGCGGCCGCAACCGCGGCTGCCTCGCCCTGGCCCAGGCGGTGCAGCTGGGCCGAGAGGGCCGCGCGGCGGACGCCGACCTCCTCGCCAGGCGCGCGGAGGAGCTGCTCGCCAGCGAACCGTGGATGCTGTATCACTGCCGGCGGCTGGTGGCGGAGGTGGCCGAGCGGGACGGGTGGGGCGCGCCAGAGCCGTGGCTTCGAGAGGCCATGGGTTACTTCCAGCGGGTGGGGCAGCTGGTGCTCGCGCGGACCTGTCGCGATCTTCTCCGCCGGATGGGGGCACGGCTGCCGCGGACCGGCAGGGGAGATTCCGCGGTGCCGCCGGCGCTGGCCGCGCTGGGCGTCACCAGCCGCGAGGTGGATGTGCTGAAGCTCCTGGCGGAAGGGCTCAGCAACCGGCAGATCGCCGGCCGCCTTTTCCTCTCCGAGAACACCGTCGAGACCCACCTCAGCAGCCTGCTGGCCAAGACGGGTGCGGCCTCGCGCGCGCAGCTGGTCGCCCGAGACCCGCTCGGCCTAATTCGGGGCAGCGCCGGCTCTTAACTCCCGGATTCCCGCGATTCCCGGCCGCCCGGCGGCGATCGACGATGGCCTCCCGTCCCCGCACCGGGGGCAACGGAACACCAGCACCGCAACAGGAGGCCCGTCGTGACACAGATCGCTGATCGCACCGCCACCCCCACAGCCGCGGAGGACGCCGCCGGGCTCTACCGGCTGCCCCCTGCGAGCCGGATCGGGCACACCCACCTGAGGGTCGCCGACCTGAAGCGTTCGCTGGCCTTTTACCGCGACGTCCTCGGCTTCACAGTCACCTATGAGACCGAGACCATCGCGATGCTGGCAGCGGGTGGCTACCACCACCACGTCGGCATGAACACCTGGGACAGCCTCGGGGGTCCCCGCCCGCCGCTCGGCACGACCGGCCTCCACCACCACGCGATCGTGCTCCCCGACCGCAGGTCACTGGCCGTCGCGGTGAAGCGGGTGATCGACAGCGGCCACCAACTGACCGACGCTCAGGACCACGGCGTCTCGGAGGCCTACTACCTCGACGACCCGGACGGGAACGGCGTCGAGCTGTACATCGACCGGCCGGCCGGGCGCTGGCCGGTCCAGCCCGACGGGAGCCTCGGCCTCTACTCGGTCCAGCTCGAGGTCGCAGACCTCCTGGTCGAGCTGGAGCCGTCCGGCGGCGCCCGCGCCGAGGAACTGGCCGACCGCTTCCGCGCCGCCAACGCCGGCTTCGCCGGGTTCGTCAACAGCATGACCGACGGCGACTGGGCGGCGCCCTGCCCGAAGGAGTCGACGACGGTCGGCGTGGCGGCGCACCACGTCGCCGCGGCCTATCCGGCCGTTCTCGCCAAGCTCGAGGCCCAGCACCGCGGGGAATCGGTGCAGAAGGCTCCCCAGGAGCTCCTCGACAAGGCCAACGCGCGCCACAACGCCGCTTTCACCGGGGTGTCGGTGAGCGATGTGCTCGACGGCCTGAGGGAGGGCGCGGCGCCTGTCGCCGCCGCCATTCGCTTGCTAACCGATGCCGACCTCGACCGGCCCCTGGTCGACGGCGCCGGTAACCCGCTGGTGCCCTTCGAAGCGTGGGTTCACAACGTCGCCATCGGACACATCGGGGCCCACCGATCGGAGCTCATGGAGGCGCTGGCGACCCGCGAGCGTCGGTGACATTCGGCCCCGGGCTGGAAGCACTCGCCACCCCCACGACTGGATTCCGGCGGTGACCGCTCGCTGGCTGCCGGGCAAACGGCGCCGCAGGCCCCTCACCAGTGGAATGGTGGACAGAATGTTCTGTTCCCTGAAGGAACAATCAGGGAACAGCCGCACTCAATCGTCTGCTGTCGTTAGGTGTCGTTTCGTATTCAGAACGACGCGACTAAACTCGCTGAAACTGAACCCGGCTTATAGTCCGCCTCGACCCACCTTTCGCCGGAAGTGAATACGAAAAGAGCCCCCGGGCGACGAGCCGGGGGCTCTCCAGTACCCAATCAGTACCCACTTTGGCTGCCCGTCGCCCAGTACCCACAATTTACTGTCCTCCTTTCCGGTGGTGAGCGACCCGTGGGCGGCGTCTTAGGCTCAAACGCCGCCTGATCCCCTAGCTACCGGCCAGCCGGCCAACCTTAGTGCTTTGAGGTTCGGCTGGATAGGAAATGCCCTTAGCCTCCCGCAGCCGAGGCGGGGAAGGCGCTGCCGTAGAGGAGCGAGGTACCGGCGAGGATGGCACCAAGTAACGCCTCGAGGCAGCTGACGCCGTTCACCATGTACGTCGACCCGTCCGACACTCAGGCGTCGAGTTTGCGCGCCGCGTCCGGAGGCGTTGTGTCCGTGTCAGATCTGGTTCGGGCGGCGTGGAGCCGGATCGTGGCCTGATCGGGCCACATCTGAGCGACACTGCGGGCAACGTGGGCCGCGGAATCGCCGCCCGGGAGTTCCCTCGGCGTGAATCGTGAGCCGGCGGGGGTGCGAGGGCAAAGGCGGTCCACCGGAAACGTTCGCCAGGCGCAGCGAGCCCGATCCCATGCCACCAGGTACCAGCGCCGCTCCCAGGTCAGGAGCTCGTGTGGCTCGGTGACGTGACGGCTGACGGCGCCGCCCAGGCCATAGAAATCGAACTCAAGACGCAAGTGGTCCCGGCAAGCGGATCCAATCGCAGTGAGAACTTCAGCATCCACGGTGGAGCCGTCGCCCGCCGTGCGAACTGCGGAAATCTGCAGGGCGTTGATCCGATGCCGCAGTCGGGATGGCAGCAGCTGCTCGAGCTTGATCAGCGCCCGCAGGGCCGCCTCGGCGATACCGGTGACATTGCTCCCGGCAGCGGTACGCAGCGTGATCGCTATCGCTACCGCCTCGTCATCGTCGAGGAGAAGCGGAGGTAATTGCGTACCCGCACCGAGACGGTACCCGCCAGCGATTCCCTTGACGGCGACGACCGGATAACCAAGGTCGCGCAGTTTTTCAAGGTCGCGGCGGACGGTCCGAGTGGTCACGCTGAGCCTGTCGGCGAGCTCCTGGCCAGACCAGGTGCGGCGGATCTGAAGGAGGGTGAGCACCCGTAGCAAGCGGGCGGAGGTCTCTTTCATATGTTCGCCAAAGGCACTATAGGACAGAAAGTGTCCGCTAGTCTGAGTACGCTTCCGTCATGAAGAAATTTGTCGTCCTCCACTACGGATTCGAGACACCGACGAAGGAGATAGAGGAAGCCTGGGGAAAGTGGTTCGCGTCAATCGCGGACAAGATGGTCGACAGCGGAAGCCCGTTCAAGCACGGGCGAGAAATCTCGTCCACCGGTACCAAGGACCTGCCCCTCGGCATGGACTCGATCACCGGCTACACCATCATCAGTGCCAAGAACCTGGACGACGCCGTTGAGATTGTGAAGGACTGTCCGATGATCAGGTATCTGCGGGTCTACGAGGCGATGTCCATGTAGGACGGCACGGCAGAGCGCACTCGTCGGGCGCGGAGGCAGCGCTAGCACTGCTGAGGCAATCAGGCGCGTGCGCGCCCGCCGGCCGTGCGCTCGAGGCTGAAGATCGTCTCCAGCGAGACCAAAGCTGGCCCGAGCATAGAGCTTCCCCGCGGGGATCGATTTAGCCCCCGTAGACATCCGGATGATGCCCGACCGCAAAGTCACCTGGATTCCCACGTTGGGCATCCTCGACCAGGTCATTCCGTTCGCCCGGTCGCGCGGAACATGCGCGGATGAACTGGCTCATTTCAAGGACCGGGTCGGCGGCCACATGGCGCGCGTCGGGTTCGGCCATTGATCCAGGCGTCAAGGTGCTAGCGGGAACTGACGCCGGGATGGTCGAACATGGGTCGATCGCTCATTAGATCCGGTTCGTGGCTCGGGCAGGAATGAGCGCCGAGAACGACCAGGTCGACAGGATGTCCCGGAATCAAACCGTCAAGCCCGAGATGGCTCCGACCCGGAGGCGAGGGCGTACCCGGCTTATGTCCGTTCTCGGCCCACCTTTCGCAAGCAGTGAATACACGAGTTCGGCCTTGCCTCTAGTGGCCGGGCGGGGGAGCGAGGATCTCGACGCCGTTCCTTCGCAGCGGCTCGGCCAAGGTCGCCGGGTCGGGCGGCACCGGGCCGGGGTGTGACTCGACTGGGACGCCCGTCTCCCCTACGATCCGCTCGAAGGCGCCGCCCGGCGACGCGAAGACCAGGACCCTTGTCGGCTCCTCGTCGACCGTGAACCAGTGGGGCACGTCGCGGGGCGCGAACACGTAGGTGCCTGGCGGCGCCACATGGACCTGGTCGCCGATGTGGAAGGTGAGCTTGCCGGAGAGCACATACCAGGCTTCGTCCTCGCCGTGGTGCACGTGGAGCGGTGGTTCCGCCAGCTTGGTCATGACCGCCTCGAACATCGAGTAGCCGTTGCCGGTCTCGGCGACACCGGCCTTGGTCTCGAACCTGCCGCCGAGTGCCCAGAAAGCCCTACTCATGTGTCGTACCCCCTCTTGTCTAGCTCGGCCTGGACCAGGCCGCAGATCACATCGATCGCTTGTTCGTGTTTCAGTCCTGCCTGAGTGAGCGTCCGCCAAAACGGGAAGTCGGTCAGCGCCTTGAGGACGGCGATCGTCTCTTCGTCGATGGGCCGCCCCTCGAACGCCTTACGCACGAAGACCTCATTGCTCGCCTCCTGGACCCCGACCGCCCTCTTCATTGCCGGGATGAGATCGCCCTCGCGGCGGGCGGCGTGGAGCCAGCCGTCGCCTCGGGCATAGCAGTCGCAGGTGCCGCGGATGAAGCGCTCGAGCCGGTGCCAGGGCGTGGCGACCCCGGCGTAAGCGTGATCGACCTGCTCCGCGGCGATTACCCCGGTGAGGTCGAATACGGTGCGGGCGCAGGCCGGGATCAGCTCGTCGAGCGAGGCGAAGTGCCGGTAGACGGTGGCTGGAGCGACGCCCGCCCGGCCGGCTATCTCCTCCCAGTTAGTGGCGACGGCGCCGCGCTCGGAGTGGAGTGCCATGGCGGCATCGACGATCCGTGCCCGGGTCCGGTCAACGGCCTGGCTCCGGGCCCCCATCCGGTATCGGCGCGGCATACAGTGATATTAGCGAGAACTTTTCTCTAGTCAAGCTATCTCGCGGATCATGGAAAGGTTTTCCGCTGGGCCCGGGCCCGGGCGCTGCCAGGACCTACCGCTCGGCCTGGTTGACACTGCCGTCGTCGCGGTTGTCCGAGCGGTTGGGGCAACCACCATCGCGACTCTCGACCGGGCGCGTTTCGGTGTCGTCCGGCCGCGTCATACAGCGGCGTTCAGATTGGTTTCCCATAAGTCGCTGCTCGCAACGCCTTCACAGCGCCGGCCCGGTCCCGCTAGCGCGTGCTCTCCAGCGGGCAGTGCCCCTAGGGAGTGGCGCTGTCCACGGGCGGTGAACGAGGGTAGCGCCGGTGTGGTTCGCTTACTGAGTTTGAGCAGACGTGATCGGAGGAAGGCCCGTGGCTGACAGTGGTAGAGGCTTCGTGCTTCGTCCCGGCGAAGGGCGAGCGATTGATCTGGGCGGGTTTCAGATGTCAGTGAAGGCGAGTGCCGGCGATACGTCCGGAGCCTTCTCGTTGCTCGAGGCCGACGAGCCGCCGGACTTCGGGCCCCCTATGCACATTCACCAAGATTCGGCCGAGGCCTTCTACGTATTGCAGGGCGAGTACATCATCTTTTTAGAGGACCGCGAGCTCTTCTGCCCGGCTGGCTCGTTCATCTTCATTCCGGCCGGCATCCCTCACGGCTTCAGGGTTGGCAAGCAAGCGAGCCGCAAGCTCAACCTGTACGCCCCGGCCGCGATGGTCGGCTACTTCGATGACTTGAGCGAGGCGCTCTCGCAAGAGTTCGCAGACCCGCGAGTTCTGTCCGAAATCGCCGAACGCTACTCCATGGAGGTGATTGGGCCGGTTCCAGAAGGGTACCTGTGACCCGGCGCACGGGCTGGCCACTGCCGTAGTCGCGCAGTGCGGGCGGCGATGCCCTCCGCGGCAGTTCGCAACTTTGGCGGAGGGCCGCTTGCAGTTGCTCGGTCACGTTCGGGTTGGGGAACAGTAAGTCCTGTTCCCCCAGGGAACAATTAGGGAACAGTCGCACTCAACCGCAGCGTGTCGTTAGATGTCGTCTCCTATTTGGATAGGCCAGCCTGATTTCGCCAAGAGAGAACCCGGCTTACAGTCCGCTCTCGGCCCACCCTTTACCGGAATCAGTCGGGGTTCGGTATCAGGATTAATTTGCCCTGCACCTCAGCAGCTTCCACCTGCTGATGCGCTCTAACCACATCTTCTAACGGGAGACGTGCAGCGATCACCGGTCTTAGCTTGCCTGCCGTGAGCAGGTCGAACAGGGCCGTCAAATCATCCGAAAACCACTCCGGGTGTTTCTTCTTCGTCGATCTGATGTCGTAGAACGCCACGCGCTTGCGGCGTGGCGGCAGCGACCAAAGCGTGAGCCACAGGTATTGCGCCAGGACATCCAGCAAGACGGTGCCGCCCCGGTTTGCTGCTTCGTAAAACCCGAAGGCAACAACCGTCCCACCGTTTCGAACAGCTCTCACCGAAAGCTTGAGGTGAGCCGCCCCGATGGGATCAAACACCGCATCCACACCAGCGCCGCCGGTAAGGGCAGCGATCCGCTTCACGAAGTCCTCGGTCCGATAGTCGATGGGCGTGGCGCCCAGGCGGGTGACCAGCTGGTGCTTAGCTTTGGAGGCTGTACCGTAGCTTTCGAGTCCGCCGATTTGGGCCAGTTCCAGGAACGCGGTACCCACGCCGCCTGCCGCGCCATGCACGAGGGCCGCTTGGCCGCGCGTCAGATGTGCGATCCGATGCAGCATCTGGTACGCCGCGACGTAATTCATCACGAGGCTGACAGCCTCGGCCACATCTACCTGGCTTGGTGCGGGAACCAGTTCCCGAGCTGGTAGACAGATGTATTGGGCGTAGCTCCCGTAGAACGTTAGAGCGGCGACGCGTTCGCCCGGTTCAGGCGCTGAGATGTCAGGGCCAACCTGGTCGACGACGCCCACCATGGCATAGCCTGGTGTGAACGGCGGTTTGGGACCTCCTGGATAGCGGCCGCGTCGGATGTTCACGTCCGAGAAGGAGACATCGGCCGCCAGGACCTTGATGCGGACTTGACCCGGTCCGGGGACCGGCAGCTCCTCCTCGATGAGCTGCATCACCCCCGGGCCGCCGGTCTGGCTGACGATCACGCGTATGTACTTCATCGCGACCCCTCCAGTGCTGTCAGCTAGCCAACCCAGTAGAGTGCTGGAAGTCAACTCGAAGTGACGACAATTCGTTTTGATGTAACGCTGTACAGGATCGACGACTGGACGATCTTCCGGCTGCCTCAGGAAGGCAGCCGGAAGCTGCCGTCACGCGGGCAGGTGGCCGTGCAGGGAACCATCAATGGGCACGATTTCCAGACGGTGCTGGAGCCCGACGGTCATTCCGGCCACTGGATGAAGGTCGATCAAAAGCTGCAGCGAAGCGCCGGCATAACGGCGGGTGACACCGCGACTCTGGAAATTCAGTCCACCAAAGACTGGCCGGAGCCCAGGGTGCCAAAGGACCTCGAGACAGCTCTGGCAGCTGCGCCTCAGAAGATCCAGGACATCTGGAGAGACATCACGCCTATGGCGCGTTGGGAGTGGGTTCGCTGGGTGAATGCGACCAGGAATCCCGACACGCGCAAACGCCGGGTCGAGGTGTCGATCTCGAAGATGAACAGCGGCAAGCGGCGGCCCTGCTGCTTCGACCTGGCTGCCTGCACCGATCCCAACCTCTCCAGAAGTGGACGACTGGCCGGCATCGGGCAGTAGACCGCTTGTCGATTCGGCGGACCCCCAGGCGATGTCTGAGTAAAGGCACAACGTGCTACCCGCCAGCCGCTTGGAGGTGAACCCGATGTCAGAACGCGAACCGACCCAGGCCACCAACCCCGATCGCTACGGCTCACCGGATCTGCCCTGGAGCCGCGCTCGCGAGGCGCTCACGAATGAGCCGCGCTCGCGCAACGTCACCTTCTTCCTGGGTACGGTGGGGCCCGACGGCAAGCCCTACGCCGCGGGCGTGGGGGCTCTCTGGCAGGACGGCTGCCTGTACTTCACCAGCGGGCCCGGGATGCGCAAGGCTCGGAATCTCGCCACGAACCCGAACTGCACTTTCTCCGTCGGCCTTGAAGGCATCGACCTCGTGCTGGAAGGCACGGCCGCGCGGGTGACTGACGGGCCCACCCTGGAGCTGCTCGCCGGGCGCTACCGAGAAGGAGGCTGGCCGGCCGAAGTGGCCGGCGACGCCTTGACAGCCCCGTACAGCGCGCCGACGGCAGGGCCGCCGCCGTGGCACCTCTACCGTTTCTCTCCGCGCGTCATCAACGGGCTGGCGACGGCCGAGCCATACGGGGCCGCCCGCTGGGTTTTCTAGGCCAGGGCCACACCTCGCAGCCCCGGCGCTGAGGTGCCTCGACCAGGGGTTCCGAGCTGGTACGCCGGCCTGCTGGCCGCGGTCGCCATACAGCGGGTCGTCGAGCTCGCGATCTCGCGGTCGCACGAGGTTGGGCGGCCGGCGCGGCGCGCGGCCTCGGGCTCCTACCCGGTGATGGTCGCGGCTCATGTCGGGCTGCTCACGCTGCCCTTGCTGGAGGTGCGCGGCGATCGCGGCCGGCGGCCCCGCGCGCGCTGGGCGGTCGTGCTTGCCGCGGCGACCGCGCTGCGGGTATGGAGCATCGCCAGCCTGGGCCGAGACTGGAATGTCAGGGCGGCTGTGCCCTCGGATTTAAGGCCGGTCGTTCGCGGTCCCTATGCCTACATCCGGCATCCGAACTATCTGGCGGTCATCCTGGAATTCGCCGCCATTCCGCTGATCGCCGGGGCCCGCCGCAGCGCGCTGCTGCTGTCCGCCCTGAACGCCGCGGTTCTCTTCGACCGCATCCGCGAAGAGGAACGCCTTCTGAACGCGTCACCCGCTTACCGGAACGCGTTCGCGGGCCGGCCGCGCTTCATTCCCGGCCTTTTCTGACGGCGTCCAGGCGAGCTCCATGAGCTCGATGCTCACCCCTGGCCCGAGTCCGATGCCCAGGCCTCGCCGTGCTTCGCAGCCCAGGTCGGCCATCAGCCGTTCCAGCGTGAAGAAGATCGCCGCGGAGGAGGTGTTGCCGACCGCTTTAAACACCTCACGCGAAAGCCGCAGCGCGTGCCTGGGCAGGCCGAGAGAGCGCTCGATCGCCTCGAAGATGCGCGGACCGGCGGCGTGCACGGCGAGGAAGTCGAGGTTCCCCAGGTCTGAATCACCGAGGAAGCTCCGCAGGGCCGAGTCGAGCGTTCGCTCCAGGACTCTGGGCAGACGGCGGTCCAGCACGACATGGAAGCCACCGTCGCGAAGATCGAAACCGAGCAGGTCCGCAGTGCCGGGCAGGAGGCGGGAGCCCGCGCGCACCACGTCCAGACCGGGGCGCGTCCCGCCAGGCGCTGCGCCGAGCACCGCCGCGCCGGCACCGTCGCCGAACACCAGCGCCGCGGTGAGGTTGTCCGGCGAGGTATCGCCCGGCTGAAAGTTGAGCGAGGGGAGCTCCACCGCCAACACGAGCACCTTGTGGTCGGGGAACGCGGTCAGATGGCGGTGCGCGAATGCGATGGCGGCCGCTCCGCCTGAGCAGCCGAGCTCGGTGATCGGAAGCCGCAGCACGTCCGGGCGCAGCCCGAGGTCGGGAGCCAGGTGGACCTCCAGCGAGGGCACGGAGTAGCCGGTGCAGGAGACCGTGATCACGAGATCGATGTCCTCGCCGGTCAGCTGCCCGCGACCCAGCGCCACGCGCGCGGCGGCCAGGGCCAGCTCGCTGGAGTGATCGAGGTAGGCGGCCTGCAGCTCACTCATGCCCCGCGGCCGCAGCAGGTCGGCGATCGGCTCGCATAGGTAGCGGGTGCCGACCGCGGCCTCCGCCTCGGGCAGCCGCCCCAGCTGGGGCCAGAAGTGCCGGAGCCGTTCCAGGCCTTCCGCCGCCTCGAGCCTGTAGCCGGGGACTGCGGTGGCGACGGAGAGCAGGTGGGACATCGCTCAGATACCCGCCAGCGCGGCCCAGTCCCGCGGCGTCAGCGAGAGTGGGCTGCGGCTGCCGTCGTTGACCTCCAGCAGGCGCGAAAAGGTCGCCGGGCTTCTGGTCAGCCCGATGATGGCTCGGCCCGCGCGGCTCGAGGACCGGGTCAGGCCCAGCGCCAGCCGCGACATGAAAACCCGCCGCCGCCACTGCCCGGCCTCCCACCGGCGATAGCGGGCGGCGGCCCGGTCCGGCTCGCCGGCCAGAGTCGAGGCCAGGCGGCGTGCCGCCACCAGGCCCGCGGCCATCCCATCGCCGGTCAGAGGATCCAGGAAGCCGGCGGCGTCCCCGACCAGGAACACGCGCCCACCGGCCACCGAGGATGGCCGGGACCAGAAGGGACCAGCGCCGCGCACCGCAGCCGGCGGAGATCCCGCCAGCTCAGGGTGGGCCTCGGCGACGCGTCGCCTGTAAGCGGCGCGCACCGGTTCGTCCGCGGCCTTGAGGCCGGCCTTCGGTCCGAGGAGAGCGACCAGGACCTCGTCTCGGCTGGTCGGCGCCAGGTACACCTCACAGCCGCGAAGCAGCGTCACCACGATGCCGTCGAACTCGTGAGCCGGCAGCTGCAGGTGGCCGACAAGGGCATAACGCCTGGCCCGCGGCGGTCGCTGCCAGCCCATCAGCCGTCCGACCTGGGATCGGCGGCCGTCGGCGCCGACCAGGATCTTGGCCGTGATCGATCCCGCCGTGGTCTGCACCGACACCTGGCGTGGCTCGGTGGCGATCGCGCGGGCTCGGCAGCCGAGCACCAGCTCCACGTTCGGGGTGGCGGCCGCGTGTTCCGCCAGCAGCCTGTCGAGCACCAGCCGGCGCGTGCCGCGGCCGGTCCTGCCTTTCGAGAACGACCCGGCGACGCAGCCCACGCTCGGGACGCGATAGCTCACGCCGGCCAGCGGAGGGAAGCAGTCGAGCGGCACCCCGAGCTCCTCGAGGACCTGCGCTCCGGCCGGCATCAGCCCTTCACCGCAGGGCTTGTCCCGAGGAAAAGTGGCCTGGTCGATCA
>Ga0209474_10002287_pt1 | contig 17825 bp, 16 predicted proteins | sample GraSoiAngelo_145_FD_185902 | JGI IMG/M metagenome (GOLD analysis project Ga0209474, IMG submission 185902) | Grasslands soil microbial communities from the Angelo Coastal Reserve, California, USA - 14_1009_05_20cm (SPAdes) (version 2) | ecosystem: Environmental > Terrestrial > Soil > Grasslands... | reverse complement strand
CGCGCAGCCAGCGCACGGTGGCCCCGACGATCACGTCGATGCTGGCGATGCCGCGGCTGCCGGCGCCCACGGCCACCGTCTCGCCACGCTTGACGGGCAGGCCGGCGCCCTCCAGGCGCTCGGCGACCGTGCGCGGAATGTCGGTCAGGCGGGGCCCGGCGAAGCTCTGGCGGACGCGGATCATCTTCGGCAGCATGGGGCCAATTATGCTATATGTATGGGCCAATTTTCATGCGGATGCTCCCCGCTTCGGTGACGCGCTCTCTCCTCGCAGGCCTGCTGCTCATGGCCGGCGGGTGTGCCTTCCTCAAGCCCGCGCCCACGCCGATCCTGCCGCCCGACGAGCTCTACTCGCAGGGCGAGAAAGAGCTCGGCAACCGTCGCTACCCCGAGGCGCGCGAATCGTTCCGCAAGATCGTCGAGCGGCATCCGAACTCGTCGTGGGCTCCGCGGGGCCGCTTCCTCCTGGGCGAGGCCTTCTACCGAGAGGCGGAGTTCGACAAGGCCATCAAGGAGTTCGAGACGTTCCTCTCCTTCTACCCGCGTCACGAGATCGCCGACCTCGTGCAGTATCGGCTGGCGATGGCGTACTACGATCAGCTCAAGCCGGTCGAGCAGGACCAGGGTCTCACCGCCAAGGCGCTCGAGCAGTTCAAGAAGCTCGTCAAGCAGTATCCGGAGAGCCGGTACGCCACCGACGCGCTGGCCAAGATCGACTTCTGCCGCGGCCGCCTGGCCCAGAAGGAAGTGTGGGTGGCGGGGTACTATTTCAACCAGGGCAACCCGAGCGCCGCCCGCCAGCGGCTGGAGTTCGTGCTCAAGGAGTACCCGCGCACGCTGGTGATTCCCGAGACGCTCTACACGCTGGCCGAGGTCAACTTTGCCGAGGGCAAGAAGGGCGAGGCGAAGGACCTCCTGCGGCAGCTGGCCGCGGACTACGGGTTCACCGAGTGGGGCAAGCGGGCCGTCCAGAAGCTTCGCGAAAGCCGCTAGGGAGAGCATCGTGCACGACATCGTCGACCTCCGCTCCGACACGCTGACGCTGCCGACGCCCGAGATGCGGGAGGCCATGGCCCGCGCGGAGGTCGGCGACGACGTCTGGGGCGAGGACCCGACCGTGCATCGGCTGGAGGCGCTGGCCGCCGCGCGCCTCGGCAAGGAGGCCGGCCTCTTCGTCGCCTCCGGCACCATGGGCAACCTCGTTTCGGTGGTCGCCCACACGCAGGCCGGCCAGGAAGTCGTGCTCGACCTGGACTCGCACATCTACAACTACGAGGTCGCCGGCGGCACGATCGTGGGCCACGTACAGATGCGCCCGGTCAAGACCGAGCGGGGATTCCTGACGGCCGAGCAGGTCCAGGACTCGCTCCGCCCGGCCAACATCCACATCCCGCCGACGGGGCTGGTGTGCCTGGAGAACACCCATAACCGGCACGGCGGCACCTGCTGCCCGCCGGAGGACATCGCCGCCGTGGCCGCGGTGGCCCACGCCGCCGGGGTGCCGGTGCACATCGACGGCGCCCGGCTGTTCAACGCGGCCATCGCGCTGAAGCGGGAGCCGCCGGACTTCGCCCGTCACGCCGATTCCGTGACGTTCTGCCTGTCCAAGGGACTCGGCGCGCCGGTGGGCTCCGTCGTCTGCGGCACTGCCCCCTTCGTCGAGCGCGCCCGCCGCGTGCGTAAGATGGTGGGGGGCGGCATGCGGCAGGCCGGGATCCTGGCTGCCGCCGGCCTCGTGGCGCTGGAGCGGATGGTGGATCGCCTGGCCGACGACCACCGCCACGCACGCGCGCTGGCCGAGGCGGTGGCGACGATGCCGGGGCTGACGGTCGATCTGGCCAGCGTGCAGACGAACATCGTCGTCATCCGCGTGAGCCGGGGCGATCGCACGACCTCGGCGAAGGCCACCGCCGAGCTGGTGGCCGGGTGCGCCGCCCGCAAGGTCAAGATCCATGCGACCGGCCCGACGGGCATCCGCTGCGTCACCCACAAGGACGTGGACGCCGACGACATCCGGCGCGCGATCGAGGCGTTTCGAGAGATCACAGCGCGCTGGTAGCGCTGAGCTCGGGCGTATAGAGGAGGCTCCATGGCCGAACGGCTCCTGGACGTCAAGGGACTGAAGACGCACTTCTTCACCGACGAGGGCGTCGTGCGCGCCGTCGACGGCGTGGACCTCTACATCAACAAGGGCGAGACGCTCGGCGTGGTCGGCGAGTCGGGGTGCGGCAAGAGCGTGACCGCGCTCAGCATCATGCGGCTCATCCCGCAGCCGCCCGGCCGCATCGTCGAGGGCTCGATCACCTACAACGGGCGCAACCTGCTCGACCTCTCCCCCTCCCAGATGCGCAAGATCCGCGGCAAAGAGATCTCGATGATCTTCCAGGAGCCGATGACCTCGCTGAACCCGGTCTTCACCTGCGGCGAACAGATCGCCGAGGCCATCCGGCTGCACGAGGGGTTGGGCCGCCGCGACGCGATGGACAAGACGGTCGAGATGCTGAAGCTGGTGCACATCCCCAACGCGGAGCGGCGGGTGAAGGAATACCCCCACCAGCTCTCGGGCGGCATGCGCCAGCGCGTGATGATCGCCATGGCGCTGTCCTGCAACCCGAACCTCCTGATCGCCGACGAGCCGACCACCGCCCTCGACGTCACGATCCAGGCGCAGATCCTCGACCTGCTCAACGAGCTCAAGGCCAAGCTGAACATGGCCATCATGCTGATCACGCACGACATGGGCGTCATCGCCGAGACCGCCCAGCGCGTGGTCGTCATGTACGCCGCCCAGGTCGTCGAGGAGGCATCGGTGGGCGAGCTGTTCAAGGAGCCGCTGCACCCCTACACGCAGGGCCTGCTGCGGTCCATCCCGCGCATCGACCTCGCCGCGACGAAGCGGCAGACACTGGAGCCGATTCCGGGCACCGTGCCGACATTGCGCGGCGTCGTCAAGCCCGGCTGCCGCTTCGCGCCCCGCTGCGCGCTGGCCAAACCGATGCACTTCGAGAACACGCCGCCACTCAAAGAAGTCCGGCCGGGCCACAAGGTGGCCTGCTTCCTGTACTGAAGGAGGCCCCGATGGCTGCTGAGCCGCTTCTCCGCGTCCGCAACCTCAAGAAGTACTTCCCGATCCGCGGCGGTCTGCTGTCGCGCGAGGTCGCCCGCGTGCACGCCGTCGACGACGTCTCGTTCGACATCCTGCCGGGCGAGACGCTCGGTCTGGTCGGCGAGTCGGGCTGCGGCAAGTCGACGACGGGGCGCTCGATCCTCCGCCTCATCGAGCCGACCTCGGGCGAGGTGTCCTTCCAGGGCAAGAACGTGACGACGCTCGACAAGCGCTCGCTGCGGGGCCTGCGGAAGGAGATGCAGATCATCTTCCAGGATCCCTACGCGTCGCTGAATCCGCGGATGACGGTCGGCTCGATCATCGGCGAGGCGCTGGTGATCCACAAGCTCGCCAAGGGCCGGCGCGCGCGCGAGGAGCGCGTGGTCCAGCTGCTGGAGACGGTCGGCCTGTCGGCCGACCACCTGCGCCGCTATCCGCACGAGTTCTCGGGCGGGCAGCGCCAGCGCATCGGCATCGCGCGGGCGCTGGCCGTGAGCCCCAAGCTGATCGTGGCCGACGAGCCGGTGTCGGCGCTCGACGTGTCGATCCAGGCGCAGATCATCAACCTGCTCGAGCAGCTCCAGGCGCAGTTCGGCCTCACCTACCTGTTCATCGCCCACGACCTGTCGGTGGTCGAGCACATCTCGACGCGAGTGGCGGTGATGTACCTCGGCAAGATCGTGGAGATCGCGCCGGCCAAGGAGCTGTACACCAACCCGAAGCACCCGTACACGGAAGCGCTGCTCTCGGCGGTGCCGATCCCCGACCCGACCATCAAGCGCAAGCGGATCATTCTCGAGGGCGACGTGCCGAGTCCGATCAACCCGCCCTCCGGCTGTCGGTTCCACACCCGCTGCTCGCTGCGTGTGCCTTCGTGCTCGCAGAACGACCAAGTTCTCAAGGAGATCTCGCCGGGTCATTGGGTCGCGTGCCAGGTGCGGACGGGCGTCGCGACCGCGTAGCTCACACCGCCCGGCGGCGGGGCCGGGTGGCGGGGGCGGGGTCCGACGACCACGAGGTCTCAGACGTAGATCCGGCTGTGGCACTTCGAAACGATGCGCGTGTCTGTCAAGGCGGGGGACGGGTCGCTGGACCCCGCCCCCACCACCCGGCCCCGCCGCCTCACGTCGCGTCACGGGACGCGACATCGCTGTTCACGAGCAACGCGACTCAGGGCTCGCGGCGACAGCGCATTGACAACTCGTTCGGCCTCCGAGCGCGTGGCGGCGCGTGGGCGGCGGAGTGAAGCGATGCCCAAGGTGAGGGTGAATGGGATCGAGTTGAATTATGTGGAGGTGGGGAGCGGGGAGGCATTGCTGCTGATCATGGGATTTGGGGGAGATCATCTGGCGTGGGCGTTCCAGACGCCGGTGTTCGCGCAGCGGTATCGGGTGATCGCGTTCGACAATCGAGGGGCGGGGCAGAGCGACGCGCCGGACGTGCCGTACACCACGCGGATGATGGCCGAGGACGCGGTCGGGCTGCTGGATGCGCTGCGGATCGAGCGCGCGCACGTGCTGGGCGTGTCGATGGGCGGCATGATCGCCCAGGAGGTCGCGCTGAATCATCCCGAGCGGGTGCGCTCGTTGCAGTTGCACTGCACGCTGGCGCGCCCCGACCGGTACATGCACGCGCTGCTCGAGAGCTGGCGGATGGTGCGCACGAAGGCCAGCCCCGAGGAGTGGATGCGGATCGTGGCGCTGTGGCTCTTCTCGCCCCGGACCTATGCCGAGCGGCCGGAGTTCGTCGAGGCGATCATCCAGACCGGGATCGCCAACCCGAATCCGTTCACGCTCACCGGCTTCCTGCGCCAGGGCGACGCGGTGCGCACGCACGACACGCTGGACCGTCTCGGCAAGCTCCGCCAGCCGGCGCTCGTGACCGTGGCCGAGGACGACATCCTGGTGCCCCCGCGTTTCTCGCGCGCGCTGGCCGCCGCGGTGCCCCGCGCCGAGCTGCGCCTGATCGACGGCGCCGGCCACTGCTACTTCTGGGAGCGGCCGGACGTCTTCAACGGGATGTGTCTCGACTTCCTCGCGCACGCGTCGGTCTGACCTTCGCGAGTGCGCAGGATTTCCCGGGCGCTTTCTTCACTCGTGCGCCCGCCACGCGTCGGCTGTCATGACCGATCGAGCACGCGTGGTCCACGCCGATGCGCGCTTGGCGATGCGCCGCGCGCGCCGCCCCACTGGCCCCTCGGTTGCACATTCCCGCGCGTTCGGCGCGAGGGGCAATCGCGGATCATCCAGCACCGCGATGGAGGGGCGCGACATGGACGGTACGCACCGGCTGAACGAGCTGCGCGAGGATGGTCGCATGCACTGGCTCGACGATGCCCACGGCTGGCGCGCCGAGCCCGACGAGGTCGTGAGCGCGCTCGCCGCCGAGGGTTTCGAGGAGTACAAGCGCGAGACCGCGCGCACTCCCCGCGGCGGCGACGCGGCCGGCGGCGTCTGGCAGGGCCTCGATCACCGCACCGGCGCCGTGGCCTCCACCATCTGGGTCCGCGATCCCGGCACGCACTCTCCCATCGTCTTCATCTCCATCGACGGCCACCCCATCCAAGGCCGCTGAACGTCCGAGCCGCCGAGCTCGCGGCATCACGCGGGACGTATCGCCGGGATCGCTCAACGGGAAGGTCGAACCCGGCCTCGTGGTTCGCGGGTCCCGCCGCCCGCCGCCGGCTCAGCCCGGGCGACAAGCGGCTGAGCGACGTCGAGCGAACGGGGGACGAGAAGAGCGCGGCTAATCCCAGAGGTAGGCGCGCGGGTTGACTGCCTGGCCGCGCACGAGGATCTCGTAGTGCAGGTGCGCTCCGGTCGAGCGCCCCGTGTTGCCCGTCCAACCGATGACCGCGCCGCGCTCCACGCGCTGACCGTTCTGAACGTTCAGCTTGGACAGGTGGCCGTAGAGCGAGCGGATATCCTGCCCGTGATCGAGGATGATCGTGGTGCCGTAATCCTGGCCGTTGCCGGCGTAGGCCACCGACGCGGCCGCCGGTGCGTAGATCGGCGTGCCACGATCGGCGCGGATGTCGATGCCGCTGTGGAACTCGAGCCCTGACGTCCACGGCGACTGCCGCGTGCCGAACTCGGAGTTCACCCCGCCGCGCACGGGCCACCGCGAGGGCAGCGCCGCCACCGCCTTGCCGGCGCGCGACATGAGGCGATCGAGAGCGAGCAGGCGCTCCGTCTGCTCCTTCACAGCCTCGGTCAGCCGATTCAGCTCGTCGGCGGGCGAGAGCTTGCCGGATGCTGCGTCGGTGGTCGGCGTGCCGCCGCCGATGCCCTTGTCGCGCCCGCCCGGCGCGCGCTCGGGACCGAACGGCTCCCAGATCCGCGCGTGCAGGTCGCGCCAGCCGGCCATCTCGCGGCGGACCTCGGCGATGCGCGTGTTGAAGCTGTCGATGGTCGCCCGCTGCTCGTAGATCTGCTGCTGGAAGGTCGAGGCCTCGCGGGTCAGGTCCCGCAGGCGGAGCCAGTCGCTGACGAGGGCGAAGCTGAGGCACGCGACCGCGGCGAGCGTGACGCCGGCGCCGATGGCGGTGGGGCGTACGAAGTTGCACCGCAGAACCCTGACCCCGTCGCCCCGGACGATGAGCAGGCTGAACCGGGTGCGGCGGTTCAAGCGGTTGCGTTTCCTCCTCGGATTCGTCCGGGTAATCCCGCCGGTCCCGGAGCGTGCCAGCGCTTCGGGTTTCGGGGATTCAAGCAGCGCGCTGTAACCACTGTCAACCGCCGATTCCACACCTCCACCCTCTGTAAGCATGCCCGCGCCAGATGGCAAAGGACGTGCCGAAGCGGACATGTGGACAATCAAGCACTTACTGCCCTGTACCGTACCCTTGCCGAGACAGCACGGCACGGCACCTGCGCCAAACGTCACTCGCGTGACAAGCGCCGGGGCGGCGGGCTATGATCCGAGAACAGCCTTTACGACGCGCAGCGTCGTAGCAGGAGAGCCCGATGGACGAGTTCTACCGGATCAAGCGCCTCCCCCCGTACGTCTTCGCAATCGTCAACGATCTCAAGACGAAATCACGCGCCCGGGGCGAGGACATCATCGATCTCGGCATGGGCAACCCCGACATGCCGACGCCGAAGCACATCGTCGCCAAGCTGGTGGAGGCGGCCCAGAATCCCAAGAACCATCGCTACTCCGCCTCCCGGGGCATCACCCGGCTGCGGGTGGCCATGGCCAAGTGGTACCGCGACCGGTATCGCGTCGACCTCGACGCAGACTCCGAGGTCATCGCCACCATCGGCGCCAAGGAGGGCCTGGCACACCTGGCGCTGGCGGTGCTCCAGCCCGGCGACGGTGCGCTGGTGCCGAATCCGACCTATCCCATCCACTCCTACTCGGTGGTCATCGCCGACGCCGATCTGCGCTCGGTGCCGCTGACGCCGGACGGCGATTTCTTCGGACGGCTGCAGGAGACGGCGCGGCTGGCCTGGCCGAAGGCCAAGCTGCTGATCCTGTCGTTTCCGCACAACCCGACCACCATGTGCGTGGACCGCGACTTCTTCGTCAAGGTCGTCGACTTCGCCCGCGAGCATCGGCTGATGGTCGTCCACGACTTCGCCTACGCCGACTTCACGTTCGATGACTACCGTCCCCCGTCGTTCCTGGAGGTGCCGGGCGCCAAGGAGGTCGGCGTCGAGATCTTCTCGACCTCGAAGTCCTACAACATGGCCGGCTGGCGCCTGGGCTTCGTGTGCGGCAACGCGAAGATGATCGGCGCGCTGGCCCGGATCAAGTCGTACCTCGACTACGGGGCGTTCCAGCCGATCCAGATCGCCGGCATCGTGGCGCTGGAAGGCGACCAGAAGTGCGTCGGCGAGATCGTCGAGGTGCATCGCAAGCGCCGCGACGTGCTGGTCGATGGGCTCAACAAGCTCGGCTGGAGCGTGCCCAAGCCGCGGGCCACCATGTTCGTGTGGGCGCCGATTCCCGAGCCGTTCCGCAGCCTCGGCTCGCTGGAGTTCTCCAAGCTCCTCATCCAGGAGGCCAAGGTGGCGGTGTCGCCCGGCATCGGCTTCGGCGAGTACGGCGAGGGCTACGTGCGCTTCGCGCTGGTGGAAAACGAGCAGCGCATCCGGCAGGCGCTGCGCGGCCTCCGGCACCTGAGCCGCTGAGACGCGGCCAGCCGTGAGCGGCGTGAACGAGGTGCGCATCGGCCTGCTGGGACTCGGCACCGTCGGCGCCGGGGTCGTGAAGATCCTCCAGACCCGCCACCAGATGCTGGAGGAGCGGGCGGGCGCCCGGCTGAGCCTGGCCGCCATCGCCGACGCCGACCTCACCCGCCCGCGCGAGGGCCTCGACCTCGGCGCGCTGCCGATGGTCGGCGACGCCGCCCGCGTGCTCGAGGACCCCACGATCCAGATCGTGGTCGAGCTGATCGGCGGTCTGGAGCCGGCCCGGACCTTCATCCTGCGCGCGCTGGCCGCCGGCAAGCACGTGGTCACCGCCAACAAGGCGCTGCTCGCGCACCACGGGGCCGAGCTCTACGACGAGGCGCGCCGCCGCGGCGTCTCCCTCGGCTTCGAGGCGGCGGTGGCCGGCGGCATCCCGCTCATCCGCGCCGTCAAGGAAGGCCTGGTCGCCAACCGGATCCTCTCGCTGGCGGGCATCGTGAACGGGACCTGCAACTACATCCTGAGCAAGATGACCGACGAGGGGCTCGACTTCTCGCTCGTGCTGAAGGAGGCGCAGACCCACGGCTACGCCGAGGCCGATCCCACGCTCGACATCGAGGGCATGGACTCGGCGCACAAGCTGCAGATCTTGGTGGCGCTCGCCTTCCGCACGTTCGTCGACCTCAAGCACATCCACACCGAGGGCATCACCCGCGTCACCGGCCAGGACATCGAGTACGCGCGCGAGCTCGGCTATCGCATCAAGCTGCTCGCCATCGCCAAGGCCAGCGATGGCGGCGTGGAGGCGCGCGTGCACCCGACCATGATCCCGGCCGGCTCGCCGCTGGCGGCCGTGGCCGGCGTCTTCAACGCCGTGTTCCTGACCGGCGACGCCGTCGGCGATCTCATGTTCTACGGGCGCGGCGCCGGCCAGCTGCCCACCGCGTCGGCCGTGTGGTCCGACATGCTCGAGATCGCGCGGCGGATCGGTCACGGCATTCCGTCCCTGGCGCTGGAGCTGCCGTCGGTCGGCCGCGAGCCGCTGCCGCTCACGCCGATGGAGGCGATCCGCTGCTGCTACTACCTGCGCGTGATGATGCAGGACCGTCCCGGCGCGCTCTCGCGCGTCGCCGGCATTCTCGGCGAGAATGACATCTCGATCGCCAACGTGATCCAGAAGGGCCGCGGCACCCGCGAGGCGGTGCCGGTCGTCATGCTGACGCACGAGGCGCGGGAGCGCGACATGCGGACCGCGCTGGCCAAGATCGATCGCATGCGCGATGTCTCGAGCCCCACCACGATGATCCGGGTGGAGGGCGGCCCGGCGTGAGCCCGCGGCGCCTCTGAAGCACCTGCGGCTCGCCGCGGGCCTCGCCGTCAGCGTGGCCCTGATCGCCCTGCTCCTGCGCAGCGTCGACCTCACCGAGCTGGGCCGTCAGCTCGCGGCCACCGACTGGTGGTGGGTACTGCCGGCCGCCGCCGTCGCGCCGCTCGGGCTGTGGGCGCGCGCCATTCGCTGGCGCTACCTCTTCCCGCCACGCTCCGACCCGCCGGGGCTGGTGGCGGCGAACATGATCGGCTACATGGCCAACAACGTCCTGCCGCTGCGCGCCGGCGAGCTGGTCCGCGTCTACGTCGTGGCGCGCCGGCTGCGGCGCGAGCGCAACGCGCCGATGACGGCGGGGCTGTGGCTGGTCGGGGCGACGATCGTGGTCGAGCGCGTCCTCGACAGCGTCAGCCTGGTCCTGATCCTCGCGGTCCTGATCTTCCTGATCCCCGTGCCGGCCGCGCTCCAGTACGCAGCCGCCGTGATCTTCGCCCTCGACGCCGTCGCTGCCGCCGTGCTCGTCGCCCTCGCCGTCGCGCCGGCCGGCTCGCGGCGCCTGGTCGCGCGACTCACGCGACGCTGGCCGCGGCTGGGCGGCCGCGCGGCGCGCGGCCTCGAGATGATCCTGCGCGGGCTGGAAGGCGTGCGGACGAGGGCCCACCTGGCGCCGATCGCCGGCTGGACCGTCCTGATCTGGACGATGGCGGCGCTGGGGGCGTGGGCGCTGCTGCGGGCCGTACACCTCGAGCTGCCGTTCGTGGCGGGCTGGACCGTGCTGACGTTCGTCGGCTTCGGCATCAGCATTCCGTCGGCGCCCGGCTACGTCGGCGTCTGGCACGCCGCCAACGTGCTGGCGCTGGCCCTCTTCGGGGTCGGTCAGACCCAGGCCCTCGGCTACGCGGTCCTCTATCACGCCAGCCAGTTCGTCGCCATCACGCTGATCGGCTGGCTCTTCCTGCTGCGCGAGCACATCTCGCTCGGCGCGGCCACGCACGCGCGGGCCGCCGACGTGGGCGCCTGATGCCGCGCCGTGCGTGGAGCCGACGCGCAGCGACGTGATAGGATGCGTGGGCTATGGCGCTGATCGTGCAGAAATACGGCGGGTCGTCGGTCGCCGACGTCGCCAAGATCCAGAGCGTCGCGCGGCGGATCGCCGACAGCGCGCCCGGACACCACGTCGTCGTCGTCGTCTCCGCGATGGGCAAGACGACCGACGGTCTCGTGAGCCTCGCCCACCAGCTCGCGCCCGCGCCCGATCCGCGCGAGATGGACATGCTGCTGGCCACCGGCGAGCAGGTGACGATCGCGCTGCTGGCGATGGCGCTGCAGGCGCTCGGCTTCAAGGCGCGCTCGTTCACCGGGGCCCAGGCCGGTCTGCGCACCGATCGTGCGCACACCAAGGCCCGCATCGCCCGGATCACCGCCGATCGTGTGCGGGCGGCGCTCGACGCCGGCGCGATCGCGGTGGTGGCGGGCTTCCAGGGCGCCAGCGACGAGGACGAGATCACCACGCTCGGCCGGGGCGGCTCGGATCTCACCGCCGTCGCCCTGGCCGCGGCGCTGAAGGCCGAGCTCTGCGAGATCTACACCGACGTGGACGGCGTCTACACGGCCGATCCCAACGTGGTGCCGGAGGCTCGCAAGCTGCCCCGCGTGGCCTACGACGAGATGCTCGAGATGGCCAGCCTCGGTGCCAAGGTCCTGCAGGCGCGCTCGGTGGAGTTCGCGAAGAAGTACGGGGTGACGGTGCACGTGCGCTCGACCTTCAAGCCCGATGCGGGCACGATCGTCACCCGGGAGGAGAGCGCGATGGAGGACGTGGTGGTCACCGGGATCACGCACGACCGCAGCCAGGCGAAGATCTCCCTGCTGCGGGTGCCGGACCGGCCGGGCATCGCCGCCCAGGTGTTCGGCGCCGTCGGCACCAAGAACATCGTGGTCGACATGATCGTGCAGAACATCAGCCGCGACGGCTACACCGACATCTCGTTCACGGTGCCGCGTGGTGACGTGGCCCGGGCCCACACCCTGCTCGACGAGATCGGCCGTGCGGTCGGTGCCGAGAAGACCGTGCACGACGAGCGGGTGGCCAAGGTCTCCATCGTCGGCGTCGGCATGCGCAGCCACTCGGGGGTGGCGGCCCGGATGTTCGGGGCGCTCTCCAAGGAAGGCATCAACATCCAGATGATCTCCACCTCGGAGATCGCGGTCTCCTGCGTGATCGAGGACAAGTACGCCGAGCTGGCGGTGCGGGCGCTGCACGACGCCTTCGAGCTGGGCCGTGAAGGAGTGCGGGAATGATCAAGGGCAAGGCGGCGGTCTTCTTCGGGCCGGGCAAGCCGTTCGAGATCCGCGAGGTCACGCTGCCGGAGGTCGAGCCGGAGGCCGTCGTCATCCGCGTCTCCCTGGCCAACGTGTGCGGCTCCGACCTGCACTTCTGGCGCGGTGATGCGCCGCTGCGGCTGCCCGACGACGGCTGGATCTACGGCCACGAGATGACCGGTCGGGTGGCGCGCCTCGGCAGCAAGGTCAAGACCGACTCGCTCGGGCGCCCGCTGAAGGAAGGCGATCGCGTCGCCTACACCTACTTCTACCCGTGCGGGCGCTGCTACGCGTGCCTGAACAAGGAACCCGCCAGCTGTCCGGCCAAGATCGAACGGCCGCGCGGGCCCGGCGAGTTTCCCCACTTCCACGGCGCGTTCGCCGAGTACTACTACCTGCGCCCGGGCGGCAGTCTGTTCAAGGTGCCGGACGAGCTCTCCGACGAGCTCGTGTCGCCGGTGAACTGCGCGCTCAGCCAGGTCATCTTCGGATTGCACCAGGTCGGCCTGCGCTTCGGCGGCTCGGTCGTCATCCAGGGCGCCGGCGGTCTCGGCATCCAGGCGGCGGCGGTCGCGAAGGACATGGGCGCGGCGACGGTGATCGTGGTCGACCAGATCGCCGGCCGCCTGGAGCTGGCCCGCGCGTTCGGCGCCGATCACGTGATCAACCTGAAGGAGGTCGCCGAGCGCAAGGACCGGGTCGCCCTGGTCCGGAAGTGGACGGGCGGCGCCGGCGCCGACGTGGCCTGCGACTTCGTCGGCTTCCCGCAGGTGATCCCCGAGGGCATCGAGATGCTCCGGAGCGGCGGCAGCTATCTCGAGATCGGCACGATCAGCCGCGGGGCCAAGGTCGAGCTCGAGCCGGCGACGCTCGTCTGGGGCGCGAAGAAGATCGTGGGCGTGATCATGTACGACGCCTGGGTGATCCCCCGCGCGCTCGACTTCCTCGTGCGCAATCGCGCGCGCTGGCCGTTCGACAAGCTGGTCTCCCACACCTATCCGCTCGAGCAGATCAACAGGGCCTTCGCCGACTCGGAGTGGCACGGCAAGGACACCACCACCATCACGCGGGCGGCGCTCGTCCCATGAAAGAGCTACGACGGCGGCTGGAGCGCGAGCGGCAGGCGGCGGCGGCCCGCCTGCGGCAGCTCGGCGGGCAGATCACGCTGGAGGAGGTCGCCACCCCGGCCGACAGCGTGTGGGACGAGGCCGATCACATCCAGGCCAGCGAGCAGCGCGAGATGGGCCTGATGAGCCGCGAGCGGCTGATCGAGCGCATCGAGCGCCTGACCGCCGCGCTCAAGCGTGTGGAGGACGGCACCTACGGCACCTGCGTGGAGTGCGACAAGTCGATCGGTCAGGCGCGGCTCAAGGCGATCCCCGAGGTCGCCACCTGCGTGTCCTGCCAGGAGAAGATCGAGCGCGGCGTCGAGTAACGCCGCGCACCGCTCGCGCGTCGCTGACCGCCGGCGGCCGGAGCCGCGGGGCAGGGTCCGATGACCACGAGGTCTCTGGCGTAGGTCCGGCTGTGGCACTTCGTCAGGAGGCGCGCAGGATTCGAAGGCGGGGGACGGGTCACTGGACCCGGCCCCGCCCCGCGGCTCCGGCCGCCGGCAGTCAGCGGGTGCTGGCGGCGCGCGTGACTGTCTCGATCTGTCGACTCTAGCGAGACGCCCGAGCGCGTGCGATCGTGCGCGCATGACGCTTTATACGCGCAAGCAGATTCTGCTCGTGCTGCTGCTCGTGGGCGCTGCAGGCGCCGGCCTCGCTGTCGATCACTGGCGGCGCGCGCGGCCAGAGCTGGTCGAGCGGCTGGAGAAGATCGATCGCGCGGCGCCCGCCGGCGCGGCGGTGGGCACTGCGGACGGTCGGCGTTCCGCCGACGCGCAGCGACCGCTGCGTCGGGGGCCGGCGCGCCTCATGCGCGAGGCCGAGCACGGGAGCGACCGTCGTCGCGCCCGGGAGACGAGCGAGTCCACGGCGTCGCCCGCGCCGGCGGGCGCGCCGGTCGACGTCAATCGGGCCAGCGAGCCCGCGCTGAGGCGGCTGCCGGGCATCGGGCCGGCGCTGGCGGCACGCATCGTCGAAGGCCGGCCGTTCGCGGCTCTCGACGATCTCGCGCGCGTGCGCGGTCTGCGCCGCGCCACCCTGGAACGCTTGCGGTCGCGCCTGACCGTGCGGCCCTGACAGTGCCGTGGCGTCGCAGCCCGCTGCTGCCGCTGGCGACCGCGTTCGCGGGCGGGATCGCGACGGCACCGGCGGCCACGCTGCCCGCCGCCTGCGCGGTGTGGGCGCTGGCGGCCGCCGGCGGCGCCGCGCTCGCGGCGCTGGCGCGGCCGGCGGCCGCCAGCGGCGCGCTCCTCGTCGCCGTCGCGGCGGTCGGCGCGCTCCGCGCGCTCGCCGTTCCGCTCCCCGCCGATCACGTGGCCCGCCTGGCGCTGCCGACGACGGCGCGTGTCGAGGGCCGGCTCGCCGGCGAGCCGGTGCGCTGGAGCGCCGACCGCACGCGCCTGCTGCTCGACGTCGAGCGCGTCGACGACGAGCCGCGCTCGGGGACGGTGCAGCTCACCGCCTACGGACCGCCGCCGACGCTGGCCGAGGGACAGCGCCTCACAGCCGACGCCCGACTCGATCGTCCGGTCGGCTTCCGGAACCCGGGCACGTTCGACCACGCCGAGCGCCTCGCCCAGCACGGCATCGAGGTCGTCGGCACCGTGCGCGCCGATCGCATCGTGTCCCCGGACGCGGCGGAGCCGCCATGGAACGCGCGCGTCAAGCGCGGAGCCGTCGACGCGATGCGCGCCGCGCTGCCGCCGACCTCGGCCGCGCTCCTGGCCGGGTTGCTCCTCGGTGAGCGCAGCGATCTACCGCCGGAGGTCGATGCCGCGTTCCGGCGCGCCGGGGTCTATCACGTGCTGGCGGTGTCGGGCTTCAACGTCGCGCTGGTCGCCTCGACGACGTGGACCGTGCTGGCGCTGGCGCGCGTCTCCCGGCGTCTGGCCTCGCTCGGCGCGATGGCCGTCGTGCTCGGCTTTGCCGTGGTCGTCGGGCCGCAGCCCTCGGTCCTGCGCGCGACGGTGATGGCCGTCCTCGTCCTCGCCGCGCTGCTGCTCGAGCGTGAGGCCGCCGTGCTGAACAGCCTGGCGCTGGCCGCGCTGGTCATTCTCGCCCTGCGCCCCACCGACCTCTACGATCCGGGCTTCCAGCTCTCCTTCGCGGCCACCGCCGGCATCGTGCTGGCCCCGATGCCGCGCCAGCCGATCGCCGCCGCGCTCGCCGTGAGCGCTGCCGCTCAGCTCGCCGTGCTGCCGATCTCGCTGGCGCACTTCAACCAGGTCTCGACGATCGGCATCGTCGCCAATCTGGCGGTCGTCCCGCTGGCCGGCATCGCCACGGTTCTCGGCCTCTGCGCGGTGGCGACGGCGGCGGTCAGCGCCCTCGTGGCCGGCTGGCTCTTCGCCGCCGTGTGGCCGATCTTGCTCCTCCTCCGCTGGGCGGTGGCGCTGGCCGCCGCCGTTCCAGGCGCCGTGCTCCATCTGCCGGCCCCCGGACCGGTCGCGATCGTGTGCTACGTCGCCGCGCTCGGCCTCGGCCTGGCGGCCTGGCACCTGCGGGCCACGCGCCTGCGACTCGCGCGGCGGCTGGGGGCGACGGCGATGGCCCTCGCGGTCGCCAGCGCCGGTCTCACGCTCTGGCCCGCGCTCCGCCCGGCCGACGGCCGGCTGCGCGTGAGCATTCTCGACGTCGGCCAGGGCGACGCCATCGTCGTCGAGGGACCGAACGGCCGTGCGGTGCTGGTCGACGCCGGCGCCGGTGGACCGTACCGCCTGGACGCCGGCGAGCGGGTGGTCGCGCCGTTCCTCTGGAACCGGGGCGTCCTGAAGCTGGCCGCCGCCGTCGTCACGCACGCGGACATCGACCACGCCGGCGGCATGGCGGCCGTGCGCGCGCTGTTCGGCGTGGACGAGGCGTGGGATGGCGGCGTCGAGCGCGGTCCGCTCGCCCTCGGCGGTGCCGTCCTCACCCCGTTGCCGACGGCGGCGGCCGGACGGAACGACTCGGCCCGGGTGCTGCGTCTCGACTTCGGTCTGGCCTCGGTGCTGCTCACCTCCGACATCGAGGCGGCGGGCGAGCGCGCGCTGATCGAGTCCGGGGCGCCGCTCGCGGCCGTCGTGCTCAAAGTGCCGCATCACGGCTCGCGCACGTCGAGCGGCGCCGAACTGCTCGCCGCCGTGCGCCCATCCGTTGCCGTCATCTCCGTCGGCCCCCGCAACCCCTACGGCCACCCGGACCCCGGCGTCCTCGACCGTCTCACCGCCGCCGGGGCCCGCATCTACCGCACCGACCACGAGGGGGCCATCCTCATCGAAACCGACGGCCGCACCCTCGAAGTCACCCGCTGGGTCCCCCGCACGACGATCCGTTACTGCCTCGACCCCGACACCCTCTGTTGAAAGCGCAGCCAAAACCCGGTCCGTCGCAACTGTCTCGCGATCGCGAACGCGCGCTCCGCCAGGCCGATCAAACCCGTCCGACAGGCCGATCAAAAGTGGCCAGATGCTCGGCGGCGACTGAGCCAACGACGCAGATGGTCACTTTTCATCGGCCTGCGCCGCGCGTTGGCACAACCTGCTAGAATTCACCGCCATGGCCAAGGTCAACGAGCACTACGCGAAGCTGAAGTCCAGCTATCTCTTCAGCGAGATCGCGCGCCGGCTGCGCGAGTTCCAGAGCGCCCATCCGGAGGCGAAGATCATCCGCCTCGGAATCGGCGACGTCACTCAGCCGCTGCCGCCGGCGGTCATCAAGGCGCTCCACGAGGCCGTGGACGAGATGGCCCGGGCCGAGACGTTCCGCGGCTACGGCCCCGAGGCCGGCTACGACTTCCTCATCGCGTTGATCGCCAAGCACGAGTACGGCGCGCGCGGCGTCAGCATCGCGCCGGACGAGATCATCGTCAGCGACGGCAGCAAGAGCGACAGCGGTAACATCCAGGAGATCTTCGCCGCCGACGCCGTGGTCGCGCTGACCGATCCGGTCTATCCCGTGTACCTCGACAGCAACGTGATGGCCGGCCGCACGGGCGCCGTCGACGAGCGCGGGCGTTACGCGCGCGTCGTCTACCTGCCGTGCACCGCCGAGAACGGCTTCGAGCCTCCGCTGCCCGAACGGCCGGTGGACATGGTCTACCTGTGCTTCCCGAACAACCCCACCGGTGCGGTGCTTCCGAAGCCGATCCTCAAGAAGTGGGTCGACTGGGCGCGACAGACCGGCGCCGTGCTCCTCTACGACGCCGCCTACGAGGCGTACATCCGCGATCCCGCCATCCCGCACTCGATCTACGAGGTCGAGGGCGCTCGCGAGGTGGCGATCGAGTTCCGGTCGTTCTCGAAGAGCGCGGGGTTCACCGGCACCCGCTGCGCGTTCACGGTCGTGCCGAAGGAAGTGACCGGGCGCAACGCCGCGGGCGAGCGCGTCGGGCTGAACGGCCTCTGGCTGCGGCGCCAGTCGACGAAGTTCAACAGCGTGCCGTACATCATCCAGAAGGGCGCCGCCGCCGTCTACACCGAGGAGGGTCAGGCCCAGGTGCGCGCGCTCGTCGGCGGCTACATGGAGAACGCGCGGATCATCCGCAGCGGTCTCCAGGCGGCCGGCCTCTCCGTCTACGGCGGCGAGAACGCGCCCTACATCTGGCTCAAGACGCCGCCCGGCCTCTCGTCCTGGGACTTCTTCGACAAGCTCCTGAACGACGCGCACGTCGTCGGCACTCCGGGCGCCGGGTTCGGGCCCAGCGGCGAAGGCTACTTCCGCCTCACCGCCTTCGGCTCCCGCGCCCAAACCGAAGAAGCCATCTCCCGCATCAAGACCCGCCTCTCCCGCTAGCTGTTCACGGGCCCGTGGCGGGGCGGGGTGGCGGGGGTCCGGCGACCACGAGC
>Ga0209474_10002285_pt1 | contig 17834 bp, 19 predicted proteins | sample GraSoiAngelo_145_FD_185902 | JGI IMG/M metagenome (GOLD analysis project Ga0209474, IMG submission 185902) | Grasslands soil microbial communities from the Angelo Coastal Reserve, California, USA - 14_1009_05_20cm (SPAdes) (version 2) | ecosystem: Environmental > Terrestrial > Soil > Grasslands... | reverse complement strand
GATCAGTGGAGCCGCCGCCGACCACGGCGAGCTCACCCTCACCGCCGCGGACGGCAACAAGCTGGCAGCGTACTTTGCACGCGCGGAGAAGCCGACCGGCGCCGGGATGGTTGTGCTGCCAGACGTGCGCGGCCTGCATGAGTTCTACAAAGACCTGGCACGGCGCTTCGCCGAAGCGGGCATCGACTCGGTGGCGATCGACTACTTCGGGCGCACCGCGGGCATCGGCGATCGCAGTGATTCGTTCGAGTACATGCCGCACGTTCAGCAGACGACCGCCGAAGGGATCAGGGATGACACCGCCGCCGCCATCGATCACCTCAAGTCGAAAGACGGTAGCGTGGTGAAGACCGTCTTCACCGTCGGCTTCTGCTTCGGTGGCTCCAACTCCTGGAACCAGTCGGCGCAGCAGAAGGACATCGGCGGCTGCATCGGCTTCTACGGCCGGCCCGTGAGGAGTGAGCCGTTCATCCCCAAGATGAAGGCGCCGCTCCTCGTGCTGGTGGCCGGTGCCGACCAGGCCACGACTCCCGAACAGGCGGCGGAGTTCAAGCAGCGACTGACTGAGGCGGGGGTGCCTTTCGAGCAGCACATCTACAAGGACGCTCCCCACAGCTTCTTCGATCGGTCGTTCGGGCAGTGGAAGGAAGCCTGCGACGACGCCTGGCGGCGGATGCTCGAGTTCGTCAACAAGCACAGCTGAAAGCTTCGACCTGGGGTCCTAAAGCCGCCCGGCCCGTATAGTCAAAGCGATGGCGCGTATGGCCACGGCGTCCAAGAAGTCCCCACCCGTGAAAACTGCGACCGCCCGCCTCCCGGATTCGCTGGTGGCCGAGCTGGAGCGCCGCCGGGGCGGGCTCGCGAGACACATGGCGAGGGCCGTCGTCAGCGTGGTTCGGTGGGACGACTCGACAGGCGTTCCTCCTCAGCGTTCGGCGATCGCGAGGGCATGCGAAGCCGGGCTGGACCTGTTCCTGGCCACCGCTCGCGAGGCGCGGCCGGCAGCGCCCGAGGAGCTGCGGAGGGTCGCCCAGCTGGGCATCCTCCAGGCCCGCAGCAGCCAGTCGGTGGAACCGATCCTCGCCGCGTACCGGATCGCGGCGCGTGTGGCCTGGGACGCGATCCTGCGGGCATGGCGCGGCCACCCTGAGGTGACCCCGGAAGCCCTGATGGTGACCGCCAACTACGTCTTCGCCGCCCTGGACCAGGTCGCGGCCGAAGTGACCAAGACCTACCTGCACGCCCGTGAGCAGCACATGCACCGCGGCACGCGCGCAAGGGCGCGTTTGGTGCACGCGCTGATCAGCGACAGCTTCGATTCCGAGCTCGAGCTCCAGAAGCAGGCGCTGACGCTGAACATGCCCATCACCGCCTCGGGCTATATCGCGGTGGTCTGCATGCTCATCATTGGCAGCCGGGAGGGCGCGCGGGGAGGCGATTCGCTGGCCGAGGTCGTCAGCTCGCTCGAGCTACCGCGGGGCGCGATCTCGCACACCACCGACCCCACCACTCTTGTGATCCTCTGGCCCGCCGACTCCGCGGCCGGCGCCGAAAGCGCCCGCGAGTTCGTGCTGAGCCTGAACGCAGAGGCGGTCAATCGTTCGGGTGCTGTGCGGGCTCGGGTCCGCGCCGGGATCGGCGGATACCACGCCGGCCTGCGCGGAGTCTCCAGGTCATACCTGGAGGCGCAGCAGGCGCTCGAGGCTGGGCGCAAGCTGCGGCCCGACTCGGTGGTGCATCAGCACGACGAGGTGATCCCCTACCTGGTCCTGGCCCAGAACCCGCTCCTGGCGGACCGCTTCGTCCGCGATAGCCTGGGACCCCTGCTCGATCCAAAGACGCGCAACCGCGAGCAGCTCACCGAGACGCTCGAGGCGTACCTGCAGACCGCCTCCGTCAAAGACGCCGCTGCGAGCCTGAACCTTCACCGCCACACCGTGCTGTACAGGCTGGACCGGCTCCGGGAGCTGCTCGGGCCGGACCTTGACCGGCCGGCCACTCGGCTGCGACTGCAACTCGCGTGCGACATGCGCCGGCTCCTCTAGGTGCGCCTTTAAGTGCAGGTTTGGACATTGAGTCCAAACTTCAGGGCCCCTTTTCGCACCTGCTGACGATGTCTCTGGGCCGCGGAGTCCGTACGCTCAGAGCATATGAACGCCAACTCAAACGGTCGCCGCGTGGCTGTCACCGGCATGGGCTTCATCACGCCGATCGGCAACGACCAGGAAACCGTGTGGTCGAACATGGTCGAGGGCGTGTCGGGGGTCGGCCTGATCAGCCGTTTCGACACCAACGGCTTCGACACCAAGATCGCCGCCGAGGTCAAGGGCTTCAACGCCGAGGACTACATGGACCGCAAGACCGCCCGGCACGTCGGGCGCTACTGCCAGTTCGCCCTGGCCGCCTCCAAGCAGGCGCTGGCCCAGTCAGGGCTCGTTCCTGGCGAGATGGACCCCGATGACGTCGGTGTCATCGTCAGCTCGGGCATCGGCGGCATGGAGGAGATCGAGAAAAGCCACACCGCGCTGATGGAGCGCGGGCCGAAGCGCATCAGCCCGTTCACGGTGCCGATGATGATCGCGGACATGGCGGCGGGCATCGTCGCCATCCACACCCAGTCGGGTGGACCGAACTACGCGATCGTCAGCGCCTGCGCGTCGGGATCGCACGGCATCGGCGAAGCCTCCGAGATCATCAAGCGCGGCGACGCGGTGGCGATGCTCGCCGGCGGCTCGGAAGCCACGATCACCCCCCTGACGATGGGTGCGTTCTGCCAGATCAAGGCGACCAGCGAGCGCAACGACGAGCCCGAGAAAGCATGCCGGCCGTTCGACATCGGACGTGACGGCTTCGTCATGGGTGAGGGCTCGGTGATGCTCGTGCTGGAAGAGATGGAGCACGCGAAGAAGCGCGGCGCGAAGGTGCTGGCTGAGATCGCCGGCTATGGCGCCAGCGCCGACATGTACCACTTCACCGCCCCGCAGCCGGAGGGCAAGGGCGCGATCCGCGCCATGCGCAAGGCGCTGAAGATGAGCAATGTCGACCCGACCGAGGTCGGCTATGTCAACGCGCACGGGACCTCGACCAAGCTCGGCGACGTGGCCGAGACGAAGGCGATCAAGGCGGTCTTCGGCGACCACGCCTACAAGCTGGCGGTCAGCTCGACCAAGTCGGTGCACGGTCACCTTCTCGGCGCTGCGGGCGCGATCGAGGCGGCCGCCTGCATCCTCGCCCTCAACCGGGGCCTGCTGCCGCCGACCATCAATCTCGACAATCAAGACCCCGAGTGCGACCTCGACTACGTGCCCAACAAGGCGCGCAAGGCAGACGTGAAGGTGGCCCTGTCCAACTCCTTCGGGTTCGGCGGCCACAACGCGACCCTCGTCATCAAAAAAGGCCCTTCGGCCAATTAGGAGAGTTTGAGATAGACATGGCAACCCAACTCGAGTTCAAGGAGCTGCAGAACCTGGCGGCCGAGATCCTCGGCGTGGAGCCGGATCAGGTTCAGATGGACAAGAGCTTCGCGCGTGATTTGGCCGCCGATTCGCTCGACCTCGTCGAGCTGATCGCCGCGGTCGAGGACAAGTACGACGTCGAGCTGCCCGAAGAGGAGCTCGAGAAGATGAAGGTCATCGGCGACCTTTGGAAGTATCTCGAGGAGAAATCCGCCGAGCGGCTGGAGGCCTGATCTCGATGGCCATCACCACCGCCTACAGAGCCCGCTCTGACGCGTTGCCTTTGCGGTCGTTCAAGACCAAGGGCCGTCACAGCGCGATCGCGGGCATGGGCGTCTACGCGCCCGAGAAGGTTGTCACCAACTTCGACCTCGAGAGGGTCATGGAAACGTCCGACAAGTGGATCACCGAAAGGACCGGCATCCGCAAGCGGCACTTCGCCGAACCCGGCACCACCACGCTCGAGCTGGCGACCAAGGCCGCGAGCTCCGCGCTGGACGCAGCCGGCATCACCGCCGCCGACCTTGACATGATCCTGGTCGGAACTTCCTCGCCCGACGGGCCGTTTCCGTCCATCGCGTGCCGGATCCAGGACGAGCTCAACTCCCCCGGTGCGGTGGCCTGGGACATGCTCGCCGCCTGCACGAGCTTCATTTACGCGCTGTCGACGGCGGACTCGTACATCGCCACCGAACGCGCGGACAACGTGCTCGTCATCGGCGCCGAGGTGCTGTCGCGGATGCTCGATTACTCGAACCGCGGAACCGCCGTCATCTTCGGCGATGGGGCCGGCGCCGCTGTCCTGAAGCCCGCTCCAGATGGGGCCGGATTCCTCTCGTGGTGTCTGGGAAGCGACGGCCGCGGCTATGAGCAGGTCACGTGCGGGAACAAGCAGGTCGGCGCTTACGCCGCCAAGGAGCCGAACCCGATCATCGACATGCAAGGGCCTGACGTCTTCAAGTTCGCCGTCGACATCTTCATCCGGCAGGCGCATGAGGTTGCGGACGCGGCCGAAATCGCCATGGACGAGATCGACCTCTGGGTTCCTCACCAGGCCAACTTCCGGATCATCGACGCGGCCGCGCGCCGCATCGGCCTGCCCCTCGACAAGGTCGCAGTCAACATCGACGAGTACGGCAACACGTCGAGCGCCTCGATTCCACTGGCCCTGGAGGAAGCGGTTCGCAAAGGTCGAGTCAAGAGGGGCGACAACGTGCTGCTGGCCGGGCTTCGGCTCTGGGCTCACGTGGGGCGCGACGCTCCTCAAGTGGATTTAGGTAAGAGAGATTGATCAGCCTCTCCGGTCCGATCGCGCTGCTGTTTCCCGGCCAGGGTGTGCAGAAGCCAGGCATGGGCAAGAGCCTGTACGACAGGTACCCCGCCGCCAGGCGAGCATTCGAGCGCGCCGAGGAGGTGCTGGACCTTCCGATTCGGAAGCTGTGCTTCGAAGGCCCGATCGAGGAGCTGAACCGCACCGAGATCATCCAGCCGTGCGTCATGACCGTGTGCTGGGCGGCATACGAGGTGTGGCGCGAGAGCTACGGGTTCGAGAACGTTCAGGTCACGGCCGGTCACAGCCTCGGCGAGATCGCCGCCCTCGCGGCAGCGGGGGCCATCTCGTGGGAGACTGCCCTGCTGCTGGTCAAGGAGCGAGGCAGGATCATGGCCCAGGTCGCTCGAGAGCACGCCGGCGGCATGATCGCGATCGTCGGGCTCGACGAGGCGCAGGTCGAAGCCATCCGGCAGGAGGCATCGGCCCGCGGCATGCTCTGGATCGCAAACCGCAACGCCGACGTGCAGTTCGTGCTGTCGGGACAGATGCCGGCTGTACAGGAGGCGGAGCGGCTGGCGCTGGCCGCCGGGGCCCGACGCGCGCTCATCCTCACCATTCCCCTGCCGGCTCACACCCCGCTGATGGAGCACGCCGCGGCCGCCTTCCGGAAGGCCGTGGACCGCCTGCAGTTCAAGCCACCGACCTTCCCAATCCTTGCCAACGCCTCGGGCGAGGCGATGCGGACCGTCGGCGCGTTGCAAGATGAGCTGCGCCAGCAGATGCTGCGGCAGGTCGACTGGGCCCGGACCATGGTCTCGATGAAGACGATGAAGGTCCGCACCGTGGTCGAGCTGGGACCGGGACGGGTCCTGGCGAGCCTGGCCGCGAAGCACATCCCCGACGTGGTGACGTGGAATGCCGACGAGCTGTTCGTCGACTTCGCGGACACCGCCACGGCATGACCGAAGCTCGCGATCTGGAAGGGAAGACCGCGCTCGTCACCGGAGGCGGCAAAGGCATCGGGCGCGCGATCAGCGAAGCGCTCGCGGCGAAGGGGGCGAAGGTGGTCGTCAACTACCGTTCGGACGCTGCCGCTGCCGAGGAGACCGCCCGCGCGCTGCCGGGCGCGGTCGCGCACAAGGCCGATGTCGGCGACCCTGCGCAGGTCGAGGCCATGGTCAAAGCCATCGGCCGTGTGGACGTACTGGTCAACAACGCCGGCCTTGTTCGCGACAAGCTGCTGATCCAGATGTCCCCTCCGGATTGGGAAGACCTGATCCGCACCGACCTCATGTCAGTGTTCGCGACCACGCGGGCCGCGATCATGTCGGGCATGATGCGCGCGCGCTGGGGTCGCATCGTCAACATCTCGTCGATCGTCGGTCTCACCGGGAACGCCGGGCAGTCGAACTACGCCGCTGCAAAGGCGGGGCTGATCGGCTTCACGAAATCCGTGGCGCGCGAGTACGGCTCGCGCAACATCACCTGCAACGCAGTTGCGCCGGGGTATGTGAGGACCGAGCTCACCTCGGGATCGCTGACGGACGACATGGTGGGAGAGCTGGTCAAGCTCACGCCCATCAAGCGCGAGGGGACGGCCGAAGAGGTTGCCGCCGCAGTTGCGTTTCTGTGTTCGGAGCGCGCAGGCTTCATCACCGGGCAGGTCCTGGCTGTGGACGGAGGACTCTCCCTGTAGTCATGGAAGCAGTGAAGCGGCGCACCGCTGAGATCGCGGTATCGGGTGGCAAGCTGCCGCCCGTGACCCTGCCCAGCAACTGCCCTGGCTGTGGCATCGCCCTCGAGGTCGAGCATCTTCGCAAGCATGCGTATGTGTGCACGTGCGGTCATCACTTCCGCATGGGGGCCGATGCCTGGATCGCGCTCATCGCCGATCACGGCACCTGGCACGAGCGATGGGCAGACGTGCGCTCGCACGACCTTCTGAACTGGAAGGTTCCGAAGCCCTACCAGGAAACGATCGAGCAGCTGCGTAAGGAAGGCCTGAACGAGGCCGTCCGCACAGGCGCATGCAGCCTTGCCGGACGGCACATCTGGCTGGCGACGTTTGACTTCCGCTTCGTGGGCGGGACACTCTCGATCGTCGCCGGGGAGCGCCTTGCGCGTGGGATGGAGCAGGCCGCGGCCACACGAACACCATATGTGCTGATATCGGCGTCAGGAGGCGCCCGCATGCAAGAGGGCGTGCTGGCTCTGATGCAGATGGCGAAGGTGAACGCGGCTGTGGGCCGCCTGAACGCCGCCCGCGTGCCCTACCTTTCGGTCCTGACCGATCCGACGTTCGGCGGCACCGCTGCGTCGCTGGCCCTGCTCGCCGACGTCAACATCGCCGAGCCGGGGGCCGCGATCGGCTTTACCGGGCCGCGCGTCATCAAGCAAGCGACTTATGCCGACCTGCCAGCAGGTTTTCAGAGCGCCGAATTTCAGCTCGCACGCGGTCAGGTCGACATGGTCGTGCCGCGCACGGAGCTGCGGCGCCTGCTCGCGCATCTCCTGGAGATGCACGCGTGAGGGGCAACCACCACACTCCGAATGGGACGACGCTGTCCGTCTGGCAGGTCGTCGAGCTCGCGCGCCACTCGCTGCGGCCGTACTCGCACGACTACCTGCGGCGCCTCGTCCCGGACTTCGTCGAGCTGCATGGTGACCGGCTGTCAGGCGATGATCCCGCGTTGATCGCGGGCGTCGGCACCTGGCACGGACGGACAACCATGTTCTTCGGCCATCAGAAGGGTCGCAGCCTCAAGGAGCGGGTCTCTCGAAACTGGGGGATGATGCACCCAGAGGGCTACCGCAAGGCCATCCGGCTCGCCCATCATGCTGCGAAGTTCGGGTTTCCGATCGTTTCGCTGATCGACACGCCGGGCGCCTATCCAGGAGCCGCTGCCGAGGACCGTGGAATCGCAGCCGCGATCGCAAGCGCGATCCGCGAGTGGTTCGAGATACCGGTTCCGATCGTCGCGGCGGTGATCGGTGAAGGCGGCAGCGGAGGCGCGCTCGGAATGGGCGTCGCCGACCGCGTGATCATGCTCGAGAACTCGATCTACTCGGTTGCCTCCCCGGAAGCGGCCGCCTCGATCGTATGGCGCGACAACTCACGCAAGGTGGAAGCGGCCGAGCAGTTGCAGCTGACGGCTCGCGATCTGCTCGCGATGGGTGTCGTGGAGGAAATAGTGCCTGAGCCCGCAGGCGGTGCCCATGCCGACTACGACGCCGCTTCGGCTGTGCTCGACGAGGCCCTGTACCGGCACCTGCAGCCGCTGCTGGCGCAGCCGGTCGCAGATTTGCTGCAGCACCGCTACGAGCGTTTTCGCTACATCGACTCGCTTATTCGTGCCGAGCCGCATTTCGGCCCGAAAATCGACTGAGGCGCGGGTGAGGGCTTCGGCCGCGCGCAAGCGCGACCAGGTTGGTACTTACTGATCGCTCCCCCGCGGGACCCCATCCCGGGGAAACCCCGCCAATGAGAGTAGTGGCGCAGCGGGCCGCCGCCGGCTCCGTCAGATGGGAGGAGGGTGGCGAGCAGAGGTCTGCAACCATCGGGCGTGGACTCGTGTTGTTGGTGGGTGCAGGCCCTGATGACGATGAAGCAGTCATGCGGCGGATGGCGGACAAGCTCATCGACCTACGCGTGTTCGCGGATGACGCGGGCCGCATGAACTTGAGCCTGGCCGACGTGCACGGATCCGCCTTGATCGTCTCCCAGTTCACCTTGTTCGCGGACATGAGCCGCGGCCGGCGCCCGAGCCTGCTCGGCGCCGGCGACCCGAAACGCGCCGAAGCGCTCTACGAGGTGTTCGTGCGGAGCTTTCGTGAGCGCGGAATAGAGACAAGCACTGGAAGCTTTGGAGCAGTGATGAAGGTCAGCATCGAAAACGACGGTCCCGTCACGCTCGTGCTCTCGTCGGATGACTGGCCGACTCGTGTCTAAAGGACGACCGCAGCTTCTTCCTTACCTCGCATTCGCCTCGCTAGGGCTGATCTGGGGTGCGTCGTTCCTGTTCATCAAGCTGGGCGTGCAGGACATGAGCCCAACCGTGCTGGTCTTCGTGAGGTCAGCGTCGGGCGCGATCGCGCTGGCAGTGATCATGGTGGTCACCGGCAGGAAGCTTTTCGCGGGGCAGCTGCAAAGCCGGCTGGTGCCGTTCGCGATCATGGCCGTGACCAATGCTCTGCTGCCCTGGGTCGCGATCGCGTGGGGCGAGACGCGCATCAGCAGCGGGCTCGCGAGCATCCTCAACTCGACCACCACCTTGTGGGCGGCGATCCTGATCTACTGGGTGATCCCGACGGAAAGGCCCAGCGCTGTCAACTACGCCGGCGTCCTGGTCGGCCTGTCGGGCGTGGTCATCCTCGTCATCCCGGACCTGACGGCCCAAGGCATCTCAGGCAACGTCCTGGGTGCGCTGGCGGTCGTGGTCGCGTCCGTCTCCTACGCGGTCAGCGCCCTTTACGCCCGCACCAAGATGCGAGGCATGAACGTGTACGAGCAGAGCCTTGGCCAGCTGGCCGTGACCGCGATCCTCGCAATCCCTCTTGCTGCTCCGGCGCTGCCTCACGTGCACCTCGCCTTCCTCTCGATGGCGGCGGTGGTGGCTCTCGGAGTGGGTGGGAGCGGGATCGCGTACCTGCTCTACTACTACACGATGAACACGCTCGGCCCGGTACGCGCGACGGGCGTCACATTCGTCGTCCCCGTGACTGCTGTGTTCTGGGGCGTGGTGCTGCTGCACGAGAGCCTCAGCCTTCCGATCGTCGCCGGAATGGTCGTCATCCTCTTCGGCATCGTGCTCACGAACCTTCGCCGCCGGGCGCCCAAGCCGCAGGCGATCCGCGAAACAGAAACTGCACGGGTGTGACCGGCTTCGTCGCGGAGCACGCGGCGGAGGTTGACGCCGCCGCCGCCCGCATCCGTCCTTACGTCCGACGCACGCCCACGCTGACCACGGATCTCGATGCCCGGCTGCGGTTGAAGGCCGAGTGTTTCCAGGTCACCGGCTCCTTCAAGCCACGCGGGGCTTTCAACGCGGTGCTGTCGCTGATGCAGCGAGGCCGCCCCGAGGGTGTCGTGGCGGTGAGCTCGGGCAATCACGCCCAGGCGGTAGCGCTCGCGGCTCGCACCGTCGGCATTCACGCTCTGATCCTCATCCCAGAAGACGCCAACCCCGCGAAGGTGGCGGCCACCCGCGCCCTTGGCGCGGAGGTGATCCAGAAGGGCATCACCTTCGCCAACCGCGAGCAGCGCCTGCGCGAGGTGATGTCGGAGCGGGAGCTCGCGTTGGTGCACCCATTCGACGACTGGGACGTGATCCATGGCCAGGGGTCGGCGGTCATCGAGCTGCTGGCAGACGCACCGGATCTCGAGGTGGTCGCAACGCCGGTGGGTGGTGGAGGTCTTCTGTCCGGAACGGCAATCGCAGCCGCTCGCCACAACCCGTCGATCAAAGTGATCGGAGTCGAGCCGGCCCAGGCTGACGATGCCTACCGGAGCTGGAAGGAGGGCAGCATTCAGACCCTTTCGGCGGCTCCCACGACCCTGGCGGACGGCGTTCGCACCACCGCGATCGGCAAGCGTAACTTCGAGGTCATGTTCACGAACCGGCTGGTGAGCGAGATCGTCACCGTCACCGAGGAGGAGATCGCGTCTGCGGTCCGTACCGCATGGACGAGGCTGCGGCTGGCGCTCGAGCCGACGGGCGTGCTTCCGCTGGCGGCGTTCATCGCCGGCAAGCTGCCGGCCGGTAAGACAGGGCTGGTCCTCAGCGGCGGCAACGCGAACTTGGAGACGGTGGCTAAACTGCTCGCCACCCAATGATCCCGGTCAAAGAGGTGATGACCCGAAACGTGATCACGTTTCGGGAGGACACCCCGGTCGAGGAGATCGCCCAGACACTGTCCTCCCGTCGCATCACGGGGGCGCCGGTGGTTGCCGGCGACGGTCTCGTGGTCGGGATCGTGTCGGAGGTTGACGTCTTCTCCAAGAAGGGAGCGGTGGCAAAGGACATCATGAGCCCGCACGTCATCTCGGTCACCGAGGACACCGGCATCGATGAAGCCGCGCGGCTGCTGGCAGGCGAGCGAATCAGGCGCGTGCCGGTCATCAAGGGGGGCAAGATGGTCGGTTTGCTGAGCCGCTCGGACGTGCTCGATTTCTTCGCCAAGACCCGCTGGACCTGCAACGTGTGCGGCCGTTGGGAAAGGGGCCTGGAGCGGCCGGAACGCTGTTTCTCCTGCTCGAGCACCGACATCCACCTGGAGCGCGCCGATCCTGGACACTGACCGCGGGGTTCGCCTCTCCCTGAAGGCAGAGAGCTTTGCGGAGTCGGTCATCCGGGAGATGACGCGGCTCAACCTCGAGCTGAACGGGCCGGAGCGGGCCATCAACTTCGCGCAGGGCATGCCCGACTTCGAGACCGACCCGCGGCTGATCGAGGCGGCCGCCAAGGCGATGCGCGATGGGCACAACCAGTACGCGACCACCTGGGGGGCGGCTCCTCTGCGGCGCGGTGTCGCCCACAAGCAGTCGTTGGCGTGGGGCCGCGAGGTCGATCCCGACCGTGAGGTGACCGCATCCTGCGGGGCCACCGAGGCGATGATCGCGACGATGCTTGCAGCAGTCGACCCCGGCGACGAGGTGATCGTGTTCGAGCCCTTCTACGAGAATTACGGCCCAGACTGCATCCTCAGCGGTGCCGTTCCTCGGTATGTGTCGCTCCATCCTCCGGAGTGGTCCATCGACCCGGATGAGCTTCGCCGTGCATTCAATGCCAAGACCCGGGCGATCGTCATCAACACGCCGCACAACCCGACGGGCAAGGTCTACACGCGTGCCGAGCTCGAGCTGATCGCCTCGCTCTGTCTCGAGCACGATGCGATCGCGATCACAGACGAGATCTACGAGCACATCGTTTACGAAGGCGAGCACATCAGCATGGCCACGCTGCCGGACATGGCCGGGCGCACGATCACGATCAGTGGCGCCAGCAAGACGTTCTCAGTCACCGGGTGGCGCGTGGGCTGGATCATCGCGCCGCCGGTGCTCAGCAACGGAATCCGGAAGGTTCACGATTTCCTGACGGTTGGCTCGCCGCACCCACTGCAGGTCGCCGTTGCGGCCGCCCTGGAGTTTCCCGCGTCCTTCTATGTGGAGCTGCGCGGCGACTATCTGGAGCGCCGCGATGCGATGGTCAGCGGGCTCAACGAGTGCGGCTTCGCCGCTGCAGCGCCAGGCGGCGCCTATTACGTGATGGCGGGCATCGCGGGCTTCGGCTTCGACGACGACCTGGCGATGGCCGACCACCTCATCCGCAACCTGGCCGTGGCGACAGTGCCCGGATCGAGCTTCTATCACGACCCCGCCCTGGGCCGCGGCCACCTCAGGTTCAGCTTTCCCAAGAAGCTCGACACTATCGAGCGCGGGCTGGAAGCGCTCCGCGGTTTGAAGCAGGGATCGGCGCGCCGGCCTTAACAGGCAGGGTTTCGCTCGATCCCGCGCTTGCTTAGGCTCGGGTCATGCGTCGCCTCTTTCGGCAGCCGATCACGTGGATGGTGCTGAGCGAGGTCGTGGTCGTGAGCTCCCTCGTGGCCGTGGCGTGGCACGTCTTTGCGAGCGCCGGCGTGAGCGACGTGGTGGCGCCACTTGTCTTGCCCGCGACCTCGAGCCCGGTCGACACCGCCGTCCCATTGCCCTCAGCCGGCGTGCTGTTGCCGCCCAGTCCATCAAGCCCGCGCCTTCTGCCCGGCCTGAACGTGGATCCGTTCTTCTGGAGGGCTCGGCTGGCCGCCTTGAATTTGGCCGAGGCTCAGGTCGAGGCGCTCGAGTGGCGGATCGTCCACTCGGCGATGGACACCGTTCACCGCTATGTCGAGTCGGTGGTGAGTCCAGCCATCGAGCGCGCCGAAGGCTGGCCCAGATGAGCCAGCTGTGCCTTCCGGATCCGGGAGGTGGCTTGGGCTTACTTCTCCCCGGTCATCGCGACGTTGCCGTTCAGGGTCGCGCCGTCCTCGACGGTGAGGCGCCCAACCTTGACGTCGCCGTTGAGCCGGCCTGAGCCGCCCAGCGTCAACCGGCGCCTGGCTGTCACGTTGCCGGTGACCTGGCCACGCACCGTAACGTTGGCGCCTTCGATCGCAGCCTGGACGGCGGCGGTCGACTCGACCGCGACGTCGCCGCTGGCCTTCAAGTCGCCCTCGACGTTGCCATGAACGCGAAGGTCGCCCTGGATGTCGAGGCGCCCGTTAAGGGTGTCGCGCGGTCCCAGCGTCACGACGTTGGTGCCGCCGTTCTGGGCAGTTCCGGCTGCCGCATGGCTGGCGGTTTTTTCTGCTTGGGCCATATGGGTCTCCTCCAGTGGTTCGGTCGGTTTTTCCATGACTCAGATCAACGCTGTGCGACGGCGTACTTGCGACAAATGCGGTTAAGAAGGGGGTCTGGAACAGGCGGCGAGCTAGCATCCTATCAGGGTGCCCCGGCAGGAGGAGGAAGGAAGAAAAACTCGACCTCGAGTGATCTTTGGCGTCCTCCGGGAGGTGGGGCCACGGCCCTGATGGACCCGGATTCGACCGACGAGATGGTCGACCACCTGGTCGACTTTTTTGACCAGGTGGCCACGGATTACGACTCCTGGGCGGGCGGACTGCACGGACGGGTGGCTGCCCGGCTCGCGGAGATCGCGAGCCCGAAGCGCGGTCACCATGCGCTTGACGTCGCCTGCGGCACCGGGATGGTCGCCCACCTGGTGGCGGCCAAGGTCAAGCCGGGCACTGTGATCGGGATCGACCTGTCGGAACGCATGCTGTCGGTCGCCCGCTCGCGGCGAGACCCGAACACGCAGTTCGTCGGGATGGCCGCAGAGCGCCTGGTCTTCAGGCCATCGACGTTCGACCTGGTCACCATGGGAGAGGCGCTTGCCTATCTGGCCGATCCCGCGGCGGCGCTCGAAGAGGCCCATCGCGTGCTCAAGCCGCATGGACGCCTGGCGGTCTCATGCTTGAGGCGAAGCCTCAGCACGCCGGCCCAAAACCTCTTCTTTCAAGGGCTCGTGCCACTGGCGCGCCGCCACTATCTAAGCCTGCCCAGGTTCAGCTCGGAACGCAGTCAGTTTGGTGAGCCGTCGGTCCTGCCCGGACTGCTGGGCGAAGCCGGATTCCGCGTCACCACCATGACCGAGATGGTCAGCGGCGGTCGCGCTCGCGATGCGCGCGAATGGACGGACCTGATGGCGGGGGCCGGTCCGCTCCCCTACACCCTGATCAAGTCACTCGGTCCGCGGTATCGAGCAGAGCTCGAGGAAGAGGTCCACGCGGCGATGGACAGCCTTGGCGATCCCGATGATGCGTTTCGCTACCACCACTCCTACCTGCTGGCGGTGGCCGAGAAGCGGTAGGAGTCGCGAAGCGTGACCGCGATCACGACGCCTGCAAGCAAGCACAGCGCCGCCGCGATGCCGAAGATCTCCCGGTACTCCTGAAGGAACGCGGCTGACACGAGGCGAGCGAGGTGATCCACCCGCTCCTTGATCGTGGGGTCGCTCAGCTGCGGGGTGCCGAGGATCTGATGAAAGCGGTGCAGGCCGAAGGCCGTCAGCGCTGAGAGGCCGATCAGCATTCCGAGAGTTCTGGCGAGGACGATCAGGCTCGACGCGAGGCCATGCGTCTCGGTCCGCGTCATGTTGAGCACGGCGCCGGCCAGTGGAGCGATCACGAGTCCCAGGCCGAAGCCGCACATGGCGAGCGCAACGTCGGCCTGCCGCAGGGGCCCGAAGTTGACCGCGAGCTCGTCGGCCTGCCAGCCTGACATCAGCCAGAAGGCGGCCGCGGCCAGCAATACTCCGGCCAGCGCGATGGGTCGCAGGCCGATGCGGGCCGAGAGCACGCCACCTAGAAGAGCACCGACGGGCACACCGGCGAGAAACCGGCTCAGGAGCAAGCCTGAATCGAGCTGGTCGAGGTTGAAGACCAGACGGCCGAGGATGGGAACGTCGACCAGGGCCACCATCAGCGCACCGCCGATCAGCAGGTTGGCGACGATCGAGCCGATGAACGGTGCGCTCCGAAGCAGAGGGCGCGGTATCAGGGGCTCGAGCCGTCGCATCTGACGCCAGGCATAGAGGCCGAGCAGTGCGAGGCTGAGCAACCCGGCTGGGATGAACAGCGCTCCGGTTGCGCGGTTGGCGGGATCGTCTGGGTAGAGGGCGAGCACCAGGAGTCCCAGCCCGATTCCGAGCAGGCCGGCCGAGAGCCAGTCGATCTCCGAGCCCGCCTCCGCGTTCTGGGTGCGAATGGTCCGCCGGCCCCGGAGCAGACCGGCGCCGCAGATCAACGCGAGCGGGACGTTGATCCAGAACACGAAACGCCAGCCTCCGATCGCCGACGCGGCGGCGGCCAGCGCGGCGCCGTACAGGGGGCCGAAGACGCTGCCCGCCTCCTGAAGGGCGGCGACCGAGCCAAGGGCGATGACGCGGTCCGGGCCGCGGTAGAGGTCCGCGGCCAGGGCCAGCGTCAGCGGAACCAGGCCTCCGCCGCCCAGGCCCTGGAGCACCCGGCCGGCGACCAGCCAAGGCATCTCGGCGTAGGGGAGAAGGCCGGCGGTGGCGGTGAGGATGGAGCCAATCGCGAAGACCCCCATGCACGCCGCGTAGACCGGAGCCCGGCCTCGAGCGTCGGAGTAAGCGCCGAGCAGCGGCATCGCGACGATGTATCCCGTGAGGAACCCTGTGACCAGTGGGGTCGCCTGCTCCAGGCGGTCGATGGTGAGCCCGACGTCGGCGATCATCACCGGCAGCAGGGTCACGACGACGTAGGCGTCCATCGCCGCCACAAAAAGGCCGGCTCCGGCCAGTCCGAGCAGGAGCGGCTTCGAAACGCCTGCCTGCACAGCGCCGGGGCCGGAGCTCAAGGCAGGCCCTCAGCCAGGGCCACCTATGACGTTCGCGCCGGCGAAGCGATGTTGACCGGCCCGTTGAATCCCGACAGGTCGACCTCGACGGTGCTGTCGGTTCCGTTGTCTCCGAACTTCCCTGTCAGCACCGCCTTGCGTATGTAGTGATCCGATCCGCCGACCCAGATCACCGCCGCGACATCGCCCGACGAGCCCAGCTGCGCCAGCATGCCGTGAACCTGATCGGCGCCATACGTGGCTGACACCTTGTGCGAGTCGACTCCGGCCACCGTCTCCGCAGACTGATATTTGGGGCTGCGCCCGGTGGGGATCACCGCGGGCAGGCCGACTGCGGGATCGAACAGCTTCGCGAGGTCGGGGATCTCCCTCGCCTGCGCAGGCGGCAGCTCCTGGAATCGAGCGAGCGGCGGCCTCAGGAAGACGTGACCGCCCAGGATCACCACCTCGAGGCCGATCTGAAAGTCCTGCTGCCTGACGAGATACACAGTGTCGCTCTCACCGGGCAGCCGCAGGGCCGCGCTGGCCGACACGAGCGCGAATCCCTGGAAGGTGATGGTGCCTTTGGTCACCTTGAGGGTGACGGTGACCGTCTTCAGCCTGGCCGTTGCGGCCGCGCCCTCTCGCAGCACCGCGCCGGGATCCTCCGGCTGCAGTCCGCCGCAGCCCGCGAGCAGCACCGCGGCCACGATCGAGGCGCCCAGCCGGTAGCGAGCAGTCATCGCGGACAACAAGTATCGGCCGCTCACGGGCTCAGCCTCTGCGGTCGTCGCCGGCACGAACGATCAGGCGAACCGGTCTGTCGAACAGCACGTACTCCCAGGCCCAGTTGACCAGCACGACGATCCGGCTGCGAAAGCTCACCACATTGACGAGGTGCACGAAAAGCCACATCAACCAGCCGAGGAATCCCGACAGGTGCACAGGCCCGAGCTCCGCCACCGCAGAGTTGCGTCCGATTGTCGCCATGATCCCGGGATCGCGATATCGAAAAGCAGTGGCGCCCCCGTTGTGCACCATGTCCGCGATGGTGGCGGCGACCCGCCTCGCCTCCTGCATGGCGACCGGGATCAGCAGCGGCAAGGGGACGTCGCCGGCGGTCGCGAACGCCAGGTCGCCGATCACGAACGCCGCGGGATGGCCGGGCACCTGAAGGGTCGGGGAGACCTTGACCCGAGCCTGCCGTCCGAGCTCGACCCCTAGCGCCGAACCGACTGCCGACGCACGCACGCCTGCGGTCCAGATGACTGTGCCGGCGGTGATCTCCTGGCCGCTCGCGAGCTTCAGCGTGTCCCTGGTCACCTCGGCAACCCGCGCGCCCAACATCACCTCGACTCCTTTCTGCTCCAGGGAGCGCCTGGCGGCGGCGCGCAGCTCGGGCTCGAAAGTACCGAGGATCGTGTCCGCGGCCTCCAGCAGGATGACACGGACCTCGCTCATGTCGAGGTCTCGAAAGTCCTTGCGCAGAACCAGCCGGATCAGCTCGGAGTACGCGCCCGCGAGCTCCACGCCTGTCGGACCGCCGCCCACGATCGCGAACGTGAGGAGGCCCTTGCGGTCCTCGGCGGTCTTCGACCAGCGCGAGGCTTCGAAGCGCGACAGAACCCGGTTGCGCAGTGCAAGGCCCTCGTCGAGGTCCTTCAACCCGAAGGAGTAGCGCTCGAGCGAAGCGTTTCCGAAATAGTCGGTCTGCGCGCCGGTCGCGAGCACGAGGTAGTCGTAGGAGATCGGTCCGTGGTCGGTGAGGAGAAGCCGCCGCTGCAGGTCTGCACCATGGATCTCGGTCTGGCGGAACTCGACGTTGCGCAGTGGCCGGATCAGCTCCCGCACCGGTCGAGCGATCTCGCCCGGATCCAGCAGCGCTGTGGCCACCTGGTAAAGGAGCGGCGTGAACAGGTGGTAGTTGTTGCGGTCGAGGAGCAGGACGTCCACATCGACGCGCTTCAGTGCGCGCGCGCACGTGATCCCGCCGAAGCCGGCGCCCGCGATGATCACGCGCGGTCGGCCCGCCAGCGGTACGGCTACTCCTCTCCGCGTTCCATCTTGCCGGTCCGCCCCTTCTGCGGCGGGTAGCGTCCCCGGCTGGTGCCGTGCCGCCGGTTGGCCATCTTTTCGAGCGCGGGTCCACCCCCGGTGGCCTCGAGCAGCGAACGAGGAAGCTTTTGCTTTTTCTTGATGATCGGGTCGAAGA
>Ga0209474_10002284_pt1 | contig 17840 bp, 17 predicted proteins | sample GraSoiAngelo_145_FD_185902 | JGI IMG/M metagenome (GOLD analysis project Ga0209474, IMG submission 185902) | Grasslands soil microbial communities from the Angelo Coastal Reserve, California, USA - 14_1009_05_20cm (SPAdes) (version 2) | ecosystem: Environmental > Terrestrial > Soil > Grasslands... | reverse complement strand
GCCGGTGGCGACGCGATAGCGGTCGGCGTGGCTACGGCTGTAGTGGCGGAGGTCACGCACGCGCTCGTCGTTGCTGATGCGCACCGGGTAGCCCATGCGGGTGAGCATGTCGTCGACCAGCAGCTTGGCCGCGGCCACGGCCTCTCGCGGCTGGTTCACAAACATGCGCTCGACCTCATCGATCCGGCGCTCGTACGGCTCGACGTAGTTGGCCGGGAACATCTGGGTCCGGAAGGGCTTGTTGCGCCGCCTCATCACCGAGGTCAGCGCGATCAGGAGCAGGACCGCGATGGCCACCACGACCACCACGACCCAGAGCAGTTCATGCGGCATGACGTATCTACCTCCAGGGACGGATGATTAATTACAGTTGCCCTATCAAAATAAGCGAGTCCAGTAGGTTAAGCAAGGTCGCCGATACGATTTAGTCGTGCGGGCGGTGACGTTCCGGGATGTGGGCGACTTTCAGATCGAGGACGTCCCCAAGCCGAGCCTCCAGGCAGCGTCGGACGTCCTGCTCAAGGTGACCCTGGGCGCGATCTGCGGCTCGGACCTGCACATCTACCACGGCCACACTCCGATCAACCCCGGTGCGGTGATCGGCCACGAGTTCACCGGCGTGATCGAGGAGGTGGGGCCCGAGGTGCGCCGCTTCCGAGCTGGCGACCGGGTGGTGGCCTCCTTCTTCACCGCCTGCGGCCACTGCTACCTCTGCCGGCGTGGCTGGTTCGCGCAATGCGTCGACAAGGGCACCTTCGGCCACGGCGAGTACTTCGGGAACCTGGGCGGCGGCCAGGCCGAGTGGGTGGTGGTGCCGCTGGCCGATCACACCCTGGAGGTCATCCCCGAGGGCATGTCCGACGAGCAGGCGATCTTCGTGGGCGACATCCTCTCCACCGCCTATTTCGGCGCCGAGCGGGCTGAGATCAGGCCCGGTGACACCGTGGCCGTGATCGGCGCCGGCCCGGTCGGCCTGCTGGCAGTGATGGCCGCCCAGCTCTTCGGCCCGGCCCGCGTCTACGCGGTGGACATGATCGACGCCCGCCTGGAGCTGGCTCAGGAGTTGGGGGCCATCCCCGTCAACGCCGCGGAAGTGCACCCCGTTGAGTTCCTCGAAAAAGCCACGCATGGCCACGGGGTCGATCGCTCGATCGAGTGCGTGGGCCTGATCTCGGCAGTGGACACGGCCTTCGAGTGCGTGCGCGGCGGGGGCACCATCTCGATGGTCGGCGTGCCCAGCAAGACCGAGTGGCAGTTCCCGATCATGCAGGCCTGGATGAAGGACCTGACCTTCCGGGCCGGCTGGTGCAACGTCCAGGCCTACATGCGGCCGCTCCTGGATCTGGTGGCGGCAGGCCGGCTGCAGCCGGAGCGCATCATCTCCCACCGCATGCGCCTGGAGGAGGCGCCGGAGGCCTACCGCATGTTCGACGCGCGGGAGGCCACCAAGATCGTCCTCACGCCGTAACCAGCGGCAGCGCCCAGGCCCGCCGGGATCAGCGCGATCAAGGTTTCGTAGAGCGGATGGCCCGCATTGCCTGACCAGGCCGAGGAGATCGGTATGGCCGCGAAGAGGAGCAGGGCGAAGAGCCAGGCCTGTCGAGGGCGCCAGAAGCCATAGCCGAAGGCGGCCACCAGCAAGCCCGCCGCGACCGGCTGTACATCGTCGGTGGCCTTTACGTTGCCGATGCCCAGCACGATGTCGATCGGTACCAGCAGCGCCCAGGGCGCCAGCTTCGAGATCACTGCTCAAGCATGAGCGTGTCGGGCAGCTGAAAAGTTTCGATTTCGCGTCCGTCGAGGTCGGTGAAGCCGTAGCGGCGACCGTACTCGGCGGCCTGAGCGCCGGTGCCGCTCCAGCGCGCGCGCTCGGGATCCGCCAGCAAAGAGGCCACCGCGCGACCCACATACTCCGGTGAATGCGTCTCCGGCGGCGGCGGGCGGCCTTCCTTGGCGAAGGCCTCGATCACGGCTTCGGTCCGGGTGAAGCCCGGGTACACCCCGGCCACGTCCACCGCATGCGGGCGCAGCTCGTGCGCCAGCGTCCGCACCATGCGCGAGGTCGCCAGCTTCACGGTGTCGTAGGGCAGGCTGCCCAGGTAGTGGTCGGACTCATGCCAGCCGGCGGTGAGGACGATCAGGCCGCCGCGCTGCGCGATCAGCCGCGGCGCCGCAGCGTGCACTGCCAGGTAGGTGGCGCGCAGCCCCGTCCTGAACATCACGTCCCAGCGCTCCAGCGGCTGCTGCCAAAACGGCGCCCCGAACTCGACTCCGTCCTCGTGCTGGTAACCGCCCCAGGCGTTGGCCACCAGCAGGTCCAGGCCGGCTGCACGTTCGAAGAGCGCGGTCACCTGTCCGGGGTCGGTGTGATCGGTTCGCGCTGCGACCCCGTGCCCGCCCAGCTCGGTGACCTCGGCCGCCACCCTCTCCACGCCCTCGGAGCGGCCGGTGACGTAGACGGTGGCGCCGCATTCGCCGAGGACTCTCGCGATGCCCCGGCCCACGCCGCGGCTGGAGCCGGTGACGACCGCGACCCGGCCGCTCAGGTCGGGCGCTGTCCAGGCCGTCTAGTAGGTCTCCGCCGCGCGGCCCGCCTGATGGTCGAGAGCGGTCAGGTAGCCGCGCGCGCGCTCGGTCATCGGGTACCGGTTGACCAGCTGCCAAAAGCTCGCCGAGTGCTGGGCGACCTCGAGGTGCGCCAGCTCGTGGACCACGATGTAGTCGAGCACCCAGTCCGGCAGCCGGGATGCGCGTTCGGCGATCCGGATCACGCCGGCCGGGTAGCTGCAGGAGCCCCAGCGGCTTTCCTGGCGGTCGCTGAAGCCGATCGAGCTCCAGCGCAGGCGGCCCTCGAAGTGGCGGGCGTTGAGGCGCCGGGCGCGCTCCTCCAGGCGGGTGTCGGAGGGCTCGGCGCGGCGAACCTGGCGCTCGATGCGGACCCGCATCTTCTCCGCCCACTCCGCCCGCTCGCGCTCGGACATCCAGTGCGGGACCCGGATCTCGAGCACGCCGGCCACCAGGCGAGCGCTTACCGTGCGCCGTCGCCGGCGGGTGCTGATCACCCGGATGGGTGGCCGCCAGGGTTCGTCGAGGAGAGGTTCGGCGGTGGCGATCCCGAGGATTTTAGGCCTACGATCCGGGCGCCAAAGTGCCGCGCAGCATCGTCCTCGGCAACGGCCGGATCCTGGTCAACTACGACGCCGCCTACGCCGTCCGCGACATCTACTTCCCGCGGGTGGGCCAGGACAACCAGACCATGGGCAATCTCTGCCGCACCGGCTTCTGGGTCGACGGCCGCTTCGCCTGGGTGAGCGACGCCGGCTGGGAGCGCCGGCTCGGGTACCACGAGCACACCATGGTGAGCGACGTCAGCCTGCGGCACGCCGGCCTGGGCATCGAAGCCGCTTTCAGCGACTACATCGACATGGCCCGCGACTATCTGGTGCGCCAGGTCACGCTGACCACACAGTCCGGCTTCGCCTCCGCGCGCGTCTTCTTTCACTACGACTGGTTCATCGGCGGCTCGGACATCGGGAACACGGTGCTCTACGACCCCAAGCACAAGGCGGTGGTCGCCTACAAGGACGCGGCCTACTTTCTGCTTGGGGGCCAGACCGAGACAGCCACCGGCATCAACTCATGGGCCTGCGGCAAGAAGGGCGGCAGCAACGCCGGCACCTGGGTCGACGCGGAGGACGGCGTGCTCGGGCGGAACGCGATCGAGCAGGGATCCGTGGACTGCGTGGTGCAGTTCGATCTCCCCGCCACCGAAGCCGGCGGCTCACGTCAGCTCAGGCACTGGGTCTGCATGGGCGCCCGCTTCCAGGATGTCTCGAGTTACGGCCAGGACCTGATCCTGGCGCGCGGCGAAGAAACGTACCGCACGCGCACGCGCACCTACTGGTCGGTGTGGTCGGACAAGGACCAGAAGCCGATCGAGGAGGAATTGGGCCTCGAGGTGCGGGATCTCTACCGGCGCAGCGCGCTGATCGCGCGCTGCCACGTCGACAACGGCGGCGGCATCGTGGCGGCCACCGACTTCGACATCACCAAGTTCGCGCGCGACACCTATGCCTATGTGTGGCCGCGTGACGGAGCGCTGGTCGCCCACGCGCTCGACCGCGCCGGGCACGAGGACATCACGCGCAAGTTCTTCCTGTTCTGCAGGGACGCGCTCGTGGCGGAGGGATACTTCCTGCACAAGTACACGCCGAGCGGCAACATCGGCAGCTCCTGGCATCCCTGGTCCGACGCTCACGGGGAGCGCGTGCTGCCCATCCAGGAGGACGAGACCGGCCTCGTGCTGTGGTCGCTGTGGGAGCACTTCCGGATCCACCGCAACCTCGATTTCGTGGTCGATCTCTACTCCGGACTGGTGGTGCCGGCGGCGGAATGGATGATGTCCTACGTCGACGCGGCCACCGGTATGCCACGGCACTCCTGGGATCTGTGGGAGGAACGCTGGGGCGTACACGCGTTCACGGTCGGGGCTGTGCACGGTGGGCTGCAGGCGGCGCTGAACTTTGCGCAGCTGTTCGGCGACGCCACCACATCAGACAGGCTCGATGCGGCCATCGCCGGCCTCCGCCAGGCTGCCGATGAGCACCTCTACAGACCGGAGCTGAACCGCTTCGCGCGCCGCGTCAACCTGCTGCCCGACGGCGGCGTCGATGTGGACCACGTGATCGACAGTGCGATCTACGGACTCTGGCGTTTTGGCATGTACCCGCCCGACGAACCACGCATCGTCGCCACCATGGAAGCCATCGCGCGCGAGCTGTCGAACCAGGAACCCGCAGGCGGCGTGGCGCGCTACGCCAACGACTACTACTTCCAGGTCTCCCACGACGTGGCGAGAGTGCCGGGGAATCCGTGGTTCATCTGCACGCTCTGGCTGGCTCAGTGGTACCTCGCCAACGCGCGCAGCCTGGGCGACTTGAAGGCCGCGCGTGACATCATCGATTGGGTCGTTCAGCACCAGATCCCGGGAGGACTGCTGTCCGAGCAGGTCGACCCCGTCAGCGGAGGCGCGCTCTCGGTGTCGCCGCTCACCTGGAGCCACGCCGAGCTGGTGCTCACCGTCGACGAGTACCTCCGACGCGCGCAGCAACTGCGCGGCAACGGGCGCAGTGCGGGTGCGGCTGCTACAGTGGCGCCAGCCACACCGCCGGCCCCCGGTCCCGATGGCGGCGTGAAGAAGGAAGTCGCAACGTGATCGGCCGAGCGCCGGCGGCGGAACCCTTTACTGCATCAAAAACCGTTCGGGCGCCGGCGCTCGACAGTTCAGCGGGATGAGCGCCCGCCACGGCCTCTCGCTCTGGTGGCGATCTTTGGGCGCACTCTGGGGCGCGGTGCCGCCGCTGGAAACTCCGGGCATCCCCGACGAGCGAATGGCGGTCGGCCCAGTGGGCTGGGTGCTGGAAGAGCATGACCGCCTGGTGCAGGCCGAGCAGATCGCCGAAAACCGGCGCAGCGAGCAGGCCTGGCTGGCCGAGTTGGAGTCGCAGCGGGCGTCCAGGCGCCGGAGCTCGTAGCGACACCCGCGCAGGGTTTACTCCCGGCTCTCGTTATCCGCGCCGAGATGATCGCCAGCGGGTCGCCGCAAGGGACCACGTTTGGTCCCGAGATGGCGTGGACCCCGGTCGAGGTCTTCACGGGCGAGCAGCGCCTGTCTTGTGAGATGCGCCTGCGCGGGCGGCTGCGCGAGCGGCTGCTGGACACGGAGCCCACCCTGCGCGTGCGCAACGCGACCACCGTCGCCGCCGACCCCTCGATGCCGCGCCTGGTCGGCGCGCCGGAGGGCATGCTGCACCGCCAGCACGTGATCACGGCCACGCTGGTCGCCGGAGAGCCGCGCGATCCCGACGCGCCCGAGATGACCTCGCGCCAGGCCCTGTTCGAGGGCGATCACTGGAGCGTCAGCGGCAGCGTCGAGTTCCCGGCGGGACTCGGCGCCGACCAGCACATGGACAAGCTCGCCGGTGGCAAGTTCGTGCTCCTGCACCAGGTCAGCATCTATGCCAACTGGGGCGGCGCGCCCGTGGGCTGGCAGCTGGCTGAGGCCTACATCAACCTCGAGATCACGCGCGGGATTTATCTCAAGTAGGAGCCGGCGGAACGACCCCCTCCCCGGCCCTTCGGGCCGGACCTCCCCATGAGTGGGGAGGAGTATCGGATTACAAAGGGATGTTGCCGTGCTTGCGCGGCGGTCTCTCGACCGTCTTGCGCAGGCACAGCTGCAGAGCTCGTATCAGCTCCCGCCGCGTTTCCCGTGGCTCGATGACGTCGTCGATGTAGCCGCGCTCCGCGGCCACGTACGGGTTAGCGAAGCGCGCGGTGTACTCGGTCACCAGCTGTTTACGCCGAGCGTCGGGGTCTGACGTTGCGGCCAGCTCGCGCTTGTAGATGATGTTGACCGCGGCTTCGGGTCCCATGACCGCGATCTCCGCCGTCGGCCACGCGAGATTGAGATCGGCGCCCATCTGCTTGGGCCCCATCACGCAGTAGGCACCGCCGTAGTCCTTGCGCGTGATCACCGTCAGCTTCGGGACGGTGGCCTCGGCGTATGCGTAGAGCAGCTTGGCGCCGTGCCGGATGATCCCCTCGTGCTCCTGCGCCGTCCCGGGCAGGTAGCCGGGGACATCGACCATCGAGATGATCGGGATGTTGAAGGCGTCGCAGAAGCGGATGAAGCGCGAAGCCTTGACGGACGCCTTGATGTCGATCGCTCCCGCCAGCACCTTGGGCTGATTGCCGACCAAGCCCACGGTGTGTCCGCCCAAACGCCCCAGGCCGACCACGATGTTTTGCGCGAAGAAGGGCTGCACCTCCAGGAACTGGCGGTCGTCGAGCAGGCGCGTGATCACCTCGCGCATGTCGTAGGGCAGGTTCGGACTCTCCGGGACCATCGTCTGCAGCTCGTCGTCGGCGCGCTCGAAGTCGTCGGCGGTGGGCTTGAAGGGAGGCTGCTCTTCGTTGCTGGAAGGCAGATAGGAGAGCAGCCGGCGCACCATCTCCGCGCTCTCGGCTTCATCGCCGGGCAGGAAGTGCGCAACGCCGGAGCGCACGTTGTGCACGTCGCCGCCGCCCAGCTGCTCGAAGCTCACGTCTTCGCCGGTGGTGACGCGCACGACTTCGGGACCGGTGATGAACATGTACCCCTGATCGGCGACGATGAAGATGAAATCGGTGATGGCCGGTGAGTACACCGCGCCGCCCGTGCATGGTCCCGCGATCACCGAGATTTGCGGGATCACGCCCGAGGAGCGCACGTTCCGGAAGAAGATCTCGGCGTAGCCCGCCAGCGCGACCACGCCTTCCTGGATGCGCGCGCCACCCGAGTCGTTGATGCCGACGATGGGGATCCGGTTGCGCAGCGCCAGGTCCTGGACCTTGATGATCTTCTCGGCTGTCACTTCGCCCAGCGAGCCGCCGAGCACGGTCGCGTCATACGCATAAACCGCCACGTCGCGCCCGCCGACCTGTCCGAAGCCGCTTACCACACCGTCGCCGGCGACCCTCCGCTCCTCCATGCCGAATCCGTGCGCGCGGTGGGTGGCGAAGATGTCCAGCTCCACAAAGCTGCCTTCGTCCAGCAGCGCGTCGATGCGCTCGCGCGCGGTGAGCTTGCCCTCCGCCCGCCGCTTCTCGAGCGCCGGGCCGCCCGGGTGCAGCACGCCATAGCGCTTCTTCCGATAGGCGTTGAGCTTCTGTTCCGAGACTGACGCAGGGGTCAGATCGGGCGGCGCGGCCGGTTCCACCGCCGGCTTGTTGCGCCGGACCGGCGAAAACCCTCTCGGCTTCCGGCTCGCCATCGTCGCCTAATGGTAGTGACCGCCAGGTAAGGCCAGGCCGGGCCAGGCCGGCCTCAAAACCGGGGCGCTGCGTCAGATCGCGGCTGCTAGGCTTCCGCCTCCATGGCAGTCGGATCGGCGACCAGACTGGCCCGGGTCGAGCCACGCCGCGCGGTCATGATTTCCGTCTGCCTGGTCGGCGCGGCGGCCTCTGTGGTGGGCGAGATGATCGTTCTCCTGCGGGAGCTGTTCTCCGGCGAAGCCGGCGACAGTGGCCTCGGCCAGGACTTCTACAACCTCTGGTTCGCGGCCAGGAGTTCCCCCCAAGAACCCATCTACGCCAAGGCGATTGCCGAGTTCAACCAATACCCGGGCGATCCCATCCACCTGGCGCAGTTCGTGTATCCACCGTTTGCGGCGCTGGTCGTCAAGCCGCTCGCGGGACTGCCGTTCGCAGGCGCGGAGGCGGTGTGGCTCCTGATCGGGGCAGCATGCCTGGCGGCTGCCTGCGCGGTGGCTATCCGGTGCCTGGAATCGCCGGTGGAGAGGAGCCTGGCGATCGTGCTGGCAGCCACGGCCCCGAGCACCTGGTGGAGCCTCCAGCAGGGCCAGATGAACGTGCCACTGCTCCTGTGCATGCTGGCCGCGGGAGTCGCTCTGGAGAAGCGCAGGGATCTGCTGGCGGGGATCCTGGTCGGCGTCGCCGCGGCCGTCAAGATCTATCCCGGGATCCTGATCGTCTACTTCATATGGGCCGGCCGCTGGCGGGCGGCGCTCGCTGCGGTGCTGGCGGGCGGCATCTGCACGCTCGCGGGCTTCGTGCTCGCCGGCTCTGACGCGCTGGACTACCTGCGCGTCGTGCTGCCCAACCAGCTGGTCCCCAGCACCGGCTACGACAACATGGGCTTGCCCGGGGTTTTCCAGCGTTTCTTCGTTCCCAATGTCTTCGACAGCCAGGTCGCCAACCTTCCCATCCTGGCGGCGGTTGCGCCCAAGCTCGGAGCCCTGCTCCTTGTCGCGGTCACCCTGGCGCGCGAGCCCGGCGGCCGCGGAGCGGCGCCAGTCTGGAGCGCTTTGGTCCTCACCGCGCTCCTGCCGTTGATCGTCACGACGGCCTGGCCGGCGACCGCCATCTATGCCATGCCGGCGCTGTGGGTGGCCGCGGCCTGCCTGCTCCGCCCTGGAGCCAGCCTGCCTACAAAAGCCCTCAGCGCGAGCGCCATCCTGCTGTTGTACGTGTCGCCTCTGCTCCGGGGCACCGTCTACCCACCTCTGGCCTCGGCCGCCGCCATCCGATCCCACGACCCCGTCTTCTACGTCTGGGGCCTTGACGTGACCCTGGGCCTCCTCTTGAGCTGGTGGGCGCTGCTCATCTTGAGAGAAGTGCCACGATGGTCTGGTCGGTCCACGTTTGCGGCCGAGTCATGACATATGGAGGTGATGCGGATGGCGATCAATGACGAGGTCAAGTTCACCTGGATCGGCCACGGAAGCTGGAAAGTGCGGAGCGCCAAAGGCAAGGAACTTCTGATCGACCCCTGGGTGATGAACAACCCGGTCGCCCCCGATCACCTGAAGAAGGTCGACCGCTGCGACCTGATGCTCATCACGCACGGGCATTTCGATCACATCCACGATGCCGTCGAGATCGCACGCCAGACGGGCTGCACCGTGCACGCCATCTTCGAGACCGCGACTTGGGTCGGCTCCAAGGGCATCGAGAAGGTCGACGGCGGCAACAAGGGCGGCACCCACGAGTTCGACGGCATCCGGGTCACGCTGGTGCATGCCGAGCACTCCTGCGGCATCACCGACGGCGACCAGATCGTCTACGGCGGCGAGGCCTGCGGCCTGGTGGTCGAGTTCGAGAATGGCTTCACGATCTACTTCGCCGGCGACACCGACGTTTTTGGCGACATGCGCCTGATCGGCGAGCTGCACAAGCTCGACGCGGCGTTCCTGCCCATCGGCGATTACTACACGATGTCGCCCAAGCGGGCCGCCAAAGCCGTCGAGCTGATCGGATGCAAGACGGTGGTGCCGATGCACTTCGGCACCTTCCCCGCGCTGGCGGGCCGGCCGAGCCAACTGCAGGAGCTGGTGGGCGGAGGCGTGAGCGTTCTGGATATCAAGCCGGGAGACGAGGTGTAATCTCGCTTACACGGCCGTGAGCTACCGCTATTCACGCTGGGACGGGACCCAGCATCTCGATCCCCTGGACGCGGATGAAGTCCTGGACGCGCTGTCCGAAGACCTGATGTCGTACGGGGACCTGTCGGCGGCACTCCAGCGGCTGTACCGGTGGGGCTCCGACCAGGTGCCGGGGCTGGAGCAGCTCTTGAAGCAGATCCGCGAGCAGCGGGAGCGTGAGCTTTCGCGATACGACCTCGACTCCACGGTCGAAAAGCTGCGCGAGCAGCTGGACGAGGTCGTGCAGACCGAGCGCCGGGGCATCGACCGCAAGCTGCAGGAGCAGCAGGATGAGAGCGCGCGCCGCGTCCTGGAGCGGATGGCCAAGCAACGCAAGGACCAGCTGGACCGCATCCCCGACGATCTCGGCAGTCGCGTCAAAGCGCTGCGCAACTACGAGTTCATGGATCCCGACGCGGAGCAGATGTTCAACGACCTGCTGCAGAAGCTGCAGCAGCAAATCATGGACCAGATGTTCCAGGGCATGAAGCAGGGCATCCAGTCCATGACGCAGCAGGACGTGGGCCGTGTGCGCGAGATGGTGCGCGACCTCAACAAGATGCTCGAGCAGCGCGAGCGCGGGCAGCAGCCCGACTTCCAGGGGTTCATGCAGAAGTACGGGGACATGTTCCCGCCGGGGATCGAAACTCTCGACCAGCTGCTGGAGCACCTGCAGCGCCAGATGGCGCAGATGCAGTCACTGCTGCAGTCGCTCTCCCCGGAGGCTCGTGACGAGCTGCGGCGTCTGATGGACGAGCTCCTGCAGGACGACGCGCTGCGCCTGGAACTGGCGCGCCTGGCGGGCAACATGCAGAGCCTGATGCCGCCGGGCGAGCTGACCGAACGCTATCCGTTCTTCGGCGACGACCCGCTGTCGCTGCAGCAGGCGATGGGCCTGATGGAACGCCTGCAGCAGATGGACCGCCTCGAATCACAGCTGGAGCGGGGATCGTTCCGCCTCGACGATGTGGACCGCTCGCTGGCGGAGCAGGTGCTGGGACCTGAGGCCCGGCAATCGCTCGACCAGCTGCGTCAGATGACGGAGGTGCTGGAGAAGGCCGGTTACGTCGAGCGCCGTGATCGCCGTCTGGAGCTGACGCCGCGCGGCCTGCGCCGCATCGGGCAGTCGGCGCTGCGCGACATCTTCGAGCAGCTGAAGAAGAGCCGCATCGGCCAGCACCGGATGACCGGCGCCGGCTTGGGCACGGAATCGGCCGAAGAGCTGAAGGACTACGAGTTCGGCGATCCCTTCCTGATCGACATGCGGGAGACGCTCTTCAACTCACTGCAGCGCGAGGGCCGCGGGGTGCCGGTTTCGATCGCGCCCCAGGACTTCGTCGTGCACCGCACCGAGCATTCGACGCAGGCGTCCACCGTGCTCATGATCGACATGAGCCGCTCGATGTTCCTGCGCGGCTGCTTCCTGGCGGCGAAGAAGGTGGCCATCGCGCTGGACGCGCTGATCCGGAGCCAGTTTCCGCGTGACTCGCTGTATGTGGTCGGCTTCAGCAATCATGCGGTGGAGCTCAAGCCGCAGTCGCTGCCCCAGATCGCCCTCAACGACTACGTGTACGGCACCAACATGCAGCACGGGTTTCAGCTCGCGCGCTCGCTGCTGGCCAAGCACCGCGGCAACCGGCAGATCATCATGGTCACCGACGGCGAGCCCACGGCTCATCTCGACAACGGCCGCGTCTATTTCGCTTATCCGCCCACCTTCCGAACCATCCAGGAAACGCTGAAGGAGGTGCGCCGCTGCACGCGGGATCGCATCGTGATCAACACCTTCATGCTCGAGCGCGGGCCCTACCTGACCGAATTCATCAACCAGATGACGCGCATCAACAAGGGCCGGGCGTTTTTCGTCTCGCCGGAGCGCCTGGGCGAGTACATCCTGGTCGACTATGTTTCGGGCAAGGCCCGCCGGCAGAGGTCGAAGGTTTCGTAGGGCGGGGCTTGCCCCTCCCTACGCCGACCCGTTCGTCAGGTTGTCGAGCAGCTTGAAGCAGAGGTGGCGCAGCTGCGCGATCTCGTCCTCGGTGAAGCCTTCGAAGATCGGAAAGTGTCGCTCGAAGGCCTCTGCCCACAGCGCGTCGACGCGGGCGCGTCCTTCGGGCGTGATGCGCGCCAGCACGGCGCGCCGGTCGGTGGCGTGGGGCATACGGCGGATGAGCCCGTCGCGCTCCAGCACGTCGGCCAACGAGGTCACCGTGCGCGGGCTGAGGTCGAGCCCCTTGGCCAGCTGGCCCAGCGTCAGCTGCTCGTCAGGATGGTGCCGGAGCAGCATCAGGAGCTCGAACCGGACGGTGCTCAGGTTGTAGCGCTCGGCCCAACGCTCGCCCGTGTAGCGGAGGTTGCGGGCGGCCAGCACGACGGCCCGGAGCGCTTCCGCCGGGACCAGTGCTTCATGCCGCTCGAAGAGGGGCATCCGCTGCAGCTGCTCGCGCATGCGGCGATCGAAGAGACGACCCTCTGAATCTTTCTCCAACCGGCCCCCAAAGCGCACGCCGAAGTCGATTCGGGACGTGAGCACGGTCTGGATGCTAAGGCCCGACCGGCGGCATTTCCAGAATGTTGTGCTAACTCAATATGAGTAATGGGCCTTGTTCGGAGTCACCTGGGCGGATTTAAGTATTCGGAATGGTGGCTGCAGCGGGGGACGATCCTCGCGCCCTGCACCTGCAGGTCGCGAGGGCGATGAAGCTCGCCCGTAAGCGCTACGGCACCATGCGCAGGTTTGCCTCCGACCTGCGAGAGGCGATGGGCTGGCCGACTCTCTCGGTGGCCGCGGTCTACGCCTGGGAGGCGGGCTCGACCCGCATCCCCGCGGTGGCGCTGCTGGCGGCCAGCAACCTGGCCGATGTCTCGGTCGACCAGCTGCTGCGGGCCGCGGCCGAGGGCGCTGAGCGCCTGGACCCGCCGGCGCCGCGTGGCGCCGATCAGCTGGCGGACAAGCTGATGATCCTCGAAGAGCGGGTCGACCAGCTGGAGTCCCGGCTGGCCCCGCAATAGGGGTAAAACTCCTCCCCAGTCATGGGGAGGTCCGGCCCGCAGGGCCGGGGAGGGGGACGAGCGACCCCCTCCGCCTCGCTGCGCTCGGCACCTCCCCACCAGAGTGGGGAGGAGTCCCAGTTCACCGCCGCTCGTATCCTTAGGCGGCAGTGGAGCTGCAGCAGCGGCGCGTCCTCGAGCACGTCGGCGTGCGTTCGATGGCGCGCACCTGGCACAACCTAAGCCCGGCCGAGCTGTACGAGCACGCGATCCGGCGCGGCGAAGCCCACGTGGTCGCCACCGGCGCCCTCGACGCCGAGACCGGCCAGCACACGGGCCGTTCGCCCAAGGACAAGTTCTTCGTCAAGGAGCCGAGCAGCGAATCGCGGATCTGGTGGGGCGGCAACCGCCCGATCGCGCCCGAGAAGTTCGACCGACTGCTCCAGAAGATGGTCGACTTCGTCTCCGAGAACGAGATCTATGTGCAGGACGTGTTCGCCTGCGCCGACCCGCGCTACCGGCTCAAGGTCCGGGTAGTCACCGAGCTGGCCTGGCACAGCCTTTTCGCCCGCAACCTCTTCATCCGCCCCACGCCGGATGAGCGCCAGGGCTTCAGCCCCGACTTCACGGTGATGTCGCTGCCCTCGGTCAAAGCCGACCCTAAAGCCGACGGCACCCGCTCCGAGACCTTCATCCTGGTCAACCTGCAGCGGCGGATGGTCATCATCGGCGGCACCCGCTACGCCGGCGAGATCAAGAAGTCGATCTTCACCACCCTCAACTACCTGATGCCCGAGGCCGGAGTGATGCCGATGCATTGCTCGGCCAACAAGGGCTCGGACGGCGACGTGGCCCTTTTCTTCGGCCTCTCCGGCACCGGCAAGACCACGCTCTCGTCGGAGCCCGACCGGCGCCTGATCGGCGACGACGAGCACGGCTGGTCGGACGCCGGCGTCTTCAATTTCGAAGGCGGCTGCTACGCCAAGACCATCCGCATCTCGCAAGCGGCCGAACCCGAGATCTATGCGGCCAGCGAGAGCTTCGGCACGGTGCTCGAGAACGTGGTCGTCGACCCCGACAGCCGGATGCCCGACTACGACGACGACAGCAAGACCGAGAACACGCGCTCGGCCTACCCGGTCGACCTGATCCCCAACGCCGATCTCTCGGGCCAGGGCGGGCACCCTTCCAACGTGCTCTTCCTCTCGGCAGACGCCTTTGGTGTCCTGCCGCCGGTCTCGCGCCTCGACGCCGACCAGATCCGGTTCTTCTTCCTCTCCGGCTACACGGCCAAGGTCGCGGGGACCGAGCGCGGCGTGACCGAACCCGAGCCGACGTTCAGCACCTGCTTTGCGGCGCCCTTCCTCGTGCGCTCTCCGAACACCTACGCCGACATGCTGATCGAGCGCGTGCAGAAGCACGACGCACAGGTCTGGATGCTCAACACGGGCTGGGTCGGTGGGCCCTATGGAGTTGGCGAGCGGATCTCGATCGCGCACACGCGGGCGATCGTGAGTGCCGTGGTCGAGGGCAAGCTGCGCGAGGTCTCTACGCACCGCGATCCGGTCTTCGGCGTCGAGATCCCCGACCAGGTGCCGGGTGTGCCCGCCGAGGTCCTCGACCCCCGCAGCGCCTGGCCCAACCCCGAGGACTACGACCGCCAGGCCGCCAAGCTCCGCAAGATGTTCGACGACAAATACGGGCACGTCGAGGAGGGCTCGGACGCCGGCTAGACCCCTCGAGGTCGGGGACATCCTGGACTTCCGGATGGTGGGGGGTGTGGGGACCTCGCCCGACGGCCGCCAGGTGGCCTTCACGCTCATCACGCAGGATGCCGAGGAGAACCAACAGCGCTCGGCGATCTGGCTGGCCCCGGCCGACGGATCGGCGCCAGCCCGGCAGCTGACCGCCGGCAAACGGCGCGACCTGCACCCCCTGTTCTCGCCCGACGGCGGGCGGCTCGCCTTCACGTCCAACCGCGAGAAGGAGTGGCGGCAGGACCTCTATGTGGCCGACCTGCGCGGTGGGGAACCGCGCCAGGTCCTGAAGACGCCGCGTGGGGTGGCCGACTTCGACTGGTCGCCGGACGGGACGCAGTTCGCGATCCTGGCCCGTCCGGACTGGCCGGCCAACCCCGACCGTAAGGCGCCCAAGAACGAGGACCAGGCCCGCGCCAGGTACCAGGAGCGGGTGCGCCACCTCCAGCACTTCCGGTACCGGCTCGACGGCGCCGGGCCCCTGGACGACGAGCAGCCGCAGGTCTGGGTCGCCGGCGCCGACGGGTCGGGCCTGCGGATGCTGACCGAAGGCGACTTCGCCATCGCCCGCGTGCGCTGGACGCCCGACGGCCGGATCGCGTTCCTCTCCAACCGGGAGCCCGACCACTGGCGCAGCCTGAAGGCGGCGGTCTATGCGGTCTCGCCCGACGGCAACCCGGAGCCGCAGCGGCTGACCGACTTCTTCACTTCCGCCAACGCTTTCGCGATCAGCCCCCAAGGCCGGGTGGCGGTGATCGCCGGCAGCGACGGGCCGGGCTCAGTCTATGCCCGGCACCAGCGGCTGTACGTCGACGGCGAGTGCCTCACCTGCGGGCTGGACCGAAGCCTCTGGGCCGGCGTGCTGGCCGATACCCATCCCACCGCCGAGTGCCCTGACCCGGCCTGGTCGGCCGACGGCCGGTGGGTCTACGTGCCCATGACCGACCGCGGCACCCTGGGCGTCTCCCGGGTGCCGGCCGACGGCGGCGAGCCGCAGCCCGTGGTCGGCGGCCACCGCGTGGTCTCCTTCTGGTCTCTGGGCGGCGACACCCTGGGCCTGGTCTCGACGGCCCAGGACCAGCCGCTGCTGGTCAACGCCGCGGCCGCCGACGGTTCCCGTGAGCGCACGCTGTACGAGCCCAATCCCTGGGTCAAGGAGCGGGGCCTGGGCGAGATCGCGGCCTTCGACGTCGAGCTCAACGGCGACCGCGTGGACGCCTGGCGGCTGCTTCCGCCGGGCCGCCAGGCGGGCAGCAAGGTGCCGACGCTGGTGTACATCCACGGTGGTCCCCACGCGGCCTATGGCTGGAGCTTCCCGTTCGTCTTCAACATCCTGGCCGGGGCCGGTTACGCGGTCGTGTTCTGCAACCCGCCCGGCAGCCAGAGCTACTCGGAGGAGTACGCGGGGCGTCTTACCGGCTCCTGGGGCGAGACCGACTTCCCCTACGTCATGGCCCTGGCCGATAAAGCCGTGGCCGACGGCTTCGCCGACCCCGCTCGCATGGGCGTGGCGGGCGCCAGCTACGGCGGCTTCGCGACCCTTTGGACGGTGGGCCACACCGACCGCTTCCGCGCCGCGATCTCGATGCGGCCGGTCACCGACCTCAACTCCTTCTACGGGTCATCGGATATCGGCTGGGACTTCGGCGCCCGCTCCTTCGGCGCCGAGCCCTGGGAGGAGCCCGAGCGCTTCCGGCGGCTGTCGCCGGTCACCTACGCAGATCAGATCAAGACGCCCCTGCGCATCATCGGCAGCTCGGGCGACCTGCGGACGCCGCTGGAGCAGGCCGAACAGGTCTACCACCGGCTTCTCAAGATGGGCCGGGAGGTCGACCTGGTGGTGTTCCACGGCGAGCCGCACGCCGTGGTGGTGGCGGGCAAGCCATGGAACCGGGTCGAGCACATGCGCTACGTGCTCGACTGGTGGGACCGCCACCTCAAGGCGTGAAAGTGGGGATCGTGGGCAGCCGGCACTTCGCTGAGCTGGCCCGGGTCGAGGCCTACGTGGAAGGCCTGCCGAGGACCGCGCGGATCGTGACCGGCAGCGCCAGCGGCGTGGACGCGGCGGCCACCCGCGCCGCTCGCCGGAGCGGCCTGGCCGTGCAGGTGCTGGGCGCTTCCTTCGAGGAGGCGCGCAACTTGTCGGTGGCGGCCGCGCGCAACCAGAAGCTGATCGATCAATGTGATGTCCTCGTCGCCTTCTGGGACGGGTCATCGCAGGGCACGCGGGCCACCGTGGAGCGGGCGCTGGACAGCGGCCGAGAGGTCCACGTATTCGTGCAGTCGGCATGAAAGCGCTGCTTTTTGCCCGCCTGCGCGAGCTGGCCGGCACCGACGCCGCCGAGGCTTCGGGGTCGACCGTGGGGGAAGCCTGGGAGTCCCTGCGCCGGCGCTTTCCGGGTTTGCCGGCCAACCCGGACGGGATCCGGGCCGCTCGCAACCAGGATTTCGTCGAGTGGGACGCGCCAGTGGGCCCCGGTGATGAGCTGGCCTTCATCCCGCCGGTGAGCGGCGGCGGCCCGGACGGGGGCGTGCTCTTCGAGCTGACGACCGAAACGCTGGATGCGCGGCGCCTGGAGGCCGCGGTCGCGCATGCCGGGGCCGGCGCCATCTGCACGTTCACCGGTGTGGTGCGCGACAGCTCGCGGGGCGAGCGGGTGGAGCGGTTGGAGTACGAGGCCTACGCGGGCATGGCCGAAAAGCAGATGCGGGCGATCGCGAGTGAGATTGCGCAGCGCTGGCCCGAGGCCCGGGTGGCCATGGCGCACCGCACGGGGCAGCTGGAGATCGGTGAGGCTTCGGTGGTGGTCAGCGTGTCCTGTCCCCACCGGGCGGAGGCCATCGCCGCCTGCAAGCACGGCATCGACCGCTTGAAGGAGTCAGTGCCGATCTGGAAGAAGGAGTTCGCGGAAGGGGGAGCGGTCTGGATCGAAGGCCCAACGACACAGCCGAGCGCCGGCGGCGGAACGGAAATCTGACCCAAAAACAGTTCCGCCGCCGGCGCTCGGCCGTTTAATCCCGCAGGCGGGCCACCGAGACTCCGTCGCGCAGGGGGATCAGCGACGAGTCCAGGCGGCGGTCGTCGGCGACCAGGCGGTTCCAGAGCACC
>Ga0209474_10002282_pt1 | contig 17850 bp, 18 predicted proteins | sample GraSoiAngelo_145_FD_185902 | JGI IMG/M metagenome (GOLD analysis project Ga0209474, IMG submission 185902) | Grasslands soil microbial communities from the Angelo Coastal Reserve, California, USA - 14_1009_05_20cm (SPAdes) (version 2) | ecosystem: Environmental > Terrestrial > Soil > Grasslands... | reverse complement strand
CGCCGGTTTTGGCGGCGCGCGGTGCCGGGTAGGAAAGCGCCCATGCCACGGCCGATCTGGAGCGGCACGATCTCGTTCGGGCTCGTCAGCGTGCCGGTGCGAATGGTCAGTGCCACCCACTCGAAGGAGCTCCGGTTCCACTTCCTGGACAAGCGCGACCTGAAGCCGATCGGCTACGACAAGGTGCGCCGCGACACCGGCGAGCACGTCGACAGCGAGGACGTCGTCCGCGGCTTCGAGGTCGAGAAGGGCCGCTTCGTCCCGCTCGAGGACGAGGACGTCGACCGGCTCGACATCGAGCTGACGAGGACGATCGACATCTGCGACTTCGTCGACCTGGACGAGATCGACCCGATCTACTTCCGCAAGGCCTACTACCTCGAGCCGCAGGAGGGCGCCGAGAAGCCGTACCGGCTACTCGTTCGTGCGCTCGAGGAGACGGGCAAGGTCGCGGTCGCCAAGGTCGTCATCCGCAACAAGCAGCATCTCGCGTCGCTGCGGGCCTGGAACGGGACGCTCGTGCTCGAGACGATGTACTACGCCGACGAGGTGCGCCAGCCCGAGCAGGCAGACGGGGACGCGAAGCTGAGCAAGCCGGAAGTCGAGATGGCGAAGTCGCTCGTCGAGAACCTGAGCGCCGATTTCGACCCGTCGAAGTACGACGACACCTACCGCAAGGAGCTGCTCGAGCTGCTGCGCGCCAAGGCCGAGGGCGAGGTGCCGCCGCCGGCCGAAGAGGAGCCGGCGGGCGAGGTCGTCGACCTGATGGCCGCCCTGCGCGAGTCGGTCGAGCGCACCCAGAAGAAGTCCGGAGGTCGCAAACGCGCTAGAAAGGCTTCGTGAGCCTCAAGGAGTACCGGCGCAAGCGCGACCCGAAGAAGACCAGCGAGCCGTTTACCGGCAAACGTAAGGCGAAGGATCCGATCTTCGTGGTCCAGCGTCACGACGCGCGCCGGCTCCACTACGACTTCCGGCTCGAACGCGACGGAGCGCTCGCGAGCTGGGCGGTGCCGAAGGGCGTGCCGCTCGAGCCAGGCCAGCAGCATCTCGCCGTTCACGTCGAGGACCACCCGCTCGACTACGCGACCTTCGAGGGTGATATCCCGAAGGGCCAGTACGGCGCCGGCACGGTCGAGATCTGGGACTCGGGGACTTACGAGCTCGTCGAGGAGAAGGGCGACGGCGGTCTGACCGTCCGGCTCCACGGCAAGAAGCTCGACGGCCTCTGGACTCTGGTCCCGGCGCATCTTGACGGCAAGGAGCAGAACTGGCTGATCCTGCGCAAGCGCGAGGACGGCGCCGCCGCGGCCTCCGGCCGGAAGTACGCGCCTATGCTCGCCACGCTCGAGGACGAGAAGCACATGCCGCGCGGCGAAGGCTGGGAGTTCGAGATCAAGTGGGACGGCTACCGGATCGTCTCGCGGGTCGCCGGCGGCGAGGCCGAGCTGCGCACGCGCAAGGACCAGGACTACACCAAGCGCTTCGCCAACGTCGCCAAGGAGCTGGCCAAGGCGCTGAAGACCCCGGACTGCGTGGTCGACGGAGAGGTCTGCGCACTCGACGAGGAGGGCCGGCCGAGCTTCTCGGCGATGCAGCAGGCTAAGCAGGGCACGCCGATCGTCTACTACCTCTTCGACCTGCTCGAGGTCGAGGGCGAGCCTCTGATCGACCTGCCGCTCTCCGAACGGCGCAAGCGGCTGCTGAAGCTGCTCGACCGGCGCAACCGGAGCGTGCAGTTTTCCGAGTCGTTCGACGACGGGCGGGTCTTGCTCGCGGAGGCGAAGAAGCGGCAGCTCGAGGGCGTGATGGGCAAGCGGCTCGACTCGCGCTACCTCCCCGGGAAGCGCAGCCGCGACTGGCTCAAGTTCAAGGCGCACGCCGAGCAGGAGTTCGTGATCGCCGGCTACACGAAGGGTCAGGGCCGGCGCGAGGGCTCCTTCGGCGCGCTCGTCCTCGGCGCCTATGAAGGTGGCGAGCTGCGGTGGGTCGGAAACGTCGGCACCGGTTTTGACGAGGCTGAGATCGAGCGCCTGCTGAAGAAGCTCAGGCCGCTGCAACGCAAAGGCTCGCCGTTCGCGCAGGAGCCGAAGATGCCGCGCGTTCGCAAGGGCGACGCCGCGTGGGTCGAGCCGAAGCTCGTCGCCGAGGTCTCGTTCGCCGAGTTCACCCACGACGGCCGCCTGCGCGCGCCTGTCTACCAGGGCCTGCGCGAGGACAAGGACGCAACGGAGGTGCGGCGCGAGCTCGCCCAGCCGGTCCCGGATGTGATCAAGAAGGGAAAGCGAACCCTGCGGCTCTCGAACCTCGACAAGGAGTTCTGGCCGGACGAGGGGATCACGAAGGGCGACCTGCTCGCGTACTACCGCGACGTGGCGGGGGTCGTGGTCCCGCACGTGCGCGACCGGCCGTTCACGATGAAGCGCTTTCCCGACGGCTGGCAGGGCAAGCACTTCTTCCAGAAGGACAAGCCGGCGGGGATGCCCGACTGGATCCCGACGGTGAACATCGAGGTGACGACCCGCGACCGGCCGCGCCAGCGGCGGCGGATCGACGCGCCGCTCGTGAACGACGAGCTCGCGCTGCTGTGGATGGTGAACATGGGCTGCATCGACCTGAACACCTGGTACTCGCGGGTCGACAAGCTCGAACGCCCCGACTTCGTGCTCTTCGACCTCGACCCGTCGCCCGACGTCGGCTTCCCCGAGACGGTGCAGGTCGCGCTGCTGGTCAAGGAGGCGCTGGACGCGCTCGCCCTTGAGTCGTTCTGCAAGACGAGCGGCGCGGACGGGATTCACGTGCTCGTCCCGATCGAGCGGCGCTCGACCTACGAAAACACGCGCCAGTTCGCCGAGATCGTCGCCGGCGCGCTGGCCACGACGCACCGCGGCCTGGTCACGACCGAGTGGTCGAAGGCGAAGCGCCGCGGCGTCCTGATCGACGCCAACCAGAACGGCGAGGGCAAGACGATCGCCTCGGTTTACTCGATACGCCCGAAGGAGGGTGCGCCGGTGTCGACGCCGCTGCGCTGGGAGGAGGTGAACGAGGAGCTCGACCCGGGCGCATTCACGATGGACGCGGTCCGCAAGCGCGTCGCCGAGCACGGCGACCTGTTCGAGGGCGTGCTCACGACTCGCCAGTCGCTGAGCAAGGCGCTGAAGGCGCTGCAGTGATTCAGAGGTCGCGGCGGCTGAAGCCCCAAGCGGCCAGTGCGGCCAGCAGGGCGAAGTACGCGGCCGCCCAGACGCGCACCCAGGGGCCGCCGGTATAGCCGCCGCCGAAGGGGCCGAGCTCGAGCAGGAAGCCGGTCAGGCCGGTCGTGCTCGAGACGATCTCTCGCAGGGCGTCCTGGTAGAGGCCCTCGAACGGGATCAGGTAGGCGGCGACCTTTGCCGCGCGCTCGAGCCCGTGCGAGTTGAGGCCGTGGCCGATCGTCCCGAGGAGGCCGGCGACCAGGCCCGCGCCGAAGACCATGAAGATCGCGATCCCGTTCGCGGTCGCGGAGAGGAAGACCGAGCCGAGCAGCGACATCGCCGCGATCAGTGCGACCGCGGCGGCGAGCTCGACACCGGGCGTGACGACATGGTCGGGCCACCAGTGGCCGGTCAGGCCGGTGATCAGCATCGCCGCGGCGTAGACGATTCCCACGTACGGCGCGCAGACCGCGACCGCGCCGAGCCAGCGCGCGAACAGCAGCGTCGAGCGGCCGATCGGCCTGACGACGAGCGGCTGCAGCAGTCCGCGCTCGGCGTCCCCGCGGACGACGCCCAACGTGAGAAAGACCGCGAGCACCGTCCCGAGGAAGAGCGTCCCGAACATCGCCAGCCCGAAGACGGTCGCCCCGACGAAGGTGCGCGCGTCGACGCCGACCGGCGGGCCGACGTTGCCGAGGTTCCCGTAGAGAAAGTGCACGCCGAGCCAGAAGAGCGTCAGGAAGCCGACCGTCAGGATCAGCACGACGCCGAAGACCTTGCGGCGCAGGGCCTCGCGCAGGCCGTAGCCGGCGATCGTCAGGACGGCGGTCACGACGTCTCGCCTCCGACGGCTTCGAGGTAGGTGTCCTCGAGGGTCGAGGTGAGGACGCGGACGCCGTAGACCCTGCGCCCGGAGGCGACCAGCTCGGCGACGAGCTGCGGTGTGTCGTCGCGGCCGGCGCCTTCGAAGAGCCGCGTGCCCTCGTCGGTCTCGATCTCGACGCCGCGCGGGCGCGCGAGCTCGGCCGGCGATCCCTCTTCGACCAGCTTGCCGTGGAGCAGGATCGCGACGCGGTCGCAGACCAGCTCGATCTCGCTGAGCAGGTGCGAGTTGAGGAGGACGGCGATCCCGCGGCCGCGCAGCTCCTCGAGCAGCTCGCGCACGGTGCGACGGCCGACCGGGTCGAGCGCGCTCGTCGGCTCGTCGAGGAGCAGGAGCGGCGGCGAGCCGACCAGCGCCTGCGCGATCCCGAGCCGCTGCTGCATGCCCTTGGACATCTCCTCGACGCGACGGTCGCGCGCGTCCGCGAGACCTACGAGGTCCAACAGCTCGGCGCGCTCGGCCGCGCCGCCCTCCGAGCCGGCGAGCCGCTGGTGCAACTCGAGCACCTCGTCGCCGGAGGCCCAGCCGGGAAAGCGGAACAGCTCGGCCAGGTACCCGAGCGAGCGGCGCGCCTCGCGTGACCCAGCGCGGAGGCCGCAGATCTCCGCGCTCCCTGCCGAAGGGCGGACAAGCCCGCAGACGATCTTGACGAGCGTCGACTTGCCGGCTCCGTTCGGCCCGAGCAGGCCGACCAGCTCGCCCTCGGCGACCTCGAGATCGACGCCGCCCAGCGCCTCGACGGACCCGTAACGCTTCGCCAGCCCGCGAGCTGAAAGCGCCGGGCTCATACGTTCGGGTTGATCAGCTTCACGTAGTAGCCGAGCTCGTCGAAGCCGAGCCGCTTGTAGAGCTCCTTCGGCCAGTCCTCGTAGTCGGCGACCAGGCAGACGAACTCGGCGCCGCCGCGGCGGGCCTCGGCGATCGCGTGGAGGACGACGGCGGTCGCGTAGCCGCGGCCGCGGTGCTCGTGCAAGGTGCCCACGTCCTCGATCTGCGCCCCGGTCTCGTCGTAATAGACGTCGGTGTAGCTGACGGGCTCGCCGTCGACCACGACCGCGAAGAAGCGGACGGTCATGCGCTCGGCGATCCGGTGCTTGCCGGCGAAGAGCTGGTCCATCACCTTCTTCTTCGCCCAGGGCTGGCCGCTCACCACCTGCTGGCGCGCCGGCCGAAGCGCCTGCTCCTCGACCTCCACCACCTCGATCGGTGCCGGCTCGCGGTCGGGCTCGCGCCGCTGGGCCATCACCACCACGCGGTTGACCCGCCAGCCGCGCTCCGCGAAGAACGGGACGAGCCGCTCGCCGCGCTCGGAGTCGGGGATGAAGATCGCCCGCCGGCCCAGCCGCTCGGCCTCGGCACGTACGGTTTCGCCGTCAGCCTCGCGCTCGACGCGGAGGAAGTTCGAATCCAGCCGCCGTGGGAGCTTGTCGTCGAAGAATGCGGTGCCGACGGAGGAGGGCTCGGTCCGCTCGCCCACCATGTCTCCGCGCTCGAGGAAGGCGTAGGCGCGGGCGAGGTCGTCACTCATCGCCGAGCCCTCGCGGGTGGCCGAGCATCCCGAGCTCGACGATGTCGCGCTGGAAGAAGAGCGCCACGGTCCAGTCGACCACGACGCGCAGTTTCCGGGAGAAGAGCGGCAGCTGGAAGAGGTGGTACGTCCTGGTCACGAACCAGCCGAGGAAGCCGGTCAGGCGCAGACCGGGGACGGCGGCGATGCCCTTGTAGCGGCCAAGCGTCGCGACCTGGCCGAGAGTTCGGTAGCGATACGGCTGCGCGTCGCCAGTGAGGTTCTTGGCGAGGCGCCGCGCCTGGCGGAGCGCGTGCTGCGAGGTGGGCGGGTCGGGCAGGCCCGGGCTCGCGAGGTTCGGGACCGCCGCGCAGTCCCCCAGCGCCCAGATGTACTCATGGCCCTCGACGCGGAGCATCTTGTCGACCCGCACGCGGTGGCGGTCGTCCAGCGGCAGGCCAAGCTGGGCCAGCAGCGGATTGGCGCGGACACCGGCGGTCCAGACGAGGGTTGCGGTCGGGATGCGCGTGCCGTTCGAAAGGAGCGCAGACTCGGAGTCGATCGACTCGAGCGTGGTCCCGACGTGGATCTCGATCCCGCGCTTCGTCAGCTGCTCGGCCGCGTAGTCGCCGAGGCGGCTCGGGATCTCGGGCAGGATCTTCGGCGCCGCGTCGACCAGCACCCAGCGGCGCGGCCGGCCGTTCAGCTCGGGGTAGTAGCGCATCGCGTCGGAGACCAGGTCGGAGAGCTCGGCGAGCGCCTCGACGCCCGCGTAGCCGGCTCCGACGAACACGAAGGTCAGGTGCCGCACGGCGGATTCGGCGACCGCTGCCGACGCGGCCTCGAGCTGACCGAGCACATGGTTGCGCAGCGCGATCGCGTCGGCGAGGTCCTTGAAGCCAAGCCCGTGCTCGGCGAGCCCCGGGATCGGGAGCGTCCGCGCGATCGAGCCGAGCGACAGCACCAGCCGCTCGTAGACGACTTGGAACGGCCCGTCGGCGGAATCGACAGTGACTTTGCGCTCCTCGGTATTCAGGCCGGTGATGCTGCCGAGCAGGAGCTCCGAGTGCGGGCACATCAGGCGCAGCGGCACGACGACGTGTCTGGGCTCGAGCGTTCCGGACGCGGCCTCGGGGAGCAGCGGCGTGAAGAGCATGAAGTTCTCCCGGCTGACGATCGTCGCGCCGCGCTCGCCGAGGTAGCGCGCGACGTAGGCGCCGGCGAAGCCGCCGCCCGCGATCAGGGTCCCGCCTCTCGCCGTTCGCTCGGTCACGGCTCTACTATCGCGCCGTGGCGGGGATGCAGGTCGCAGTCGTCGGCAGCGGGCGCGAGCACGAGGCGCTCGCGGAGGAGGTCGGGCGTCTGCTGGCCGAGCGCGGCTGCACTGTCGTGACGGGCGGTCTCGGCGAGGTGATGGCTGCGGCTGCCCGCGGCGCCAACTCGGCCGGCGGGACGACGATCGGGATCCTCCCGGGCGAGCAGCGGCACGAGGGGAACGAGTGGCTCGACCACGAGGTCGTCACGGGGATCGGTCATGCGCGGAACGTGGCTGTCGCCGCCTCCGGCGATGCGGTGATCGCGATCGGCGGCAGCTGGGGAACGCTGGCGGAGGTCGCCTTCGCCATGAGGCTCGGGCGGCCGGTGGTGATCCTCGAGCCTGGCCTGAAGGTCGAAGGCGTTCCGCGTGCTGTATCCGCGGAAGAGGCAGTCGAGCTCGCGCTGAGCTCAGTCGGCTAGTACCTCGATGATCTGAATGAGCTCCTCGCGCCGATAGCCCTGGCGACGGGCGAAGGCGACGAGCTCCCTTGCCTGGGCTACGACCGCCCCGCGCTCGCTCGTGCCGGCAACGGTGATCCCGCGGCCGCGCCGGAACTCGAGCAGCCCCTCGTCGCGCAGCAGGCGGAGCGCTCGGAGGACCGTGTTTCGGTTCACGCCGAGGACCGCCGCCAGGTCGCGCGCCGGCGGCAAGCGCTCGCCTGGGAGGGCCTCGCCCTCGGCGATTGCACGTCGCAACTCGGCTGCGGCCTGCTCGTGCAGCCCCACCCGCTCGTTCCGATCGATCTTGACCTCGAGCATGGTGCTATAAATACTAGCTTCAAATGACTGCCGCGACCCACGGCCTTCATGCGTTGATCGACGAAGCACGGCGCCGCGCCCGCCGCCGGCGCGTGCTGAGTGCGGGAGTCCTGTCTCTTCTGATCGGCGTCGGGATCTGGGGCGGTCTGGCGCTCACGAGCGGAGGCCGGGCGACTCCGACTCCGTTGGCCCCCCCGGGCTATCACCTCGTCCGGGCGCGCGGCACGGTTCAGCATGTGCTGGTGCGGGGGTTGTTCCGATCCCAAGAGGGCGTGGATCCGAGTCGAAACTTTTCGAAGGCGCATGTCCAGGTCTGGTTCGATCGCAAGACGGGCCTCGTGCGTGCCGGAGGTTGCTGGGCCAACTTCTGCTCTGCCCCCAAGGCGGCCAGGTGCATCCCTGCGTGCCAGTCATCCGATTCGTTCGGAATGCTCTTCTACCCGTACTGGCCGGTCGACACGACGAAGTTCGTCCGGCGCCCCGGCCTCGGCACCTTTCACGGCCGCAAGGTCATCTGGATCGGGAAGATCCAACCTTTCGCGCCGAGCTACCGGGACGGCGAATGGATCGCCCTCGACCCCCGAACTCACGATGCCGTCGCCTGGCGCCTCTACGGCACCACGACCAAGCCTGCGGGGCCGATCCTCACCGAGTTCTGGGTTGCGAAACGTTTCCCCGACATCGCGTCGAACCGGTTCTGGTTTGCGCTGAGGAACGAGTCGCTCGTCACCCAGTTCCTCCGTCTCCAGCCTCTCGCGCTCGAAGCTCCCGGCAACAAAGTTCCACGCGACCTGGGCGCTGCCCCGCAGGTTGTCGGGCGAATCGGCGAAGCAAGCATCTTCGCGGCGCCGATGCGCAATGGCTCCTGGAGGATGTTCAGTGTCGACGCGCACGGCAGGGTCGGCGGCGGCCCATCGCGGGTGAGCGCGCCCCACGCGATCGGAATCGTGCAGGTCGGTCACGGAAGCCTCTTTTCCAGCCGTGCCTACCTGGTCGTCGCCGGAAACGCGCTCGAGCAGCGTGGGGCGAAGCTCTTCCTGATGTACCCCGGCGGCATCCGAGAGCGGCTCAAGCCGATCCTGCTCGGCAAGCGGGCGGGGGCCGGCTTCTACTACTACGTAATCCCGAAGGTCCATTCGGCCCGGAGCCGTCGGGCGACGGACCTCGAGCTGGTTCGCGGTTCGCGCCTGGTGGCGCGCCAGGAGTTGCCGCTGGCTTACCAGCGGCCTGAACAGCCAGGCGTGGCGCAGTTGCGCGTCGCACAGCGCGTGCTCCGTCAACTGGTTCCGCCGAACCGCGGGTGACGCGGCCGCCGGTACGGCGTGCCGGTCAGGCTTCCCAGACGACTTCGATCGGCCGGTCGCGGCTTGGAATCGGCAGGGCGCGGGCCTCGGCCTCGATCGCCTCGCGCCGTTCGCGCGAGAGACGCGCCCACGCGTCGATCTGCATCTTGTGCTGCGCGCGTCTCCAGGTTCCGCGGATCTCGCCTTCGACGAGCACCGCGCCCGGCCATACGCGGGACGTCCAGAGCCGCTCCCGCTGGTCTCTGCGCGGGACCAGCATCTCGCGGTCGGCTCCCCAGAGCAGGAAGTAGGCGTCGCCGCTCGGCAGCAGGCGCACGGGGGCGGGCGTCTCCGCGGCCTCGCGGATCGCCGACTCGTCCTCCGCGAGCAGCCACGCGTCGCCGAGCGGCGAGCGAACCGGGAGCAGCGAGCCCTCCAACGACGCGAACGCGTCGGCCGCCGAGCGCCGCGAGATTCCTGCCCAGCGGGCGAAGCCGTCAGCGGTCGCGGGCCCGAAGACGTGGAGGTAACGGCGGGTCAGCTCGCGGCGCGCGTCGGCCGGGTCGATCTCTGCTGCCGGGACGGTCCAGAGCTCCGGCGCCCGCGCACCGCCCCAGCGGATGGCGATCGTGCCTGTGGTCGTCGCGTACCTGAGCTCGTTGCCGATCCCAAGCGCGCTACCGGTCTCGCGGTCGGTCAGCCGCCTGCCGCGGAGATGGGCGTGGAGCTTCTTCGCCATCTGCTCCGCTCTGAGGCGGCTCTTCCCGTCCTCGGGCAGCCGCGCGAGCGAGAACAGCGCGAAGTCGCGCTTCGGAACGACGTAGACCTGATAGCGCGGGCCCCAGAGCTGGGCGAGCGATGGGTGCTCCCACGTCGACGGCTCGACCCCCTCGACGCGCGCGTGCAACGAGAGCAGTGCGGCCCGCGGCATGCTGTCCTGCAGCCCGGCCCACGCCGCGTGCCGCAGGGACTTCGTGCTCTTCGGCAGCCGCGCGTCGAGCGCGCCGACCCGTCGTCGGAAGGCGAGAATCTGCTTCCGCGTGACCCTGAGTTGCGATCGCACCGATCCCGCCATCGAACCGCAGCAGCCTAGTGGCTCTTGGGGTTCTCGCCCGCCCGTAGCAGACGAGTTTCGGTGGCTTGGGAGTCTCTACCGCGTACGGATCCGCAAAGCTCCTGGGACAACCTTAGGGCTCTCCCCTCGCGAAAGTTCACCCCGCTAGTCGATCTGTTCGGCCAGCCCGATGAGGATCCCCTCAGGGCCTCGGAGGTAACAGAGCCGATACACGTCTTCGTACTGGACCACTTCGCCGACGAGCTGCGCGCCGCGCTTGCGGAGCCGGGCGAGCGTATCGTCGAGGTCGTCCACGGCGAACATGATGCGCAGGTAGCCCAGAGCATTCACCGGGGCGTTCCGGTGATCGGCGACCGGCGGCGGCGCGAGAAAGCGCGAGAGCTCGAGCCGGCTGTGGCCGTCCGGCGTGCGCATCATGGCGATCTCGACGCGCTGGTCGCCCAGTCCAGTGACGCGCCCTGCCCAGGCTCCTTCGATCGTTGCTCGCCCTTCGATCTCGAGGCCGAGCTCGGCGAAGAAAGAGATAGCGGTGTCGAGGGATTCGACCACGATGCCGACGTTGTCCATCCGTTGAAGCGTCACGCGGGCCACTCTAGTCCTGTTGTCGCCTCGACACCGCCCACCGGACGAGCGCACCGGGCCGAGCCTTGCGGCGGTTAGTCGGCGCGCAGCAGCGGCGCGGTGAGGCAGGTCGGGCCGCCGTCGCCCTTGCTCAGCTCGGCGCCTTCGTAGACCTCGATCTCGACGCCTGCGCGCTCCATGCGTCGGCGTGTCTCAGGGTTGCCGGCGACCGCGAGCGCGACCCGCGGTGCGAGGGCGAGGACGTTCGAGCCCATGGTCTCGAACTCGCCGTCGGGCACCGGGACGATCTCGATTCCCCGTTCGTCGAGGAGCTGCGCGAGGCGGGTTGGTAGGAGCGGCGGGTAGGCGACGACGAGGTCGGGCGCGAGCGGGCTGAGCAGCGAGAGCAGGTGCATCACCTCGTCGCGCCCGTGCCAGTGCGGGAGGTCGTAGACGAGCACCTCGACCTCGGGCAGGAGCTCGCTCAGGCGGGCAATCCCGGCCTCGTTTGTGCGGTAGCCGCGGCCCGCGAGCAGGGTGCGCTCGTCGATGCGGATCAGGTCGCCGCCCTCGGCCCACTCGTCTCCTTCGAGCCGGCCGAGCTCGGGGACTCCGGCCCGCTCGAGATCCTCGCCGAGGGCGGTCGGCTCGGCCCGGCGAAGCTCCTTGCCCGGGTTGAGGAGGATCGCGCCGCGCTCGGTGACGAGCGCCGGGTCAAACGTGTAGATCGCGTCGGCGTTCTCAGAGGACGACTCGGCGAGGACGACCTCTGTGCCAGCGCCCTCGAGGATCGCGCACAGCGCCTCGTGCTCGCGGGCGATCGCGACCGCGTCGGGCTCCCCGCGCCACCCGCAGGCCTGCCAGGCGCGCAGGTCGGAAGGGGCGCGCACGAGCACCCGCCGGAGCTGACCTGTCATCGACTCGCAGCCGTAGAGCTTCGGCTCGACGCTCACGCCGAGGATCGTACTTCGGCCAGCCGCCGCTCCAGGAAGGCCTGCTCGGCAGGCTGTTGCGAGAGCTCGAGCGCCCGCGCGTACTCGTCGGCGGCCTCGCGCCGGCGGCCGAGCCGCCGTAGCAGGTCGGCCCGCGCCGAGTGGAGGTGCCGGTAAGCGTCGAGCCCCTCGATCCCGTCGATCAGCACGAGGCCGCTCTCAGGGCCCTCGGCCATCGCCACCGCGACGGCGCGGTTGAGCTCCACGACCGGCGAAGGCGCGAAGCCTGCGAGCCGTTCGTAGAGCGCTGCGATCTGCGCCCAGTCGGTCTTCGGCTCGAGATGGAGCGAGGCGATCGCGGCCTGCAGCTGATACGGGCCTGGCCGGCCCAGGGGAAGCGCCCGCTCTAGCACGCGCCGGCCCTCGTCGATCCGCTCGCGGTCCCAGAGCCGACGGTCCTGCTCCTCGAGCAGGACGAGCTCTCCGTCGCCGTCGAGCCGCGCCGCCCGGCGGGCGTCGTGGAAGAGCATTAGCGCGAGTAGCCCGAGCGCCTCGGGCTCGTCCGGCATCAGCAGCACGAGCATCTTGCCGAGCCGGATCGCCTCCTCGCACAGGTCGGCGCGCGGCGGAGGCCCGTAGCCTTCGTTGAAGATCAGGTAGACGACTGCGAGGGTCGCGCGTAGGCGTTCCGGCAGCAGATGGTCGGGCGGGACGCGGAAGGGGATCCCGGCGTCGCGGATCTTCCGCTTCGCGCGCACGAGCCGCTGCGCCATCGTCGCCTCCGGGACGAGGAAGGCGCGGGCGATCTCCTCGGTCGTGAGGCCGCCGAGCGTGCGCAGGGTCAGCGCGACCTGCGCCTCGGTCGCCAGGGCGGGGTGACAACACGCGAAGATCAAGCTCAGCCGCTCGTCGGGGATCGTCTCGTCCACCTCCTCAGCCGGCCCGAGGGTCGCCAGCAGCTCCGTCTTGCGCCGCAACGTCTGCTCGCGCCGGATGCGGTCGATCGCGCCGTTGCGCGCGGTGACCAGCAGCCAGGCGCCGGGCTTGGCAGGAATGCCGTCGCGTGGCCAGCGCTCGAGCGCGATCGCAACCGCTTCCTGAAGGGCGTCCTCGGCGAGCTCGAAGTCGCCGAGGACGCCGATCAGGCTCGCGAGGACGCGCCCCCATTCGGCACGAAAGACGCGCTCGACCTCGTTCAGTGCTCTACCACCGGCCTCACTTCGACCGAGCCACCTTGCCGGGCGGCTGGGATCTTCGAGGCGAACTCGATTGCCTCGTCCAGGCTCTCGCATTCGATGAGGTAGAAGCCGCCGAGGTACTCCTTCGTCTCGGCGAAGGGACCGTCCGTCGTGAGTGTCTCCCCGTCCTTGACGCGGACCGTGGTGGCACTGGAGAGCTCGCCGAGGTCGGCGCCGCTCCGCGTCTCCGGGCGCTCGCCGAGCGCCATGTAGTCCTTCATCGCGGCCTGCTGCTCCTCCTCGCTGAGCTGTCCCCAGCCGTCGCCGGAGCCGTAGATCAAGAGCGCGTACTGCACGTCTCCTCCTTCGGTTGCTTACGAGGGTACGACGAACGGCGCGCGCGTCAATCGACAGCGACATGCACCGCTGGGTCGAGGTTGAGCTACGGGCTCGCCGGCGGGCGGCAGCGCGACGAGGCGGGCTCGGCGTGCTCGTGCTTCGAGCACTTGGCCTGCGCAGTCGCCACCGTGGTCGCCTGGAAGGTGACCGTGGTCGACGACCTCGAGCCTCTGGAGCCGCCGAAGGAGGCCAGGCCGAAACCGAGCAATGCGAGCAGAATCAGCAGGAGTGCCATGACCTGATGTTACGCCCCGAGCATGCGCTCCAGCAGGTCGAGCGCGCCCGCCTTGTCGAGCGGCTCGTTCAGGTTCCCGCACTTCGGGCTCTGCACACAGGACGGGCAGCCGCGCTCGCAGGGACAGCCCTGTAGCAGCTTGGCGGTGTCGTCGGTCCAGCCCTCGAAGACGTCGAAGCCGCGCTCCGTGATCCCGACGCCGCCGGCGTGGCCGTCGTAGACGAAGATCGTCGGCCGGCCGGTCTGGAAGTGGAGGTTGGTCGAGAGGCCCCCGATGTCCCAGCGGTCGCACATCGCCCAGAGCGGCAGCAGCGCGATCAGCGAGTGCTCGGCCGCATGGAGCGACCCCAGCAGCCGCGGCATGTCGTCGAGGCCTTCGAGCATCCACGGCTCGGGCAGGAACCAGACCGCCTCGGTCTCGAATTCGGTCTGCGGCAGCACGAGCGGGACGAGCTCGATGCTCTCCTGCGTCTGGATCGACCGCTTCTGATAGCCGACGACCTGCTCGGTCACGACGACGCGGCCGAACGAGAGGTCGACGCCGAGCCGCCGCTCGCTGCGGGTGGCCTCGACGATCGCGGTCGAGGTCTCCTTCTTGGCCTGCGTGTAGTAGTCGCCGCGGAACGGTTCGACGACGGCCGTGCGCGAGGTGAAGTCGAGCTCGCGGACGCGGTAGCTCTCACCGAGGTGGAGGTAGATCGCGCCCTCGTGGACGGTCGAGTAGGCGCGCTCCTGCTCGACGATCCCGAGCATCGTCCCGCTCGAGGAGTCGACGATCGTGAACGCCTCGGGGCCTGTCGAGCGGAGCGACACCCGCGCGGCCGGATAGTCGCGGCCGGCCCATACGTAGCCGGCCTTGGTCTTCTGCAGCTCCGGGAGGACGGCCGCCCGCTCGAGCGCCGCGTCGCCGAGCAGGTCGCGGTCGGCATCGTCGAGCGGCGCCTCGAACGCCGCCGCGCGCACGTGGCCGTCGAGCACACGCGGGTTCTCGTGATCGAGGATCGCCGCCTCGACACGCCGCTCGAGCAGCGTCTCGGGCTCGCGCATGAAGTACTGGTCGAGTGCGTCCTCGCTTGCGACGAGCACCGCCAGGCCGTGGCCGCGCCGGCCGGCCCGGCCCCACTGCTGGCGCAGCGAGGCGACCGTGCCCGGGAAGCCGACCGAGAGCACGCAGTCGAGCAGGCCGACGTCGATCCCGAGCTCGAGCGCGTTCGTCGCCGAGACCCCGAGCAGCTCACCCTCGAGCAGGCGCCGCTCGATCTTGCGCCGTTGCTGCGGCGTGTAGCCGGCGCGGTAGGGCGAGAGCCGCGAGTCGTCGCCGAGGCGGTCGGCCGTGAAGCGGTGGATCAGCTCCGCCGCGCGGCGACTCTTGGCAAAGCAGAGCGTGCGCAGGCCGCGTGAGACGAGCTCGGCCATCAGGCGCGAGGCCTCGCCGAGGGCGCTCGCTCGCAGCCCCAGCTCCTCGTCGGTCAAAGGCGGGTTCCAGAGCGCGACCGTCCGCTCGGCGCGCGGGGCGCCGTCGTCGCCGATCACGGTCGCCTCGGCTCCCGTCAGCGATCGCGCGAGCTCGCCCGGGTTCGCGATCGTCGCCGAGGCGAGCAGGAACTGCGGCTCGGCGCCGTAGACGCGCGCCAGCCGCCGCAACCGCCGGAGCACGTTGGCGACGTGCGAGCCGAAGACCCCGCGGTAGACGTGCGCTTCGTCCACGATCACATACGCGAGATTCGTGAGCACGTCGCCCCAGCGGTCGTGGTGCGGGAGGACGCCGACGTGGAGCATGTCCGGGTTGGAAAGGATCACGTTCGCCCACTTGCGCACCTGCCAGCGCCGCTCGGCCTCCGTGTCGCCGTCGTAGATCGCCGCCCGCAAACGCGGCAGGCGGAAGGACCCGAGGCTGCGCAGCTGGTCCTGCGCGAGCGCCTTGGTCGGATAGAGGTAGAGCGCCCGCTGCTTCGGCTCGCGGGCGAGCGCGTCGAGCACCGGCAGGTTGAACGCGAGGGTCTTTCCGCTCGCAGTGCCCGTGGTCACGATGAGGTTCTCGCCCCGCGCTGCCGCTTCCCAGGCCTCGGCCTGGTGGGCGTAGAGCGAGTCGATCCCCTGCGTCGCCAGCGCCTCGCGCACCTTGGGGTGCAGCCCGTTCGGCAGGGGTGCGCTCCGCGCCTCCCGCGCCGGCTCGGTGCCGAGGTAGGCGAGCTCCTCGCCTTGGAGCAGGTCCGCGGTGACGATCATCGCCGCGCCTTCAGGGCGACGATGTGCGGGTAGTCCCGCCCCTCTGGCTCCTCGAACCGCTCGATGACCAAGCCTGCATCGAGGAAGGCGTGAAGGAAGACCCCGAGCGGCAGATGCCAGGCGCCCACCTTCGCCCGGATCCCCTCGCCCCAGATTCCCGGTGCCTCCCGCCGGTACGACGTGTCGCGGTAGCCGGGATGCAGCTCGGGCACCTCACGGTCGTGCACGAAGGCGTGCGGGCCTACGAAGCAGGGGTGGACGCCAAGGTAGACGAGCGTTCCCTCCGGCCGGAGCACCCGCGCGGCCTCCCGAATCCCCGCTGCGAAGTCGTCCATGTCGGTGTGGGTGAACATCGAGATCACGGTGTCGAAGGCCGCGTCCTCCAAGGGAAGCGCGGCCGCGTCGGCCTGGACGACGTCGACCCCGCGCGCCTGGGCCAGCTCCAGCTGCGCACTCGAGACGTCCACGGCGGTCACCGTCCAGCCGCGCTCGGCGAATGCGGCCGCGTGGGCACCGCCCCCGCAGCCCAGGTCGAGCAGGCGGCCGGGCCCGTCGCCCAGGAGCCGCAGCACGACGCCGCGCGCCGACTCCCCGAGCTCCGAGGTCGCGAACTCGGCGTCGTACCACTCGGCGACGGTGTCGTAGCGAGCTTCGTTCACCACGCCGATGCTAGCCTGGCCGCACCGGGGTGCCCTACGGGGCTGAGATCACACCCGACGAACCTGATCCGGGTCATGCCGGCGAAGGGAGAAGGTTGGTTCCACGAGCGTTGACGATTGCGGGCTCCGATTCCGGCGGGGGCGCCGGGATCCAGGCAGACCTGAAGGCGTTCGCCGCTGCAGGCTGCCACGGGACAAGTGCGATCGTGGCGCTCACAGCACAGAACACGACCGGCGTGACCGCGGTGCACGAGGTGCCACCCGACGTCGTCCGCGGGCAGCTCGAGGCGGTCTTCGTCGACATCGGCGTGGACGCGGCCAAGACCGGGATGCTCTTCTCGGCGCGCACGATCGAGGCCGTTGCCGACTTCCTCGCGGAGCACCCGGTGCCGCTGGTCGTCGACCCGGTGATGGTCGCGAGCTCCGGCGCCCGGCTGCTCGAGGAAGACGCCGTCGAGACGCTGGTCGCTCGGCTCTTCCCGCTCGCGACCGTGATCACCCCGAATCTGATCGAAGCCCGGGCGCTGGTTCCGACTACCAGTCTTCTAAGTCGAGCCGAGCTCGCCGAACGGTTGCACGCGCTCGGCGCCGCGGCGGTGATCGTGACCGGCGGGCACGGCGAGGACGCTGTCGACCACCTCTACGACGGCGAGCGCCACGTCGCGATCCCGGTCGAGCGGCACCAGAGCGGGGCGTCGCACGGCGCAGGCTGCACGCACTCGGCGACGCTGGCGGCGCTCTTCGCTCGTGGCCTGGCCCTCGAGGAAGCGGCGCGCGGCGCGGCGGCGGCGGCCTCGCGCGCGGTGGCACAGGGGCTCGCCGAGCTCGGTGCGGGCGACGGGCCGGTCGACGTGATCGGCCTGCGGGAGATCTCGTGAACGCGGGCGCCGACCTTGCTCTGATCCGCGAGCGCAAGCCGCTCGTCCACCAGATCACCAACTACGTGGTCATGAACGAGACCGCCAACGCGACCCTCGCCCTCGGTGCGCTGCCGGTGATGGCGCACGCAGTGCAGGAGGTCGCGGAGATGGCGTCAGTCGCGTCGGCGCTCGTGCTCAACATCGGCACGCTCTCCGACGAGTGGGTTGAGGCCATGCTGATCGCCGGTCGCGCGGCCAACAAAGCCGGCGTCCCCGTCGTGCTCGACCCGGTGGGCGCGGGCGCGACCGCCTACCGGACGGAGACCTCGCGGCAGTTGCTCGACGAGCTCGAGATCGCGGTCGTCCGCGGCAACTCGGCCGAGATCGCGACGCTCGCCGGGAAGCAGGCGGAGATCCGAGGCGTCGAGGCGGTCGGCGGCGCCGGCGGGCCTGAGCTGGCGCGCGATGCCGCCGCCGCGCTCGGCTGCGTGGCTGCCGTGACGGGTCCGGTCGACCAGGTCTCCGATGGCCAGACCGTCCACGCGATCGCGAACGGTCACGAGCTGCTCGGCACGGTCACCGGCACCGGCTGCATGTCGACGGCGATCACCGGCTGCTTCCTCGCGGTTCGCGCGGACGACCCGCTCGCCGCCGCGACCGAGGCCCTCGTTGCGATCGGCGTCGCCGGCGAGGACGCGGCCAAGAAGGCGAAGGGCCCGGGCAGCTTCCACGTCGCGCTCTACGACGCGCTCTACGCGCTCGACCCGAACAAGCTCGACGGG
>Ga0209474_10002281_pt1 | contig 17854 bp, 16 predicted proteins | sample GraSoiAngelo_145_FD_185902 | JGI IMG/M metagenome (GOLD analysis project Ga0209474, IMG submission 185902) | Grasslands soil microbial communities from the Angelo Coastal Reserve, California, USA - 14_1009_05_20cm (SPAdes) (version 2) | ecosystem: Environmental > Terrestrial > Soil > Grasslands... | reverse complement strand
GGCACCGTCACGCACACGGTCACCGCCCTCGCCAGCGCGCTGGGCAACGATCTCCCGCCGCTCGCGCTGCTCGGCGGAGGGGCTTACGACTCGCTCGCGCCGCTCGGCGGCAAGGGGGGCGCCGAGGATCGGCTCCGGCGCCTCTCCGAGGCGCTCGCCTCCGGAACGGAGCTGCAAGTCGAGCAGCGCGATACGTTGCGCGTGGAAGGACGCTGCGGCTTCCGCTTCGGCGTCGGGCTGCCGGTGCGATTCATCGAGGCTATCTATGCGACCGGGAGCTCAGGCCCGCTCGCCAGCACCCGCCTGCTCGCGCGCGCGCTCTGGTCGTCGATCAAATTCGGCCCGTTCGCGCGCAAGCTTTACGCTCCGATGGACCTGCGCGTCCAGCTCGACGGCGAGGAATGGCCTCGCATCGAGATCTACGGGCTGGTCTGCTCCTCGGTCGCCGAGGCAGGCCTCCACCTCCGCCCGTTCCGGCGCGCGACCGAGCAGCCCGGTGCGTTCCAGGTGCTCGGTCTCACCGCCGGCCCGAGGCAGTTTGCGCTCGAGCTGCCGCGGCTGCTGCTGGGGCTGCCGGCGCGGCGCGATCGGCTGCTCGAGGGGGTGGGAGAAAAGCTGGAGCTGTCGGCGCGCGCGCCGCTCCCCTGGCTCCTCGATGGCGAGATCTATTCGAGCCGAACCGGGCGGCTCAGCGTCGGCCTCGGTCCCCGGGTATCCCTCGTGCGCACATGATCCTGCGAAATTCCCGGACCGGCGCGGCGCTCGCCGTTCGCGTCGAGCGGGCCTCCACCGTGCTCGGGCGCATGCGCGGGCTGCTCGGCCGCAGCGGGCTGCCGCAGGGCGAGGCGCTGCTCATCGAGCCGTGCGCGTCGATCCACACGCTCTTCATGCGTTTCCACATCGACGCGGTTTTTCTCTCCCGCGAGCTGCGGGTCGTGCGCGCGATCTCCGGCCTGCGCCCCTGGCGCGCCACCCGCTTCCATCGAGACGCCGCGATGGCCGTGGAGCTGCCGGAGGGCACGCTGGCGCGCACCGGAACGCGCGAGGGAGACGTCCTCGAGCTCGAAGTTTGACCTTTCCTCGGGCTTTGTTAGCGTCCGATCGCCGCGCCATGCTCGCCTCCGCTCCTCCCAGCTGGCTGCAGGCCCTACGCCGCAAACTCTTGTTGATCACGGCCTGGGTGACACTCACCGTGCTGCTCTGGCCCGCGCTCATCGGCCGCGACATCCTCGGCTTTCGCGACATGCTCCACAACTACGCTCCCATGCGGGAGCTGTTCTGGCAGGGCCAGATCTCGCTCTGGAACGATCGCGGGTTCGGCGGAAGCAGCATCCTCGCGGACCTCGTGCAGCAGCCGTTCTATCTCGGGCAGCTCCTGATGCGCGCCATCCACGCTCCGGCCTGGCCGGGCATTTCCATCCGGCTCTGGATCCACGAGGTGCTCGGAATGGCCGCCATCTGGCGGCTGCTGCGCCGCTTCGTCCCACCAGACGCGGCGGGAATCGGAACAGTGGCTTTCGGGCTCTGCGGCTTTTCCCTCGCCAACTTCTCCAATCCGCAGTGGGTCTGCGCGCAGATGTGGGCGCCGACCGTGCTGCTCGCCGCCGATGCCTGGGCGGTCGAGGGTGGGTTCGCGCGCGGATGCCTCCTCGCCGTCTGCCTTCCCCAACCGTTGCTGGCCGGAGATCCACTGCTCTGCGCACTGCTCGGGCTGACCTCCGCCGCGTGGGTGGTGGACCGCCGGACGCGCCCGCTCTCGCGGATAGCAGCGGAAGGAGCGCTCATCGTCGCCGCCGCCGCCGTCATCGTCTCGCCGCAGCTCGTCGCCACGCTCCGCGCGCTTCCCTCGTTCGCGCGGAGCGTCGGGCTGCCGCGGAGCGTGCGCGAGCAATGGTCGCTGCACCCGGCACGGATCGCGGAGCTGTTCGTGCCGCGCATGTTCGGGCCGTTGTTCAACGATGGCTTCTGGGGACAGTTCACCGTCTCGCCGCCCTGGCAGCGCAACTACATCCACTCCATCTACGCGGGCGCGATCGGTCCCGCCCTGGTCGCGACCGCCGTCTGGAAACAGAGGCGCAATGCCCTGCCCTGGGTGCTGCTTGCCTGCGCAACCTTGATGCTTTCCCTGGGCGACTCCTTCTTCCATCTCTATGGGCGGCTTGGCGACTGGATCCCGCCGCTGGCGGTATTCCGCTACCCGCAGCGCATCGTCGCGCTGTTCGCGATCGCCTGGGCGGCGCTGCTTGCACTCGGCGCCGCCGGGATCGGAGAATTGCCGCGCTCGCGCCGGCTGGCCCTCGGGGCTGCTTCGTTCGCACTTGGATTCGCCGCTCTCGCGGCCACCGCTGCGCTCGCTCCATCGCCTAGCTCCGCCGCGGTCTGGCGCTCCGCCGTCCAGCTCGCCATCGTGTGCGCGGCCTCGCTCGGCGCGCTGATGTTGCCCTCGCGTTACGCCGGAGCAGCGATCGGGCTGGTGCTGATCGCGGACCTCTACGCGGCCAACGCGGAGCTGCTCGGCCTGCTTCCGCGAGCGCCCCTCTTGAATCCTCCCGCCGCGTGCGAGGCGCTGGACGCCGCTCGGGGTCAACGCCGGATCCACAGCTTCCGCGTGTACGTCGATCAGGACGCCCTCTCGACGAACGTGCCGCGCGACTGGGAAGCGGTGCGAATTCGCGAATACAACTATGGCAAGCGCAACCTCCTCGAGGTGTGCGGGTATCGGGAGACGGTCTCGCTGAGCTCGCTCGACCCGGCGGACCAGCTACGCCTCTGGCGCGAGGTGTCGCCGCTGCGCACGCTCCGGGTGATGGGAACGCGATTTGCGATCACGGTGCCCGAGTCCGCGCAGTGGTTCGGCGGCGCCGTCCGGTACACGGACCCCGCCTGGCATTTCGTGGTGGTCGAATTGCCCCAGGCCGAGCCTCTGCTCTTCCGGCCGGAGCGCGTCGAATACATCTCGTCGGCCGATCTACCGGCGGTAGCTCGCTCGCGGCCGGAGTTGCTGGAAACAGCCGTCGCCGCCCTCGACGCGCCGGCGCTGCCGCACGCGTACGATCCGACCTCCGAGCTCGTGTCCTTCATCGACGACGGCGACGAGATGCACTTCCGCGTTCGTCAGAGCGGGCCAGGCTACTGGGTCGTTGCGGCCACGCTCGACCGGGACTGGGTCGTGCAGGTCGACGGCGCTCCGGCACCGTTCATCCGCAGCGATCTGGTCCGCCGGGCCATCTGGCTGCCCGCGGGCGAACACCGGGTCAGCCTGAAGTATGTTCCGACCTTGCCTCTGGCGCTCTTCGCGGTCTCCACCGTGCTCACCATCATCCTCGTGGTCCTGGGGCTCAGGCTCCTGCCTCAACAGTCGAGCCGCACGCCGGGTGCAGCAATCTGATCGATCACGCGCTCGCCGGCGGCGACGTGCGTGCCCGGCCAGACCACCGCTCGCTCCACCTGCGCGCCCGCATCGACGCGCGCGCCGGCCCCGACGACCACGCCCGCGCCGAGGATCGCCCCCGCCTCGATCCTGGCGCCTGCGTGGATCAATGCGGGAGCGCGCAGTCCGGCGTCGACCTGCGCGGTCGGATGGACGTAGACGCCTGGCGCGCGCTCGTCGCAGTGCTCGAACGGATCGGAGCCAGGGCGGAAGCGCTGCAGCGGGACCCGGCCCTCGAGCACGTCCAGGTGGGCCCGCAAGAGCGAGCGCGGCGCGCCCAGGTCTCCCCAATAGCCGTTCTGCATGAATCCGTGGATCTTCGCGCCGTCGTGGATGGCGCGCACGTACGCGGTCCGGTTGATGTCGCTCTCCCCCTCCGCGGGCAAGCGCGCGACCAGCGGCGGCTCGAGGATGTGAACGCCGGTGAAATGCGCGCGGATCAGGGAGGGCTCCGGCGCCGCGCCGCGGCCGGCGATGCGGCGGACGTTCATGGCCGCGTCGACCTCGACGGCCCCGTACGTCGCGCCGCGGGGATATGGCGCGAGCACCATGGTGGCGACGGCGCCCGCCTTCCGGTGCGCCGCCAGGGCAGCGCCCAGGTCGACGTCGAAGATCATGTCGCCGTTCAAGAGGTAGAAGGTGCCGTTGCCCAGCAGCTTCTCCGCGCGCCGGACGCCGCCGCCGGTGCCGAGGATCTGCTTCTCCTCGCGCGAGAGCTGCAGGTCGATCGCGAGCTCCCGAGCGAGCTCCCGGGCGCCCTGCTCCATCAGGGGGCCGAGATGGTGGGTGTTGACGACGATCTCCTCGACACCAGCGTTCTTGAGCAGCGCGAAGTTGTAGCGGAGAAGGGGGAGGCCGCAGAGCGGCATGAGCGGTTTGGGGACCTTGTCGGTGAGAGGGCGCAGCCGCGTCCCGAATCCGGCGCAGAGGACCATCGCCCTCATGACTGATGCCCTCGCGGCGCGGACCGCGATACGATCGGAGTCGGGTGGGGCACGCGAGCCCCTTTAGTACATGCAGACTTTCGCGCGCGCTACTCCAACGCCGGCGTAGCATCCTCCGTCGAGCCGCGGAACCAGCGCAGCAGCGTCGCGATGCGACCCTGCAGGAGCGAGACCAGCCCGACGTAGAAGAAGCCCCACTGGAAGAGGAGCAGGAAGGGGAGCGAGAAGTACACGCCTTTGTCGAGCGCGAACCAGATGGCAGAGGTGAGATACCCTCCGAGAGCGAGCTCGAGCAGCGGCTGCGCAGTGAGAAGGGTCCGGTACTTCTTCTTCAGCCAGCTGCGGTCATTTCCCTGCATCCCCGTCTTGGGCGTGCGGGTGAACCCGGTCTCGTACCCGACCAGCGCCTCGATCACGGCCTTGCTCTGGTTCACGCACATCCCGATGCCGAAGGCCATGATGAACGGCAGGTACTTGATGCCCTTCCACCAGGGCATTCCGATCTCCCGCTGGCTGGCGATGTAGAAGAGCACCACGCTCATCGTCGCCGTCCAGAAGAACGGCAGATCGAGCAACAGCACCTCGTACCATCCGTGCTTGAAGCGGATCACCATGCTCACCGGCATCAGCACCGTGAGCAGGATCATCAGCGGATAGGTGAAGTTCGCGGTGAGATGAAAGAACGCCTCCAGCTTCACCTCGCGCGGCAAGTCGCTGCGGAGGATGCGCGGCAGGAGCTTGCGCGCGGTCTGCACGCTGCCCTTTGCCCACCGGTGCTGCTGCGACTTGAACGCGTTCATCTCCACCGGCACTTCCGCCGGCGAAACCACTTCCGGAAGGTAGACGAAGCGCCAGCCCGCGAGCTGCGCGCGGTAGCTCAGGTCCAGATCCTCCGTCAGCGTGTCATGCTGCCAGCCCCCCGCGTCCTCGATGGTGGCGCGGCGCCAGACGCCGGCAGTCCCATTGAAATTGAAGAAGCGTCCGCTGCGGTTGCGGGCGGTGTGCTCGATGACGAAGTGGCCGTCGAGGAAGATGGCCTGCGCCTGCGTGAGGTGCGAGTACTCGCGGTTCAGGTGCTCCCAGCGGACCTGCACCATCCCCACCCGCTCGTCGGTGAAGAATTGCACGGAGCGCAAGAGGAAATCGGGGCCGGGGACGAAGTCCGCATCGAACACCGCGACCAGCTCGCCGCGCGCGATCTTCAGCCCTTCCTGCAGGGCGCCGGCCTTGTAGCCGCTGCGGTGGTCGCGGTGGATGTAGGAGATGTCCAGGCCCTGCTGGCGCAGCCGCGCGACCCTCGCGCGGGCGATGCCTTGCGTCTCGTCCGTCGAATCGTCGAGCACCTGGATTTCCAACCGGTTTCGCGGATATTGGATCCGCGCCACCGACTCGATCAGACGCTCGACGACATACATTTCATTGTACAGGGGGAGCTGGATGGTGACGCGGGGGAGGATCTCGAACTTCCCCTTCGGCGTCGGCAGGTTCCCCTTGTACTTGTAGAACAGGTACGCCATCACGTACCGGTGCGACCCGTAGACCGCGAGAATGAGCAGGACCAGGAAATACGTTGCGAGAAACAGCGCCTCCACCCGGGTCATCGGTATTGCACCCACGAAAACTCCAGCAATTTCCGGGGTATGGCCCGGAGTGGCGCGGGACTGTACGTGACGCCCGCTCGCTTGTCAAACGACCGGCCAGACGGCGATGAACCGCGGCACACCGCCCGCCCTTGGACAGTGTGTGCATGCGGATCGGGGGACACCATACGCAATTCCCGATGCCAACCGGATCGGCGCGGGTTGCGTATGGTGTCCCCAGATCAGGGTTGCGCTGTGCGCACCGCGGGCTGGGGCAGGGTCCGCTTGAACACCACCCACGTCCGCAGCGTGTCGAGCGCTACCTTGAGCTGCGGATCGTCTTGAGGATCGTCGGGGGCCGGCGGCTGCGGCGCGGGCGGCTGGAGCGACGCCGAAATGGTCGTGCTCCCCTCCTCACCCTTGAAGTGCCCGGGCAGGTTCTGCTCCCGCGGAGCGTCGTCGTCCGCCGCGCTCGCCTTCACCCAGACGTCCGGCGTGATCCCGCGCTCCTGAATGCTGCGCCCGGAGGGCGTGTAGTACCGGGCGATGGTCAGCTTGAGGCCGGAACCATCCTCGAGCTCGATGACCGTCTGCACCGAGCCCTTGCCGAACGTCCGCGTGCCGATCACGACTGCGCGGCCTGAATCCTGAAGCGCGCCGGCGACGATCTCGCTCGCGCTGGCCGTGCCGCCGTCCACCAGCACGATCATCGGGTAGCGCGGCTCGCCGCTCTTCGGATGCGCTCTCTCCACCTCGACGTTCTTGCCGCTGCGGCCCTTGGTGGTGACGATCACGCCTCCGTCCAGGAAACGATCGGCGACCTTCACCGCCTGATCCAGCAGTCCGCCGGGATTGTGGCGCAGATCGAGGACCAGGCCGGCGACCTGTCCGCCTGCTTCCGCCCGCAGCGAGTCGAGCGACTTGCGCAGGTATGCGTCCGTCCGGTCCTGGAACGTCTTGATCTTCACATACGCCAGCTTGCGATCGAAGAGCTTTCCTTCCACGGAGACCAGCCGGACCACGTCGCGCACGAGCGTAAACGTGCGCGGTTCCGCCCAAGCGGCGCGCTGCGCCTTCACCGTCACCTTGGTGCCCGGCGGGCCCACCAGCGCGCGCACCGCCTCCGTCTCGCGCCAGCCGTGCACGGTGCGTCCATCGATCTCGATCAGCCGATCGCCCGGCTGGAACCCGGCGCGCGAGGCGGGAGTGTCGTCGATCGGCGCCACCACCACCACGTCGTCGCCGCGCGTCGCGAGCTCCAGGCCGACGCCGCCGTATTCGCCCTCGGTCTCCTCCTTGAGGGCGGCGTACGAGCGCGGGTCCATGAAGCTCGAGTGCGGATCCAAGGTGTGGATCATGCCGTCGATGGCTCCGTAGACCAGCTTCGCCTCGTCCACCGGTTCGACGTAGTTATTCTCGACCAGCGAGAGCACGTGACTGAATACATCCAGCTTCCGGTAGGGGCCCGCCGGATCGCGCGCGGCCTGTGCGACGCGGACCGCGACGAAGCCGCCCAACATGGCGCACGCGCAGAGCACGAGGAACCTCTTCATTTCGCCGCGCCTCCTTTGGCGCCCGCCAGCAGCGGTGGGCCCCTGTGCCTGCGTGACAGCCACTGCTCCGGATCGAGCGGCTTCTGCCCGTCGCGCAACTCGAAGTACAGATAAGGGCCCTTGAGCGAGCCCGTTTCGCCGACCGTGCCCACTTCTTCGCCCGCCCGGACGCCGTCCCCCAGCGCCTTGCGCAGTTGGTCGAGGTGCGCCATCAGCGAGAACATCCCGTGCCCATGGTCGACGATGAGAAGGTTGCCGAATCCCCTGAACCAACCGGCATGCGCCACTCTTCCGTCCCACACGGCATGCACGGGCGTTCCGCTGGCCGCGCGCACGTCGATGCCGGTCTGCAGCGTCACCGTCCCGAAGCGGGGGTCGACGGCCCGGCCAAAGGGAACCTCGATGCGGCCTTTGTAGACCGGGAAGGGCAGCCTGCCCCGGGCTCTGCGCATGGAAGATTTGAGCCGAATCTCCGGCGCCCTCAGTGCCGGGTGCGAACTGCGGATCTCCGCGAGCTTGCGCGACAGCTGCTTCTCGGCGTCCTCGAGCTCCCGCACCGCCTCCTCGTGCACCGCCTTCTCGCGCTGGATCGAGGCGAGCAGTGTGCGCTGCTGGTCGATCTTCTCCTGGAGCGATGCCCGCCGTTCCGCCTCGGCGTTCACGCTCTGGTCCTGCTCAACGTGCGCCGCCAGCAGCTCGTCTCGCGCGGCCTTGGTCGCGTCCGCCTGCGTGCGCAGCAGCGCGATCGCTTCCAGGTCGGACTTGAGGAGGAAGTTGAAGAGCCTGCGCCGCCGGAGCACGTCGGTGATGCTCGTCGAGCCGAGCAGGAACCGGATGTACCCCTCGCGCCCCAGCCGGTACCTGGCGACCAGGCGAGGCGCGGCGGCTTCGCTCGCGACCGTGAGCTCAGCCTGCGCCTTTTGCGACCGTTCCTCCGCCGCCGCCAGCCGCTGGGCCGCCGACCGCAGCCGCGTCTGCGCCGCCCGCAGCGCGCGCGACTCCACCTCGATCTCCCGCTCGAGATCGGCGAGGCGCCCGAGGACGCCCGCTTCGCGGCCGGCGAGCTTCTCCGCCGCGGCCCGCTCGTCCGCGAGACGCTGCCGCACCTCGGGCAGCGACGCGGCGGCGGCGACGGCGAGGAGCAGGGCGATCATGTCTTGAGAAAACGTGCCACCGCGATCCAGCTGCCCACGAATCCGACCAGCGCGCCCGCGGCGAGCAGCGCGGCGGCGTGCGCCGGCAACAGGTGGGGCGCGCCCACTCCAGCCGCAGCCGCGAACGCCTGCGACGCGTGCGGCAGCAGCAAGTGTTGCGCCGCCAGAACGGCCCCCACCCCGACCCCGGCCCCGAGCACACCCTGGAGGGCGCCCTCCATCAGGAACGGCGCGCGGACGTATCCGTCGGTCGCTCCCACCAGCTTCATGATCTCGATCTCGTCGCGCCGGGCGTACACGGCGAGCCGGATGGTGTTGGCCACGACCATCAGCGCCGCCCCGATCACGGCCAGGAGCGCTCCCGCGCCGAACGCGCGAAGCCCCCGGCCGAGCGCCTCCAGCTTGTCGAGCCATTCGCGCCCGTATTCGACGTCGCGAACGCCGGGCAATTGCTCGAGCTCCGCGGCCAGCACTCGCAGCGGGGTGGCGGCGAGAGGCGCCCGCGGCCTGATCTCCAGCGAAGCCGGCAGCGGATTCTGCGTCAAGCCGTCGAGAGCGGGGCCCAGCTCACCTAGATCGGCGCGGAGCCGCTGCAGCGCCACGGCCGCGTCGACGTACCGCACATCGACGTCGCCTCTCCCGCGGATCTGCTGCGCCAGCGTGAGCCCCTGCGCATCGGTCGTCGCCGCATTGAGGTAGAGCGTCATGCTCGGCTGCGCCCCCCACGACGTCAGTAGCCTGCGCGCGGTGAACAGCCCGAGGACGAACGTGGCGCCGATGAAGAGCGAGAGGCCGATGGTCAGCACCGACACGAGCGAGAGCAGCGGCGCCCGCCAGAGGTTCACCGCGGCGCGCCGCGAGAGTCTCCAGGCGACGTGCGCGATCATGCGTCGAAGACCAGCTTTCCGCGCTCGAGGCCGACCGTCCGGCGATGCCAGCGCTGGAGCAAGGTGCGGTCGTGGGTGGCGACGACCACCGTGGTGCCGCGCGCGTTCGCATCGAAGAGGAGCTGGAGGATGCTGTCGGTGAGCGAGGGATCGAGATTTCCCGTGGGCTCGTCCGCGAGCAGGATGGTGGGCTCGTTCACCAGCGCGCGAGCGATAGCGACCCGCTGCTGCTCGCCTCCGGAGAGCCGCCGCGGCAGGCTCATCGCTTTGTGCGAGAGGCCCACCTGATCGAGGCGCCTGCGAGCGCGCTCGCGAATGTCCGTGTCGGAAGCGCCCAGCACCTCCAGCGCGTAGCCCACGTTCTCCAGCACGGTCCGGTTGTCGAGCAGCTTGAAATCCTGGAAGACGACCCCGATGTTGCGCCGCAAGTAGGGAACTCCGGCCTGGTTGATGCGGCCGATGTTCTTGCCGCCGATCAGGATCTGCCCGCTGGTGGGCTTCTCCGCGCAGAAGAGCAGCCGCAAGAGCGTGCTCTTGCCGGCGCCGGAAGGCCCGGTGAGCCAGATGAACTCGCCCTTGTCGACGCGCAGGGTGATGTCGTCCAGCACGGGTGGATCGCCGGGATAGGTCTTCTTCACGTGGAAGAGCTGGATCACGGGCACGTCCCGGCGTCGGCGGCGCAGATCTGGATGGTGCAGGTGTTGAGATCTTGCGTGCAGAGCAACATGCCCGGAAGCGAAGGCGCGGTGCAGGAGTAACCGATCCCCGCGCAGCCGCCGTCGAATGCATTGTTGGTGCCGCCGCTGGCGACGCCTGTGCACGGCCCGTCGCCGTTGTCCAATGTGATGTTGACCGTGCAGCCATGGGTCGGATCGGCAATCGACAGGCTTGCAATTGTCGCCTGGGCACCAAGGCAGTTGTCGACCGCGTGGAGACCGTTCAGCGAGACCGGGACACATCCGGCGTCCGGCCCTGCCTCAGCGCCGCCGTCGACACCGCCGTCCGCCCCCGCGTCGGACCCGCCATTGGTAGACCCGCCCGATCCGCCCCCGTCGATCGGATTGATCGGCGTCGATCCGCTCGTATACGACCCCGCGCAGGCGCAGAGCGAGGCGAGCGCGAGGGCGGCAGCAGAGCTTTTGCTCATGGCTACTTCGGCGGCTCCAGGTCCGCGGAAAGGAACGCGAGGATCACCTCGTCGAGGCTCTTCTCGCTGATCAGCTCTTCGGCGAAGAGCGTGGGCAGATCGTCGGCCGGCATCTCCACGGGACTATCGCTGAAGAAGGTGGGCGGCGCCGAGTTCTTTGCCGCGGCGGCGGGCCGGGCTGCGGCGGGCCGGGCTGCGGCCGGCACGACTGGAGCCATCCGCGGCGGACTGGCCGGCCGCGTCGGCTGTGCCGGCTGGCGGGTCACGTGCGGCAGCGGCGCGCCCGGAGCCCGCGGCGGCGAGGCGGCCGGAGGGGCAGCCTGCCACGGCGCGGCAGGCTTTGTCGCCGGAGCTGGAGCCGAGGGTTTCGAAACAGGTGGGGCCGGCCGCGCAGCAGGCTTCGCGGCCGGTTTGCTCGCCATCCTCGCAGGGGCGGAGGGATGCGCATTCACGTACGACGCCGTTTTGGTACCGTCGGCGAGTACGCCAGGGTCGTAGTGGGGCGCCGCGAGGCGCTCGGCCAGCTCGTCGAACTCGCCGGTCACCAGCCGCTTCAGCATCGTCTTGTGCTGCTGCTCCATCAGCCCGCGGACGACTTTGGGGAGATCAGGCTCGCCGGACTTCTCCTGGTAGCTCGACTTCATGCTGGCGACGATGTTCCCGCCCACGAACAGATGCGTGATGTAGTGGGCGTGCGGGAGGCCGGAATCCTCCGTTTGCACGTGATAGACGAGCGGGCCGTATTTGACGTTGTGGTTGAACCCCACGACGGGGGCCGCGCCCTTCACAGTTGCCATGTGCTCCATTTCAAGTAACAGAAGGGACGAGGCTCCGCCAGCTTGGGGAACTGGCGTGCGGGCGCCATCCCTGGCCGAATCATGGCGCTAGATCAATGAGTTCCACCTCACCTACTGGCCGGCCCAGGAAGCGCTCGGCCACCGACCGGAACCGCTCGGGCACATCGGTGCAGAGGGTGCGATGACGCGCCGCGCTATCGCCACTTTCTCGCAACAGGCCATGTTCACGGAGCAGCGTGTTGACGCTTCGCGTTATCGCCTCGGCGCTGTCGACGATGGCGACCTGAGGCCCTAGCACCTCGGCGATCGTCCTCGCGAGCAGCGGGTAATGCGTGCAGCCGAGCACGGCGGTATCGACCCGCGCGCGGCGCAAGTCCGCGAGGTATCGCTCGGCGACGAGCCGGGGAACTTCGCCATCCGTCCATCCTTCCTCCGCGAGCGGGACGAAGAGCGGGCAGGCCCGCGCGATCAGCGGCGCGAGCGGCGCCAGACGCCGGAGCGTTCTCTGGTAGGCGCCCGAAGCGATCGTCGCCGGCGTCCCGAGGATTGCGATCGCTCCGCCCCGGGTGCGCGCCGCCGCCAGTTGAGCGCCCGGTTCGATCACGCCGAGGACCGGGATCGGCAGCGCCGACGCCAGCGCAGGCAGGCTGTGCGCGGAGACCGTGTTGCAGGCAACGACCAGCAGCTTGATCCGATGGCGCGCGAGGTGGCGCGCCGACATCAGCGCATATCGGGTGACAACCTCGCCGGAGCGCGTACCGTAGGGAACGCGGGCCGTATCGCCGAGGTAGATGGTGTGCTCGTCCGGAAGCCGCGCCGTCAGCGCCCGCAGCACCGTCAGCCCGCCCACGCCGCTGTCGAACACCCCGATGGGCGCGTCGGCGTCCACTCAGCCGTTGTGTATCACGGAGGCGATTCGGCGCTCACGAAGACGTTCGCGGTCTTTCCGGCTTCGATGAGATAGGAGGGCGGGCTGTGCGTCCGGTAGAGAAGCTGTGGACCGGTGCTCAACGTGCGCCAGCCGAAAATGGCGAAGGTATGCGAACCGGGCGCGAGGGCCTCGACCGATGCTCCATCGGTATTGAGCGTGCTACACGCCACGGTGCCCGCGTTGAAGCCCGGAACCCCGCGCGCGTCCGGGTCCACGAAAATCGTCACCGTGTCCACGCCCGCGGTCGCGCAGTTCTTTCCATCGAACGTCCAGCTGATGTTGGCGTTCCCCGTGATCGCAGGTACGTCGATGGCGTACTGATTCTCGCCCCCATGTACCGCGAGGGTCTGCGTCTGTTGGTGGGTCACCGTGCCGGCGGCGTCGTATCCGGTGATCGTGAGGTCGTAGTTCCCCACGAGATACGAGCCCAGATCCACACCCACGGGCGCGTCCCGGCAGGCGAACGTGCTCGGCGTCAGCACCTCATTGGTGATGTCGATCGCGATGTTCGCAACGCCGGCGTTCGCGCAGGACACGCCGGAGAACGTCCAATCCACCACCAGGTGGCCGCGCGAGGGCCCCCCGCATGCGGCGGCTGCGAGAAGCGAAAGCATCAGGATGCGGCGCATGCAGGCCTCCTTGCCGATTCGACGTCCTTCCCTGCCCCGGCATTCAGACTCGCGCGAGTGCGCGGAGGTCACACCCGAACACCGGATCGGGTCGCCTTCTTCCTGCGTTGACAGTAGAGACCGTGCGAGGGACAAACGCGCCCGCCATGAACGGCACCAGCCTCAACTACGTGGAGATGGTCACCCACGGCGGCCCGGTGGTCAGCGGCGTGCTGATCATCCTCGTCCTCTCCTCGCTCGCCAGCTGGACCATCATCTTCCGCAAGCTGCTTCATCTGAGACGCGCTCAGGGGGAGAGCCTGCAGTTCCTGGAGACGTTCTGGCGGAGCAAGCGGCTGGACTCGATCTATACCGCCAGCGAGCAGATGCCGGTCAGCCCGGTCGCACAGGTCTTTCGCGCCGGTTACGTCGAGCTTTCCAAGGTGACGCAGTCGCAGACCGCGCCCGAGGATGGTTCGCTGCACGATCAGCTGGGTGGATTCGAGAACGTCGAGCGCGCCCTGGCCCGGGCCGCCAACGCCGAGCTGACCACTCTCGAGCAGAGTATTCCCTTCCTGGGAACGACCGCCGCCGCGGCGCCGTTCGTCGGCCTCTTCGGGACCGTCTGGGGCATCATGGGCGCCTTCCGCGACATCTACGCGGCGGGAAACGCGAACCTCGCCACGGTCGCGCGGCCGATCAGCGAGGCGCTGATCGCAACTGCCGTGGGCCTCTTCGCCGCCATCCCCGCGCTGGTCGCATTCAACGCCTTCAACTCCCGCATCCGGGTGCTGGACAACGAGATGCGCAACTTCAGCGCCGATTTCCTCAACATCATCAAGCGCCACATCTTCAAGAAGGCAGCCTGATGGCATTCGCCTCGGCAGACAGCGGGCCGCGGCGCGCGATGACCGACATCAACGTGACGCCGCTCGTCGACGTCATGCTGGTGCTCCTGATCATCTTCATGGTCACTGCTCCCCTGATCCAGAGCGGAGTGAAGGTCGATCTGCCGCGCGCCTCCGCGCAACAGATGGAGCACCAGGAGGAGAAGCTGGTCCTCACCATCACCCGCGACCGGCGCGTGTTCCTCGGCAACAGCGAGATCCCGCCTGCCGATCTGGAGAAGAAGCTCTCGAGCAACGCGCGGATCCAGAAGGAGAAGGAGCTCTACCTGCACGCGGATCGATCGCTTCCCTACGGGCAGGTGGTCGAGATCATGGCGGTCGCCCGGCGCGCGGGCGTCGAGTCACTCGGTATGATCACCGAACCTGACCGGGAGCTGAGGCGGCCTTGATCGGCAGCGCGCCCCCGAGCCTGCTCGCGCCCCAGGGCCGCATGCCGGCCCTGCCCGCGGTCAGTCTCGCTATCGCGCTGCACGTCGGCGTGTTCGCCGCCGCCTTCGTGCTGCCACGGTTGTTCGACCGGCCGCCGCCCCCGCGCAAGCCGATCATCGCGCACCTGGTCGCGTTGGGCAGGCCGCGCGATCCGCGGCTCCTTCCCCGCAAGGAATCGCCTCCGCCGAGCGCGGCCTCGCGCCCGGTTCCGGTCCCCTCGACGGCGGCCGCCCCATCGGCGGCGCCGCGCAAGCCAGAGCCTTCGCGCTCGGAGCTGATGGAGCGCGCCTTGGCCCGCGCCACGGGAAAGGCGGATCCGGAGACGCGAGAGCCAGCGGATCCGGAACGGGTCGGATCGGCATCCGGTTCCGTCGAAGGCACCGCCACTACCGCGGAGGAAGGCGATGCGTACTTCACGGCGGTGCATGACGCGATCCTCGAGCACTACGTGGTGCCCTCGGTCATCTCCGAGCGGGAGCGGCTGTATCTCGCCGCCTCCGTGCTCGCCTGGATCGGCCCCGACGGCCGCATCCTCAGCCACGAATTCCAGAAGAAGTCCGGCAACGCATTCTTCGATCAGGCCCTCGAGCTCGCGATCCAGAAGACCCGGCTGCCGCCGCCTCCGGCGGGCCTGGCCCGCTCGCTGCGCGACAACGGCGTGCTCCTGAATTTCCGACCGTGACCGGCCCATGAACCTCGCCTTCGTGCTCGCACTGACGCTCGCGGCCGTGGACCGGCCGGTGATCGATCTCTCCGGCGGCCGCATCCAGCCGCTGCCGCTGGCCATTGCCAAGCCGCTCGGGTCGCAGGAGACGGGCACGGCGGTCGAGGCGGTGCTCGCCCAGGACTTCGAGCGCAGCGGCCTGTTCCGGCTGCTCGATCCCGCCTCGTTCCTCGCGCCCCCGGACGAGGGGATGACGGGGATCGACTATTCGAAGTGGCAGACGGTCGGCGCGCAGGCCCTGATCAAGGCGAATTGCGATGCCTCGGCCGACGTGAGCTGCGAGATGCGGCTCTACGACGTCGCCCGCGGGCAGGAGCTGCTCCATGGGACCTATACGGCCCCGCGGCCGGCCTTGCGGCTCGCCGCGCACCGATTCGGCGACGACGTCGTGCGCTTCTTCACCCATGAACCCGGCGTGTTCCAGACCCGGATCGCCTGGGTCCGCGAGAGCGAGAGCGGCAAGCAGGTGATGGTCTCGGACTGGGACGGGTTCGGCGTGCAGCCACTCACCGGCGCTTCCATCAACCTGCTCCCCTCCTGGAGCCCCGACGGCAGGATGATCGCCTTCACCAGCTTCCGCGAAGGTGGAGGGGCGCACCTGTACACCGTGGAGGTCGTCTCCCGGCAGGTCCGCTCGCTCATCGGCCTGGGAGATTTCGCCACCGGCGCGTCGTACTCGCCCGACGGATCGCGGCTGCTCTTCTCAGCCTCGCAGAACGACAACACGGACGTGTACGTCGCGCAGGCCGACGGCAGCGGCGCGCGCCGGATCACGGAAGCGCGCGGGATCGATATCTCCGCGTCCTGGAGCCCCGACGGCAAGCGCGTCGCCTTCGTCTCGGAACGGGCTGGGACGCCGCAGATCTACACGATGGCCGCGGACGGCTCGGACGTGCGCCGGCTGACGTTTCAGGGCAACTACAACCAGGAGCCGGCTTGGAGCCCGAAGGGGGATCTGATCGCGTTCTCCGGCCGGGACGAGCACCGGGTGTTCGACCTCTACACGGTCGCGGTGGATACGGGGAAGGTCACGCGTCTGACGCAGAACCAAGGCACGAACGAGAAGCCGGCCTGGGCGCCCAACGGGCGGTATCTGTTGTTCTCGTCCACCCGGAGCGGGAAGCGGCAGGTCTGGATGAGCCAGCCGGACGGGTCGAATCAGCGGCAGGTCACGTCCGAGAAGGTGGGAGCGGCCGATCCTGCGTGGGGGCCGCTGCCGGGGAAGTAGCAACCCGGACGTCGACGGCTCAAATCGTTCCGATCGAGAAGTAGGGTGCGAAAGCCGGTTCGCCGAGCAGTTGGTCGGGAGCGACGTTCACGCCGAGATCGATCGCCATGCGGCCGATGGGCGTGAGCCAGCGCAGGCCGCCTCCGACCGCGTGTCGCAGGACCAGCAGACGCCGCCCGTTTTCGTCGCGCCCGAAGAGGTTGACCGGGGTCCGCCAGAGGTTGCCCGCGTCCCAGAACACCGCCAGCTCGAACGACTGGGTGAAGGGCAACCGCAGCTCCGTGGTGAAGGCGACGAATTGATCGCCTCCGTCGCTGGTCCCGCCGGCGGCGAGGAGCTGCGCCTTGGCGGTGCAGGCGAGATCGCTGAGCGTCGCCTCGCAGGCGCGAACGAGCGCGTGCGATTGGTCGATCACGTCCTGCGGCTGTAACCCGTCCTCGTGGAAGCCGCGCAGCGAGGTCGCCCCGCCGAGATAGAAGCGGCGGTCGCCCGGCGTGAGCGAGGCAACGTCGAGCTGGAACACGCGTCCGGCGCGCGCAGAAAACACGATGCTCGCCAGCGACGGAAGCGGCAGGTAGGCCGCCACGAGGCCCTGAACCTTGAAGAGGTTCACGTGGACGCGTCCGGCTTCCACCGTATCGCTCCCACTGAATGACCGCTGATAGTCGCCACCGAGCTGCATCAGCACGCCAGAGCGGGGGCGCGCCGGATCATCGCGGAGATCGAGCAGTGCGGTGGGGCGGAGCGAGCCAAAGAGCATCGTGCCGGGTGGGAGCCGGAAGATCCGCTGGTCGATTCCCGCCAGCACGTCTTCGATCGACCGCACTCCCACGGTCAGCTCCTGATAGCCCACTTCATAGACGATCCCGGCGGTAACCGGGCGGCGCCGCGTAAGATCGACGCTGGCTTGCGCGGAGAACTTCGTCAGATCGTACGAGGTGCGCAGCGCCCGCTCATGGATCAGATCGAGGCCGGCGCGCAGCTCGTTCGTGAGTGGGTAAAGGCGCGGAGCGGAGATGCCCACGTCGATCACGCGCTCGATGGGAATGCCCGATGGGTAGACGATGCGCGTCCCTCCGCATTGCGACGGGTCGGTGAAGCCGGGCGGGCAATTGACGTACTCCTTGGGGAAACGTGAAAAGGGGAAGTCCGCCTTGGCCAGCGCCGTGAACGTGAGGCCACGGCCCAGGATGTTCCCCTGCGTCCACTGGGCGGAGGCGCGCGGGCCGTCGGCCAGCGAGAACCCGATGCTCGCCTGGAAGTCCCGCGTAGGCCGTTCCCGCAGCTGCACCTGCACGGTCTTCTCTCCCTCGGGAACGTCCGGGTTGCGCGGTGTGAGCGTCGCGGAGAAGAACAGCCCGGTCCGCAGCAGGGCCTGTTGGGCCCTTTCGATGGCTTCCGGCGTGAGGACGTCGCCTTGCTTGAGCCCGACCAGATCGATGACCAGGCCCTCCACCGTTCGCCGCTGACCGATGACCTCCACGTAGCCGACGTGCACGATCGGCCCGGGCTGGATGCGGTAGCGGACGTCCAC
>Ga0209474_10002280_pt1 | contig 17856 bp, 15 predicted proteins | sample GraSoiAngelo_145_FD_185902 | JGI IMG/M metagenome (GOLD analysis project Ga0209474, IMG submission 185902) | Grasslands soil microbial communities from the Angelo Coastal Reserve, California, USA - 14_1009_05_20cm (SPAdes) (version 2) | ecosystem: Environmental > Terrestrial > Soil > Grasslands... | reverse complement strand
CATCGACGCCATCATCGATGAGGCTTTCGCCTTTAACAACATCACTGGGATCCGTACGGATCTGAACCACATCGTCTTCTGGTTCGCCGACCCGGCGGATGACGAAGATTGCGTACCGGGTTCGGCTCCTGCACACTTCGACGGAGATGGTCAGTCCGGAGTTGCGGCGATGTCTTCAAAGAATTTTCTCCCTGGCGCGCCACTCCCGTAACACTGCGGCGCCACCCGTAACAATCGCGTGGAGTGGGACGCGCCTTGATCGGCGCACCCCTCCCCGCGAGTCGCGCGGAAATAGATTGCAGTTAATGCGGTTCAAAACCCTCCGACAAAAAAATGAAAACAAAAAATATAACAACTCCACATTGGTTCGCGGCCATTTTCGGCTGCGGTTTGATGTTAATCACTTTGGGCACCGCCTCTGCGCAACAGCCCCTCCGCCCGCAGCTGATACTCGATGTGGACGCCCCGGAGGAAGTGAATGCGCAGCCCAACTTCGTCATGGCGCAACCGCTCGCTCCTTTTGCGATTCCATTCCGGTCCACTATGGGCGAGAGCGATTATGCCGCCGCTAAGCAACGCGCGAACAGTGCCTACGCTCCTGGCGTTACCAAGCCGTTTCCGCTGGCGCCGACGCCTCTAGGCCCTCCAGTGATCAAAACCAACAACTTCAACGGTCACCGTGAGACCGATGGTCTTTTCCCGCCCGACACACATGGCGCGATTGGCATCAATCATTTTGTCGAGGTGACCAACAGCCATTTCGACGTTTTCTCGAAGGCTTCGCCCCCTACTCTGGTGAAAAGCGTGACGCTGGCGACGTTTTTTAGCTACACTGCCGAGACGCTATTCGATCCACGCGTGGTCTTTGATCCAACTTGGCAGCGCTGGATCGTAACCGCTGACGCCTTCCCAGAGTCGGCAACAGTGCAGCGTTTGTTCATCGGGATCTCGAAAACCAGCGATCCCACAGGCCCATTCTTCATTTACAATATCGATGTAGACTTCTTTAATAATAATGATTTCTACGATTTTCCGCAGCTCGGTATAGATCAGGACGCGGTGCTCTTTACCGCGAATGTCTTCTCGGCGGCGGGCGGATTCCGCGGCGCTGACTTCTTCTCGATTGCCAAAGCGCGGCTCTACAACGGTCTGGGCTTTTCAGTTCCAATTTTCACCGGCTTGGCTGGAACGCTGGCGCCGCCCATCGTTGAGGACCAGAATGCTTCGACCTTCCTGATCGCGGCGCCGCCATCTGGGACGACACTCACCAAATTTACCGCCACGAACACAAGCCACCCCTCCTCAACCAGGCTCGTCCAGTCCACTGTAACGGTACCTTCCTACACGGTCCCGCCAAACGCTCGTCAATCGGGAACGAGCCAAGTATTAGACACCTCGGACTCGAGATTTGTGAATGCGAGCACCCAGAACGGGACTGACCTCTGGCAGACCCACACCATCAACTTGTTTGGTTTTCCCTCGGCGTTTTTCTACCGTATCAACACCTCGACCAACGCTCTCAAGCAGAGCGGATTCTACTACGCGAGCAAGACGTCGGATGATTTCAACGCATCCATCACGGCCAACGCCGCAGGTAACTGTTTTGTGACCTGGACGTCGACCGATGCGAGCGTAGGAGTCAACGCGCAAGTGCGCTTATCGGGCAAGTTGAGCGCTGATGCCCAAATCACGGCTGGGACGGCTGGTTTCACCAGTCCCACGTTTTTGACCGGCAATTTCGACCCGGGTTTCGGCATCCAGCGCTGGGGTGACTACTCGGCGGTGACACTGGATCCCTCGAACGAAGCCACTGCCTGGCTGGTCAACGAAAAAATCAACAGCAGTTCGCTCTGGGGAAGCCGCATTATAACCATCGGTTTCTAAGCAAGAACAACTGCTGGCCGCCAGGCCATCGAGCAAAAGTTGAAGAGGTCGTCGCATGCGGCGGCCTCTTCTTTTTCTAGCGCCGGCTAGATTTCACGCCCCCTTACGAACCAGTCGGCAAATTTCGGCAATTCAAGGCTGGCTGGTGTCCTTTGGGCTACAGCAAGAGACGCAGCCTCGTAGATCTCTTGCATTTAGCGAACTCAATCCGCTTAAGAACCAAACACTAAGTCAGCATCGGATCCAGCGGGACGGGAGCCCGAATGAGCTTGGCTAGGGCGGGGGCGTCTTTTGGCTTAACGCAATGTGCGCGTTCTTATCCAGCATCCAGGATCTAGGATCAAGCATCGCTTTCTATTTCGGCGTTTCCGACTCGGCGAGTTTTTGGAAACGCGGATCATTTCGGAGCGGATCGAACATCGGATCGAGCCGGAGCAGCGCACGAGTGAGCGGTACGTTTTGTGTAGCCAGCGGACCACCGTACGGGAGCGAGAGCACTTTCCGATGGCGCGGTCGGGCTCTCCTATCTGCGCCGCCACGCCCACGGGGACTACGCCGACACGATAATCTCAATTTAACTGCTGATAGTCGAGAGCAAAGCAGGAATGATTTAGGTCACATGACCTATCTTTCTCAATTCACGGCGTTGCGATGGTGATGCTAAATGACGCGATGCCATTTCGGTCTAGTATGCGCGATCTCCAGCGCGATTTTGCTTTTAACTTCGGCGCCACATGATTATTTCGGCGCGAGTGAGGCGACGATTTTTTCAAAGCGCGGATCGCCGCGCAACGGATCCCAAAAGGGAAGCAGACGCAATCGGCCGTAGGTTAAGAAACTGGGGAACTGTGTCACGTTCGCGAGCTGCTCGCACGCCAGGTCTTTCTCGCCGGTCCAGGCGCAAATGATAGAAAACAGCTGAATTATATCCGGCGCCGCGAACGCGTCTCGTTCGACTGGAAGCAGCTCGACCGCTCGCCGACCCTCTTGCAACGCGTCCTCCTTTCGCCCAAGTGCTGCATCGATCAAGCCGAGCACACAAAGCGCTTGAGCATAATCAGGCCCGGGATGCACTAATTCCTCCTGTTTAGCACGGGCAGCGGTAAAAGCTGCGCGCGCCGCAGCGGCGTCGCCGCGCATGCGAGCGATTAAGCCTTCTACGAAGTCGTGGTTGAGACGGATGATAGGTGATAGCGTGAAAGCGTTACCACCGAGGGCCACGAGCGCTCGATCCGCAGCAGCGAGGTCGCGTTCGCACAACGCTAGAATGAGCCAGCTAGTAGCAATGCTCGGAGCAGCTGACGGATCTTCAGCAAGAATCGCATCGATTGTCGTGTGTAACGGCTTGGTGTCAGCGTGCCAATCAAGATCGGCCCGCGCGCGCGCGGCCTTGGTCGCCACATCGCCTGGCTTGACCTCCAGTGCGCGGTCAAGCATTGCAGCCATCTGCTCATAGCGGCGCAGGCACTGATAGGTGAGCGACATCTGGTGAAAGAAGTAAAGGTTGCGGGGATCGAGCTGCAGCGCTTTTTCCAAGTTGCGCGCCGAGTCCTCCCATTGGCCCTGGCGACGATCCATGAGTCCGGTGAGCTCCAAGACTTCCGACGTGTTGGGCAGTAAAGGTTGCGCGACGCCGAGTTCCTCTCGCGCGTGATCGTAATCGAGGTAGCAGCTAAAGAGGTGCCACGCCAAAGCGAGATGCGCTTCACCAGAATTCAGCTGTAAGCGCAAAGCTGCTTGAACAGCAGTATTCGCTGCAGCGCAGTGCGCTGGCGTGCGATCGAGGTTAGCGATGTAAAGGAAGTCATGCGCATACGCCAGGCGGCAGTAAGCAAGCAGAAAGTTGGGATCGCGCGCGACCGCCTGGTTGAGCAGTTCTATGGCTTGCAAGAGATTGTTCTTAGTTTGTGCGCCGATGAAGACCAACTGAACCATTGACGTCTTGGCGCGCGTATAGAGATCGAATGCTGCAAGATCCGCCGTCGGTGGCTTCTCGATCGCAGCCTTTTCTTGCGTCGAAAGCTTGGCGCGCAGTTGGTCAGCAATCGCCTTGGCAATTTCGCTCTGGATTGCAAATACATCATCCAGCGGCCGGTCGTAGTGTTCGGCCCATAGATGAACATCCCTTCGCGCATCGAGTAGTTGTGCGCTGACCCGCACACGATTGCCCGCGCGCTGAACACTGCCTTCCAGAACGTTCGCAACACCAAGTTCCTGCGCGATCTGGCGTAGATTGCGTGCAACGCCGCTTTTGTATTGCATTACGCTCGCGCGGCTGATGACTTTTAATTCGGCGATCTTCGCCAGGTCAGTCAGAATCTCGTCTTGGACGCCATCAGCAAAGTAAGCGTTTTGCTTCTCTTCGCTCAGATTCTCAAAAGGCAGCACGGCGATACTTTTTTCCAGCGGAGGCAGTGTCGCGGGTGGCCGACTTCGCAAGAAGACCACGAAAACAGTTCCAATCGCAGCCAGTGCGAGCAAAGCTGCCATGAGCACAGCCCAGCGCGCGCGCGTCTTCTTTTTTCGTAGGATTCGAAATTTCTTCGGCAGCGCAGGGTTTCCCGATTGCTCGCTGTAAAGGTTCACCACGGACACGCGCACGCCGTGTTTCACTTCGCACGTACCAAGATCGTGCAGGAGCGGTAGCCATTGCTCGTATGCTTCGAGGTCCTCGGCCACATGTTTGGAAAGCAAAATGTGCCCGGCATCGCCGCAGTCCATTACCCGCTGGCCGATATTGAGACCGGCTCCCGCGAGATTGGCGCGCCCGTTCACATCGATCACGCCGCTAACCGGCCCGCTGTGTACTCCCATGCGAAGTTGCAGCCGTGGATGCTCTTTGAGCACGCGACTGATTTCGATCGCGCATTGTGCCGGTGCTTCGGGACTGGTGTAAAAGACCAATGCCATCCCATCGCCAGTCGGAATTTTAATTAAGCGATCCGACGCTTCAGCCTTCTGAAACTGCTCTGAAGCCCGAACCACCTCGTTTAGCTCATCGACCGCCGCGCGTTGCTCGTTAATCGAAAGCTTGGAATAACCGACAATGTCGATGAACAAGATATGCGCGATCTCCAGCTGAATCTCTTTTTTAATCTCAGCGGGCATATCACTGCTCCCAAGGGTGACGACGCCAATGAATAGTCTCGACCCGAACCAACGATAGTCGAGAACAAACCGGGGATGATTCAGATCACATGACTGACCGCTCCTCAATTTACGACGGCGCTATCGGAGAATCTTGCCAGCCTTAACCTGTGTTGATGCCGGAGGGGTCGAACAACCCAGACTTTCGTATCCCAATCTAACGAGATTCCGGAGCGCTGCCCGGTTGTGTGCTAGCACTATCGGCGGTACGATATTTCCGCAACTCAGCGAGCTCGGTGCGGGAGCCGTCGGCTTTTGCGGTTTGCTCAATCAGCTTGGCGTAGTAGCGATCTGCCTTTTCCTTTTCCCCAATCTGTTTTGCTGCCTGCGCGGCGCCATACAGACCTCGGAATCGCCCCGGATAGATTTTCAGTGCCGCCTCAAACTCGCGCTGCGCTTCTTTCGGCCGATTTAATGTTAGCAGCAGGTCACCCAGCTGTTCGCGGGCCGGGACGAGCGCGCCGGGCGAGACAGGATGCTTGCCCAGAATATCCTCCGCATCCGCTGCGCGTCGTAAGAGATTAATGGCCTCGTCTTTCTTGCCCTCGCTGTACGTAACCCATGCTGATGCTGCCTGGATTTGCAGGTCGAGGTGCCTCTTGAAATAATCGAGTCTTGGATCCGTCGACGAATCGCGCAATTGCCGCATCCGATCGATCGCTTTGCGTGCACCTTCGAGGTCGCCGATATGCGCTCGTCCGAGCGCGTGAGAATATTCAATAAGGGCTTCGAAGGACGGAAAGGAAGACCAGTGCGGCAATTCCGGAACGGTCAGCGTCGCCGCCTCGGACCAGGCATTGCGCTCGAGCGCATAACGCGACGGAATTGCGGCCAGAGCATAAGCTGCGCTGAATTCCAGCTCAGGATTGGTTTTCCGCACGGTGGCAACGAAATCCACGATCTCCTTGGCCTTGTTGTCCTGTCCTTCCTGTAGATAAGAGTAAGCCATGTAATCGAGCGCGTGTAGTTCCTCTGCTTCGGTGGCGTCACGATGCCGCATCGCAGCGTAAGCGCGCGACGCGTCGGCGGAAGAACGATTGGCCGCGATCGACTCTTCCCACATACCAAGGCGGGTAAAGATGTGCGATGGCATATGCAGGGCATGAGGAACCCATGGCGCGATGGAACCGTAGCTCCGGGCAGCAGCCAGCCCGCGTTCAGCCAGTGCTGGGTAGTCGTAGCTATGAATCAGATAGTGGGCGACGCCGGGATGGTTGGGGTTTTTCTTCCACAGCTTTTCGAGAATACGAGCGGCCTTAAGTTGGTTGGATAACGTCGTATCGGTGGGGTTCGCGTAACCCACTGACAGGACGGCCAGGGCGTAAAACGTCTGCGTTTCAACATCGTCCGGATACCGCTCGGAAAGTGCGCGCATTGCTTTTTCATACGCCATCACACGATCACGCGGTCCCACTGGTCCATGACAAGACTGCCCGACCTCGCCCGTGGTGGGGCTGTCCGCTGAGTTGTAGTAGGCGTTCAATGCCGTGATAAAGCCGCGCTCGAGATCGGTGCCACCCTTCATCGCCATCGCCTTTTGGATTGCCGCCTTGCCGGCGCTCATTTCGTCGGGAGTTGGAGGCGTCCAGATCGGATGCCACCACGTCATGGCGATTCCCCATTGCGCCATCGCACAGTTTGGATCCTTTGCCGCGACCGCGGTGAAAATCCGGCGTGCCTCTTCATAGAAGAACGAGTGCAGCAACGCAACGCCACGGATGAATTCCGACCGCGCCTCCGGCGCACACGACACCTTAAAATCTACTGTCCCGGCCGCGCGCAGATCGCCCGGTTCAGGGGCAACTGAAGTTTCGGCGTCGAGAGCTGTGAGACCGCCGATCAGGACGGCGAGAAAAACCGCGCCGCCAAAAAATGTTCGAATCCTCATGCGAAGGCCTCTTCGAGGCTGACACAGGCTCCGTTAAGCTGCAAATCTGAAAATGATTTTGCCGCTCATTTTCGTTTAATCCGCTGTATTCAGCCCGGAAGGCGCTGATGGAAATTAGCCGGTGGAGCGAACCACCGGGCGGCGATATAAAAGGGTGGTAAGCCCCAGAGGGGCGCAGGACAAAACGTTCCTTATGTCATCCACACATCTTAGCCTTCATTACCACCTTGTTTTCCGCACAAAAAATGATGAACCCGTGATCACGTCAGCATGGCGTGATCGATTGCACGCCTATCTAGGCGGGGTGATTCGCACGCTCGGTGGCGCACCTGAAGCAATTGGAGGAGTCGCGGACCATGTGCATTTACTGGTCGGACTACGCGCGACACATACGTTGGCCGATGTGCTTCGCGAACTAAAATCAGTTTCGTCCAAATGGGTACATGAAGAGGTGGGCGTTTGCTCGTTCTCGTGGCAGGAAGGATACGGAGCTTTCACCGTGAGCGCCTTGCAATTGGAAAATGTTCGCTGTTACATTCAACAAGAAGACGAGCATCATCGAACGCATGCGTGTCGAGAGGAATATCTGGCGTTGCTTCAGCGCAGCGGAGTCGAATTCGATGAGCGGTACGTGTGAGGCTTTCCCCAACCCCTGCCGGGGCTGTTGATTATTGTGTGGCATTGTCCGGTGGTTCGCACCACCGGCTAGTTTCTATAGCCCTCCGGGCTGCAGCCGGCGGGACCTGAGAGCGCTTGCCGAAACGTACGTCGTTGGACCGGCATTCGCCGATGGCTTGGAAGTCTCACAGAAAAGTACACGATCGCGAGACGCGTGCGCTATCCGGAAATCTCGCTAGGATCATCGAACTCCAGCCATGGCGCGACTACACGAATATCAAGGTAAGGCCATTCTCGCGGCTAACGGATTCAAAATTCCGCGTGGTCGCGCTGCCTCTACCGCCGATGAGGCGGTGTCGGTGGCGAAGGAACTCTTGGACCAGAAGGGCAGCGAAGTCGTAGTCAAAATCCAGGCTTGGACAACCGGACGCGCGGGAATCGGCGGCGTCGCTTTCGCGAAAAAGCCTGATGTGGCTCGTGGCCACGCCGCGCGCATGCTGGAAATGAAAGTTGGACAGTTTCCCGTCGAAGCGGTGTTGGTCGAAGAGAAGATCGCGATTGACCGCGAATTTTTTCTTTCGTTTGCAATTGACGACGCTACTCGCGCCCCGACGATTATTTTCGCCCCCGGCGGCGGCACCGGAATCGAAGAGCGCGCCGCCTCGACCCGGCGTATTGCGTGCGATGTGATTCGCGGCCCTGAGGATTCGATTGTCGCCGAGGCGATTGCGTCGTGCGGACTTTCATCGACACAGGCGACGCAACTCGCCGACTCGATTCGAAAACTATTTGCCGCCGCGCGCAAAGTGGAAGCGCGGTCGCTTGAAATCAATCCGCTGGTCCTGACCAAGGATGGTCAGTTCGTCGCCGCCGATTGCCGTATCACGATTGATGATTACGCCGTAGTGCGGCATCCGGAACTGAAGATAGAGATTGCGCGCGAGTTCGATCATCCGCCTACCCCTTTGGAACGGGTGGCCTACGCGGTTGAACAAAACGACCATCGCGGCACATTTTATTTCGCGCAGTTGGCCACGACAGCGGCGAAAGATTCCAAAGGCTTGGTTGGTTTTCACGGCGCCGGCGGCGGCGGATCGATGATGTCGATGGACGCGATTGTGAATGCGGGATTTACCATCGCAAATTTTACCGATACGAGTGGCAATCCATCTGCGTCCAAGGTCTATCGCGCCAGTCGAATCATTCTGGCTCAGCCTGACTTGGTGGGGTATTTCGGTTCCGGCTCCGGTGTTGCGAGCCAGGAACAATATTGGTCGGCCTACGGACTGGCGAAGGCATTTTGGGAACTCGATCTAAACATTCCCGCTGTGATTCGTTTGGGCGGCAACACCGAAGATCGCGCGGTGGACGTTTTGCAACGAATGTCGCGGCTACTTCGCGCGCCGATCGAGGGCTATCGTAAGACCGACGCCCCGGCCATGATTGCCACGCGTTTTGCCGAACTCGTCGCGACCGGCAAGGGAACGAAATGGAAACCGCGCGCACCGCGCCTGCCAAAGTTCGTTAAGGATCCATCGGTCACGACGATTCCAGTGAAAGGTGGGCGAGTGCGGATCGACAGCGCGCAGTGGTCGCAAATTCGCGGCGCGGTCGAGACCCATTCTGGCGGATTGATTGTCGATCGTGGCGGAGCACCCGTGTCATCAGTGCCGGGTGAGGAGTTCGCCACCAAAGATTCTGAATTACTTGCGTGCGACGTCGAGTGTCGGCTCGGCGGAGTGGAAGGATTCTACTTGGAACTCGACATCCCTGGGTTGGACGAACTGATTGAAGGCGCGCGCTGATGGCAATTTTGATCGACGAGACCAAACGCGTCCTCGTGCAAGGCATCACGGGCCGCGAAGGGCGGACGCGCACGAAGCTAATGCGCGAATACGGGACGAACGTTGTCGCTGGCGTAACGCCGGGCAAAGGTGGACAGACAGTATTGGGCGTGCCGGTGTTCAGCACGCCGCAAGACGCGGTCAAAGCTCTGGGTGGCATCGATATTTCGGTGCTTTTTGTGCCCGCGGCGGGCGTGAAGGAAGCGGCGATCTCCGCAATTGGTGCGGGCATCAAGCTTACGGTACTGGTGCCCGATCGGGTGCCAGTGTGGGATGCAATGGAAATTGCCGCGGCGGCCAAAGCCAATGACGCAATGTTTCTCGGGCCGAACACCCTTGGAGTATTGAGTCCAGGCAAGGGCGTGGTCGGGATGATCGGTGGTCGGGCGGAAAGTGCGCGGCAATGGTTCAAGCCCGGTATTCCAAAGGGCGTTGGAGTAATCAGTCGCTCCGGCGGCATGGCTTCGAGTACCGGCTACTACCTAGGTCAGGCTGGTGTGCGCATCTCAACCATCGCACACATCGGCGGCGATGCGGTTCTCGGCATTCGCATTCCAGATGCAGCGCTGATGTTTGACGCTGATCCGCTCACAGAAGTCATTGTCATCTTTGGCGAAATTGGTTCGTCACAAGAAGAGGAACTGGCGCAGATGATACGGGGTCGAAAAGTGACGAAGCCGGTCATCGCCTACATCGGCGGCAAAGCGGCGCGCGAAGGCACGCGATTCAGTCATGCGGGAGCGATCATCGAAGGCGGTCGAGGCACACACGCCGGTAAAGTGAAAGCGTTGCGTGAGGCGGGCGCGACTGTGGTCGATGCGTTTGGCGAATTGCCGGCTGCGGTGGTTGAAATTTTGAAACGAATGAAAGGACAGAGTTTGATGAGTGAAGCCGACAAAAATGCCGTCTGGAATTCTGCGGTTACGCGCATTGAACCCAATCGAGTGGCGGTGCGCGGATACGATATCGCAGAGCTCATGGGGCGCGTCTCCTTTGGCACGTCAGTCTATTTGATTTTGACGAGCGAGCTGCCTTCGCCAGCCATCGGGCGATTGATGGATGCAATTTTGGTGGCATCGATTGACCACGGCGCCACACCTCCCAGTGCCCTGGCCGCGCGAACCGTTGCCTCCACCGGCGCATCGCTGAGTGCATCGGTCGCCGCCGGGATCATGTCGATCAATCGTCATCACGGCGGCGCGATCGAAGATTGCGCCCGGCACCTGAAGAGGATCGCGGATCGCGCGACGCGTGAATCCATTTCGATGGATGAAGCTGCGTCGCGCACGCTCGCGGAGATGAGAGAGACAGGCGAGCGCATGCCCGGATTCGGTCATCGTTATCACACCAAGGACCCACGGACTGCGCGGCTGTTTGAACTGGCGCGTGAAGCTGGCGTTGATGGTATGCACATGAAAGCGGCGCGGGCGGTTGAAAAATCCTTCGCCGATGCCAAGAAAGCGTTGCCCATTAACGTAGACGGCGCCATCGGCGCCATCCTGGCCGATTTAGGAATGAATCCCGCCGCCTTCAACGGTATTTTCATGATCGCGCGCACGCCCGGACTGGTGGCTCACGTTATCGAAGAGCAAACCCGCGAGAAACCGATGCGCCGAATTGATCCCGTTAATCACGGCTATGACGGTCCGCCAGCTCGATCTTTAACCACGAATGAACACGAATGAACACGAATTCATAAGACAATCCGTTCTCATTCTAATTTGGCGTGCTTAAAATTAAGAACGACTCCTACACGCAGCTTTGTGATTCGAAGGTAGTTCAGCATCAATCCGCGTTCGTGATCCGTGATTCGGTCAATTACCTTTGTATCCACGACGACGGGATCAAACGCGATCAGGTCCGGAATAAAGAACCCGACGTTTTGTCCTTTGTAGAGGACGTTGAAGACCGGCTCCTGCCGAAAAGGAATGCTTCGGAGACCAAACTCCACTGCCAAGGCATTTTCGTACGGCTTCTCAAGCAGCCCGTGACCAAGCGCGTTAACCCGCATTTTTCGCTAGCCCAACGAAAATTCGCCCGAGAGGCAGCTACTTCACGGGCAGTAGCTGGGTTAACCCAGCCCCTTCCACCAATCTAAGCATCAAACCAAATCCTAATCCTCGAACGGCTTTCTGCATACACTCGAACTCATTCGCTTCGAAGGGGCTGCTCGGCTTCCCGCCGAGCGGATATGAAATATCCGGGTTAAGAACCTCGATGGCACAGCCGACAATTTGAAAAACTTCTTCTTTGGCCAACAGCTTTTCGTTATTCGTGTCCATTCGTGTTCATTACTGGTTAATCATGAAAATACTGACCAAGCACCCCCTGGGTAAAAACGGGAAAAATATCGACAAGCAAAAATACGAAACGCTCAAGAGGACTATCTTGTCAGCTCTGCGAAACAAGGAACTTACTCACACCGAATTGTTCAAACGGCTGAACAAAGACTTAAATAAGAAATTTTCAGGGAACATCAGTTGGTATGGAGAAACCGTTAAACTCGATTTGGAAGCGAGAAAAGTAATAGAAAGAACGTCTTCGAAACCTCAAAAATATCGACTGAAATGAAAAAGACGCGCTACCTCGACCACGTTGACCTGCGCGTAAGCGATCTGAAGCGCGCGCACAAGTTTTATGGCAAGCTCCTGCCAGCGCTCGGTTTTACCTGCGATCGCTCGAGCGGACGGTGGGGAATCTTCTATGCGGCTGGCGGAGACAAGCCGGAAGCGTTTTTCGGCTTCACGCAAGATCGACGCCATCAGCCCAACGGAACGCGACTCTCTTTTTGGGCTGAGACCCGTGAAGAAGTGGATCGTCTCGCCCGGCTCGTGCGCAAGATCGGCGGGAGATGCCTCGAAGGCCCGGAGGTCTGTCGCGCCTACAGTCGCGGCTATTATGCTTGCTTTTTTGAAGATCCAGACGGGAACAAACTGGAGATTTGTTGCCGGGAAAGTCCGATTATTCCAGGTTAGACGGCCCGCATCCACCTGGCCTTGTCTTCCTCGTGATCAAACTCCTTAAGAGCCTCCGTGGCACAGCCGATTAAATGTGAAGACTGCTTCTTTGGCCAACAACTCTCCGCTATTCCTGTCCATTGGTGTGCATTAGTGGTTAATCAATGAAATACGGCGTCAAAGAAATCGCGGAACTCTTCCCCAGTTTGATGAAAATTAGCGATGCATCGCTGCGCGAAAAGGTGGCGGCGGTGTGGAACGAGGCTATCACTACGGGTTGCGACGGGAAGGGCTGGACTTTCGACGAATTGCGCGCAGTTAAATTTACGCTCCTCGCCGGCGACATTGACATGACGTTTGTCGAGCATCTCAACTCCTGCGCGCTGCAATGTATCGCGATCGCGGACGTCCTGGAGAGTTCGTTTCGCTGCGGCATTCCCGTCCAACGCGATTACCTCATCGCCGGCGCGCTCCTGGCCGACGTGGGCAAGCCACTGGAGTTTGATAAGGACGCTTCCAGCAACGTGATTCAGGGAAAATTTGGCCAACAGGTGCGGCACCCCTTTAGCGGCGTCGCGCTCGCCTACAAGCACGGTATTCCCGGCGAAGTCATGCATATCATCGCCAGCCACAGCCACGAGGGCGACAAAGTCGAACGCTCAATCGAATCGATCATCTTTCATCACGCTGACTTCGTCGATTTCGATATCGCCAAGCTCCTCGGCAAGCGCGCCGCTAAAAAGTGACATCTGATATCGGCTCGTCATGAACGAGATCGACATCGTGCGCGACATTTCCCGCAGGTTTGACCAGACGGGCATCAATTACATGCTAACCGGTTCCATGGCGATGAACTATTACGCCCAACCACGCATGACCCGGGATATCGATATCGTAATCGCCATCACCCATCAGGACGTTGAGCGCGTGGGTGCTTTGTTCCGGCCGGACTATTATGTGAGCGAGAAAAATATTCGCGAGTCGCTCGACCAGGAATCGATTTTCAATCTTATTCATCAAGAAAGCGTGATCAAAGTGGATTGTATCATCCGCAAGAAGAGCGAATACCGGTGCCTAGAATTTGAGCGACGCCAAAAGATCCCGATTCTCGATTTCGCCACGTTCATCGTGAGTAAAGAAGATCTCATCATCTCAAAACTGCTTTGGGCAAAAGATTCGGACTCCGACGTTCAACTACGCGACGTAAAGAATTTGCTCACGACCGGGTATGATACCGCCTACCTGCGGCACTGGACGCATGAACTCGGGCTGGATAAGTTATTAGAGGAGTGTCTGGAATGACTGATACGTCGCCGGAAATCGTGCGAATGCTGCGCGACAAAATCATGGCGCGCTCAGGCGAAGAGCGTTTTATCATGGGTGCGCAAATGTTCGATAGCGCGCGCGAAATGGTGAAGGCGTCGTTGCCTTCGGGTTTATCGGCAGCGGAGCAGCGTCGGCAGTTGTTCAGACGTATCTACGGAAAAGAAATCGAAATTGACATAGGGAAATTAGGATGGGCCTGACGCTCGTTGAGAAAATTGCGGCACGCCACACCGATGGGCTCGCGCCGGGGGCGGTCGTGCGCGCCGGAGACTTCGTTTCAATACGCCCGCGCCATGTCATGACGCATGACAACACCGGCGCGGTGATCCCAAAGTTTAAGCAGATCGGCGCGACAGAGATCGCAGATCCAGCACAACCGGTCTTCGCCATCGATCACGACATTCAAAACGTCACGCCGAAGAACTTGGAGAAATACGCTAAAATCGAAGCGTTCGCCCAGGAGCACGGGATCGATTTTTACCCGGCGGGTACCGGCATTTCGCATCAAGTAATGGTGGAGCAAGGTTATGTTGTTCCCGGGGCGATGGTGGTGGCCAGCGATTCGCACTCAAATTTGTACGGGGCGGCAGCAGCGCTGGGCACGCCAGTGGTGCGGACTGACGCGGCGAGCATTTGGGCTACCGGAGTGACCTGGTGGCAGGTTCCCAAGGTGGCGAAGATGCTGTTGAAAGGAAACCTTTCACCGGGCGTCACTGGCAAGGACGCCATCATCGCTTTATGCGGGCTCTTCAATAAGGATGAGGTGCTCAATCACGCCGTGGAATTCGTGGGCGATGGAGTAGCAAACCTTCCCATGTCTGCGCGCATGACCATTGCCAATATGACAACCGAGTGGGGCGCGCTGGCCGGCGTGTTTCCGTTCGATGAAGTGACGATGGATTATTTGCGCTCGCGCGTGGGCGAGTTCACTAATCCGAAACGACCGGGAAGGCGGGGGCCCACGAGTCGTTCTGGCTACACCAACACCGACATTGATGGGTGGTGGAAGAACCGAAACGAATTCAGCACTGACCCGGACGCCGAATACGCCATCGAACTCGAACTTGATCTTGCCACCGTAGTTCCCCACGTGTCTGGACCTAACGAGGTGAAGACGATGGTATCGCTTCCGGAAATGGAGCGGAAACATGTGCCCATTCAGAAGGCATATTTGTTATCGTGCGTGAACGCGCGCTTCGAGGATTTGCATGACGCCGCGGAAGTCGTGCGCTCCGGCGGCGGACACGTCGCCGATGGGGTCGAATTTTATTTGGCCCCCGCCAGCGCCGAGGTGCAAGCCAAGTCCGAAAGAAATGGCGATTGGCAAACGCTCCTGGAAGCCGGCGCCATTCCACTGCCGCCGGGTTGCGGAGCCTGCATCGGACTGGGACGCGGTCTGGTGCAACAAGGCGAGACTGCCATCAGCGCTACCAATCGCAACTTCAAGGGTCGCATGGGCGATCGCGACGCCTACGTATATTTGGGTTCGCCCGCAGTGGTAGCCGCCAGCGCGCTGGCTGGATTTATTTGTGCGCCACAAGATTTCGCCGAGCGCCCCGCGGGCACGGCGATTCGGCGCGCCGAAAAGAAAACGCAGCCAGTAGGCTCGGTCGAGATCATCGCCGGTTTTCCACCAAGTGTGCGCGGTCGCGTTCTCTTCGTGGATAAAGACAATTTGAACACCGACGGCATTTATGGCAGCAAACACACTTATCGCGACGATATGACTCCGGAAGAAATGGCGGCAGTAACGTTTGAAAATTACGATCCGAATTTCAACACCCTCTATCGCCGCGGTGATATCGTGGTCGGCGGCTTAAACTTTGGCAGCGGCTCTAGTCGAGAGCAGGCGGCCACAGCATTGAAGTTCAAAGGCATTCCGTGTGTGATCGCCGCCAGCTTTTCCGAAACTTACAAGCGCAACGCGTTCAACAACGGCTTTGTCGTGTTTGAGTGTCCCGAGCTCGTGACGCACTTGCGCGCCACGCTAAAAGGTCGCGCGCCAACCACAGTCGCATCGGAAATTATGATCGATTACGGCAAATCTGTCCTAACTACGGATGGAAAATCATTCACTTTTCCGCCGCTAAGCCCCGCCGCGCAGGAATTGATCGTGGCGGGCGGCGCCGAGAATCTGGTGGCCAGTCGGCTGCGCGCGAAGTCGCCACAATCCGCGTAATTTCCACCTGTCAGTCTCCGCTTCACCAATCGGCGCGACTGTATTACTTAGCTGACGTTCATCGACTCGCTACGGTTCGGCTTCGGCAGTCTTAATTGTGAGGCCAATTAACGAAGATATTACGCCTACTATTATGTGAGGCCAGTTCGAGCCGGTTGCTCCAAAGACGATATAAAAAACTCCGAGCCAAAGGTTCGTGTTCTTTACATATTTTCCCCGATTAATCCATGCCCCCGCAATAAAGCCAGCCCCGGTGACTATGTGTATTATCCCATCTAAGGGTGGAATACTTAAGTTAAGTGTAGGAACAATGAATCTTAAGATGCCTATGGTAAGAGACGCCAACCCTATTACTGACGCCCAAATTCTGTGGATTTTCATTGGTTCAAGCTCATTGACGCTCCATTCGTTTTGCGAAAAGAAAAATCGGGAGCGCCAAGAGCTGGAGAGCAACGGAAAAGATGATCACCGCGGGAATTGATTTTTGGTAAAGTACGCCCATCAACCAACTGCCGAGGAACCAGGCGAGGCCGAATCCGGTATCGAATACGCCGAACGCGGTGCTGCGTTTACTCGCGTGAATTACTCCGGCGATGACGGAGTTGAGCAACGAGCCTTGTGCGCTCATGCCGATTCCCCAAAGAATCATTCCGATCAATGCAGTCCAACTGCTGCCAAGAAAAACGAGCGGAGCAAAAAAAGAGGAAAGAAAGAAAACGGCCAGGACCACCTTGAGCCCGAGTCTGTCGAAGAGCCTGCCAAAGACGAGGGCTCCCATCGCTCCCGTCGCCATCGCCACCGCATAATAGATTGGAATCAAATTAGCAGTAACCGAGGCAGTTTTCTGAAAGTGGTAAGCAATCAGAGCGAAGTCAGCGAAACCGGCTCCGATGCAGGCGTTAGCCGCCATATAGAACCAGAAGGCCCCGGGAAATTTTTCTTTCCGGATCGTCTCGCTGACTTCGAGGCCTCGCGGATTGGGAAAGAAATAGCGCGCTATCAAAACAATTGTGACGGTTAGCAGCGCTGGAATGAGAAGTAGAGCAAAACCGTTCCGATAGTTTCCGTGGCGAAACAAGACAAACGACATGACCAGAGGACCGATAGTCGCGCCCGCCTGATCGAGCGCTTCGTTTAAGCCGAACACCCAGCCTTGTCCTATGCGTTTGCCGGCAAAGGAAAGCATCGCCTCGGTGGATGGTTTCCTGATCGCTCGGCCAGTTCGTTCCGCGACGATCAATCCCGTCGCGAGCGGCCAGCTTCCGGCCAATGCCAGGGCCGGCACGGCCAGCATATTGATGATGTAACCAACACTGGTGACAATCCAATACTTGCCGGTCTTATCGCTGATCACTCCCGAAACGGAGCGCAACGCGTAACCGAGAAGTTCACCCAGCCCCGCGGTAAATCCGACGACAGCCGCGCTCGCGCCCAGCGACCCGAGAAATTGCCCGGTCGAACTGCGAGCGCCTTCATAAGTCATGTCGGCAAAAAGATTGGCAATGCCAACAACAATGACGAAGCGGAATGCGGTCGAGGCGGTGAGAGATTCTTTCGCTTTGTCCGCGGCCATAGCGCGAGAGCAAAAATTGGGTGGCCGTTATCCGGTCGCGTTCGAGTTCGTGACAGCGGCGGCGAACTTTGCATCCAGCGACCATGTTCTGCCCGCACCGACGATGAGTAGAAAAAGCAAACCGAACCACATTGCCAGATCGGTGCGCGCCTCGTGAATCATGCTCAGGAATCCGTAGCGCGGGAGTTTTGTAAGAGAAAAACCCCAGAAACCGTGGCCAAGCAAAATGGGAATCTTGGTCGAAACAATCGCCACGCTTATATCAGCAAGGAGCAGAATCGCTGCGAGCCGCGTGAGCAAACCGATAATCAGGAGCGCACCGCAGACTATTTCAATTCCTCCAATGAACGGGCCCATGACGTCCGGCGCGGGAATACGGATCTTGGCAAAACGGCCCGCGCCGAGGTCGCCTGGATAAAGAAACTTCTGGATTCCTTCTG
>Ga0209474_10002279_pt1 | contig 17858 bp, 18 predicted proteins | sample GraSoiAngelo_145_FD_185902 | JGI IMG/M metagenome (GOLD analysis project Ga0209474, IMG submission 185902) | Grasslands soil microbial communities from the Angelo Coastal Reserve, California, USA - 14_1009_05_20cm (SPAdes) (version 2) | ecosystem: Environmental > Terrestrial > Soil > Grasslands... | reverse complement strand
GGTAAGGCGGAATTCATGAATCCCTCTCGAGGAGAGCTTCATCAGGAATTACGGCAAAGAATCCGCAATTTGTCGGGTGTTGCGGAGTGGCAGAATGCGGGAATCCACGAAGACGCGTTTTGTGTCGAACGGACAATGTTAATGCATATCCATGGCCACGGCCATTGCGACATTCGCTTGTCGAAAGGTGATCAGAAGCAGTTCTTGCGGAAGGCAAAACATGTCCGCACCGCTGGGCGCCGGAAGCAGGATACGTCACGTTCATTGTGGACCATGAACAGGATTTGGAGCCAGCAACGGATCTGATTCGGATGTCGCATCATCATTTTGCCGGCAAACAGATCGTTTTCCGAACGGAATACCAACAGACCCAACAAGGATCGTAATAACAAGGGATCGATTATGAAACTATTTGTCATGGGAGCGACTGGTCGGACCGGCCAGGAGGTTGTTCAGCAGGCGCTCGCAAGAGATCATCATGTAACCGGGTTTGTGCGTTCACCTGAAAACGTCAGGTTGAAGAATGAGCGACTGACCGTCTTGAAAGGGAATGTCATGGATGAAAACGAACTTTTTCGCGCCATGCAAAATCATAATGCGGTAGTTTCGACCCTGGGACCGCGAGAAGTTTTTAAACCGAGCTCAATGCTCCATGATAGCGCTCTTGCGACCACTCGGGCAATGAATCGTTCAGGAGTAAAACGGCTCGTCGTTCTCTCGGCGGCAGCGCATTTCCCTGGTATCCTCAATCGCATCGCCAGTTTTATCATGCGGAACCACATGCACGATTCACTCGCGATGGAGGCGATCGTGCAAGCCAGCGGTCTGGACTGGACGATCGCCCGGCCTCCTCGTCTCACTCAGGAAGGCTATACCACCCATCGAAGTCGGGAAGATGCCGCTCCCCGGATGGGTTTCAGTCTGTCCCGCAAAGCGGTGGCGGCGTTCATGCTCGACGCGATCGAACAAAAGAAACATTTCCACAAGATCGTGGGTATCGCGAAATAACTTATAGATTTCTGGAAACGAACTTGCCGAGCAAATGAAACTAGTCGCGCGACCGATGCCACAGTTGTCGTGCTGAAGGACACCGGCCACTGGATTCTGCAGGAAAGACCGAAGGAAACAACCGACGCGCTGGTTAAGTTTCTTTGACTGCCAAGATCCCCCGGAGGCTTAACCCCACAATTCACGCGGAGGAATACCGATCCTACCATTATCATATGACACTGCATGATGACGGTCGCCAGCGAGGAGCAACGGGCCATCGAGGTCGACGTAATCGGCGGCGCTGGCGAGAAGGCGGGCCGGAGCGATTCCTAACGAGGTGCAGACCATGCAGCCAATCAATAATTTGAAGCCGGCTTCGCGGGCGCGTTCGGTCAAGAGCATCGCTTCAGTTAGCCCGCCGCTCTTGTCGAGTTTTATGTTTACCATCTCATAGCGATTCTTCAGGCGGGGAAGATCGGCAGTAGTATGGCAACCTTCATCCGCGCAGACAGGAACAGGGTGATCGAGGGTTTCGAGGACTTCATCGGCATCCGCCGGAAACGGTTGTTCGATTAATTCGATCCCGAATTGGCATAACGCTGGCGCGACTTTGCAGTAATGGTCTGAGGTCCATGACTCGTTAGCGTCGATCAGCAGACGCGCCGCCGGCGCCGCCTCGCGCACAGCTTTGACCCTGGCAAGATCCGGGTCGTCGCCGCCCAGTTTGAGTTTCAGAATAGGAGCAGTTGCATGAACTTTCGCCACCGCAGCCATTGCAGCCGGCGTGTCCAGACTAATCGTAAACGACGTTTTAACTTCGGGAGCGAGCGGGATGTTCGCCAGTTCCCAGGCGCGTTTGCCCGAAATTTTCGCTTCAAGGTCCCAGAACGCACAGTCCAACGCATTACGTGCCGCACCCGCCGGCAACAGCTTTTGAATCTGCTGCCGATCCAAACATTGTCTGCTTTTGATGGATTCGATCTGGGCCAAAACAGAGGCAGGGCTTTGGTTGTAACGTCGGATCGGGACCGCTTCACCACGTCCGATGTGCTGTCCATCGGTCACGGTCACGACAACGACACGGGCTTCCGTGCGAGCACCGCGGGAAATGCGAAACGGTTTGTCTAAAGGCCAGCTTTGTTCCTGTGCGTCGAGTGCGAGGTGACCGGCGTTCAAATCGTTTAATTAACTAGCATTCAACTCTCAAGAGGCAACGTTCAATCGAGGTCAGTCCGATGTTCCGCGCGGATTTCGACCGCGCTTGCCAATCACTATTCAACGATCACTGTTCCCGTTTCTCTCCCTCTGGGTAGCGCACTCGTCTCGAGTGCTGGTTTCCGCGTCTCGCGGAAACAGACTTCGAGAGATCGCGCGGTAGCCGCAGGCCACACATTGTCAATGTGGAGCTGGTGTCGGCGTCAGGTCGGAACTCGCACGAACGATTGACCTTCGCGCAACAATTATCTACAACGACCGGGAACCAAACATGCACGTCATCCTTCAAAGAATACAACTATTCGTCACTCTGCTCCTAGTAACCGGATCACCGATGGCAGCGCGCGCGAGCGAACCAATCACCGTCGTTTACGGCCATGGACGCGCGTGGCTCATGGATCTAACAATCACTGGACAAACCCAGCTTGAGAAAGGCGATCTCGAAGCGGCACAGAGAAGCCTGGACACGGTCCTTAAGGCCGATCCTGCTTTTTACCCTGCCTACTACGTTCGAGCTAGAGTATTTCTGAATCGAGGCAAGTTCCAGGAGGCGATCCAGGACTGCAACGAGGCATTACGAAAGGATTCCACTTTTGCAGAAGCTTCCTTGCTTCGGGCCAAGGCAAACTATGACCTCGGCCGCTACGGCGAGAGCCTGAAGGAAATTGATCATGTAATTACTATTCGCCCCCGTCGAGACGCTTTCGCCAGAGCGTACCGCGACCGCGCCAGGCTGCGACTAAACTGTCCGGACCAATCCTACCGAAATGGACAGCAAGCCGTCAAAGATGCGACCGCGGCTTGCAAGCTCATTGATTGGAAGGACGAGGACATGATCGACACCCTGGCGACGGCGTATGCAGAAGTCGGCGACTTCGATTCTGCCGTTCGTTATGAAGAGAAAGCGCTAGCCATCAGAGGCGTGAAGGCTAACGATTCCAAGCGCCTGCAAGCACACCTTGATTCATTCAAACAACACCGGCCGCTGCATGCTCGCTAAATAGCTTTGTTCCGAACGCGCTCCTAGTTTTGCCTGTGTGCGCTTTGGCCCATTCTAGTTCTGCGGAGCGACAGGCTCCAACCTGTTAAGTGCCACTTCGGCTCGGACTTTCGGCAGGTTACGGAACATAGACCTCCAGGTCTGTGCGCCCAGCGGAGTTGTACTCCGCTACCATGCCGACTGAAAAGCGGACAAAATGTCCGCTTGGCGCACAGGCGGCTGGCCTGTGTTCCATCGCTTAAACAGCCACTCAGATTTGGATTGTCAGCCGCGTGAACGATCTAAAAGATTAACCCCATGAAAGTCACCAAAAACATCGGCATGCTGCTGCTCGCGGTTTTTTTGATCATATATGGCCTCTTAGGGTTTGGCGTAAATTTAGGGCCAGCTGTTTTTCTGCTCTACCTCGTCGCGCTGGCCGCCGGCATCTTTATTCTTATTGGCAAATAGGTATGGGGAAATGACGAAGCACGAATGACGGAGCACAAATTGCGATCTCATGCTCGTGCTCGTAATCGTAATCGAAGGAAGAACGGAGGATCGGGCCGGAAAGCAGGGATTACGGAGCAGGAGGGGAGATGGTAAGAAGTAAGAAGTAAGAAGTGGAGGAGCGGCTGACCTAGTTGAGCAACTCGACCGGGTCGCCTTTGCGGATCATGCCTTCGACGAGCACGGCGCCGTAGACACCGGCCATGCCGCTGTGAGCTTGCGCGACTGCTTTCAAGATCGCGGGTGATTTCTCTGCTGTATCCGGATCGAGCGTGATCATCATGCAGCGCGGATCGCGCTCTAGAATCGAGACGACCACTTTCGATCCGATCCGCATGGATCGACCGACGAAAGCGTCCTCGGCGAAGCCGCCGGAGGATGTTAAGTCCAAATAAACGTTTGCCCGGAAGCGCCGTTTATCCACGCTGATCCCTGTTTCCTCGCCAAGTTTTTTTGCCGATTGCACGGCAAAGATCGATAACGGACGGCAATCGGTCATGGCCTTGTCCGAGCGACGCAACGTGAGTTGGTGGTTCTCGTCGACGTTTGTTCGGAGATGGTCGATCAAAGCCGGGTCGTCGATCGCAATAGTTTTTCCATCTGGCGTCTCGACATCGATCATCAGCTCGATGGGGTGAGCCGAGAGCGGATTTACTCCCGGCGGCAAGCTTTCCGCATCAGCCAAATCCACAGGCTGCGCCGCTTTGTTCGGATTGCGGAAGCGCGGCCGGTATCGAATCATCTGACGTTGCTCGCGGCCGGTGAAAAATGGAAAGCCCTTTCGACCGGCCGAACTCTCGAAAGCAAAAAGGCGATCGCCATAAACTCCTGCATAGCTGGCGAACAGTTCGCCCAACTCCTCTCCGCACATACTTTTGACCGGATAACGCCAAAGGCTTTCCACTGTTCCGATGGTACTCATTCTTGCCTCCTTAATATAGTATAGAAGCGGCCGGGCATTTTAGGAAATTTGAGCTTTCCTGTTGCTGGCGGCGCTGACTCACAGTTCGCGCACACCGGTGAGCAAGCGATCGACTTCCTCCGTTGTGGTGTAGCAGGCACAACCGGCGCGAACAAGTCCGTCCGGAGCCAGCCCCAATCGTTCGACCACTGTCATGGCGTAGAAGTCGCCGTGTGAGAGGAAAACGCCGCATTCCGCCAATTTTCTCGCCACCTCTATCGATGGTACGTTGTCCATCGTGAATGCAATCGTCGGTGTGCGCGTTGTACCGGGTGGCGGCCCGTAAAGACGGACACGCTCTATTTCCCGCAAGCCATTCCTGAGTTGTGTGATTAACGCTTTACCGCGTTCGTGAAGGTGCCGGAACGCCGCGTGCAAGCTTCCACGCGGCGTGGCGCCCGGAGCAAGTGAGGCGAGAAAATCCACGGCGGCGGCCGCGCCCGCAATTCCTTCATGGTTTTGGGTGCCAGTCTCGGCCCGTTCCGGCACTGAATCGGGCGCCGGAATCAATTTCGGAAAATCAAGCGACTCGAGCAGATCATGTCGGCCGTAGACAATTCCGACGTGCGGGCCGTAGAACTTGTAGGCGGAACAGGCGAGGAAATCACAATTCCAATCGCGCACATCGATTAACTGATGTGGCGCGTAATGAACCGCGTCGACAAAAACCTTTGCGCCGATGTGGTGCGCCATTTCTCCGGCGCGTTTTACGTCGTTGATCGTCCCGATAGCGTTCGATGCCGCCCCAATCGCGACCAATTTGGTATGTCGGGTCAATTGCCGGGAAAAATCGTCCCAATCCAGCTCGCCCATTTCAGGAATCATTTTCACCGTGCGCACTTTCAGGCCGCATTCTTTCTCCAGTGTCCGCCACGGCGCGATATTGGCATGGTGATCAAGCTCAGTAACCACGATCTCGTCATCGGGTCCGTACTCGCGGGCGAGGGCGCGCGCGAGGTGAAAAGTTAAGGTGGACATGTTGGCGCCAAACACGATTTCGGCCGGACTTGCGTTTAGAAAATCGGCCAGCACGTTCCGAGCAGAGTCAATGATCGCGTCGGTCTCCTCACTGCTGGGATAGGCCCAGTGGGTATTGGCGTTGTGATGGTAAAGATAATCATTCATTGCCTCGACCACCGCCCGGGGCACCTGAGTGCCACCGGGCCCGTCGAAATAAGCGACCGGATAACCGTGATGAGTTCGGGTAAGCGCCGGAAAACAGCGACGTATTTCTTCGACTGGTATCATCATCTCGGTGCGGGAGAACCCATATTGTTTTTGTAGAGTGGTTGACATCAAACCAGGCGGCATAGTGGCACTCAGCACCTGTTGATGGGCTTTAACCTACAGTTCGTTGAAACGCGCTTCTTCATCCAGAACGCACTTCGCTTCGCCGAAGATGGACTGCGCCTCCTCAGGCGAATTGCCTACCGCAGTCAGGCCCAGTCGCCCGGCGCTGCCAAGAGCGCTGAGCATATGGAAAACGACGCCTGTCTGCCGGACCTGTCCAAAGTGCAGGCCGCGCCGAACGGCGAGATCAAAAAGATCGTCGGGAGTGAACCCGCGATAGCGCGGCGACTCGAGATGATCGCTAGCCACCAGAAATTTCTTGTGCCCATTCGGCGCGATAAAGGTAGCGCTTTCTGGATCGTAACGGCCGCCAGTGAGAAATTGCAGAGTCAGGAAAGGATGCGTGGTTCCGCCTTTCCGAAGGTTGATCTCGATTGCATAGGTTTGCCATGACTCCGTGTCCTGGGCGCGCGTCACCACGAAATCGAGCGCGAAACGACCGATTACACCGGCATCTCGCAAAAGGTCTCCAACCTTAGCAGCGTCATGGGTGATCGCGGTCGCGTAAGCTGGATCGGCTGGAAAGATGCAGCCGAGGTAGCTTTGTCCGCTCGGGCCGCCAAGCATTTGATCGTGAGTCGAAAGAAGTTCTACCTTGCCAAGCGGCGTGATGCGCAACTGCACGCTCGGACTGCGCACCTCCTTTGCTCCAATGCCGACCCGTTCTTCAACAATTCCACCTCGAGCGCGAAACTTCGCTGCGTATTCATCGAAGCTGACTTTGCCGAGCTCGAATCGCATCGCTCGCACACGGTCGAAGATGGCGGCATCACCAGACTTGTCCAAATTCGACAAATCGACCGTCGCGTTTCCTTCGCCAGAGACACCCTCGTTCAACTTCACTATCGCTTGTTTCATCGAGGGTCGCTGAGCACGCATTTGAACCAGCGCCGAGACGACTTCATCAATACTGGTCAGATTGTCGGATCCAAGCGGATGATTAATTCCTGCCTCGGCGAATAGCCGCCGGCATCCGCTTTTGGTTCCAAAAGGAAGATGGCGGGGATCGGCGCCATAAAGCGGGATTCCCAGACGCAGTGCGAGATTTCTCTCGAGAAAAGTGGTGTTATAGCAAACCAGGTGAGCGCGTTTCTTATCCTTGATGCCGGCTTCGATTCGCTCAAGAAGGCGTGGCCGCTCGAGTAACTTCAGGCTGAGAGGACGCGGCGAATCATCGTAGGGCGAGAGCAAAGTAAGCCGGCGCATGGCGTGACTTGGAATGACGCCCGAAAGCAAATCCAAATAATATTCGATCACGCTCGGGTGGATCGCCTGAGAGGTCACGTAAATCATCCGCGCGCGTGGTTGAGCGAGCAGCAGCAACAAGAAAAGAAACCGTTCTTCGTAGCCCTGTGCCTCGAGACTCGTTACTGTTACGTCGACTGACATGGAAGGAACGACGACGATTGTTTGCTCTTGCTGATTGAAGGATTCAATCAATTCCCAGAGTGGGACAAGTTTTCTCTGCAGTTGATCGAACTGCGCCGCTGCTCGCTCAGCTGACACGCCAGAGGGAAGTCCGATTAGTGCCGGATCGGGGTTCATGCTCAAAAGAAGTTAAAATGTTACAAGGTTACAAAGTTAAAACGGTTCAGTCGTGCGCAGCCCACAATTAATGGTCGCGAGTCCATCCAGCACTCGGCATCTTAACATCGAACATCCAACGTGGAAGCTCGCCCTCCCTTGAGCCGAGCTCCGTGCTCGCGGCTCCTTCGTTCCAGCTCAGCCGCGATCGTAAGGAACGATGTCATCCCACTCGTTGGCGGAGGAGCGGGCGACGAAGGCGACTACCGGTTCGGTGTCGCTCATGTTGAAAACTTCGTGAGGCACGCCGGGTTTGATGTAGATGAAATCGCCGGCTTCGTTCTCCAACACCTGCTTGAGTCCGGGTCCGAATTCGTGGCGGACTTTTCCTTCGAGGATGTAAAGGATGAGCTCGAAGCCGACGTGAATATGGGCTGCGGCGACGCCACCCGGAGGAATCGTCGCGACGTTGGCTGATAACTTCGTCGTGCCTACATTTTTAGCCGACATCCCTTGTTTATAATGGATGCCATTCCAATCTCGACGAGGGCCGCCGCCACGAATCGTTAGTATCCCATTGTGATCCTCCACGGCGCTGAGTTGGACGTTGTCTTTGTCGTTCTTCATAATGAGTGACTGTTTTCTCGAATTATTTCAGATACTTGTCGAACCAGGCAACCGTGCGATCCAGTCGATCGATCTGGTTCTCTGGTTTGAGATAGAGATGGCCTTCTCCGGGATGCACCACTAGCTGTGTCGGAATGCCAAGCGTCCTTAACGCGTGCCAGAACTCGTAGGACTGCGGAGTGGGACATTCGGCATCGCGTTCGCCGACGATGACCAGAGTCGGAGTCTTGACCTTTTTGATGTACTCAATAGGCGAACTCTTCCGATAAACAGCCGGATCGTCGTAGACCGAAGAACCGAAGAATGGAATCATCCATTGGTCGATCAGGTTCTGGCCGTAGTAACTTTGCAAATTGACAACACCAGCGCCAGCTACCGCACCGCGGAAACGGTTCGTTTGCGTGACGGTCCACATTGTCATGTAACCGCCGTAACTCCAACCGGTGACACCCAATCGTGCCGAATCGATCGGATACTTGGCGATGGCGGCATCCACTCCGGCGAGAATGTCGCGCAGATCGCCGCCTCCAAAGTCTTTCACATTCGCGCGGGTAAACTCTTCTCCCTGGCCATAACTTCCGCGGGGATTCGGCAGCAGGACGTAGTAACCGTGTGATGAAAGAGCGGCAATGATGGCCCGCGCCATTCCAAATGAGGCGGGCCACTCCGGCGTGGTTGCGCTCGAAGGGCCACCGTGGATGAGGACAACCATTGGATATTTTTTACCGGATTCGACGCGCGCCGGTGGGAGAAGCCATCCTTCGATGTCAAATCCTTCGTTGGTCCACTGAAGGCTTTCGGCTTTGCCCCAGCTGGGAGATAGAGCGGTATTGTTTTTCGTTAGCTGACGCCATTCACCAATCGGTCCGGTCCAGACTTCAGGCGGCGTTTCGTAACTACTGCGGGCTGCGGCCGCGAATTTGCCATCCTTGGAGAGGGCGAAGTTAGGGAAATTGCCGAAGGCATGAATATGCTCTGCACCTTTCCAGATCGTTCGCGCTGAATTATCGCTGAGCGTCAACTCAGAGATCGCGCTTCCGCCGCCGATAACTTCCGTGATAAGGATGCAATCCGGCGTCAGCCAGAATAGCGAAGTTATCGAGCTCTTGCGCTTTTCCGTGCGATTCAAAATGTCATGACCATCGGCTGAAATCGTGAACAAATCGCCGCCGTGAAATCCTTCATCGCTCATCAAGCCTTCAATAAACGCGATAGACTTACCGTCCGGGGACCAACGTGAGACGGCTATTTGGAGCGACGGCTTGTAGATTGATGTGGCCTCGCCCTTTGCGATGTCGATCGCGTAGATCTGCGCGATCCACCAATTGTTATCGCCAGGACCTGGCGCGGCAGTCACCACAAATTTCTGGTCGTCGGGCGACCAATCGTAGTTGTAAATGTGAAGATTCGGTGGCGACACCTGTTGTAGCTTCTCAGTAGCAAGGTCGAGAATCGCAATCCGCTGGTTGTGAATCGCAGTATCGATCACGCCAGTGTTGGTGGGTGCTGCCATTAAAGGGCCGCCGCCACTCGCCTCTTCTATATAGAAGAAGGCAATTTGTTTGCCGTCGTGCGACCAACGAGGCCGTGCCGCGTATCCTTTCAGATGAGTAAGTTTTCGAGGATTGGAGCCATCACCGCTCACCGTCCAGAGTTGCCTCTGATCTTTCTCGCCAGCCGTGGAAAAAAAAGCGACGGTTTTGGAATCAGGCGACCAGGCAGGATCGGCATCGAGCCTCTCTGCTGCGGCTTCCAGGTTGACCACCGCAGCGGACGAATTACCTGACGTTGCCTTAATGTAAGTTTGGTTCGATGTGGTTGCGGCAGTGGACTGGACCCACGCGACATGGGCGCCATCGGGAGAAAGGGCAATGTCGCCGTAGAGGACGGTCTTGCCCAACTGTTCAGTGAGTTGCGCGGTCTGGGCCATTGAGAACGTCGGAATTATCACTGCCGAAAGAAGGTAGCCCAGTAAAAATTGTTTCATGTTGAGAACCTGACAAAGCCGCGATGAAGCGGCAAGGTCAGAGGTCGGAAATCAGCTCGGAGATCAGACTCAGAAGTCAGAAACAGAAGTCAGGGTCAGAAAACGCCGAACATCGAACGCCGAACTCCCCCAATGTAACGCTTTAACGCGGCCCAGGAAGCGTAGTTCGGTATTGCGGGGATTGGAGTCGGTTTTCATAATTAGACCGATGGCTATGCGCCCTGTTGGGACGGTAACTTTTCTCTTCACGGACATGGAAGGGTCGACTCGCGCCTGGGAAGCGCATCCCAAAGAAACGCACGTCGCTCTTCAATGCCATGATGAGATCGTAACAAAGGCGATCGAAGCGAATCGCGGGACAATTATTCTGGAACGCGGGGAAGGCGACAGCATCTTCGCCGTTTTTGAGCGGGCCAGCGATGCGGTGGCGGCAGCCTGCGACCTTCAATCGGCGCTTAGTAAACAAAAATGGCCGCCAGAGGTACCGCTGCGCGTGCGTGTTGCGATTCACACCGGGGAGACAGGCGCGGATTACCGCGGCCCTCACATTAATCGCGCTGCGCGCATTCGCGCGATCGGTCACGGCGAGCAGATCCTGGTCTCTGGTGTTACCGCGGGAATTGTTCGTGGAACGCTGCCCGATGGCGCGTCGCTCATCGATCTTGGGCAGCACCGATTGCGAGACGTTTCCGACATGGAACATGTATTTCAGCTGGCGCATCCGGATCTTCGAGAAAACTTTCCGCCGCTAAAATCATTAAGCAATTTCCGACAAAATTTGCCGGTCCAGTTGACGTCCTTTATAGGACGCCGCCGAGAACGGAAAGAAGTGGGTGCGTTAATCGGCGATCACCGCGTAGTCACGCTGATTGGGTCAGGCGGCAGCGGCAAGACGCGATTGGCAATCCAAATAGGGGCCGACGGCCTCGAACAATTCCCGGACGGGGTGCGTTTTGTTGATCTCGCGCCATTGAATGATGCATCGCTGGTGGTGGATGCGATTGCGAGTGCCGTCGGCATCAAGCTAGAGCAAGGGATTAGTGTGATCGATGCGCTGGTGCGAGCGCTCACTGGAACGAAAACTCTCATCATCATCGACAATTGTGAACACGTCACAAAAGCGTGCGCCCACGCAGTGTCTGGATTGCTTCGCGCCGGAGAGAGTGTGCGCGTACTCGCAACCAGTCGTGAACCTCTGGGCTTGGCGGGGGAAATGACCTGGCGCGTGCCTTCGTTGTCGCTGCCCGATGATGCGACGAGAATCGAGGAGATTGGCGAGTCCGAAGCGGTTCAACTTTTTGTCGATCGCGCGAGCGCTGCTCGGCCGGGATTCAATCTGACGTCCGCGATCGCGCAGGCAATTACAGACATTTGCCGAACGCTCGAAGGATTGCCGCTTGCGATCGAACTTGCGGCGGCGCGCGCGAAGGTTCTCGCGCCACAGCAAATTCGCGACCGCTTATCGGATCGGTTTCGACTGCTAACCGGCGGGCTCGGTCGGCACCAGACTTTGCGATCGACGATCGACTGGAGTTACGATTTGCTTTCGGAGAAAGAACGCGCGCTTTTCCGGCGATTGTGTGTTTTTGCGGGCGGCTTCGATTTGCCGGCGGTGCAAGCGATCTGGCCGCATGGCGATCCATTGGATCACATCGAACAACTCGTCGACAAATCGCTTGTCACGGTCGAGCAATTTACGGACGAAAAGTTGCGCTATCGCTTGCTCGAAACATTGCGGCAGTACGGAGCGGAACGGCTCGCCGAAGCAGGTGAAGAAGACGATGCACGGGAGCGACATTTTGCTCATTACCTCGGCGTCGCCGAAAGCGCTTACGCGCAGCGGATCGAGCACGAAGCGGAAATGCTCGCGTCGCTCGAAGCCGATCACGACGATTTTCGCGCCGCATTAGAATGGTCGCGTTCGCAGCCACGCGATCTGCTTCGTCTTGCCTCATCGCTCGGTTGGTTCTGGCATCTTCGCTCACATTATCGCGAAGGGAGAACCTGGCTGGAGCAGGCGTTAGCCCTTAATCCGACCGAACGCTCGCGTGAAAGAGCGCGTGCCTTGTGGGCGTTGAGCATGATCCTTAACTGGCAAGGCGATGTTGCTGCGGCTCGCCCGCTCGCGGAAGAAAGTTTGGCGTTGTGGCGCACGACTGATGATCCGCTGGAACTTGCTCTTGCCTTGGAAAGCGTCGGCTGGTCGCACTTCGCCGCGAGCAACTATTCTGAAGCGTTGCGCTCGATGGAAGATTGTGTCGAGGCTTACCGCAGACTCGGTTCGGCTAAGTTAATCACGCGCGGTCGCGTCGCGGTCGGACAAATGCTGGCGGCTTTGGGCGATGTCGAACGGACCGAGCCGCTCGCGCGCGAAACACTGGCAGAAGGGCGGGCCCAGGGCGAACCCAAGTTTGTGCATTTTTCGCTTCATTATCTGGCCGACTGTGCGTTGTGGCGCGGCGATGCAGAAAATGCGGTGCAACTTTATAGCGAAAGCTTACGGGCCGCGCTCGACTACGGAAACGAGATGGAAGCCGCAACCGAAATGCAAGGTATGGCGATGGGTTTGATGGGCTCGGGCCGGGCAGAGGAAGGGTTCCGCCTTTATGGCAGATCATGCGCTCGTTTTACGGAATTGCAGACGACCATGGTAGATGAGGTTGCGTTTTGGGTGAAATTTCGCGAGCGATATTTGCCTCCCGCGCGCGAACGAATCGGAGCGGCTGCAGCCGAAAAGGCGGAGAAGGAAGGGCGCTCGATGGGTTGGGAGCAGGCTCTGGCCTACGCGTTCCAGCTGGCGAGGTGAGAGAGACGAGAAGTGGGAAGTGGGAAGTGAGAGGCGAAAACAACTGACGAAGCCCGAATGACGAATGACGAATGAATGACGAAGCACAAATTGCCGGGACCATTCATGCTCATGCTCATGCTCATGCTCATATTCATGCTCGTGCTCGTAATCGTAGTCGAGGGAGAGGTGGGAGGTCGGAGGTCAGAAGGGAAACATCGAACATCCAATCGAAACTCGGTCGGGGTGAGCACTGAAAGGACGGAGGACAGGGACAGGGAGAGGGAGAGAGGGCAGAACAACTCTTGAAACGCTGAAAAATTGACAATTTCCGGCTGGGCCCAAAAATTTTATTTGCGTTATTTGAAACACTCGTTTATTATTTAACCAGATGGTTAAATATTCACCGGTAAGCTTGAATCGGACGTTTGCGGCGCTGGCCGACCCGACCCGGCGGCGGATCCTGGCGCAACTGGCGCGGGGCGACCGCTGCGTCACGCACTTGGCGCGACGGCATGCGATGTCATTGCCGGCGGTTTCGAAACATTTGCGCGTGCTGGAGAAAGCGGGATTGCTGCGGCGCCGACGCTATGGGCGCGTTCATGAAATGCAGTTAGAGGCCAGGCCGCTGAAACAGGCCGCGCAATGGGTCGAGGAATACCGCAAATTCTGGGAAGGATCGCTCGATCGTCTGGCTGAGTATTTGGAAAAAACGAATAAGCGGCCGCGAAAGAAAGGAGCGGCGTAATAAATGTGCCCGGCGTGTGTAGCAGGCGTGGCACTGACTGCCGCCGGTGCGACATCGAGCGGAGGAGTGGTAGCGTTCGTCCTGCGCAGGCTCTTTAGAAAGAAATAAACTCAACAGACCGGAGGAAAACAAAATGAAACTAAAAGAGATGCAGCGCGAAACGGAAGCGAGCAAAATGAATCGCCCCAAAATCGTGTCACCGCAGGAGTGGGAGGCTGCGCGACAGCAACTGCTCGTGAAGGAGAAGGAGTTGACCGGCGCCCGTGACGCGCTAGCCGCCGAGCGTCGGCGGATGCCGTGGCTCGCTGTGGAGAAGGAGTACGAGTTCGACGGGCCCAGGGGCAAGGCGAGCTTGCTCGACCTGTTCGACGGGCGCCGTCAGTTGATCGTTTACCGCGCTTTCTTCGAGCCCGGCGTGAAAGGCTGGCCCGAGCATGCCTGCATTGGCTGCTCCATGCTAGCCGATCAGGTCGCTCATCCCGCCCATCTGAACGCACGCAACACCACTCTCGTGTTCGCGTCACGCGCCCCGCAGGCGGACATCGAGCGCTTGAAGTCGCGGATGGGCTGGGAACTGATCCCCTGGTACACCATGACGGACGACTTCGACACCGACTTCGGCGTGGACGAGTGGCATGGCACGAACGCGTTCATCCGCGACGGCGACAAGGTGTTCCGCACCTACTTCATCAACAACCGCGGCGACGAGCAGATGGGGGATACCTGGAACTACCTCGATATCACTGCGCTCGGGCGCCAGGAGGAGTGGGAGGATTCGCCGGAGGGCTACCCCCAGACCCCGCCGTACGAGTGGTGGATCTGGCACGATGAACCACACCGCTCATAGAAGCGGAGCCCGTCATATGACCGCAATAACCACACCCTTCTCAGGCGGATGCGCTTGCGGCGCGGTTCGCTATGAATCCGCAGCAGAACCGGTGATGATGCTTCATTGCCACTGTCGGGATTGCCAGCGATCGAGCGGAGGTCCGTTTTCGTCTTACGTGATCGTGCCGACGGAAGCTTTCAAGCTCTTGCAAGGCTCACTGCGTTTCCATGCCTCGCCCAGTGAGGCGGGCGGCAAGACCCATCGGGGCTTTTGCCCTGAATGCGGCTCGCCGATTCAAGTCAAGCCCGACGCGTTCCCTCACTTTGTCGCGATCAGAACTGCGAGCCTGGATGATCCGAGCTGGTTCAACCCGCAAGTAGATGTGTGGACATCAGACGCGCACCCATGGGACCACATGAATCCCGCGTTGCCAAAGTTCAAAAAGTATCCACCGCAAAGAGAATGAGCCGAGAAATCCTATGCGTCCGGCACATATCGCAAACATGACATCGATTGCTGGCGGTGCGGGTTAAACCGGCGGGCCGACGGCGTTTGCGATGACGAGAATTTTTTTTGAGCCAATCGAAAACATCAAACAAACGAAATTGGAGGAGGAAAAAATGAAAGTAGCAGACAAACAAACAGAAATCGTATCGGAAGCTGAGTGGTTGGTCGCGCGGAAGGATTTGCTGACGCGAGAAAAGGAGTTCAGTCGCCAACGCGACGCGCTTAGTGCGGCGCGGCGCGAACTGCCGATGGTCAAGGTCGAGAAGGAGTATCTCTTCAACGGACCAGACGGAAAAGAGACGCTGGCCGATCTGTTCGAGGGACGCAGCCAATTGATTGTTTATCATTTCATGTTCGGCCCGGGCTGGGAAGAGGGTTGCAAAAGCTGCTCGTATCTGGCCGATCATTTTGACGGCGCGAACTGGCACCTGCCGCATCGCGACGTAACTTTGGTGGTCGTTTCGCGTGCGCCCCTATCCGAGTTCGCGTCATACAAAAAGCGCATGGGCTGGCGCTTCAAGTGGGTATCGTCGCACGGCAGTGATTTCAATTTTGACTATCACGTTTCATTCACCAAGGAAGAGGAGAAGAAGAACAAGGTGTATTATAACTACACCGAGGGAGAATTCATAAGCGATGAACTCCCTGGGCTGAGTGTGTTCTACAAAGAGGAAGATGGTGACATCTTTCACACCTATTCGACCTATGCGCGCGGGCTCGACCCGCTTGTTGGTACTTATAATTTCCTCGATCTAGTGCCAAAAGGGCGTGAAGAGGATCCGGAGTCAACCATGTCGTGGGTTCGCCGGCACGATGAGTACGAAGCCTGATTAGAAAGCGTAAAGAATATGACAACAAAGACTGATGCAACGGAAGCGGTCGTGATCGAACGAACTTTCAACGTGCCGGTGGCGCGGGTTTGGAAGGCGCTGATCGATGCAGATCAAATGCGTGTCTGGTATTTCGACTTGGACGAATTCAAGCCCGAGGTGGGATTTGAATTCGAATTCACCGTCGAACACGAAGGCACGAAGTATCACCACCTTTGCAAGATCACGGAGGTGATCCCGCAAAAGAAAATTGCTTATACCTGGCGATATGCAGGTGAGGAAGGCGATTCATTAGTTACGTTTGAATTGTTCGCTGATGGCGGCAAGACGCGGCTCAAACTCACCCATGAAGGCTTGGAGACATTTCCGAAGCTTCCCGCATACGCCAAAACAAACTTCGAGAAGGGGTGGACCGAGATTATTGGGTCATCGCTAAAGCAATTTGTCGAAAAAGCTCAAAAGGAAACGTTATGACTGCTAAGGTACCAGATAAGGTATCGCTCGAGATCAAGCGAGTGATCAAAGCTCCGCGCGAGCGGGTTTATGCCGCTTGGACCGATCCAGCACAACTGAGAGAATGGTTTGGTCCGGAGAATGTGCAGACGCGTAGTCTTGTCGCCGAGGCGCGCGTCGGCGGGAGGTTTCGCTGGGAGCTGACCAATTCAGAGGGTGAGGAGATGACGGTCCACGGCGAATACCACGAACTGGAGCCGAACCGAAAGATCGTGTTCAGCTGGCAATGGCAAGATGACGAGGACTGGGAGCAGCGGGACAGTGTGGTCACAGTGGAGTTATCCGATTGCGATGGTGGCACCGAGGTACGACTCGCGCATGAACAACTGCCCAGCGAAGAATCACGCGATCGCCATACCGAGGGCTGGAAGAGCGTTCTCGATAAACTGGAGAAGTTTTGCAGAGATTAATTGTGACTCTAAATAAGGAGAAGAAATGAATACCGAAGAAGTTGCACAGAAAGTAGTAGAGTTGGTTCGCAAGCAAGCATGGCACGAGGCGCTTGATACGCTGTATGATAAGGACATCGTCAGCGTGGAAGCGCGGGCGAGCGACGGAGGCTCGCCGGAGAAACGGGGAATCGATCAGGTGCGCGGGAAAACGGATTGGTGGGTCAATGCCATGGAGGTTCACAGCTTCAAAGCGAATGGACCATTTGTCGCGCACGACCGATTCGTAGTGCAGTACGATGCCGACGTGACGGACAAGAGTTCGAAAAAGCGAATGCAACTGTCAGAAGTCGGCGTTTACACGGTGAAGAACGGAAAGATCGTCCGCGAAGAGTTTCTGCCGTTTACGGGGAAAGGCTAATAGCCGTTTGATCGCGTCTTCGCTGATTGGCAGACGACTCAACGGGCAAGATGCCCGTTGGCCCCACAGCCAAGATGGCTGTGCTACACCCAGGGGCGCGCAGAAGGTCGCCCTCTCCACGCGTTGCGAGATGAGTCGGGGATCGAAAGGTTCACTGTCCTCGGACAGCGAACCAGTAAGTCCACCAAATCAGCAACAGTTGCAGCGGCAATCTGACGAGCAAATATCGTGGCCCGATCGAGTGCCCGCCGAAAGAGATCCGATGACTGGCAGCGTAAATGTTGGAAGGAAAAATGACGATTAGATAGCCGATGATGCACAGACCAACATAGAACGGATTGGGCATTGCCAGAACAGCGATTGCGAACAGAACTTCAACTACACCGGAAATATAAATCAGAGCCCGGCGCGCGAGGACAGATGAAGGCAGCATCTGCATCATTTGCTCTGTTTTAAAGAAGTGGCCAATGGCGGCAAAGAGGAACACGGCACAGATTCCAATCCGTCCGCCCGCAACCACATTGAGATGGAACACCCGTGCAACGAAGTATGGGGCCACCAACAATGAGAAAATGATCGCAATGTTAGTCACGCTTAGCGTCTAACGAGTGCGAGGCGTTTGCCATAATGCGCAAGAAGCTCAACCTCGAACATCGAATCTCCGGCCGGCGAGATAAATCGCCAAGCCGATCA
>Ga0209474_10002276_pt1 | contig 17863 bp, 16 predicted proteins | sample GraSoiAngelo_145_FD_185902 | JGI IMG/M metagenome (GOLD analysis project Ga0209474, IMG submission 185902) | Grasslands soil microbial communities from the Angelo Coastal Reserve, California, USA - 14_1009_05_20cm (SPAdes) (version 2) | ecosystem: Environmental > Terrestrial > Soil > Grasslands... | reverse complement strand
GTACGCACGCGGCAGGTCCTCACGGCCGAAGATCGCCGTCGCAGCGACGAACAGCGTCGCGCCCGAGTCGCGCAGCTCGGCGATGTTCTCCCAGTCGATGCCTCCGTCCACCTGCAGCCGTATCGACTCCGGCAGCAGCTCGCGTAGGCGACGCACCCGCTCGGTCGACCCTTCGATGAACGCCTGTCCGGAGTAGCCGGGATGGACGCTCATGCAGAGCACGAGGTCGACGTTTGCCTCGATCGCGGCCGCCGCCGCGGCGTCCACGGAGGTCTCCGGGTTCAGCGCCATCCCGATCTGGAGCTCCAGCTCGCGCGCTCGCAAGACGACGTTGCGCAGGTCAGGGCATACCTCGAAGTGAACGGTGACGCTGTCCGCCCCTGCCTCCTTGAACTGCTCGAGCTGCCGCTCGGGCGCGAGCACCATCAGGTGGCAGTCGAGCACCCCACCGGCGTCATGCACGAGCGGGGCGATCGACTGGAGCACGATCGGGCCCATCGTGATCGGCGGGATGAAGTGGCCGTCGCCGACGTCGAAGTGGAAGACGCGGGCCTCGGCGCGCAACAGCGTGTCGACCTGCTCGCCGAGCCGTGAGAAGTCGGCCGCGTAGAGCGACGGCTCGACCTCGAGGGTCCGGATCCAGTCCGCCCAGGTCACGCGGGTGATCTTAGGCGCGCGATGAAGAACCCCGAGGTCCGGTCGCGGTGCGGCAAGGTCAGCAGGAACTCGGGCCGGCGTGGGTGCGCGAACTGCGGCCACTCCCCGCCGAGCGGCTCGACCTCGAGGCCGGACTCGTCGACGATCTCTTCGTTCTCCTCGGCGGCGATCGTGCAGACCGAGTAGAGAATCGACCCGCCGGGGCGCACCCGCTCGACCGCCACCCGGAGCAGCGCACGCTGGAGATCGGGGAGCGTGTGGGCCCGCCAGCGCAGGTCCGGACGCGAGGCGAGGACGCCCAGGCCCGAGCAGGGCGCGTCGACCAGCACGCGGTCGAAGTCCCGCACGTCCGGCGGGAGCTCGAGCGCGTCGGCGTTGAGCACCCGCACGTTCGTGGCGCCGAGGCGGGCGCAGTTCTCTTCCAGCTCCCGCGCCCGGCCCGGATGCTTTTCGATCGCCGTCACCTCGCCGGCGAGCTGGGTCGCCTTGCCCCCGGGCGCCGCGCACAGGTCGAGCACGCGCTCGCCCTCCCCGCTGCCGACGCAGAGGCCGGCGAGCTGCGAGCCGCGACTCTGCGGCCAGATCCGCCCCTCGCGCAGGGCCACCTCGTCGACCCGCTCGACACGAAACGCACCAGGAATCTCGGCGTCAGGCGTGCCCTCGACCGCTCCGGGGCGCCGCGGGTTGAGCCGGACGACGGTTTCCGGCGGCTCGTTCTGAGCGGCCATCAGCGCCAGCGCCTCTTCGCGGCCGAGCTCGCGCCACCAGAGCTCCGCCACCCAGTCCGGATACGAGTGACGGAGCGCCGCCTCGGCGGCCGTCCGCTCGGGCAGCGCGTCGACGAGGTCGCGCAATCCGAGCGCGAGGCGCCGCATGACCGCGTTCGCGAACGACACCGCGCGCTCCAGCCCGGCGGAGCGGACGAGCTCGACCGACTCGTTGACGGCCGCGTGCACCGCGACCTCCGAGAAGGCGAGCTGATAGGCGCCGAGCCGGAGCGCCGCGCGCACCGGTGGGTCGAGCTTTGCCACCGGCCGCCTGCCGAGCGCCTCGATCCCGTGATCGAGCGTCCGAACGCGCTGGATCGTCCCGTACGCCAGGCGTTGCGCCAGCGCCCGGTCGCGTTGCTCGAGCCTGGCCGCGGCCGACGGGAACGCGCGGTCGGCGTAGGCGTCGTCCTCGAAGACGCGCAGGACCGTTTCGTAGGCTGCCCGCCGCGCCGGGGAGATCAACGAAGCCCGCGCAGGAATTCGTCGTAGCCCATCCGCCGCCGCCCCTCGGGCTGCACCTCGACCGGGACGAGCTCGCCGTCCTCGACCTTCGCTTTCCAGATTGTCACCGGCCTCCCATGCAGCTCGGCGCGCGCGCCGATGTGCGGCGAGAGGGCGCGCACCCGGTTCAGCAGCTCCTCAGGCGGTTTGCTCAGGTCGAGCTCGCGGTCGGCCGGCCCGATCTTCTCCGCGTAGGTCGCGCCCCCGGCCGGCTGCGGCGTGAACGACGGCTCCCGGAGAACGTCCACCAGCAGCTCGGCGCCTAGCTCCGCCGCCCGCGCCGAGACGGTGCCGAAGTCGTCCTCCGGCGCGAGCGGAAACGCTTGCTGGGCGGCGATCGGCCCGGCATCGAGCTCGGGCTCGAGCCGGATGATCGTCACGCCGGTCTCCTGGTCGCCCGCCATCAGCGCCCGCTCGATGGGCGCCGCGCCCCGCCAGCGCGGGAGCAGCGACGGGTGGACGTTGAGCCAGAGCGCGCGCTCCAAAACCGGCTCGGGGACGAGCAGGCCGTAGGCGGCGACCACGACCGTGTCGGCCTCGGGATCGAAGTCGAAGGCGAGGCGCTCGGGCTGGCGCACCTCGATTCCGAGCCGCTCGGCCGCCTCCTTCGCCGGCGGCGGGCCGACCTGGCGGCCGCGCCCACGCGGCCGGTCGGGCCGGGTGAGCAGGTAGGCGATGTCGTGGCGAGACGCGAGCCGCTCGAGCACGTCGGCGCCGAGCGGCGCCGTCGCGGCGACGGCCAGGCTCAAACCGGCTGCGGCCGCAGGATCCCGAGGGCCTCGCGCCGCGCCTCGGGGGTCGTCCGGTCGATGATCAAGATCCCGTCCAGGTGGTCGAGCTCGTGCTGGACGACCCGCGCCGGCAGCCCTTCGAGCTCGAGGCGCACGTCCTTGCCCTCGGCGTCGGTGGCCTCGATCGTCACCCGCTCGTGCCGCTCGACCGGGATCACGACGCCCTGCAGCGACAGGCACCCTTCGTCGTCGGCCAGGCGCTCCTCCGAGCCCTCGGCCAGCCGCGGGTTGACGAGCGCCTGCGGCTCCTCGTCGGGATCTGGCTGGATGATGAAGACCCGCCGCAGGACGCCGATCTGCGTCGCCGCGAGGCCGAGGCCGTTGGCGTCTTGAAGGAGGTGCTCGAGCCGCTCGATCAGCCGCGTCAGGTCACCGTCGAACTCCACGACGTCGTTTGCCTTCATGCGCAGGACCGGGTCCGGGTACTGGCGGATCTGCGCCAGCGCGACCCGTCGCCTTGCCTCCGCCTCGGCGTCGAGCTTCTCGTCCTTGACCTGCCCTTGGTCGCTCATGCGCCCGCCATCGTAGTGGCGCTAGACGCTCTGCGGATCGACATCCACGACCGCGGTCAGACCGGCCCGGCGCATGGCCGGCGCGGCTGCGGCGAGGAGCTGCGCGGCGCGGGCGGCGAGGCGCCGCGGCTCGTCCGTCTTGGCGACGAGCTGGGCGCGGTTGCGGCCGCGGAGCCGGAAGAGCGGCGCCGGCCCGAGGAGGTCGCCGGTCCCCTCGAGCCCGGCCCTGAGCTCCTCCAGCAGCTGCAATGCCGGCGCCTCCGCCGGCCCGGTGACGAGCACGCGCACGAGGTGGCGAAACGGCGGGTAGCCGAGCTCGCGCCGTCGTTCGAGCTCGTCGGCGAGGAAGCGCGGGACGTCGTGCCTGGCTGCCAGCTCGAGCGGGCGGGCGTCCGGCTGGAAGGTCTGCACGAGCACGCGGCCGGGCGCGTCGCGGCCGCTGCGGCCGGCGAGCTGCGTGACGAGCTGGAAGGTGCGCTCCTCGGCACGCAGGTCCGGGAGCCCGAGCCCGGCATCGGCGTCGACGACGGCGGCCAGCGCGACACCGGCGAAGTGGTGGCCCTTCGCGACCATCTGCGTGCCGAGCAGGACGGCGCGATCGGTGTCGCGGAAGCGCCGTAGCGCCGCGGCAAGCTCCTCGGGGTTGCCGGCGGTGTCGGCGTCGAGCCGGATCAGCTCCAGCTCCGGCACGCGGGCGGCGAGCTCTCGCTCCAGCCGCTGGGTACCGGCGCCGATCCGCGCGAGCTCTACCGAGCGGCAGACTGGGCACTCCTCCGGAGCCGGCTCGGCGTGGCCGCAGTGGTGGCAGCGCAGGCTCCCGTCGCGATGGAGCACGAGCGCGACGTCGCAGTCGGGACAACGGAAGGTCGCCCCGCAGGCGCGGCAGTGCAGCGCGGGAGCGATCCCGCGGCGGTTGAGGAGCAGGATCGCCTTGCCGCCGTTCTCGGCGATCGCGCCGAGCTCGGCAAGCAGCGGCGCCGAAAGCGGATAGCCGGCCTCGCGGCGCAGGTCGACGATCTTCACCGGCGGCAGCTTCCCGCCGAGCCGCTGCGGCAGCTCGATGCGCTGGAGCGCAGCCCAGCTCTCGGGCCGCGGCGTCGCGCTGCCGTAGAGCGCTACCGCGCCCTCGAGCGCCGCGCGCTTGGCCGCGACCGTCCGCGCGTCGTAGCGTGGATCGGACTCCTGCTTGTAGGACGCGTCGTGCTCCTCGTCGATGCAGATCAGGCCGACCCGCTCCATCGGCGCGAAGATCGCCGAGCGCGCGCCGACCACCACCCGCGCCTCGCCGCCGGCGATCCGCTCGCGCTCGTCGCGCCGCTCGGCCTCGCTCAGGCCGGAGTGCAGGATCGCGACCGAGTCGCCAAAGCGCGCGCGGAAACGACCGACCGTCTGCGGCGCGAGCGCGATCTCGGGGACGAGCACGATCGTCCCGAGGCCGCGCTCGAGGGCCGCTGCCGCCGCCTGGAGATAGACCTCGGTCTTGCCGCTCCCGGTCGGGCCGTAGAGCAGGAAGTGTCCGCCCCCCTCGTCGAGCGCGGCCGTCACCCGGGCGAGCGCCAGCTCCTGCGCCTCGCTCAGCGACTCCGGCTCCGCCTCTCCCTCCAGCGACTGCCGCTCTGCCGGCGGTCCCTGCTCCTTGCGGCGGGCACGGCGCACCGGCGCAACCAGCTCGAGCGCTCGCGCCGGGGTCGAGCCGTAGTACTCGGCGACCCACAGCGCCAGATCGATCAGCGGTGCCGGCAGCTCGTGCACGACGCGCTCGACCGGCAGGGGCTTCACTCCCGCCGGCGGCGCGTCGACGACCTCGACGACCACCCCGCGAGCCCGCGAGCGGCCGAAGGGCACCGAGACGACAGCGCCCTTGCCCGCGCCGTCAGGAAGCTCATAGGTGAACTCGCGCGAGCTCAGCGCCCGCGCGGTCACGAGCGGAACCACGGTCCCGTATCTCACGCGTTGAGGCTAGACGCCGGCCGCGACGAGCACGAAGTTCGTGGCGAAACCGAGCGTCAGCCCGAGCAGCAGGCCCCAGGCCGTCACCGTCTTCGAGCTGAACAGCCGGCAGACGTTCAGCAGCTCCATCACGACGTAGAGGATCGAGCCGGCCGCCAGGGTGAGGAAGAACACCGAGATCGCCGTCGAGGTCCACGCCTGTCCGACGAGAGTGCCGAAGAAGGTCGGGAAGCCGGCGATCACGCCCATCAGCCCGAGGAAGCGCCAGCTCGGCGGCTCGGAGTCGCCTGTCAGCGGCGCGACGATGCCGAAGCCCTCTGTTGCGTTGTGGAGCCCGAAGCCGATCACGAGCACGTAGGCGAGGCTGAGCTTGCCGAGCGCGGCCGACTGGCCGATCGCCAGGCCCTCGGAGAAGTTGTGCAGGCCGATCCCGGTCGCGATGAAGAGCGCGAGCCAGCGGGCCGGCGTCAGTCCGACGAAGTGCGAGCGCTCGAGCTCGGTGGCCGAAGCCGCGCCTGGCCCGAGGAAGCTCTTGCGGCGGCGCGCCTTCATCCACGAGTCGTAGTAGACGAGGCTCAGCAGTCCGAGCGCGAAGCCCCCGAAGGCCAGAGCCGACAGCCAGGAGAAGCGGCCCCAGTTCGAGGCATGGAGCGCGTCCTCGACCGGCTTGATCGCATCGGTGAGCACGTCCCAGAAGAGGAAGATCAGGATCCCGGTCGCCGTCGCGCTCAGAAAGGCCTTGAAGCCCTGGCCGACGTCGTGCAACCGGCCCATCGGCAGGCCGATGAAGATCGTGAGGCCGGCGACGGCGCCGAGCAGCAGGATGTGGCCGGTGGACACTTGTAAGGCTTACCTTACAGACGCTGCGCTTACACTCGTTCGATGGCCCAGGGACACTCCGTCGACGAATACCTCGAGACGATCTACTTCCTCGCCTTCCCGATCGGCGAGTACCGGCCACAGTCCTCCGGCGCCCCTACGCTTGCCGCCCGCGTGGCCGAGATGCTCGGGGTCTCGCGCGCGTCCGCGGGCGAGATGCTGAAGCGGCTCGAGGCCGAGGGGCTCGTCGAGCGCGGCGAGCACAAGGAGGCGATCCTGACCCCGGCCGGCCGCGAGCGGGCCGAGCAGGTTGTCCGCAAGCACCGGATCGTCGAGCGGCTCCTGACCGACTTCATGGGCTACACCGCCGCCGAGGCCCACGTCCACGCCGACGAGATCGGGGAGAGCTTCAGCGACGACATGGTCGAACGGATCAGCGAGCGGCTCGGCCACCCCGACCGCTGCCCGCACGGCTGGCCGGTCGACACGGAGTTCGAGCAGGCCGAGAACCGCGAGCTGAGCCCGCTGGCCGATCTGGCTCCGGGCACGCACGCGAAGATCGTCCGCCTCGCCGAGCACGACGGCGACCTGCTGCACTGGTTCTACGACCAGGGCTTCGTGCCCGGCACCGAGGTCGAGGTGCGCGAGGCACAACCGGCCGCGGAGCAGCTCACGGTCCGCCTGAACGGCGACGAGCGCACGATTGCGGAGAAGGCTGCCGAGGGGCTCTTCGTCAGGCCGGCGTCGAAGTAGCGGCGCCGGCGGCCGAGCGGAGCGCCTCGGCCTTGTCGGTGCGCTCCCAGGTGAAGTCGCGGTCGTCGCGGCCGAAGTGGCCGTACGCGGCGGTCTTCGCGTAGATCGGGCGGCGCAGGTCGAGGTCGCGCAGGATCGCCCCGGGGCGCAGGTCGAACAACTCGCGGTTTCCGACGAGCTCCTCGATCCGCTCCACCGGTACGTGCTCGGTGCCGAACGTCTGCACGCCGACCGAGACCGGGTGCGCGACGCCGATCGCATACGCGACGTTCACCTCGCAGCGCTCCGCCAGCCCCGCCGCGACCACGTTCTTCGCCACGCAGCGCGCGGCGTACGCCGCCGACCGGTCGACCTTGGTCGGATCCTTGCCGGAGAAGGCGCCGCCGCCGTGACGGGCCGCGCCGCCGTAGGTGTCGACGATGATCTTGCGCCCGGTCAGGCCGGTGTCGCCCATCGGCCCGCCGATTACGAACTTGCCGGTCGGGTTGACGTAGACGAAATCGCGCTCCCCGAAGCGTTTCTCGTCGTAGAGGTCGCGGGGGAGGATCGGGTGGAGGACGCGCTCGATCAGGTCGGGCTTGATCAGCGACTCAGCGTCGCAGCCCTCTGCGTGCTGCGTCGAGATGAGGATCCGCTCGATCTCGACGGGCAACTGCCGGCCCGCGTCGTCGACCTCGTAGCGGACGGTCACCTGCGCCTTGCCGTCCGGCCGCAGGTAGGGAAGCTCGCCGACCTTGCGCACCTCGGCGAGCCGCTTGCAGATCTTGTGCGCGAGCATGATCGGCAGCGGCATCAGCTCCGGCGTCTCGGCGCTCGCGTAGCCGAACATCATCCCCTGGTCTCCCGCGCCGATCCGGTCGAGCGGGTCGTCGTCGGCCGGATCGTGCTGGCGCTCGAACGACTCGTCGACGCCCTGCGCGATGTCCGGCGACTGCTCGTCGAGCGCGACGACGACGCCGCAGGTGTGCGCGTCGAAGCCCCACTCGGAGTGCGTGTAGCCGATCTCGGCGATCTTCTTGCGCACGAGAGCCGGGATGTCGACGTAGGTCTCAGTGGTGATCTCGCCCGCGACGACGACGAGACCGGTCGTGATCAGCGTCTCGCACGCGACGCGGCCGCTCGGGTCGTCCGTGAGCACCGCGTCGAGCACGGCGTCGGAGATCTGGTCGGCGACCTTGTCGGGATGCCCCTCGGTGACCGACTCGGAGGTGAAGAGGAATTCGCGTCCCGCCATTCGGCGGATCAGGCTACTTGATCTCGAGAAACGCGTCGAAGGTGCGGCTGTTGCCCGAGCCGGCCGACCATTCGAGGAACGAGCGCAGCGGCCTGAGGTTGCCGGTGACCTCCGCGGGGATCTTCGAGCCGGCTAGCCCCGCGAAGCCTTCGATCAACGGGATCGTGTTCTTCAGGTCGAGGTAGAGGAAGCCGCCCGTGTCGCTCGGCAGCCCGGCCGCCTTTTCCGCCTCCTGGAAATCGGCGCTGTCGGCGAGGCTCTGGCTCGGGGAGCCGACCCCCGAGATCCCGGCGGCGTTGTTCGTGAGCACGATCTTGCCGTCCTTGACGCCGAAGTGGAGCTGGAACTGCGTGCCGAACGAGAGCGTCTTCTCGGCGCCGCCGGTGACGGTTGCGCCACCCGACGCGGCGAGCCGGTTCGCGATCTTGATCAGCGTCGCCATGCCCTTGCTCGTGTCGTTCGGCTGGAAGATGGCGGCGAACTCCGGGATGACGGCGCCCGGGCGGACGTAGATCGCGTTCTCGTTCTCGAGCAGCGCGAGCACGTCCTGCAGCGAGACACCCAGCGTCTGCTCGAACGGAGCGGTGACCGAGCCGAGCCCCGAAGCGGTGTTCTTGCCGACCTTGAAGGTGAGGAACGCGAACGCGTCGGAAGGCGTCTCGCCGAGCAGCTTCGAGGCGTAGTCGCCGCTCCCGAGCAGCGACTCCGAGCCGGAGCCCTGGACCGCGCCGTGCAGGCGGACGCCGTCGTCCTCGGCGCTGAGCGAGGCCGAGACGAAGTCGAGCTTCTGCAGGCCGCTCGTGGTCGAGTCCGAGAGGCCGTTCCCGCGTGCCTCGATCGCCTTCTGGACGACCTCGCCGAGCTTCGGGCCGTTCACGTACGCCTTCGCGAGCGCGTCCGAAGGCTGCTTGGCGAGGGCGTCCTTGTAGAGCGACTCGTCCGAGAGCGGCGGGTTGCTGCCCTTCAGCACCTGGTCGATGTCGGCCTGAGTACTGGCGATGGCGTACCAGCCGTCGCTGAGCTTTCGGTAGACGCTCTTGCTGTCGGGCTGCGCCTTGTTCTCCTTGTCGACCAGCGCCTTGAACTTGCCCTCGTCCCCCGGCTGAAGGAGCCCGATCGCCTTCGTGTCGTTCAGCGTCGCGCCGCCGGCCACGGCGAAATCGAGCTCCGAGCCGAGCGCCGGCTTGATGTCGCTGTCGAAGTCGACTCCCTGTCCCGCGATGCTCTTCTTGAGGCTCTCGATCGCCTTGTCGCGCCCCGGGAACTTGCTCGCGAGCGAGTCGAGCTGCTTCCACTGGCTCGAGCCGAAGTCGGTGTCGACGGAGACGAACGCCAGCGCGTCGGAGCGGACGAACTGCGCGCCGGAGCTGGAGGCGGCCGCCTGCTTCTTTCCCCCGCAGCCGGCGGCGAGGAGTGTGAGCGCGGCCAGCAGGCCGAGCAGGAGGCTGAGGCGCTTGCGCACGGTCATTCGCGTGTCGGCTCGCGGCCCATCAAGCTTGCAGCCAATTCGTTGAGGTCTTTCCCGTCGAGCACCATGCACACACCTTCGGTGATCGGCAGTTCGATCTTGAGCCGGTGCGAGAGATCACGGAGGACGGGCGCGGTCGTCAGGCCCTCCACGGTACCGATCTCGGCGGCTGCGTCCCCCGGCGCTGCGCCCTGTGCAATCAGCTCGCCGGCGTGGCGGTTGCGGCCGTGGCGGCTCCAGCAGGTGACGATCAGATCGCCCATCCCGGCCAGGCCGGCGAAGGTCTCGGGGCGCGCGCCGCAGGCCTCGCCGAGCCGGGCCATCTCGGCCAGACCGCGGGCGATCAGGGCCGCCTTGGCGTTGTCGCCGAGCCCGAGCCCGTCGACGCCGCCGGCCGCGAGCGCGATCACGTTTTTCGCCGCGGCGCAGAGCTCGACCCCGATCGGGTCGTCGCTCGCGTAGACACGGAAGGCCAGCGAGTTGACCGCCTGCTGGAGTTCCAGGGTCAGGCGCTCGTCCTCGCTCGCGATGACGGCGGCCGCGGGGAGGCCGTCGGCGATCTCCTCGGCGAAGTTCGGGCCCGAGAGCACCGCCACCGCTCGCCGCTCGGCCAGCTGCGAGAGGCGGTCGCCGGTCGCCGGGTCGAGGCCCTTGGTCAGGCTGAGCACCGGTGCCGCGCCGGGGAGAGCACGCACAACCTCGCCGAAGGCATGACTCGGGACGGCGACGACGTGCAGGTCGGCCCCGGCGATGGTCGGATCGTCGAGGGTCGTCGCCGAGACCGCCGAGAGGTCGACGTTCGGCAGGTAGCGCGGGTTGCGGCCCGTGTCCTCGATCGCCCGCGCCTGCTCCGGATCGCGGCACGCGAGCGTCACGTCGTGCCCGCGCGCGGCGAGCACGACCGAGAATGCCGTCCCCCACGCGCCTGCTCCTGCGACGACCGCCTTCATGCTCTTCTCACGAAGTCGATCGAGACCGGGATGCCCTCGAGCTCGTAGCGCTCGCGGAGCTGGTTCTCGACCCAGTAGGCGTAGTCACGCGTGATCAGGCCGGGATCGTTGACGAAGAAGCGGAAGCGCGGCGGCCGCACCTGGGTCTGCGTGCCGTAGAGCAGGTTGAGGCGGCGACCGCCCTTCGACGGCGGCTCGCGCTTCTCGCGAAGCTCGGCCAGGAAGCGGTTCAGCTCGCCGGTGCCGATCCGGCTCGTGTGCTTCGCGAAAAGCTCCTCGATCCGGTCGAGCAGCCGTGAGATGCCGCGGCCGGTCTTGGCCGAAAGCGTGACGAGCGGCGGGCGCTGCTTGAGCCGCGCCTCGATCCGCGGCCGCACTTCCTCGATCGCGGTCTCCGAGATGTCCCACTTGGACAGGACGACGATCGTCGAGCACTGCGCCTTGCGCGCCACGTCGGCCACGGCGAGATCCTGATCGACCAGGCCCTCGCTTGCATCGACGAGGACGAGCGCGACGTCCGCCCGCTCCGCCGCGGCGAGCGCGCGGAGCTCCGAGTAGTACTCGATCCCCTGGCGCTGCTTGCGCTTGCGGCGCAGGCCGGCGGTGTCGACGAGGACGAACGTGCGGTCGCCTCGGCGCAGGACGGTGTCGATCGCGTCGCGCGTCGTGCCGGGCATCTCTGAGACGATGACGCGCTCCTCGCCGAGCAGGGCGTTCAAGAGGCTCGACTTGCCGACGTTCGGGCGCCCGAGGATCGCGACGCGAATGGCCTCTTGCCCCACCTCTGCCGGGCCGGCTCCGGGGAGCATGGTCACGACGGCGTCGAGCAGGTCGCCGGTGCCGTGGCCATGCAGCGCCGAGAGCGGCACCGGGTCGCCGAGCCCGAGGCGGTGAAACTCGAGCGCCAGCGAGTCCTGGGCAGGGTCGTCGATCTTGTTCGCGATCACGAGCACCGGCTTGTGAGCGCGCCTGAGGATCGCGGCCAGCTCCTCGTCGCCGGGCATCACGCCTGCCCGCGCGTCGGTCACGAACAGGACAAGGTCGGCCTCGGCGATCGCGGCCTGCGCCTGCTCGGCCACCGAGCGGGTGAGCGGGCTCTGGTCGGCGATGTCGACGCCGCCCGTGTCGATCAGCAGGAAGCGCCGGCCGTTCCACTCGCAGACGAGCTCCTTGCGGTCGCGCGTGACCCCAGGCGTCTCGTGCACGACGGCCGTACGCGTCGAGGTCAGCCGGTTGACGAGCGTCGACTTGCCGGCGTTCGGGAAGCCGACGATCGCCACGGTGCCGAGCAGCGGGGCAGCCGCCGTTTCGTCAGGATGGTCAGAGGTGGTCTGCCTGGCCACCGGCTATTCGGCGAACGGCAGCTTCGTTGCGCCGGTCGCGACCTCCCAGAGGTAGCCCTCCGGGTCGGCGAAGTAGCCGCTGTAGCCGCCCCAGGCCGTGTGCTCGGGCTGTTTGACGATCGAGGCGCCGGCCTGCTCCGCCTCGGCCAGGACCTCGTCGACCCGCTTCTCCGAGCGGACGTTGTAGGCGAGCGTGACGCCGCGGAACCCTTCGCCGTCCGGGCTGACGCGCGCATCCTCGGCCAGCTCGTCCCAGGGATAGAGCGTGAAAGCGGTCGAGCCGCCGCCGAGCAGAACACAGACCCAGTTGTGGTCCTCCTGGTCGACCGGCCAGCCGAGCTCCTCGACGTAGAAGCGCCTGGCGCGCGCGAAGTTACGAACGCCGAGAGTGATGATGCTGACCTGCGGGTTCACGCGGGCTGGCGGGCGCGGACGAGCTCTTCGATCCGGCCGACCACGTCGCGGACATCGAGGCCGGTGGTGTCGATCTGGACCGCGTCCTCGGCGGGCCTCATTCGCGCGGCGTCGCTCTGGTCGCGGAGGCGGAGGTCGGTCGCGAGCGCGTCGGCGCCGATCTCGGGGCGCTCGGCGAGCCGCCGCTGGGCACGGACGTCGCGCTCGGCGTTGAGATAGACCTTGACCTCGGCGTCGGGGGCCACCACCGTCCCGATGTCGCGGCCCTCGATCACGACGTTGCCATCGTCGGCGAGCTCGCGCTGGCGCGTGCGCATGACCTGGCGTACGGGCTGGTGTCGGGCGACGACGGGAACCATCCGGTCGATGTCGGACTTGCGGATGGAGGCGGTGACGTCGGTGCCCCCGATCCAGACGCGGCCCTGCTCGTCGAGCATGACCGGGTTCTCGTCGGCGAGCTGGCCGAGACGGTCGCCGTCGGCGAGCGGCAGCCCACGCTGGAGCGCGAGCCAGGTGAGCGCGCGGTACATGGCGCCTGTGTCGAGGTAGCGGAAGCCGAGCCGCTCAGCAAGTTGCTGGGCGACCGTGCTCTTGCCGGCGCCGGCCGGCCCGTCAATGGCGACGATCATCGTTGTGTGACCGAGTCGAGCAGCTCGAAAAACCCGGGGAAGCTTACAGCGACCGCCTGCGGGCCCCCGACCTCGACACCGTCCCGCGAAAGCAGCCCCGCGACCGCCCCAAGCATCGCAATCCGATGATCCCCTCCGGAGTCCATTCCCCCACCCTTCGGGCGGGAAGGTACCCCTCTCACCCCGAAGCCATCGTGACGGTTTTCGATGCGCACGCCCAGGGCGCGGAGCGAAGTTGTCACGATTTCGAGACGGTCCGTTTCCTTTACGCGCAGCTCCTGTGCGCCTTCGACCCGGCTCTCGCCTCGCGCTGAGGCGGCCGCGAGCGCGAACAGCGGCAGCTCGTCGATCAGCAGCGGCACCTCCTCGGCGCGAACCCTCGTCGCCACGAGCTCGGCCGAGTGAACCTCGAGGTCGCCCATGGATTCGCCGCTGCTGCTGCGCCGCCGGTTGAAGGCGGTGATCCGGGCACCCATCCGCGCGAGCACGTCGAGCAGCCCCGTCCGCCGCGGGTTCAGCCCGACGTCGTGGATCGTCAGCTCCGAGCCCGGCAGCAGCGTCACCGCGACCACGAACGGCGCTGCCGAGGAGAAGTCGCCGGGGACCTCGACCTCGGGGAGCTCGAGCCGTTCGGCCGGCCCGATCGACACGCGGCCCGGCCGGCGCGTCAGCGGGGCCCCGGCCGCCGCCAGCATGATCTCCGTGTGGTCGCGCGTGGGCAGCGGCTCGACCACGGTCGTCGTTCCCTCCGCGTACAGCCCTGCATGCAGGACGCACGACTTGACCTGCGCGCTCGCGACCGGCAGCTCGTAGCGGATCGCCTGGAGCGACCCGCCCTGGACGACGAGCGGCGGGCGGCCGTCTGCGGTCTCGACGTGAGCCCCCATCTCGGCGAGCGGCGTTGCGATCCGGTCGACGGGGCGGCTTCGGAGCGAGTCGTCGCCGGTCAACTCGAAGCGGCCGCACTGACCCGCGAGCAGGCCTGCGAGCAGACGCAGGGTCGTGCCCGAGTTGCCGCAGTCCACCGGCGCGTCGGTCTCGCGCAGTCCGCGCAGCCCGGAGCCTTCGACGCAAATCGTGTCGACGTCCTCTTCGTGGACGGTGGCCCCGAGCGCCCGGACGGCGGCGATTGTCGACTCGGTGTCGGCGGAGCGGCCGAAGCCCCGCACGAGCGTCTCGCCCTCGGCAACCGCGCCGACCAGGACGGCCCGGTGCGAGATCGACTTGTCGCCCGGCACCGCAATGTGCCCGACGAGCGCGGTGGCGGGCTCGATCCTCACTCGGGCAGGACGGCCGAGACGACCACGCCGTAGCCCTGGGACTCAAGGAGTGCGGCCGCCCGCTGCGCCTCCTCCGCGCCGCCGACGAGCAAGGTCAAGGTTCCGCCGCGGTCCGGCGAGACGTGGTGCAGCTCGAAATCCTCGATGTTGATCCGCTCGGCGCCGAGCGCCTGCGTGATCCCGGCGAGCACGCCGGGCCGGTCGGGGACGTGCACGCGCAGCTGCTGCAGCTCGCCGGGGTCCGTGTAGGCGTCCGCCAGCATCCGGCGGCGGTTGCCGGCGGCCTCGCCGATCCAGCGGGCGAGAAAGCCTGCGTCTCCGGAGTCGAGGGCCCTCTCGAGCTGCTCGATCCGCCGGCGATGCTCGACCAGCGAGTCGCGAAGCGGGCCCGCGTTGTCGAGGAAGATGTCGACCCAGATTCGCGGGTTCGCTCCCGCGACGCGGGTCATGTCGCGCAGCGATCCGCCCGCGGCCGCCAGCGGCTCGTGGCCGTCGATCCGACCCGAGCCTGCCTGGTTGACGAGCAGGTTCGCGAGCACGTGCGGGAGGTGGCTGGTCAGCGCAACGAGGCGGTCGTGCGCCTGCGGGTCGACCGCGACCGGTGTTGCCCCGAGGCTGGAGACGAACCCGTGGACGAGCCGGTAGCGGGCGGGATCCGTCTCCGCCAGCGGGGTCAAGAACCAGGTCGCGCCCTCGAAGAGCTCCGCGCTCGCGTGCTCGGCGCCGCGGGCTTCCGAGCCGCAGACCGGGTGGCCGCCGACGAAGCGGGCCGAGCCGCGGGCGGCCGAGCAGACCGCGCCCTTCGTGGAGCCGACGTCGGTGACGGTGCAACCCTCGCCGCTCGCCTCGAGGGCCGCCTGGACCTGCGCCGCGAGCTGAGCGACCGGTGCCGCGACAACGGCGAGGTCGGCTTCGGCGAGCGCAGCGTCGAGCGACCCGGCTGCCTCGTCGATCGCGCCGCGGGCCAACGCGGCCTCGCGGGCGGCCGGGTCGGGATCGAAACCGGTCACCTGCGGGGCGGGCTCCCTGCGCCTCGCGGCCAGCGCGACGGAAGCGCCGATCAGGCCGGTACCGACAATCGCGAGACGTTGGAGCTCCACGCGATCAGGCTATCGGCGCGGGCGCAGCCCCAATTCGAGGACCCATCCCAAGCCCCCACCTCCCGGGGAACTCGAGAGTAGCTGGGGCACGTCATACGTGTCTGTGCCGAATGTGTGAGGGATGTGTGCCGGTGTGTCCAGGCGAGCGCGCGCACCGAGCCGGTTTGCGGCTCGTGCCGTGGTCGCCCGCGTCAGCCGATCTGGCGGCCGAGCAGCTCGACGACTTTCCGCACCTCGCCGACGAAGTCGGCGAAATCCGCCGTCGGAATCTGCTGCGCCGCGTCCGAGAGCGCCTCCTCGGGTCGCGGGTGCGTCTCGACGATGATCCCGTCCGCTCCGACCGCGGCGGCCGCACGCGCCAGTGGCAGCACGAGGTCACGCCGTCCCGCCGCATGCGAGGGGTCGACGATCACGGGCAGGTGCGTCTCGTTCTTCAGCACGGCCACAGCGCCGAGATCCAGCGTGAACCGCGTCGCCGTCTCGAAGGTCTTGATCCCGCGCTCGCAGAGAATGATCCGCTCGTTCCCCTCCTTGGCGACATATTCGGCGGCCATCAGCAGCTCCTCGACCGACGTCGACATCCCTCGCTTCAGCAGCACCGGCTTGTCGGCCCGCCCGACCTCCGCCAGCAGAAGGAAGTTCTGCGAGTTGCGCGCACCGATCTGGATCACGTCCGCGAACTCCAGGACCGGCTCGACATGGCGCGGGTCCATCAGCTCGGTCACGACCGGCAGCCCGGTCTCGTCGCCCGCCTCCCGCAGGATCTGAAGCCCCTCGTCGCCGAGCCCCTGGAACGTGTACGGCGAGGTGCGTGGCTTGAATGCGCCGCCACGCAGCATGGTCGCGCCCGCGGCCGCCACAGCCTGCGCCGTCTCCATCGTCTGCTCGCGGTACTCGACCGAGCACGGCCCCGCGATCAGTCCGAACCACGAGTCGCCGAGCCGGTGACCGTCGACGTCGATCACGGTCGGATCGGGCGAGACCTCCCGCGCGACCAGCTTGTACGGCTTCAGAATCGGCAGCACCTGTTCGACCCCGGGGAAGCCCTCGAGCGGCAAGGTCGCCAGCAGCTCGCGCTCGCCAATCGCACCGATCACGGTCGCCTCCCGCCCGCGCTGCACGCGCGCCTGGACGCCCGCCTCCTGCAGCCGCGCGAGCACGTGCTCGGTCTGGTCGGGGCTCGCGCCCGCGCCCATCACGATCAAGAGCTCCGGTGATCCGTTCACGGCCATTGGTGTGTACAGGGTAGTTGCGATACTGAGACGAGAAATGCGCATCTTCAGCGGTATCCAGCCGACCGGCGCCAAGCACCTGGGCAACTACATCGGCGCGATCAGGAACTACGTCGCCACCCAGGAGCGCGGCGAAGCCTTCTTCTGCATCGTCGACCTGCATTCGATCACGACCGATTACGAGCCCGAGGAGCTGCGCGAGGCGACACTCTCGCTCGCCGCGCTCCTCTTCGCCGCCGGGCTCGATCCCGACCGCTCGACCGTCTTCGTGCAGAGCCACGTGAGCGCCCATCCCGAAGCCGCCTGGCTGCTCGGCTCGGTCACGAGCTTCGGCGAGCTTCGCCGGATGACGCAGTTCAAGGAGAAGGGCGAGCAGCAGGAGTTCGTCTCGGCGGGGCTCTTTACCTACCCGGTGCTGCAGGCGGCCGACATCCTGCTCTACCAGACCGACCTCGTCCCGATCGGAGACGACCAGCGCCAGCACCTCGAGCTCTCGCGCAACGTCGCCGAGCGCTTCAACTCGCGCCACGGGGAGATCTTTCGCCTGCCCGAGGCCCTGATCCCGGAGGTCGGCGGCCGGATCATGGACCTGCAGGAGCCGACCAAGAAGATGTCGACGACCGGCGGTACACCGCAGGGGACCGTCGGGGTGCTCGACCCGCCGGAGACGATCCGCAAAAAGTTCAAGACAGCCGTCACGGACTCCGGGACCGACGTGCGGCACGCGCCGGACGACAAGCCCGGGATCTCGAACCTGATGGAGATCCTGGCGATCGTCGGCGGCCAGGAGCTCTCGGCGATCGAGGCGCGCTACGACGGCCAGGGCTACGGCGCCTTCAAGGACGAGGTGGCCGAAGCCGTGGTGGCGGCACTCAACCCGATTCGCCTCCGCTACGAGGAGCTGCGAGCCGACGCGGCCGAGCTCGACCGACTGCTCGCGCTCGGCGCCGGCAAGGCCCGCGAGGCCTCCGCGCCCACCCTCGAGCGGATGTACGAGCGCATGGGCTTCGTCCGGCCCTAAGAAAACGACGGCCCCTCCGGAGAGGCCGACGCGTCAAACAGGAAGAAGCGGCCTCAGCGCGTGTGCGCGTCGAAGACGTTCGTGAGGCTGTTCACGGCCGGGTGGTCAATGCATTAGATTCGCTCGACGGGGAGCGAACTCACTTAGGAGGTCTCATGAAGGGGAGAGCATGGACGGTCTTGGCCGCGCTTGCCGTCGCAAGCCTGACTGCGATCACCGTACTTGGGCTCGGCACAGTGCAGACGGCGAGCGGGCGGTCACTCGTCAATACCACGCCGACGACAGGCTGCCAGTTGGCGTCGGCGAAGGGAAAGATCAAGCACGTCATCTACATCCAGTTCGACAACACGCACTTGCGGCGTGACAACCCGAACGTCCCGTCGGATCTGGAGCAGATGCCGCACCTGCTCAACTTCATCAACGGGAACGGCAGGCTGCT
>Ga0209474_10002275_pt1 | contig 17864 bp, 15 predicted proteins | sample GraSoiAngelo_145_FD_185902 | JGI IMG/M metagenome (GOLD analysis project Ga0209474, IMG submission 185902) | Grasslands soil microbial communities from the Angelo Coastal Reserve, California, USA - 14_1009_05_20cm (SPAdes) (version 2) | ecosystem: Environmental > Terrestrial > Soil > Grasslands... | reverse complement strand
TAGGTCACGGTCTTAAACGACATCGAGGCAAAATACCCGCGGAGCCCGGCGGCCGCGATCGCACGCTCGGCGCGTTTGCGGGCACGGTAACATCGCGCCTCCGCCTCCGCATCAGGGGAGGCCGCTTCCGCCCTGAGGATGGCCTGTTCGATCCGAGGAGCGGTGGCTCGGGCTTCATCCCCGAGCGCATTCGACTCGACCGGGACGCGACGCCAGCCGCTGACCTCGAGCTGCTCGGCGTGACACGCGTCCTCGAGTGCATGCCGAACGCCGCGCCGCTGCGCATCCGCCTCGTCACCGGTGAGGTTCGAGACAAAAACCGTGGCGACCCCAACCCGCGCCGCCGATTGCGGGCCCAGTCCGGCCCGCGTCATCAGGTCGCGGTAAAAGGCTTGCGGCAGCGGCAGCAGGATCCCTGCCCCATCCCCGGAGCGGGCATCGGCGGCGACGGCGCCGCGGTGGCGAACGCGATTCAGTGCGGCCAGGGCTGCATCGACGATCTCCCGGCTAGCTCGCCCTCCGGCGTCGGCGACGAAGCCGATTCCACACGCGTCGTGCTCGAATCGGGGGTCGTACAGGCCCGCGCGTCGCAAAATTTCGCCTACCGTATCGGCTCCCGCCGCCCGGTGCCACAGATAACTGCACGAAAACCTTGGGCAATACTCGTATCTTCAACACAAAAGCGCCCTGGCTGGCGCGTCGCTAAACGTCGAGACCGAAGACCTGGATGGCCGTGCCGCCGAGCACCATGTCCACATCGGATTGGGAGACGCCCATCTCACGAATTTTGGTGATCTCAACGGCGACGTTGGTGGGATGATCGGTGCCCAGCATGACGCGCTGGGCCCCCAGGGTCTTCACTGCCCAGGCGATGTCCGGTCCCATGGCCCACGACGTCTCTAGATAGATGTTGGGATGATCCTCGGCAATCCAGACTACGTCGCCGCTTAGAGTGGCCGCCCCCATATGCGCGGCGATGATTTTCAGCTGCGGATACCGTTTCGCCAGCGGAATGAGGTGACCCGGTGCGGACAGAGGGATGCCGAAGGTCGCGATGTGCACCATAACCGGAATGCCGAGCTCCTGCGCGGTCTCAAAAATCACCTGCGCATCCTTGCCGTTGGGATTGAGTGCATGCCCGATCGTGTGACACTTGACAGCCTTGAAACCGAGATCCTTCACGCATCGCCGGATCTCCGCGGCGGCCCCCGGCTGATCGTAATGGGGGTTCACATTAGCCATGCCGAAGATTCGCCCCGGCCGGGAACGGGCGAAGGCCGCAATGGCATCGTGGACTTTTCGAGGATCCGGTGTCGCGCCCGGCCAGGGCTGAATGACGGAGGCGACAACGTCGTGTCGATCCTGCGCCGCGGTGATCTCCTCCTCGGTGGCCGTCCATCCGTCGAAGACGCAACCCTGGCCCAGATGGTGATGACTGTCGACGATCCCCATCGCTACGTCCCTCCTTGTGCGTGCGTCCGCCGATGCGGCTCCGCCTCCACCCCCAATCGCCGCAACAACTGTTCAGCCGCGGTCCTTGTGCTCGTCCCGTCGTTGGCACGAAGGGCGTCAGCATCGATGAGCCCACCTCCCATCGCGACAGCAATGGCTCCGGCTTCGAGGTACCCAGGGGCAGTATCCAGGCTTACGCCGCCGGTCGGCACCAGGCGAAGCATGGGCAATGGCTGGAGCAAGCGGCGAATGTATGCGGCTCCCAGCGTGTCCGCCGGGAAGACCTTGACACAGGCGGCGCCGGCAGCCTGCGCCCGATGGATTTCGGTCGGCGTAAAGGCGCCGGGAACGTAGGCGATCCCCTTCTGTCGAGCCAGTTCCGCGACCTCCTCGACAAGTGTCGGTGAGACCAGGAAGGTCGCCCCGGCACGGCGAGCCTCCTCCGCCTGGCGCACCGTCATCACGGTGCCGGCGCCGACCTCAAAGCGACCGTCGTCCCCGGCGCGCGCCACCTGCGCCACCGAATCTTGCCAGCCCGGCGAATCAGTGGTGATCTCGACCAGGCTGAGGCCGGCGGATCGCAGCGCATCCACGGCACGCATCGTCGTCCGAGAATCCAATCCTCTGAGGATGGCGATCACGCGGCTGCGCCGGAGCTCGGATAGGAATACGTCCGGGTCAGCGATCGATCTGCGGCTCATTCGAATTCACCACGGCCTCGAGTTCTTCGGCGGTCGTCCAGGCGATATCGCCTCGATAGGTTTGCTTCAGCGCCGCAAGGGCCGCCCCGTATCGCAGCCCCCGCTCTGCACCGCCTTTTTCCATCCCGTGCAGGAACCCGGCGACGAACGCATCACCCCTCCCCAGCCGGTCGATCTCCGTGGAGTCAACCGCCGGGATACGGTGGACCGTGCCGTTTTCGCAGGCGACCGCGCCCTGCGCTCCCACCGTCACGGCGACCACCTCCGCGTGGAATCGTTTCGCCAGGTCGGTTGCCTGCTGTTCCGGCGAGCTGTCGAGCCCGAATAAGGTCTTTGAATCTCGCGAGGAGACGAAAAGCACATGAACGCCCTCGAGCATCTCGTGGAAGCTCTGGGCTGCCTCTTCGGCTGGCCAGAGCGTGGCGCGATAGTTCAGGTCGAACGATACTGCCTGCCCGCTGCGACGGGCCTCGTCCAGCGCACGTTCAACGAGGCGGCGGCAGGAATCACTGAGCACCGGTGTAATGCCGGTCAGGTGTAACCAGCGTGCGCTGCGTACGTACGCCCAATCGACGTCGTCGGCTTCGATGTGCGCGAACGCCGAGTCGGCCCGATCGTAGATCACCCGCCCTGGCCGCGGCGCCGCGTTCGCCTCCCAGTAGTAGAGGCCGAGCCGGCTGGTCCGATCCGCCCACAGCACCCGCGAAACATCGACGCGGTGCTCCAGCACCCGATTCACCACCAGCCGTCCGAGAGCGTTGGCCGGGAGCCGCGAGATCCAGCCAGCCTGGTAACCGAGCCGGGCAAAGGCTACCGCGACATTGGATTCGGCCCCGGCGACCTCGACGTCGAGCTGGCTCGCACGTTCAAGTGGCGTGCCCACCGGCGTCGCCAGCCGCAGCATCGTTTCGCCGATCGTGACCAGGTCGAGGCGCGGGGCCGACATGACTCAGGCTGACTTGTGCTTGAACTGGGCGACGTTCTGCTTGGTCAGCGGCCAGACGCCGGTGATGATCTGTTCCGGCAGGGGGTTGATGGCAGCGGCCCGCCAGTCCGGAACGGGCTTCAGCACGTTGTGATTCAGCCAGTAGAGCATCCAGCAGGCGAGCCACATCTCGTCGTAGCTCTTCTGCACGACGGACCCGAGAATGGTGCCGTCCTCCACCTTCGCCAGCATGTCGTCATTGCGGTCCATGGCCATGATCTTGATCTGCCCTTTCTTGCCCGCCTCGGTAACCGCTCGCGCCGCTCCCAGTCCGCTATCGCCGTCGCAGCCCGCGATCGCCACCAGATCCGGGTGGGCGGCAATGGCTGCGGCATAGGCCGAGGGAGCATAGGAAGGATCGGCCTTGTCGTTGACCTCGGCGACTACCTGCACGCCGTGCTCGGTGAAGTAATCCTTGTAGCCGCGCGCCCGGTCGAGCACGTTTGGCGAGGGGAAGGATCCGACCGCCACCTTGCCCCGGCCGCCAATGGCCTCGGCCAGCCGGGCCGCGCCCGACCGTCCAGCCTGGTAGCCATCGATGCCAATGTAGGCCGTTCGTTTGCTTTTCGGCGCGTCACTGATGACGAGGATTACCGGGATGCCGGCATTGGCTGCGCGATTGATGCCCGGCGTCATCGCGTCGGCATCGCCGATGAAGATCACGATCCCAGCCGGTTTGCGCGACACGATCTGGTCGAGCTGGGTCGCCTGGCCCTGGACGTTGAAGTCCGGTGGACCGACAAACGAGGTCTTAACGCCCGTCGCCTTGGCAAAATCGCTCAAGGCCGCCTTGTGATCGACCCAGAAAGGCACCTGGGTGACGATGCTTAGGTAGACGTACTCATCATTGGCGTTGACCGGAGGGTTGCTGCTGCTGCTCGTGGTGTTGGCCGCCTGCTGACAGGCCGCGAGAATCGTGCCGGAGCCCAGCGTAAGTCCGCCCGCGCCGATCACCTTCAGGAAATCGCGCCTCGCGACACCGCTCGTAAATTCCATTGCCGTCCTCCTCTGTTCAAGACTCATGCCCGCCGCCGCCGTAAGAGCACGTCGATGCTCACCGCCACAATCAGCACGACTCCAGTCACGACGATTTGCCAGAAGATGGATACGGAAAGGAGTGTGAGGGCATTCGAGATCATCGACAGGAAGGCGATCCCCAGGACCGCTCCCAGCACGCTCCCTTCACCGCCTGCAAGGCTGGCTCCGCCAATCACCGCCGCCGCGATCACCGTGAGCTCCAGCCCCTCGCCCGCCGTCGGCACCGCAGTGCTCAGTCGGGCGGCCAGCAGGACCCCCGCCAGGGCGGCGAGGGTGCCGGAGAGCATGTAGGTAAAGACCCGCATGCCATCGACCGGAATCCCCGACACTCGAGCCGCGCGTTCATTGCCGCCGATGTAATAGACCTGCCGAAGGAATCGGGTCCGGCGGAGCGCAAGGTCGCCGAGGATGATGAGGGCCAGCATGATCCAGACCATCCACGGCAGCTTCAAGGGTCCTTGCTCGCCGAGCTGGGTGAAGCTATCGGGAAGGCTGCTGATGTTGTAGCCCTCGGTGATCACGAGCGCCAGACCGCGCGCTATTGACATCGTGCCCAGGGTTGCGATCAGCGGATTGATACCGAGGAAGGTCACGAGCGCCCCATTGCCGCTGCCGATCAGCAGCCCGAGCAGCAGCGTCAGCAGGATCGCCATCGGGACGGGGACGTCTTGCACCGTGAGCCAGGCGGCGATGGTGCCACACAGCGCCATCACGGCGGCGACCGAGAGGTCGAAGCCGCCCGAGGCGAGCAAGACGGCCATACCCACGGCCATGATGGCGCCTGGAACCAGCCCGACCAGGACCGAGCGCAGATTACCGCCGCTCAGGAAGTAGGGGCTGAGCTGCGACATCACGAGCGCAGTCGCGAGGATGATGCCGATCAGCGCCAGCTCGCGGAAGGCGACCATAGCATCGAGCCCGTTTCGCCAGGCGGATCTCCGGCCCTCGGCTAGCTCGCCCGGCTCCAGTGGTGCTGACGGGGCGGGCCGGCTCATATTAAGCGGCGCCGCCGCCGGCCGCCAGGGTCATCACGCCCTCCTCCGTGGCGGATCGCCCGTCGAAAACGGCCTGGACGCGGCCCCCAGCCATCACTGCGATGCGGTCGCACATCCCCAACAACTCCGCAAGGTCCGAGGAGACCATCAACACGGCCAGCCCATCATTCGCCAGTTGGCGCAGCAGACGATGGATCTCCGCCTTGGCCCCGACATCGATGCCCTGGGTAGGCTCATCGACGATCAGCACCCGGGGTCGGGTGGCGATCCATCGGGCCAGCACGGCCTTCTGCTGGTTGCCGCCCGACAGCCGGACCATTGCCTGGTCGAGCCCGCGAGCGCGAATCCCCAGGGCTCGAACCAGTTCCTGGCCGAGGCGCCTTCCGGCCCGGGGTTGTACCAGGCCCATGCGGGTGATCCGGTTGAGCGCCGCCGCCAGCAGGTTGCGCTCCAGCGACATCCGCTGAAAGACGCCCTCACCCTTGCGATCAGACGGCACCATGCCCATCCGCCGCCGCACGGCGTGCCACGGACTGCGGGGCCGGATGGGACGGCCCTCGACCAGCGCTATGCCGTCGTCGATCCGTTCGACGCCGAACAGGGCACGCACCAGGCGACTCCGCCCGCTCCCAACGAGCCCAGCCAGGCCCACAATCTCGCCGGCATGCACGGTCAGGTCGACCGGCCCGACTTGACCGGAGCGCACGGCCCGCAACTCTAGGCGCGGCGGCCCGGTTGATTGGGCCCGAGGTGGGTACAGCGTCGAGAGAACCCGGCCAACCATCAAGCGGACGGCCTGCTCCGGATCGATTGCGGAGCGGTCGTAGCTGCCCACCAGCTGGCCATCGCGCATGACCGTGATCCGATCGGCGATCTCAAAGATCTCAGGCAGACGATGCGAGACGAAGACGATGGCGATTCCCTGGGCCTTGAGCCGGCGAATGATGGTAAACAGGTTGGCAGACTCGGCCAGCGAGAGGGCGGAGGTGGGCTCGTCCAGCAGGAGCACCCGCGCATTCAGTGACAGGGCCTTCGCGATCTCGACGATCTGGCGCCCACCGGTGGTCAGGGCGCCTACCCGCCGATTAGGATTCAACGTCGACGCCAGCGGCCGCAGCAAGCTCTGCGTTTCTCGAAACAATCGCTTTCGGTCGAGCCAGGTGAGCGGTCCGACCGGCGCCCGATTCGCGAAGACATTCTCGGCGACAGTCAACCCATCGACCAGGCTGAGCTCCTGGAAGACGGTGCCGATGCCGGCAGCCTGCGCCTCTTTTGGGCCGGCGAAGCGGACCTCCGCGCCGTCCATCGCGATGCGCCCGCCGTCCGGTGCCACAACGCCGGCGAGGATCATGAGCAGGGTCGTCTTGCCGGCGCCGTTCTCGCCGATCAACCCGTGCACCTCGCCGGCCCGGAGCTCCAGGTTGAAGTCGGAAAGCGCGTGCGTCCCAGGATAGTTCTTCGTCAGCTGTTCGACGGCAAGCAGGGGTGGCCCGATCACAACCGTCCGAACTCGGCCAGCAGCTCATCGACGGTCTTGCCGGATTTGATGCGCTGTCGGGTCGCCTCCTCCTGTTCTGCCTGGAGCAGGGCGCGTCGCAGCACCTCGGCAGCCTCCTTCCGGGGAACGGCGACCACGCCGATCTCGTCCGCCAGGATGATGTCGCCTGGGTCGACAAGCGCGCCGCCGCAGCCGATTGAGACGTTGATCTCGATGGGCTCCAGCCGACCCGAGTACGGGGAATGCGTCGAGCGCGGGACGACCGCGCGGCTGAAGATGGGGAACTTCAGGTCACGAATTTCGTCGATGTCACGGATTGCGCCGTCGACCACCGCGCCCACCACGCCCTTTTGCTGGCAGAGCCCCGCCATCAGCCCGCCCCAGACTGAAGTCTCGGTTTCTGCGGCGGCATCGACGATGATCACGTCGCCGGCGGTCGCCACCTTGAGGGCATCGAGGCAATCGACCAGGTCGCCGGGGTAGAGCCGTACGGTTAACGCGGGCCCGGTAAAGCGGCCTGGGACCGCCGGCCGGATACCGCTGGAAAGGGTGCGACTCCGCTCCATGACGTCGCTGACGATGCAGCTCGGGCTATAGCGGCTCAGCAGGCCCCGAAAGCCCTGCACCAGGTCGGGGGACGGGCGCTCGAAATCGTTGATGACCCGCCGCATGGCTCAGGCGGCTGCGGGAGGCCGCCCGCTCCAGGACCGCTTCTTCTCTTCCATCATCCGGAACGCTCTACCGTATCTCGGAATAGTGCAAAGTATGCGAGGGAGGCCCAACTGCTGTCAACGCCATTTGACCAATCCCTTGACCGGATGTTATACAGGACAAGACTAGATTGAAACGGAGTTCCACCATACGGAACGCGGCGGCGCGCCGGGGCGCCGACGGGTCGGTCCAGTCGATCGACCGGGCGCTTCGGCTGCTGGAAGTCGTCTGCGTGGCCGATCGCCCCATCAGCCTCGCCCATGTGAGCGCCCGGGTCAAGCTACACAAGCCGACCGTCCACCGTCTCTTACAATCCCTCGGGCAGCACGGCTTGATCATCCAGGACCCGGAGAGCAAAGCCTACCGGCCCGGCCTGAAGCTGTTCGAGCTGTCGAACGCCGTGTTGCGCAACATGGAACTCCGCACCCAGGCCTTGCCGGAGCTTGCGGAGCTGAACCGCCGCACGAACGAGACCGTCCACCTGGCGGTGCTTGACGAGGGCGATGTGATCTACATCGATAAGGAGGAGAGCCAGCACACCATCCGAATGTTCTCCGCAATCGGCAAGCGGGGTCCTGCGCACTGCACGGGGGTGGGTAAGGTGCTGTTGGCCTATCTTCCGACCGACGAACTGCAGCGGGTGCTGTCCCAAAAGAAGCTGAAGCGGTTCACCAACCGCACCATCACTACGGCGGCGGCCATGAGGCGAGAACTTGACCTGATCCGGGAACGGGGGTACGCCATCGACGATACCGAGCACGAGCCGGAGATCCGCTGCGCCGCCTGTCCTATCCGCGACCACTCCGGGCGCGTGGTCGCGGCCATGAGCTTGACGGCTCCCACCCTCCGCATGAGCCGCGACCGGATCGAGGCGATGGCGCCACTCGTTCGGGAATACGCCGACCGCATCTCGCGCAAGATGGGTTACGTCGTCGACGGCACGCGGCGCGGTTTACGGCGATGAGGCTGAAGGGCAAGGTGGCGGTTGTAACCGGGGCGGCCATGGGGATTGGCCGCGGGATTGCCGAGGAATTCCTCGAGGAGGGCGCCCAGGTTGTCATCGCCGACGTCAACGACAACGCCGGTGGAACGACCAGGGCGGAGCTGTCGATCGGCGGTAAGCCGGTCCACTACCAGCACTGCGATGTGTCGCAGGAAGCCGACGTCATCAAGTTGATGGAAGCAGCCCGCCGGCTTGGGGGCCCGCAGGTGGTGGTCAATAATGCGGCGGTTGGCATCTACAAAAGCGTGCTAGACACGACGGTTGAGGAGTTTGACCGAGCGCTGGCCGTCAACCTTCGCGGCGTCTTTTTAGGCATCAAGCATGGCGCCCTGCAGATGCGCGACTCGGGTGGGGGCACGATCGTCAACATCGCCTCCGTGCACTCCGTGCAAAACGTCGGCGGGACCGCCCCCTACGCCGCCGCCAAGGGCGGCGTCGCCGCCCTGACCAAGGAGGCCGCCATCGATCTGGCGCCGTTGGGAATTCGGGTCAATGCCATCTGTCCGGGCTGGATCTACACACCCCTGATCAAGGGAATCTTCGACGGCGCGCCGAACCCTGAGGAGATGAAGCGCCAGGTGGAGAAGCGGCAGCTCCTCGGCCGGCTCGGGACGCCGGCGGAGATCGGCCGCGCGGCGGTCTTCCTGGCCAGCGAAGACTCGTCGTATATGACGGGCTCGCTGTTGTTCGTCGATGCCGGGATGACCGCCCAACTCGAGACCTGGTCAGGCTGAGCGACGGGAGGTGACGCTATCGAGCCAAGCCGGCGTGGATTGACACGAGCGTAGGAAACGGATTTGGAAGGAAGGGAGATGTGATGAGGAGAAGCTTCTACCGTTGGGCCATGTTCGTGTTGACGGCTCTGTCGATCGTGGGCTGTGGGTCGACGGCCGGTCAAGGTGGAGGCGCCAACGCCTCGTCCCTGACCTATGCCTCGCCGGTTGCCCTGGCCTCCGGTTCACAGGCGGCCTGCAGCAACCTTCATTACAAGTCGGGCAGCAAGGCGCGCATCGCCTACATGCCGCCGGCTACAGAGTTCGACTACTACATCGCCATCGGTGAGGGCGTCAAAGCCCGGGCCAAAGAGCTTGGGGCTTCGACTTTCATGCAGGCGCCTCAGAGCGGGAACGACATCAATGGCCAGATGGGAATGATTCAGGACGTCATCAGCCAGAGCGTTGACGGGATCATCCTGTCGACCCATGACGAACACGCAGCCGCGCCCCTGGTCAAACGTGCCGTGGATCAGGGGATCGCCGTCGAGATCGTCAACTCAGACATTGCCAACTTCCCCTCTCCCGTGATGGCGGTGGTTGGTTACAAGCAGCGGATCGGGACCCACAAGCTGGGCGACTATGTGATCAAGAATGTCGGCAGTAAGAACATGAAGGTTGGCATCCTGGAAGGCGCACCCGGGTACCACTCCACCGAGCGGGTCGGCGGTTTTGAAGATGCCGTCAAGGGCAAGTCGAATTTCCAGATCGTGGCCAGCCTGGATGGCAACTGGAACACGGACGGCGGTAACAAGGCGGCGACTGACATGCTGCAGGCGCATCCCGACGTGCAAATGATTTTTGCCGCCAACGATTATGAGATCCTGGGCGCCGCCAAGGCGGCGCAGGCCGCCGGCAAGTCGGGCTTGTTGTTGTACGGCAATGATGGCGACACCGGTGCAGGCCTCGAGCCGATCGCCGCGGGACAGGTAACCGCGACGGTGAACACGACTCCGTTTGCAATGGGTCAGGTTGCTATGCAGGTGATGCAGGATTGCCTGAACGGCAAGTTCAACGGCGGATATGTCGAGACGCCAAGCGTGATCGTCGATAAGAACAACGTCAAGCAATACCTGTGCCATCCCGAGCAGCTGTACCCGAAGCCGGCAAAGAGCTACAGCTGCAGCTGAGCGCGCGCGACCGAGCGTCGGCTGGCCGCCGGCTGCGGCGGCCAGCCCCAGTACCCAGGCGCTATCGGTGAGCGAGTCAGCGCCCGTCTGGGAGCTTCGCCATGTTTCCAAGGCCTTCCCGGGCGTCCAGGCTGTCGCCGACGTCTCCGTTTCGTTCGCCCGGGGGGAGATTCACGCCCTCGTAGGCGAGAACGGCAGCGGCAAGTCGACGCTGGTGAAGATGCTTGCTGGCGTCCACCGGCCCGATGCCGGCGAGATCCTCTTCCAGGGCCACCCGCTGGACATCACTGACCCCACCGCCGCGCGGCTTCACGGCGTGGCGATGATTTACCAGGAGTTCTCCCTCGTCTCAACCCTGACCGTCGCCGAGAACGTCTTCCTGGGCCGGCTGCCTCGCAACGCGACCGGACTTGTCGATTGGCGGACCATTCGCGAGCAGGCGGTCCAGGTCCTCGATCGGCTGGGCATCGCCGTGGATCCCGATGCCATCGTTCGCTCGCTTTCGGTCGCCGAGCAACAGCTGGTCGAGATCGCCAAGGCGATTTCCTCCGAGTCGAACCTGCTGATCATGGACGAACCGACGACCGCCCTGGCCCTGGCGGAAACCCGCCGCCTGCACGAGCTGATCCGGCGGCTGGCGGAGCGAGGCCGCTCCATCCTCTATATCTCACACCGCCTCAATGAGATCGTTGGGCTGGCGGATCGCGTCACGGTGATGAAGGATGGCCGGCTGGTCGGCACCCGGCCGGCGGCCGAGGTCAGCCTGACGGCCATCGTGCGCATGATGATCGGCACGGATGTGAAGGATCACTATCCCAAGGAGCAGCACGCCCGGCCCGAACCGCTGCTGGAGGTGAACGATCTTCGCACGGCCTCGGGCGTGAACGGCGTCAGCCTCACAGTCCATAAGGGTGAGGTCGTCGGGCTGGGCGGCATGATCGGAGCCGGGCGCACCGAAATCGGCCGCGCCTTGTTCGGAGCCGACCCGGCGACCGGCGGCTCAATGAAACTCGCCGGAACGCCTGTCAAATTCAAGTCGCCTCGCGATGCCGTCGCGGCCGGGGTGGCCCTCATCCCCGAGAATCGCAAGAGCGAAGGTCTCTTCTTCAATTTCAGCGGCGTCCCCAACGTCACTGTGTCGCGCCTGGCGGCTTTACTGCAGGGTCCGCTGCTCAGCCTGCACCGGGAGCAGCGCCTCGGCCGGGAGCAGTTCCGGGAACTGCGCATCGACCCGGCCGCTGAATGGAAGAGCGTCCGCTTCCTGTCGGGTGGCAACCAGCAGAAGATTGTCATCGCCCGCTGGCTCTTTTCCCGGGCCAGGCTCCTGATCCTGGACGAGCCAACCCAGGGCATCGATATTGGCGCGAAACTCGAGGTCTATCGGTTGATCAACGCGCTGACCGCCCGCGGACTGGGCGTCATCTTGATCAGTTCGGATTACCCCGAACTGCTGGCAATGAGCGATCGGGTCGCGATCGTTAGGGAGGGGCGCATCCTGGACATCGCGCCGCGGGGGACGCTGACCGAGTACACCCTGATCCGGGCGGCATCCGGGGCCAGGGCGTGAGGACACGCACCCTCCGGTTGCTAACGGTATCGATCATTGGACCGCTGGCGGCGCTTGTCCTGTCCTCGGTGGTGATCGCCTTCAGCACCGATCGATTCCTCGATGTGCGGAATCTGGAGAACCTCTCCCTGCAGGTGAGCATCATCGCCCTGATCGCCGTCGGATCGACCCTCGTTATCCTGACTGGCGGCATCGATCTTTCTCCCGGCTCGCAGGTGGCGGTGCTGACCATGTTGCTCGGTACTTTCGTGAAGTTTCAGCATCAGCCCCTGGGGCTTGCGGTCCTGGAAGTCGTAGTCATCGGTGGCGGTCTGGGGCTGGTCAACGGCATCCTGGTCGCCTACGGCCGTATTCCCTCATTCATCGTCACCCTGGGCACCTTGACCGCCTATAAGGGCTGGGCCTTCCTCTTCAACAACGGTTCGCCGATCTTCTCGGTCTCCGACCAGCTGGAGCCCATCTTCTACGGCAGGTGGTTTGGCGTGCCTCGGCCGCTCTATTACGTGCTGGTCCTCTATCTGATCGGCTTCATCTTCTTGAACTACACCATTCCGGGACGGGCCATCTATTCGGTAGGCGGCAACGAGGTCGCCGCCCGGCTCTCCGGCATCAACGTCGCCCGCACCCGCCTGGTGGCCTTCACGCTGGCGGGCTGCACCGCCGGCCTGGCCAGCATCCTGATGACGGCGCGCCTGAACTCCGGGTCTCCAAATTACGGGGCCGGCTTCGAGCTGCAGGCCATCGGGGCGGCCGTGATTGGTGGCGCCAGCCTGGCGGGCGGCTACGGCAACATCGTGTCGACGCTGCTTGGGGCACTCACCATCGTGGTGGTCCAGAACGGCCTGAACCTCAACGATGTGCCGACCTCCTGGCAGCAAATCGTGCTGGGCTTCATCATCGTGTTCGCGGTCGGAGTCGACAGCTGGAAGGTCCAGATTGCGGCCCTCGCCCGACGGGTGCTGCCGCCGGTCGTCTTTCGTTGGGCTCGGGCGGCGCCCATTGGTCAGGCGCCAACAGCGACCGGGCGCAGCGAGCGCGAAGTGCCGGAGGTCACCGGCCCGCGCAAGGAGGAATAGGCAACCATGTACAGCCACGGACGCAAGGGGGGCTGCCGGATCTCGCTGGACTACACCTATAAAGGTATGCGCGTCGCCTTCCTCGAAAACGAATTGCTCGAGGTGGGGATCCTGGTGGACAAAGGGGCCGACGTCTTTCAATTCCGCTACAAGCCGAAAGACCTCGACTTTCTCTGGCACTCGCCGATTCCGATGCGCAAGCCCTTCGTGGCGACCAGCGCCCTGCCCGAGGGCGCCTTCCATGACTATTTCTATGGCGGCTGGCAGGAGGTGCTGCCCTCCGCCGGATGGGCCGCCGACTCCTATCTCGGAACGTACCAGGGTCTCCATGGTGAGGTCTCCCTGCTTCCCTTCGAGGCATCGCTTACTGAGGATTCAGCGGAACGGGTGGCGGTGCGACTCTCGACCCGCCTGTACCGCACACCGCTGGGGCTGGAACGAACGATGTGGCTGGAGCGGTCGAGGGCTGTGCTGGGCATCCACGAGCGGCTCGTGAACGAATCACCCGCAGACTTTGCCGTGATGTGGGGGCATCACCCGGCCTTTGGTGCACCCTTCCTTGATGAAAGCTGCCAGGTCCAGACGCCCGCCGAATCCATTCGCGTGCTGCCTTTTCATGAGCACGGCCTGTGGGAGCCTGGCGACGGGTTCCGCTTTCCGAATGGACGGAATCGTCGGACTGGGGAGCTCCAGGATGTCACTCGGATCCTGCCGAAAACCGCCGGTTCCGTCGATGTCATTTCCTTCTGGGGGCTGCGCGACGGCTGGTACGGCCTGACGAACCAGCGGCAGCGAGTGGGGTTCGGGATGGCATGGGATCTCAAGGTATTCCCCTGCCTCTGGATGTGGCAGGTCTACGGCGGACATCATGACTATCCCTGGTACGGTCGAACCTACAACTGCGCACTCGAGCCGTTTGCCGGCTGGCCACCGGCGGGGGTGGCGAACGCGGTCAAGAATGGGACTGCGCTAGTGATGAAGCCGGGCCAAATCATTGAAACGGATCTGGTCGCAGTCGGCTATCAAGCCGAGGGTATAACTGGCGTCAGCCGAGAGGGCAACGTATCCACGTGATCTAAAGCCCCGACGATGGACGGATCGGCGCCAGGCGGAGCGGCGTTACGGCGCCGTCTGCGCCGACACCGCATCGCCGCCCCCCTCCCCACCTTGGACGCCAGCGTTTCCAGGGCCAAGCCTAGACCGCGAACACCGGCAAGTCAAACGTTTGCCTAGGTATGAAGGAAAACCGACTAACGTGATGCCAGGCGGCGGGCCGCCAGGCGATGAAACGGAGGGGTGGCGAGCGGGGGAAGCGCGACGATCAGCGCCGGGCACGAAGCATCGTGACGCTGGAGGATGTTGCCCGGGTGGCTGGCGTGCATTACTCAACGGTGTCCAGGGCGCTGGACCCCAGCAAGGTCTGGCGCGTCAATCCGGCCACCCGTAAGCACGTCCAGGCGGTCGCCCGTCGAATGGGCTACCAGCGCGATATGGTCGCCAGCGGCCTGAAGCGGGGCCGCACGCACACGGTGGCCGTAGTGGTCGCCGACCTCGCCAATCCCTTCATTGCGCCCGTCCTGCGCGGGATCGCGAATCGGCTCGAAGGCGCTGGAATGATGTCGCTGATTGGCGAGACGCAGGATGACTCGAAACGCCTGGCGCGAATTCTCGATCACCTCTTGAGCCGCCGCGTCGACGCCATCATCCTGACCGCCGCCCGACTCAGCGACGGGCCGGCCCTACGCCGCATCAGTCGCAAAGGCATCCCCGTCGTGCTGGCGGTCCGGGACGTGGCTGGAATTCGATTTCCGTCGTGCACCAACGACGAGCTGCTCGGCGGAAGGCTGGCGGCCGAGCATCTCATCGGGCTGGGCCACCGGCGGCTGGCGCAGCTCCGCGGTCCTAAAGACGTATCCCCCACGGTCGAGCGGGCCCAGGGGTTCAGCAAGGCCGTCGCGGCTGCACGCGCGGTCGAGATCGTGGTGCGCTCGACAGCCGCGACCCCAACGCCGGATGAGGGCCGTCGCTTGATGCGGATGCTGCTCGACGGCAAAGGACCCCTGCCAACGGCGGTCTTCGCCCATCACGATCTGATGGCGCTCGGTGCCCTGGCGATGATGGCGGAGCGCGGGCTTTCCTGCCCGGATGAGATTTCGATCATGGGGTTCCACGACGTGCCGCAGGTCGATCGGATCACCCCGCCACTGACGAGCATCCGGCAACCAAGCGAGGAGCTCGGACGGATCGCGGCGGAGATGACGATCGCCACCCTCAGCTGGCCGGATCGGCCGCCGGAGGAGCGTCGCCTGCCCCCGACGCTGGTCGTTCGCGAGTCAACCACGGCTCCGGCAGGGCAACGGCCGACGGTGCTCGACCCAACCGGTGAGACCGTGAGAAAATCAACCTCATGACTCCTGTAACCGAGCTGATCTCCGTCCGCCACACCGATCTTTATGTCGATGGAGGCTGGCGGCCGGCCTCGGACGGGCAGCGGATCGAGGTCACGGATCCGGCCACCGCCGAAGTGATCGCGACCGTGGCCAGCGCCTCCGTGGAGGACGCGCTCCTGGCCGTCGAGGCTGCCGAGAAAGCGTTTCGTCCGTGGTCTGCGCGGCCGCCGCGCGAGCGCGCCGAGATGCTTCGCAAGACATTCGAGTTGATGATGCGTGATCGCGACAAGCTCGCCGAGCTGATGGTGCGAGAGAATGGAAAGACGCTGGCCGAAGCCCGCGGTGAGGTTGCGTACGCGGCGGAGTTCTTCCGCTGGTTCTCTGAAGAAGCGGTTCGCAATATCGGTTCGGTCTCGATCGCGCCCAGCGGCGCGAACCGGATCCTCGTGGAGCACCAGCCGATCGGCGTCTCGGTGCTGGTCACACCGTGGAATTTTCCGGCCGCGATGGCCACCCGGAAAATCGGGCCGGCACTGGCGGCCGGCTGCACCGTGGTATTGAAGCCGGCCTCCGAAACCCCGCTTTCGGCGCTGGCCGTGGCCGACCTGCTGGAGCAGGCCGGGGTCCCGAAGGGCGTCGTCAACGTCATCCCTTCGAAGCGATCGTCCGAGGTCGTCAAGGCCATGCTCAAGGACTCGCGGGTGCGCAAGCTCTCCTTTACCGGGTCGACCGAAGTGGGACGCATCCTGCTGGCGCAGGCGGCGGAGAACGTGATCAGTTGCTCGATGGAGTTGGGCGGGAACGCGCCGTTCATCGTGCTGGCGGATGCCGACCTCGACGCGGCGCTGGAAGGCGCGATCGTCGCCAAGATGCGCAACACCGGACAGTCGTGCATCGCTGCCAACCGCTTCTATGTCGAGGCGCCGGTGGCAGAGAAATTCTCCGGCATGCTCGCCCGCGCCATGGGCGAGATGCCGGTGGGGTCAGGCCTCGATCCAAACGTCAAGGTCGGTCCGGTCATCAACGATCCGGCTCGCCAGAAGATGCTGGGGTTGGTCCAAGAGGCGGCCGGACACGGCGCCCGTCTGCTGACCGGAGGCAAAACCCCGAATCGCCCCGGGTACTTCGTCCCGCCGACCGTGCTCAGCGAGGTGCCGCCGGACGAGCACATCCTCAACGAGGAGATCTTCGGGCCGATCGCGCCCGTCGTGACCTTTCTCGATGCCAACGAGGCGATCGCCTTTGCGAACAGGACGGACCGCGGGCTCGCCTCCTACGTCTACACGCGCGACCTGGCCAAAGGCCTGGCGGTCGCCGAGGCGATCGAGTCGGGCATGGTCGGCCTGAACCGCGGCTTCATCTCCGACCCGGCCGCACCGTTCGGCGGGGTCAAGCAGAGCGGTGTCGGACGCGAAGGCAGCCACGAGGGACTGCTGGAGTTTCTCGAGACCAAGTACATCGCGACGAACTGGTAGAAAGGGGCTGCGCCGCAGCTAGCCGGCCGGGTTGCGAGGCACAGCGAGCTGCTTCGACCAGTGGTAGCCGCCATCGGTCGTGACTGCGATCACATTGTCGCTACCGTTGACGGTAAGCACCCAACCAACAGACGTGCTCACGAACGCGGCATCGAACGTTTCCCATGCGCCCGCGATGGCACCGGTGCTCTTCAACGTCGCTCCCCCATTGCTGGCGATCATGGTGCTCGCGGCGTTGGCCGGCGGGGTGTCGCCGACGAACACCGCGTCCGCCGCATCGACGACACTGAAGCTTCCCGGGTAGCTCCCCGGACCAGCCGGGACCCCGGGCAAGGAATTGCCGATGGTCCCCGGCTCAGCCATCACGGTCCGCCAGGACTGGCCGTTCACGGTGGCGTAAACCACATATGGCGAATGGCCGGCAGCGGCACCCCCAGGAGCCCATTGCACCCATGAGCCCGATGGCCCGGCGCACTCGATGCGGGCCCATCCGCTGAGACCGGTCTGGCCGCTCGCCATCTGCAAGACCTGGGTCCAGGTCTGGCCGCCGTTCTGGCTGCGGTAAACCGTGCCCGATGCGCTCGCCAACCATCCGTGGGAAGCATCGCTGAAGCAGACCGACTGCGCGTCGCGAGGACTGTTCAGGTTTGTCCAGGAAATGCCGCCATTATTTGACACCACGACCACACCCCCGGCCGAAGGGATCAGCACCCCGTGCATCACGAGTGGCGCACCGCCCCCGGCGATCCCCCATCCCTGATTCGCATTGATGAAGTGAACCGATCGAATGAGCGACTCGGCTTCGCCAAGCGGGGTCCAGTTGCGACCACCGTCGACGGTGCCAAGCAATGTCTGCGAGCCCACCACCCAACCGATCGAGCTGCTGATGAAATCGACGCCGATGAAGTCCTCGTTCGACGCGAATTGCTTCGTCCAGTGGCTGCCATCCGTCGTCGTGAAGATGGCGTGTGATCCGACCGCCCAGCCGAGGTGGGGTCCGACCATTTGAATCGAGGCCAGTGCCGGAATGGCTCCTGGTACGACGCCAGCCGGCGTCGGCGAGGGGCTGG
>Ga0209474_10002273_pt1 | contig 17870 bp, 15 predicted proteins | sample GraSoiAngelo_145_FD_185902 | JGI IMG/M metagenome (GOLD analysis project Ga0209474, IMG submission 185902) | Grasslands soil microbial communities from the Angelo Coastal Reserve, California, USA - 14_1009_05_20cm (SPAdes) (version 2) | ecosystem: Environmental > Terrestrial > Soil > Grasslands... | reverse complement strand
CGGCGGCTCGTTCCGCCTCCCCGACATCATGCGCCGCGCCGGAGCGAAGCTCGTCGAGGTCGGCACCACCAACCGCACCCACGGGTACGACTACGCGCAGGCCCTGAGCGCGCGCACCGCGCTGCTGCTGAAGGTTCACACGAGCAACTATGCGATCTCAGGGTTCACGAGCGCCGTCGCGCTCCCCGAGCTGGTCGAGCTCGGACGTGGGCACGGCGTGCCGGTCGCGGTGGATCTCGGCAGCGGATCGCTCGTGGACCTGACGCGCTGGCAGCTGCCCGCCGAGCCGACCGTGCGCGATGCCGTGGCAGCGGGCGCCGACCTTGTCGCCTTCAGCGCCGATAAGCTCCTCGGCGGACCCCAGGCGGGGCTGCTCGTCGGCCGCGGCGACCTGATCAAGAGGCTCCGCCACGATCCACTCAAGCGCGCGCTGCGGGTGAGCAAGCTGACCCTCGCCGCCCTCGAGGCGGTGCTGGCGCTGTATCGCGCCCCGGAGCTCCTGCCCGCGCGACTGCCGACGCTGCGGCTGCTGACCCGCCCGCCGCTCGAGATGCGCTCGCAGGCCGCACGGCTCCGGCCGCTCCTCGCGCGAGCCCTCGGGGATGTCTACGATGTGACCGACGCACCGATGCGCAGTCAGATCGGCAGCGGCGCCCTGCCGGTCGACGAGTTGCCGAGCCACGGCCTCGCCATCCGCGCGGCCCGGCGGACCGGCGCGAGTCTCGAGCGTCTCGAGGCGGCGCTGCGCGCACTGCCGCGACCCGTGATCGGCCGCCTCGCCGAAAAGACCCTGTGGCTCGATCTGCGCTGCCTCGAGCCGGGCGACGAAGCGGCGTTCGCCGCGCAGCTCGCGATGCTCAACCCATGATCATCGGCACGGCCGGCCACATCGATCACGGCAAGACCACGCTGGTGCGATCGCTCACCGGCGTGGACACCGATCGCCTCGAGGAGGAGAAGCGGCGTGGCATCTCGATCGAGCTCGGTTACGCCTACACGACGCTCCCGGACGGCGGCATGCTCGGCTTCATCGACGTGCCGGGACACGAGCGTCTGGTGCACACCATGGTGGCCGGTGCGTGCGGGATCGATTTCGCACTCCTCGTGCTAGCCGCCGACGACGGCGTGATGCCCCAGACCCGCGAGCATGTTGCGATACTCGAGCTCCTCGGCGTGACACAGGGTGCCGTGGCGCTCACCAAGACCGATCGTGTGCAAGCTGAGCGGGCGCGCGAGGCAGAAACGCAAGTGAAGGCACTGCTCGCGCGCACGGCGCTGAGGGAAGCACCGGTCTTTGCGCTCGATGCCAGGGACGCCGGGCACCCCGGCACCGAAGCGCTCCGCCGGCACCTCATCGAGACGGCCTCGCACAGCCCCGGCCGCCCCGCGGATGGCCTTTTTCGCCTCGCGGTGGATCGGGTGTTCACGCTGGCCGGTCACGGCACGGTCGCGACCGGAACCGTATTCGCGGGGCGCGTTCGCACCGGAGACACTGTCGTGGTGATGCCGGCGAACACACCGGCGCGGGTGCGCAGCATCCACGCTCAGAGCCGCGGTGCCGACAGCGCTCGCGCCGGCGAGCGCTGTGCGCTGAATCTCGCGGGGGTCGAGCGCAGCGCCATCCGCCGCGGCGACTGGCTCGCCGAGCCCCAGGCGCTCGCGCCCACCTCGCGCATCGACGTGCGGCTGAAGCTCCTCGCCGATGCCGAAGTGCAGCTTTCGGCGTGGTCGCCGCTGCACGTGCATCTCGGCACGACGCACGCCGTCGCGCACCTGGTGCCGCTCGAATCGGCGCAGCTTCAGGGGGGCGGGTCGGCGCTCGTGCAGCTGGTGTTCGACGCCCCGCTCTGCGCCGTGCCCGGCGATCGGTTCATCGTCCGTGATGCGCAGGCGCGGCGCACCGTGGGCGGCGGCTGGGTGCTGGACACGCGCGCCCCGGCGCGCAAGCGCCGCTCCGCCGCGCGTCTCGAGTTTCTGACGGCGCTCGAGCGCATGCTCGCCGGCGGGAGTCTGTCGCTCCTCCTCGAGCGCGCGCGCTATGGCGTGAGTCTCGCCGATCTGATGCGATTGACCGGAAGGCCCGCGGACTCCCTCCCCCTGCCGCCCGGGGCGCTCACCCTTGCCGCAGGGGCCGATCGCTTCGTGCTCGAGCCGGCGCATTGGCAGTCGCTGCGCGAAGGCGCGCTCGCTGCGCTGCGCCGCTTTCATGACGAGTCCCCGGACGAGCCGGGGCCGGAGGTGGGACGGCTGCGACGCATCGCCTTCCCCGACATGCCGGCCGGGCTCTGGCGGGCGCTCCTCGATGAGCTCGCGCGCGAGCGCCGGGTGCTCTCGAGCGGAGCGTGGGTGCATCTGCCGGAGCATCGGGTGACGCTCACCGAGACCGACCAGGTCCTCGCCGGAAAGCTCGGGCCCCTGATCGCCGCCGGACGCTTCGATCCGCCCTGGGTGCGCGATCTGGCGAGCGCCGTGCGCGAGCCCGAGGATCGGGTGCGCACGGTGCTGCGCAAGCTCCTCACTCAAGGACGCGTCTGTCAGGTGGTGCGCGATCTCTATTACGATCGGGCACGCATCGCCGAGCTCGCCGGCATGATCCGCGCGCTGAGCCGCGACAGCGGCAGCGTCAATGCCGCGGGCTTTCGCGACGCCGTGGGCCTCGGTCGCAAGCGGGCCATCCAGATCCTCGAGTTCTTCGATCGGGTCGGCTACACGCGCCGCCTGCACGATGCGCATGTGCTGCGTCCCGACAGCGCCTGGGCGTCGCCGGCGGAATCCGCCACCGCGGCGCCCGTCCGAGACTTGGGGAAGGCACACGCACCCGGTGGTGCGGCTGGGCTTCAAACCCAGGAGGGGGCGTCAGACGCTTCCTGGTAGGTTCGACTCCTGCTGCCTTCCGCCAATTCGCGTCCGCGGCGTAGGATGGGACCCGCGCGAGCCGCCGCAGGTCCTGCCATGCCGACGAGTTCCACAACCTCCTCCGCCGGCGCACCTCCCCTCACCGCGCTCTCCCACGGCGGGGGCTGCGGCTGCAAGATCTCCCCCAGCGTGCTCGCCGAGCTGCTCAGGGAATCGGCTTCCGCCGCACCCTTCGCACGGCTCCTGGTGGGCACCGAGACCGGTGACGACGCCGCGGTCTATCAGCTCAGCGACGATCAGGCGGTGGTGGCCACCACCGATTTCTTCATGCCGATCGTCGACGACCCGTTCGATTTCGGGCGCATCGCCGCCGCCAACGCGCTGTCCGACATCTACGCCATGGGCGCACAGCCGCTCCTGGCGCTGGCGCTGCTCGCCATGCCGGTCAAGGTGCTCCCGCCGGCGGTCATCCGTACGATCATTCGCGGCGGTGAGGCGATCTGCGCCGAGGCGGGCATTCCCATCGCCGGGGGTCACAGCATCGATTCGGTGGAGCCGATCTATGGGCTCGCGGCCATCGGGGTCGTTCATCCGCGTCACCTGAAGCGCAACTCCGAAGCGCGCCAAGGCGATGCGCTGATTCTCGGCAAGCCGCTCGGTGTCGGGATCCTCTCGGCCGCGCTCAGGAAGGGTCAGCTCACCGCCAGCGGCTATCAGGCCCTGATCGACACGACCACCCGCCTCAATCGTGCGGGCCCGGAGCTGGCGGCAATCCCGGCAGTCCACGCGATGACCGATGTCACAGGCTTTGGTCTCCTCGGGCATCTGCTCGGGATGTGCCGCGGCGCGCGGCTCGGCGCGCGAGTCAGCATGGCGCGTACCCCGCTCCTCGACGACGTTCTCGCCATGGCCGAGGCCGGCTGCGTGACCGGCGCGTCGGCGCGCAACTGGGATTCCTATGGGGCCGAGGTGCGGCTGGCGCCGGAGCTCGGTGCCGCGCACCGCGCGCTGCTCTGCGATCCGCAGACCTCCGGCGGACTCTTGGTCGCCTGCGCGCCGGATGCGGTCGGCGAAGTCCTGGATATCTTCGGGCGTCACGGCTTTGCGCGCGCCGCCGCGATCGGCTCGATGAGCGCCGGTATGCCCATCGTGCAGGTCGAGAGCTGAGCATGCCGCACCGCGCCGTGACCCCGTGACTCACTCCTCCCCTGCAGGAGCAGTCAGCGGCGGTCGCGACTCATCGCCCCTGCGCTGGGCGGCGCTCGCGCTCGCGGCAGCCACCATCTTCAGCAGTTACTACGAGTCGGACGCGATCGGTCCGATCGCGGACCTCCTCGAGCGCCAGCGGGGGTTCACCCAATCGCAGATCGGCGATCTGACGGCCGTCATCAGTCTGCCCAACATCCTGCTCGCGGTGCTGAACGGCGTGCTGATCGACCGCTTCGGCCCCGCGCGCATCATCCTGTGGACCGCGGTCACCGGATTCGTCGGCGCAGTGCTGACGGCGATCGGAACGCCTTACGAGCTCATGTGGTGCGGCCGGCTGGTGTTCGGGATCAGCGAGGGCGCGATCTTCATCGCCCTCGTCGCGGGCGTGGCGCAATGGTTCTCGCGCCGGGAGATCGCCCTCGCCATGGCGATCTTCCTCAGCCTCGCCCGGGTCGGCTCCTTCACGCTCGACGTGTCACCCTCCTGGGCACGTCCGCTCTACGACGCGGGCTGGCAGCCGCCGCTGTGGCTCGGCGCGGCGATCACCGGTGGCGGCCTCGTGTCGGCGCTCCTCTTCCGGGCGCTCGATGCACGGCACGTGCGTGACACCCCCGCGCCCGCCGTCACGGGCGAGCGGGTGAGCTGGTCGGCGATCTGGACCTTCGATGTGTCGTTCTGGTACATCCTCGGGCTGCACGTCCTCTACGCGGCGGTGTTCTTTCCGTTCCGGCAGACGTATGCGATCGAATACCTGCAACACGTCAAGGGCCTGGCGCTGCAGCAAGCCGGCAACGTGAATTCCGGCGTGTTTGCAGCGGCGATCTTCGCAACGCCGCTCTTTGGCCTGCTCGCCGATCGCGTCGGGCACCGGGCGCTGATGCTGAGCTTCGGGACGCTGCTGCTGCCTATTACGTTCATCGTGCTCGGCCTCACGGATCTCAATCCCTGGATCTCGACCGTGCTGATGGGGGTGAGCTTTGCGCTCGTACCGGCGATCATCTGGCCCTCGACGACACTCATCGTCGATCCGCGGCGCCTCGGCACCGCGCTCGGAGTGATCACGCTGCTGCAGAACGTCGGTCTCTGGGGCTCGAACCGCATCGCCGGCTGGCTCGCCGACAAGGCGGGCGCGGGTCCTCAGAATCCTGCGGGCTATGCGACGATGTTGTGGTTCTTCGGCCTGCTGAGCCTCACCGCACTCACGTCCGCGGTGCTGCTGTGGCGGCGCGAGATGGGTCCGCATGGCCACGGGCTCGAGCTCGCGCGTCTGCGCGGGACGCAAGGCGTGGCGTGACCGGGCTCTATCGGCTCAGCAGGCCATCGGCTCGCGGCGCGCCTGCGCGCGCTCTGAGGTGCGCGTCTGGAAACGCGGGGGCGTATTAGATATACTATAAATAATTGTATATCTAGAAGTTACGCATGCAAGTATCAAAATGGGGCAATAGCCTGGCAATCCGACTTCCCGCCGCCGTTGTGGAAGCCTTGGGACTCAAAGAGGGCGATGACATCATCGTGCACGCTGCGGGCAAGCGGTCACTCGAAATAGAGAAAGCGCCCAGCACCAAGGAGCTTCTGGCGCGCCTCAGGAAATTCCGGGGTCGATTGCCTGAGGACTTCAAATTCGATCGTCTAGAAGCGAATGCCCGACGCTAACGTCTTCTTCGACACCAGCGTCCTGCTCTACCTCCTGTCGAAGGATGCCAAGAAGGCGGACCGTGTAGAAGCGCTGCTGCAGGACTGCGGCAATGTCAGCGTTCAGGTACTCAACGAGTTTAGTGCCGTCTCGCGAGGCAAGCTCGGCATGTCGTTCGCGGAAATCCGCGAAATTCTCGCGGCAGTTCGAACCGTTTGCCACGCCCACCCGCTGACGGTCGAGACCCATGACCGCGCTATCGAGATCGCGGAACGCTATAAGTTCTCCGTCTACGACTCGGTCATTGTCGCGTCCGCGTGTCTCGCAGGCTGCAAAACCCTCTACGCTGAGGATCTGCAGCATCGTCAGCTCATCGAGGGGCAATTGACCATCGTCGATCCCTTCCTGCCGCGCTAACCTGCAACTCACCCCGTACCGGTCTGATCCGAAGAAAGGCCGGTGTCGCCCGCAGTATCGAGCTGCTCGTCTCGCCCGAACACTTCCGGAGCTCCGCTGAGTTGCCGGTCGCTACCACAATTATTCGGCCTCGCAAGCGGCGCCTGAATGTCAATCACGTTCATGCCGGCTTGAACGGCCGCTTCTCGCATCCGTCGGTCGAAGGTCAGGACGTGAGTTGCTCTCCCCGAGAACGCTAGTGCGATGTGTAGCGCATCCAGGGTACGCAAAGGCAGCGAGTCCGTGGCCAGGAGAAGACGTTCCGCGTCGAGATGCACCGCAGGGTCCAAATGCAACCGAGCGAACGAACCAGAGTCGGCATCGGCGAGCAGTGCACCACGGATCTCGTTGGCCAGTTCTGGACGCAACTCTCCTTCACGCTTTCTCCGTGCAACGGCGGAAAGCACCTCGGTGATCGCAAAGCTCCGAGATCATCAGACCCAGTCGGCCGCGCAAAAACGCATCGAGTCTCTCGCTCTCGGGTTCCGGCACGTAGAGCTTCGCCAACGCGCTGGCATCGATGTACACCGCGGCCTCGATGCCCGGGGAAACCGGCCCGGTTGCTTCAGCTTCGCTCGGCTCTGCCATCGAGAATGGCGGACGAGAGCGGCTTGGTCAGCTGTGGCATCCCGCGTCGAAATGCCGCACGGCCACGGAACGGCTTGGCGTCTGCGGGACGGGGCGGTACCAGTCTCGCGACGGCCTTGCCTCGATCCGTAATTGTGATTTCGTGCCCTTTCGAACCTCAGCAATCAACACAGACAGGTTCTGCCGGGCTTCACGTATTCCTGCTTCTTTCATCCTGCGAATGTGCTACATGTAGCACTTGCGTGCAATTGCCCGACTGGCAAAATACCTGCAGGAGCGTGACGGACGGGATCGAGTCGCTCTATGCAGCGCTTGTCGTACTCGTGAAAAGACCCTTCAAGGGACGAGAGCGGGTCGATCAGCCGCAGCCAGATTGCGTGAGTGAGGGCTCAGCACTTGCCAAGTACGTGCCAAGCGCTGACACGCGGTTCTGCACTTCTTGAATTTGGAGCGGGAAACGAGACTCGAACTCGCGACCCCGACCTTGGCAAGGTCGTGCTCTACCAACTGAGCTATTCCCGCGTCCGGCTAATCCTGAGAGCCGCCGAATTCTATGTACACCCCTTTGGAAGTCAAGGCGAGAGCCCGCGCAGGCTCCTCCGCTCATTCTGGTCCCGTAGCACGGACAAAAAACCATATTTTAATCATCAGCTTGGAAAGCATTCATCATGCTGACTCTCACAGCCTGTACTCGGAAGGCTGGGCGCGCAGCTCGGGCCACGCCACGCGCAGGTACGCCACCATGGACACGAGTGTCGCGGCGGCCGCGATCATCGTCATCCACACCCCGACGCGATAAGTCGGCAGCCCGAAGAGCGGCCAGCGGTACAGCATCATCGACAGGCCGATGATCTGCAGGACGGTCTTGTACTTGCCGAGCTGCGAGACCGCGACCTTGCGCCGCGCGCCGATCTCGGCCATCCACTCGCGCAGCGCCGAGATCGTGATCTCGCGGCCGATGATGATGGCGGCGGTGAGCACGATGAGGGTATGCGGATCCTTGCTCACCAGCAGCACGAGTGCCACGGCGACGATCAGCTTGTCGGCGACCGGATCGAGGAATGCGCCGAGGCGGGAGATCTGGCCGAAGCGGCGGGCGAAATAGCCGTCGAGCGAGTCGGTGATGCCCGCGGCCACGAACAGGAGTCCCGCCGCCGGATCGGCCCACGGGTACGGCATGTAGAACAGCACGACGATGAGTGGAATCGCCGCGATGCGTGCCCAGGTCAGCGCATTCGGAAGGTTCCAGACCATCAGCGGCTTCTCACGGGGCGTCGGCGGTCACGGGGCGCGGCTCCAGCTATGAGCCTGGATGCAGGTGATCATAAACACTTCGCGCCAGCGTCGCGCCGATTCCAGCCACCTGCGTGAGATCGACCACTCCGGCGCGCATCACGCCCTGAAGTCCGCCGAAGTGCTTCAGGAGCGCCCGCCGCCTGGCGGGCCCGAGTCCCGGGACCACCTCCAGCACCGACTCGTTGTAACGGCGGGCACGCTTGCGGCGATGACCGGTGATCGCGAAGCGGTGGGCCTCGTCGCGAATTCTCTGGATGAGACGCGCAGCCGGCGAATGACCCTCGGGCGTCACCGGCGCCGGTGCGCCGTAGACGAACAACCGCTCGTGGCCCACCCTGCGCTCGGGGCCCTTGGCGATTCCGACCAGCGTCAGGTCACCGTACCCGAGCTCCGCGAGCACGGCGTGCACCTGGCTCACCTGCCCGGCACCGCCATCGATCAGCAGCAGGTCGGGGGGCGACACCTCTCCGGCGCGCACATGGCGGTAGCGGCGCTCGAGCGCCTGGCGCAGCGCCCCGTAATCGTCGCCGGGCGTAACGGCGGTGATGTTGAAGCGCCGGTACTCCTTCTTCAGCGGTCCGTCGGGGCCGAATACGACGCAGGAGGCCACCGTGCCCTCGCCGCCCGTGTGGCTGATGTCGAAGCACTCGATCCGTGAGGGCGGCTCGGGCAGGTCGAGCATGCCGGCCAGGTCGGAGAACATCTCGTCGAGTCCCGCGCGCTGTGCGAGCCGCATGCGCAGCGCCTGCACCGCATTCTCGCGCGTGAGCTCCACCCAGCGCGCCGCCAGGCCGCGCACGGGATGCCGGACCTCGGTCCTTTGCCCGGTGCGCTCGCTCAGCAGCTCCGAGAGCGATGCCGCCTCCTCGAGATTGCTGCCGAGCAGCACTTCCGCGGGCGCCTCGGCGTCGGCATAGTACTGCAGGATGAACGAGGCGAGCGCCTCGTCGGCTTCGGCGAGCGCGGCGCGCGGAAAGTAGCTGGTGGTGCCGAGATTGCGGCCGCCGCGCACCAGCATGACGCTGACGGCGTACTCGCCCGCCTCGCCGACGATCGCGAACACGTCGACATCGGGCTGCCCCTCGGCGGTCACGATCTGCTGCGCCTGGATGCGCTGGAGCGCCGCGCGCTGATCGCGGATCTGCGCCGCGCGCTCGAACTGGAGCGCCTCGCCCGCCTCCTCCATACGCTTCTCGAGCTCGGCGTTCACTTCGTCGCTGCGACCCTCGAGCACCTTGACCGCCGCCGCAATGTCCTGCGCGTAGGCGTCGCGCGGGATGAGGCCGACGCACGGGGCCGAGCAGCGCCCGATCTGATGCTGCAGGCAGGGGCGGCTGCGGTTGGCGAAGAAGCTGTCGCGGCAGTTGCGGATGCGAAACAGCTTCTGCAGCTGATTCAGCGTATCGCGCACCGCGCCGGCGCTCGGGAAGGGACCGAAGTAGCGTCCGGGGGCGCTCTTCGCGCCGCGGTAGAACTCGAGCCGCGGAAACTCGTGCTCCACGTAGAGGTGGATGTAGGGAAAGCTCTTGTCGTCGCGCAGCACCACGTTGAAGCGCGGCTTGTGCGCCTTGATCAGGTTGTACTCGAGCAGCAGCGCCTCGGTCTCGGAGTTGGTCACCGTGACCTCGACGCCCTCGATCTGTGCGGTGAGCGAGCGCACCTTGGGATCGACATTCCTCGGGGCGAAGTAAGTGCCGACGCGGTCCCTGAGGCTGCGGGCCTTGCCGACGTAGAGGAGCTCGTGCCCGGCGCCGAACATGCGGTACACGCCCGGCCGCCTGGGAAGCGACGCGATGAATTCCTTGGGGTCGAACTCGCTCATGGTCGAAAGAGAGGCTCACCGCTTCACGGCGCGGACGCGCTCGCGCCCGGTCCGGCGCTCGGCGGTGCCGCGCGAACCGGGAGGCCCGCGAGCTCGCAGGCGCGCGCGACCACGTCCCGGAACATCTGCGCCGTGAGGCGGCCGGTCGAGGTGTTGTAGCGGCTGCAATGATACGAGTCGAGGAGGTATTGCGCTCCGTCGAGGCGGTGCTCCCGACCGTGCCCGAACGGGTAACGCGCGCGCTCAAGTGCGCGCGCCATGAGCAGCGCGTCGTGCGCCACGCGACCCAGGGCCAGGTACACGCGCACCGCCGAAAGCTCCCGCACCTCCGCGGCGAGGTATGCGTTGCAGGAACGGATCTCCGCGGGCAGGGGGCGGTTCTGCGGTGGCACGCATTTGACCGCATTGACGATGCGGGCGTTCACGAGCGCCAGGGCATCGTCCGCGGAGACGGATACCGGTGCGCTCGCGAGCCCGGCCTCGTGGAGCGTGCGGTACAGGAGGATACCTGCGTGGTCTCCCGTGAACGGCCGGCCGGTGCGGTTCGCCCCGTGCATGCCGGGGGCGAGACCGACGATGACGATGCGCGGCGCTGTGGCGCCGAAGGACGGCACCGGACGCGCCCAGTAGTCCGGGTGCGCAGCGCGCGACCGGGCCCGAAAGCTCACGAGTCGCGCGCAGCGCCTGCAGTTCGGATCGTAGATCGCAGCCGGCCCGGACCGAAGCGCTGCGGGGCCTCTCTCAGCCGGGCGCAGTCGTGGCACGCTTGTCGGCGCGGCGGCTCTGACTGCGCTCGGCAATCAGCATCGCGAGCTCGAGAGCCTGCTCGTGATTGAGGCGCGGGTCCACCGTCGATCGATAGGCCCTGGCGAGATCGTGGTCCGTGAGCCCGCGCGCCCCTCCGGTGCATTCGGTCACGTCATCGCCGGTGAGCTCGATGTGCACGCCGCCGAGATAGGACCCCATGTCCGCATGAATACGGAATGCGAGGTCGAGCTCCTTCAGGATGTTCTCGAAGCGGCGCGTCTTGATCCCGCCCGTGGTCGTCTCGGTATTGCCGTGCATGGGGTCGCATAGCCAGAGCGCCGTCTGACCGGTCTGGCGCACCGCTTCGATCGCCTTCGGGAGCGCGGCGGCCACGTCCTTCGCGCCGAAGCGGTGGATGAGGGTGAGCCGACCGGGCTGATTCTGGGGATTGAGGGTCGTCACCAGGCCCTGCAGCCAGGCGGCATCCATGGCCGCGCCGACCTTGACGGCGATGGGATTCGAGATGCCGCGGAAGTACTCGACGTGCGCGCCTTCGAGCCCGGCGGTGCGCATGCCGATCCACGGCATGTGCGTCGAGAGGTTGTACCAGCGGTTCTGCCGCGGAATGAAGCGCGTCTGCGCCTGCTCGTAGTGAAGGTGCAGCCCCTCGTGGCTCGCGTAGAAGTCGACCAGCGTGGCCTCGTGGACCCGCCGGCCGCTGATGCCTTCGAAGAAATCCAGCGCATCGCCGATCGAGCGCACGATCCGCTCGTAGGCGTCCTTGAGGGGCGCGTGGTGCACGAAGCCCAGGTCCCAGTACTCGGGATGGTGCAGGTCGGCGAAGCCGCCCTCGACCAGCGCCCGTACGAAGTTCAGCGTCAGCGCCGCGCGCTCATACCCTCGCAGCAGCAGCTCCGGATCCGGCGCGCGCGCCTCGGGCGTGAACTCCGGCCGATTGACCAGGTCGCCCCGGTAGCTGGGAAGGCTGACGCCGTTTCGCGTCTCGGTGTCGGCCGAGCGCGGCTTGGCGTACTGGCCGGCCATGCGCCCCACGCGGATGATGGGCTTCTTCAGCCCGTGCAGCAGCACGAGGCTCATCTGCAGCAGGATCTTGAGCTTCTTGGCGATGGTGTCGGACTCGCAGTCGGCGAACACCTCCGCGCAGTCCCCGCCCTGGAGCAGGAATGCCTCGCCGCGCTGCGCGGCGGCGAGCCGCGAGCGCAGCGCCTCGATCTCCCACGAGACCACGATGGGCGGCAGGCGCGCGATGTGCGCCACGACCCGCTCGAGCGCCCGCGGGTCGCTGTAGACCGGCTGCTGCTGGGCGGGCCGGGTCTGCCAGCTGGCGCTGTGCCAGGAGGTCGTTTCGGGCGCTCGCATGTCAAAAGATCGTAGCACGCTTTTCCCGCCGGTCAGGGAACGCCGCGTCACATCCGCCGCGCCCCATGCCCGCTGGCGTCAGGCGCGCTTCGCGGGCAGAATGCGCCCCTTTTCGAGGGGGCCCTTATGCACCACGTACTGATTCTCGGAGCCGGCAAGATCGGCGCTCTGATTTCCGGATTGCTAGCCGAATCGGGGAGTTACAAGGTCCAGCTGGCGGACGTCGCCGGGACGGCAGCCGAGGGCGTGGTGCGTGCCCACGGAACGGGCAATCTCGCTCCCTTCGCCCTGGACGCGACCGACGCGGGCGCACTCTCCCACCACCTCGCCGCGCACCCGGTGGAAGCGGTGATCTCGAGCCTGCCCTACTACTGCAACCTCACGGTCGCCGAGGCCGCCCGCAAGGCGCACGCCCACTACTTCGATCTGACCGAGGACGTGGCAGTGACCCGCTCGGTGCGCGCCATCGCCGCGGGGGCGGCCCAGGCGTTCGTGCCGCAGTGTGGCCTCGCCCCCGGGTTCATCAGCATCGCGGCCGCGGAGCTGATCACTCATTTCGACACGCTGCGGGCGGTGAAGATGCGCGTCGGGGCCCTCCCCCAGCACCCGAACAATGTCCTCAAGTACTCACTCACCTGGTCGACCGAGGGACTCATCAACGAATACGGCAACCCCTGCCAGGCGGTGAGCGACGGGCGGTTGATCGACGTGGCGCCGCTCGAGGGGCTCGAGGAGATCGAGATCGACGGCACGCTGTACGAGGCCTTCAACACCTCCGGGGGCCTCGGCTCGCTCGCCGAAACTCAAGGCGCGCACCTCGAGTCGATGAACTACAAGACCATCCGCTACCCCGGGCACTGCGAGCAGATGCGCCTGCTCATGAACGACCTGAAGCTCAACCACGACCGCGGCACGCTCAAGCGGATCCTCGAGAACGCCGTGCCGCAGACGCTGCAGGATGTCGTGATCGTTTACGCGGCGGTCACCGGCACGCAGGACGGAGAGCTGCGCGAGGAGAATTACGTCAACAAGATCTACCCGGAGCTGATCGGCGGACGGCTGTGGTCCGCCATCCAGGTGACGACCGCCGCGGGCGTCACGGCGGTGCTGGACCTCGTGCTCGCCCACAAGGGCAGGTACAGTGGCTTCGTGGCTCAGGAGCAGTTTCGCCTCACCGACATCCTCGCCAACCGCTTCGGCCGCTACTATGCGCCGGGCGGCACCAAGCATGTCTCCGGCGAAGTCGTGGTGTCGGGCAAGGCCGGACATCAGCGTCGCCAGAAGAAGGCGGTGACGGCATGAGCGGCGTGGACATCGGGGCGCTCCTCGAGCGCTTGGGGCTAAGCCTCGTCAACCCGGGCTCGTGGTCCGGCTCGCACGGCTGGTCGGGCAGCACCGACGTCCCGCTCCTCGACGTGCGCAATCCCGCCGACGGCACGCTGCTCGCGCAGGTGCGGCCGGCGGGCGAGCAGGACTACGAGCACGTGCTGCGCTCCGCAGTCTCCGCCGCGGCCGCCTGGCGCGAGGTGCCGGCGCCGAAGCGCGGTGAGACGGCGCGCCTGCTCGGCGAGCAGCTGCGGGAGCACAAGCACGACCTCGGCACGCTGGTGTCGCTCGAGAATGGCAAGATTCTCGCCGAGGGGCTCGGCGAGGTTCAGGAGATGATCGACATCGCCGACTTCGCCGTCGGCCAGTCGCGCATGCTCTACGGACTCAGCATGCACTCCGAGCGCCCGAAGCACCGCATGTCCGAGCAGTGGCACCCGCTCGGCGTCGTGGGTGTCATCTCGGCCTTCAACTTTCCGGTCGCGGTGTGGTCCTGGAATGCCTGCCTCGCGGCCATCTGCGGCAACGCGACCGTGTGGAAGCCCTCGCACAAGACTCCGCTCAGCGCGCTGGCCGTGCAGCGGCTGTGCAACCGAGTCATCGAGGCCAATCGCCTGCCGCCGATCTTCCAGCTCTTCATCGACGCCGGCACGGGACTCGCGACGCGCTTCGTCGACGACCGGCGCGTCGCCCTCATCTCCTTCACCGGCTCGACCGAGGTCGGCCGCAAGGTCGGCGAGCGCGTCGCGGCACGCCTCGGCAAGAGCCTGCTCGAGCTCGGCGGCAACAACGCCATCATCGTCGACGAGACCGCGAACCTGGATCTCGCGGTGCCGGCGATCGTGTTTGGCGCGGTCGGCACCGCCGGGCAGCGCTGTACGAGCACCCGGCGCGTGCTGGTGCACAAAGCGATCGCGGCGGAGCTGGAGCGGCGCCTCGTACACGCCTACCGGCAGGTGCGCATCGGCGATCCGCTCGAGCCCACTACGCTCATGGGCCCGCTGATCGATGCGCACGCGGTCGAAGCCTACCGGTCCGCGCTCGCCGCCGCGCGCGCCGCGGGCGGCGAGCTCCTCTACGGCGGTAACGTCCTCGAACGGTCCGGCAACTTCGTGGAGCCTGCGATCGTGCGCGCCCGCAACGACTGGCCGATCGTACAGACCGAGACCTTCGCGCCCATTCTGTACCTGATTCCGGTCGCCTCGCTCGGCGAGGCGATCGGTGCGCAGAATGCCTCCGCCCACGGCCTGTCGTCGGCGCTGTTCACCGACCGCTTGGCTAACGCGGAGACCTTCCTGTCGGCCGGAGGCAGCGACTGCGGCATCGCCAACATCAATCTCGGCACCTCGGGCGCCGAGATCGGCGGGGCCTTCGGCGGGGAGAAGGATACCGGCGGCGGGCGCGAGTCGGGCTCGGATGCCTGGAAGGCGTACATGCGCCGCCAGACCAACACCGTGAACTGGGGCCGCGAGCTGCCGCTCGCCCAGGGGATCCAGTTCAAGATCGACCAGTGATTGAGGGGCCGCGAGCGCAGGCTTTCCCCATGCGCTTGCGCTCTTCAGCGCGCTGAGCCGATCAGCGCCCCGGCAGCCTGACCGTGACCCGTGCGCCCCCGAGCGGCGAGGTGTCGATCGACAGCCGCCCGCCGTAGAGATCCACGGTGTCGTGCACCATCGCGAGCCCCAGCCCGTGCCCCGGCACGTTCTGATCGGCGCGTACGCCGCGGCCGAGCACCCGCGCTCGGTCGGCCTCCGAGATGCCGGGCCCGTCGTCCTCCATGACGAGGCTGAGCCGCTCACGGGGGTCTGCGCTCTCGTCGCTCCCGGCCGTCAGCCGCACCCGGCTGCGACACCATTTGCAGGCGTTGTCGAGGATATTTCCCAGCAGCTCCATCAGGTCGCCGCGATCGCCGACGAACTGCGTTCCCGGCCCAACCGCGAGCTCGAGCGAGAGGTCCTTGTTTGCATATACCTTGAGCAACGCGCCGCGCAGCTCAGCCGCAACTTGCGCCACGTCCACCGGCGCCTGCCCGAGGAGCGCGCCGCCCGAGGCGGCGGCGCGCTTGAGCTGGTGCTCGATGATGCCGCTCATGCGGTCGATCTCCGCCGACACCGTGCTGCCGCGGGCCTCGCCGGGCAGACTCGAGCGCATGACGGCGAGCGGCGTCTTCAGACTGTGCGCGAGATTGCCGAGGGTGTCGCGGTAGCGGGCGACGCGCTTGCGCTCCCCGATGAGCAGTGCGTTGAGGTGGGTCGCGACGCCGGCGAGCTCGCGCGGATAGCCGGCGCCGAGATTCTCGCGGCGGCCCTCCTCCACTTCGTGGATCTCCCGCTCCAGGCGGCGCACCGGCCGCAGCATCCAGTGCAGCAGCGCCGCGAGCGTGACGAGCAGCACCAGCATGAGCCCGATGAACCAACCGACCAGCCGCTGGCGGTATCGCCACAGCTGCTCCTCGTACGGACTCAGGCTCACCGCAACGCTGAAAGTGAACGCGCGTGCGCCGGTCGGATCGTCCGCAAACTGGATCGCGCGGCTCTCGACCGCGACGCGGTCATGATCGAAGGCGGCGTAAGTGATCGTGCGCTCGCCCGGCACGAGCAGCGGACCGAAATCGGCGGCGAGCCCGGCCGTCGACGGGGAGCGCCACTGATGCTGTTGGGAGCGGATCTGCGCGTACAGTCCCGAGTGCGGCGTCGACAGCCTCTGCTCGCGCACCTGCGGCGGCGGGGCGTAACCGCCGTCGGGCTGCGGCTCGGCGGCCGCGATCAGGGACACCATCTGCGAGTCGAGCAGCTCCCGGAGCGTCCGTTCGGACAACGCCCGAAAGCCGGTGTCGAGCACCACCATCATGACGCCGAAGAACAGCGCGAGCGGCGCGGAAACCGATAGCAGCAACCGCCGGCTGAGCGAGTGCACGTTGGCGCCGGGTGGCTCAGGACCCCGAGTCGCGCGGCAGCGCGAAGCGATAGCCCCGGCCGCGCAGCGTCTCGATAGGATGCAGCTCGTCCCGCGGGTCGAGCTTGCGGCGCAGCCGTCCGACCAGCACCTCGATGACGTTGCTGTCGCGCTCGAAGTCCTGGTCGTACAGCCGCTCGGTGAGCTCGGTCTTGGAGATCACATCGCCGGCGCGCAGCATGAGGTGCTCGAGGATGCGGTACTCGAACGTGGTGAGCTCCACTGGCGCGCCGCCGACCTGCACGCTCTGCGCGCGCGTATCCAACGATACGCTTCCGCACGTGAGCTGCGGGCTCGCCCAGCCGCCCGCGCGCCGCAGCAGCGCCTGCAGTCGCGCGAGCACCTCCTCGAAGTGAAAGGGCTTGGCGACGTAGTCGTCCGCGCCCGCCTGCAGCCCCTCGACCTTGTCCTGCCAGTTGTCGCGCGCCGTGAGTATCAGGATCGGGAAAGTCTTGCGCGCGGCCCGCAGGCGGCGGATCACCTCGAGGCCTGGCAGATTCGGGAGCCCGAGGTCGACGATGGCCACGTCGAGCGGATATTCGAGTCCGGCAAACAACCCCTCGTTGCCGTCGCGCGCCACATCCACCGTGAAGCCCGCGGCGGCGAGGCGCTCCTTCAGCGAATCGCGCAGCGTCGCTTCGTCCTCGACCACCAGTACGCGCATGCCTCCCCTTTTCTTGGCGCGCCTATTGAACCACCCCGTCCCTGGCGTCCACCCGGACGGTCCACACCTTGCCCGAGTCGCTGAGAAGGCGCAGCACGTAGACCGTGCGGCCGTTGTCTCTTTCCGTCTCGGCCTTGACCACCCGGGCGTGAAAGCGCCGCTCGACCATCCTGACGGCCTGGTCCATCGTGACCGCGCTGTTGGTCGCCGCTGCAGACCCTGGCGCGACACGGCTGTCCGGCGCCGCGGCGCCCGCATGCGCCGCAGGGAGCCACGCGACCACCGGCAACCAAAGGATAAGGAGTGCGGCGCGAGTCTTCATCGGTGTGCGCAAGCGTAGCGCATCCGCCTCTCTCGAGCCGCGAATCTCAACCGTCGGCGTGCGTTCAGGCGCCGTTCAGTTTCGCCTCGCTCCACAGCCCGTCCCACTCGGCCGCCGAGAGTTGCTTCAGATCGAGAGAGCGCGCGCGCGCCAGCGCTTCCATGGCCGCGAAGCGGCGCTCGAACTTGGCACTGGCCGCACGGAGCGCCGCTTCCGCATCGAGCTCGAGGTGCCGGCTCCAGTTGACGATCGAGAACAGGAGATCCCCGAGCTCATCCGCCACCGACTCCCGAGCGCGCGCATCGAAGCCGCGCTCGGCTACGGCGACGAGCGCCCGGTCGAGCTCCGCGAGCTCCTCCTGCACCTTGGCGCGCACGGAAGATGCCTCGGGCCAGTCGAAACCCACGCGCGCCGCGCGCCGGCCGAGCTTCGCCGCGCGAGTGAGCGCCGGCAGCGCTTTGGGAACTCCTCCCAACACGGCGCCTTCCCCCGCCCGGGCGCCGCCGGCCGACTCGGCCCGCTCCTGCGCTTTCTGCTCCTCCCAGACCCGCACGAGCTCCTCGGGCGCGGGCGAAGTTCCGGCGAACACGTGGCTGTGGCGCCGCACCAGCTTGTC
>Ga0209474_10002271_pt1 | contig 17875 bp, 14 predicted proteins | sample GraSoiAngelo_145_FD_185902 | JGI IMG/M metagenome (GOLD analysis project Ga0209474, IMG submission 185902) | Grasslands soil microbial communities from the Angelo Coastal Reserve, California, USA - 14_1009_05_20cm (SPAdes) (version 2) | ecosystem: Environmental > Terrestrial > Soil > Grasslands... | reverse complement strand
TATTTCAGAAGATACACTCAGACGCGGCTGGGAAACGGTCCGCGACCGTTACAAGAAGAAATACTCGGATCGCGGGAAAATGGGGACGCTCACTTTTTCCGATCTCGAGATCACGTCGCTGTCACCCGATTCGGCCATTGTGCTTGGACGCTGGAGATTAGAGCGCGCAAACGATCGGCCGCATGGTCGCTTCACGCTCATCTTCAAGCGTCTGCCAGAAGGGTGGCGTATTGTGCACGACCACACGTCGGCCGCTGCGCCTGCCCGTTGAATCGCGAAGTCCGAGTCACGAATCACGCTCCCAAACGCGTGAGCAGTTTCTCGTGGATATTATCGAATCCGCCGTTGCTGAAAACAGCGACGATATCTTTTGGTCGCAACATCGGAACGATTCGATCGACAATCGCGTCGGCATCCTGCTCGTAAAACGCCGGGTGACCCGCTTTTGAAATGGCGTCCACGACCGCCTCCGGATTTAGTCGATCGCCTTCCGGGATCTGCTCCAGCTTGGCGACTTGGGAAATAAAAACGCCGTCCGCGGCTTTCAACGCATCGGAAAGTCGCTGTTGAAAAACCGCGCGGCGCGTCGTGTTGGAGCGCGGCTCGAAAACGGCCCAGAGACGGTGACCGCGATAGCGATGACGAAGCGCCTGCAGCGTGTTGGCAATCGCCGTGGGATGATGGGCGAAATCGTCGATCACTTTTACGCCACGCACTTCACCGCGCACTTCCTGCCGCCGGGCGATTCCGGAAAAACTCTTGAACGCATTGGCGATCTCTGTTTTCGGCACGTCGTAAAATCGCGCTGCCGTCGTCGCCATCGCCGCGTTACGCACATTAAATTCGCCGATGAGCGGAATTTCGAAGGTTTCCTCGCCAAGTTTGAACTTTGAGCCACCCGACGAGTACGCGACTTCGCGGATCCTCTGCGCGCAATTCTTCGAGAACCCGACCTCGATCATTTGCGCAAGGCAATCTTTCGCGACGTCCACGCAATTCGCGTCGTCCCCGTTCAGCACCACCATGCCGTTTTGAGGAATAATATTGAGCAAACGCCGAAAGCTAAGCTTGATTTCATCGAGATTGTTGAAGATGTCGGCATGGTCAAACTCGACATTGTTTACGATGACCAATTCCGGCAGGTAATGAATAAACTTCGAGCGCTTATCGAAGAAAGCAGTGTCGTATTCGTCGCCTTCAATCACAAAATATTTCGAATCGTTGAGTCGTGCACCTTGTCCAAAATTTTTTGGAAGTCCGCCAATTAAATAACCGGGTTTGCGTCCAGTCTTTTCCATGATCCAGGCCAGCAAAGCTGTTGTGGTTGTTTTGCCGTGCGTGCCAGTGACGACGAGATTATGCCGGCCGCGCAAAAAATAGTTTTTCAAAACCTCTGGCAACGAAAGATAAAGTAACTTTCGGCTGAGCACAGCCTCCACTTCGGGATTGCCTCGCTTGATCGCGTTTCCGATCACCACGACGTCGGCATCTGCCGGAATATTTTCGGCACGATAACCTTCGTTGAGCAGAATACCCTTCTTTCCCAGGAAGATCGACATCGGCGGATAAACATTTTCGTCAGAGCCGGTGACTTTGAAGCCGCGCTCGCACAGCGCCGCTGCCACCGAACCCATGGCCGTCCCGCAGATACCTAGAAAATGAAAACTGGACGGCGCTTGCTTCACGCGGGTTCTCTAATCCGCGGTACTGAGTTTGGCTACTGAAAGCGGGAGCGAATTCCGGAGAACTTATTTTTTCTTGAATACCTCAATCGCGTCCCAAGCTTCGTCCGGCGGTTGCCGTTCATACTCAAGCGCGCGGTCGAGATACATTTTCGCCAGGAGATCGTCGGGATAAAATTCGAGGAACCGTGAGAACAGGATTTTTGCCTCAGTAAAATCCCGTGCACGGAATTTTTGGAGTCCCTCTTCGTAGGACTCCAGCCACTTCAGGAGTTGTGGATCGACGTCCTCGTTTCGCGCCCCAATGAAGGTGAAAGTGTCCACCGGTTTGGTTTTGCCTTTGACCTGCACGCGGGCGACCGAACGCAGGTGAAACTCGTCGCGCACCAACTCGGCCGCCGTTGCGCCGATCAAAATGTCGACACCATAAATTCGGGTAAGACCTTCGAGTCGCGACGCCAGATTGACCGCGTCGCCAATGACAGTGGGATCCATACGTTCCTGTGATCCGATATTCCCGACAATTACTTCGCCTTGATTGATCCCAATTCCCATGCCCAATCCCATTCGCCCTTCATCGCGCCAATTCTCATTGAGTTGCCGCAACTCCCGGCGCATGCCTAATGCCGCGCGCGCGCAATTCTTGGCGTCTTGCGTCATGCCAAAGCTACGCACGTTCCCCCACACGGCCATAATTGCGTCGCCGATGAATTTATCGAGCGTGCCCCCATTGCTGAAGACAACCGAAGTCATACGGGTGAGATACTCATTGAGTTGTGCGACCAACGCTTCAGGATCGGCCTTTTCGGACAACGTGGTAAAACCGACTAGATCCGAGAACAGCATCGTCACCGGCACGCGCACGCCGCGGAGTGTGCTGTAATAGCTGTCTGGATTTTCGAGAATTTCCTTTACCAAATTCTTCGAGACATAACGTTCGAGCGTGCGCCGGGTGCGCAATTTCTCGAGGCGCTCGAGGGCGTATTCGAAGCCGAGTGAAAACAATCCGCTTAATAATAGAGCAGAGAGAACCGGAACCGTTAGAAGCAACAGACCCGATTTGTCATAAAACAATCGCGCCGCACCAAGATACGCACCGGTAATCACAACGAGGCCGCCGAGACAAAGCAACGGCTTGCGCAGAAAAACGATGAGGCACCAAGCGGCCAGCCCTGCACCGACCACAAGCGCCAGGGCGGTTGTCGGCGGCGTGGGCTGCAAAAATTCGTGACCAAGAGCCGCGGCGATTGCTTGTAAATGAAGCGCTGGCCCCGATGTCGTTGGACTCATTGGCGTATCGAAAACATCGTGCGTCACCTGAGCGGACGATCCAATCATCACAATCTTGTTCTTGAAAAATGAGCCATCGGCATAATTGGCATGCCAAAATTTCGGATCGAAAATTTCGTAGAGCGGGCGCGGCTCGAACGCATCGAGAGCACTAAACCGAATCATATGACCGCGAAAATCCCGCGGAACATCATCCGCGTGACCGATTTTCGTTAGCGCGCGCGCGGAAAGAGATTCGAAGATTTCTTGGCTCGGATGTGGCGGCAATCCCGCGAGTTGACGATCCGTCACGCGATAAGTCGCAGCACGGATTTTTCCGTCGATCGAATCGGGCCAGAAATTCACGAAACCGACACGATTGTCGAGAAGTTGCGGCGGCGGGATCAGCGTGTCGTTTGGCGTAACGGCCTGCGCAGCGTTTTGCATATCAAAATTGGCCCCGATAACTACCTTGTCGTGATACCGATCGAGCGCACCATGAAACGCCGGGTCACCATCGTTGGGCGGGCTAAAAATCATGTCGAACATGACAAGTCGCGCGCCGGCCCCGAACAGCCGGTCAAGCAAAAGCGCCCACACTTCACGCGACCAGGGGAAAGGCCGCTCTGTCATCAACTGAAACGCGCGGTTACCGGCGATTTCCTCCGTCGTCATCGGTGGTAATTGCAACGTGCTTTGATCGATCCCGAGAAAGACGAAATCGTCACGGGTTGGAGTTTTTCGGCCCTCGCGCCGGAGCAAATCCTCAAAGCTTTGTTCGCCACCCCACGGCACGGAAAGAAAAGGCGCCCCTGGAAAAAAATGACCGAGAAAAATCAGTCCGGTCCAAAAAGCGCAGATTAACGCCAGGACCAACAAACGATGGCGACTAAGCCAATGCATCGGGGCACTATATCAATACTGCACCGTTGTGCACAGCTATTCAGCAGGCTTGGAATCTCGGATTCACGCAGTTATTCAGATTCCAAGCATCGTCGAAGATAATGACTGAGACATATGGACACTGAACTTTGCTGCCCGCGGTGCAATCTGCCACTGAAAGAAATGCGGATGTCTAACGGCGTTTTTTGGACATGCAATAATTGCGGCGGGCGCGCGGTCGGTCTCGAGCTTTTACGGCGCACATTTGCGCCCGAGTCGATCAATCCACTTTGGCTCCACGCAATCAATGGCGAAGGAAAAAGCGGATGTCGTTGTCCATCCTGCGCACATGCCATGATCCAAGTTGCGCTGTCTGAAAACGCCCGAATCAATGTCGACGTATGTCGGTTGTGTCACTTCGTCTGGTTCGACATGCACGAAGTGGAAGCTCTCGTTCCACGACCCCTGCCATCAACGCCCGCCGAAGTGCCGCAAGCCGCACGCGAGGCCATTGCCATGCTCAAAGTGCAGGAGCTCGCCGAGCAGGCGCGTGGAACCGACTTCGACAGTGCTCCGCCAGATGAACAATGGAAGCAAATTGCCGCATTCTTGGGAATGCCGATTGAGTTCGATGCCGTTCCCCAGGAACGAACACCGTGGGTCACGTGGATGCTTTGCCTCCTAATCATCAGCGCAAGCGCATTCGGTTTTACACAGCTTCATGAAATCGTGTCCGGTTTGGGGTTAATCCCAGCGCAAGCGATGCGCGATGACGGCGTCACCTTTTTGACATCATTTTTTCTTCATGCCGGCATTCTGCATCTGGTCGGCAATATCTATTTCCTTTTTGTCTTTGGTGATGACGTCGAGAATTTTCTCCACCCGTTTCGTTATCTTACGCTCATTGCTCTCGCCGCCTTCATCGGCGATCTCGCGCACATTGCTGCCAATCCACATTCGCAAATCCCGTGTGTCGGCGCCAGCGGCGGCATCGCGGGGGTAATTACATTTTACGCGCTCAACTTTCCGCATGTGAAACTTGGATTTTTGATGCGTTATGGATGGTGGTGGTTTCGATGGATCCGGCTGCCGGCTTGGTTCGTCTTTGTCTTGTGGATTCTATTTCAATTCATCGGCGCTTGGGAACAAGTCGCCGGCATCAGTGCAGTTTCTTCATTTGCGCATATTGGTGGAGGGGTCGTGGGTTTGGTGGCGTGGCTGCTTTGGCGGAAAAACAATCGACTTGCTGAGGCTTCACACCTTTGAGTTTCACAAAATCCAGTTGTCATAGTTAAGCGACCAATTATCTTGCTTCCCCGACACACTGCGTCGGACCAGGTTTTTCCACCCTGCCGGAATTGACTGCCGGCAAATCGGCGAGTGAGGTCGGAAAGATCGATAACGAAACAACAGCTCGCTGAAAGAGGAGCTTCGAAGCAATTCGGAGCGAAATAGAATGCCAAGAGCCACCAACGCCCCAGCTAGTCGGGCGCGGCGCAAGCGGGTTTTAAAAAAAGCCAAAGGTTACCGCGGACGCCGTTCGAAACTGTTCCGGTATGCCAAGGACGCGACTATGAAAGCTCAGTATTGGGCCTATCGCGATCGCAAAACCCGAAAACGAACTTTTCGTTATCTCTGGATCCAACGACTCAACGCCGCCGCCCGTGCCAATGGGATGACTTACAGCCGTTTCACAGAAGGCCTGAAAGCTGCTGGCATCGAACTTGATCGGAAAATTCTCGCCGATCTCGCTGTCACCGATGAAGCCGCCTTCAAATCGATTGTCGATCAAGCAAAGAGCGCGCTGGAGAAGAAATCGAAGGAAGCGGCTTAACCGTGTAGACGGCTCCTCTAAAGCGGGGCGGTGCTCGAGACGCCGTCAGCAATTTCGACGTTGAGCGTTGGACGTTGAGCGTTCAACGTTCGGTATCCATGGCTCATCCACTCGAACAGCTCCGCGACGACGCTCTGCGCGAAGTCGATTCCGCGCTCGACGAGAAAGCGCTCGACGTCGTCCGTGTGGGCTATCTCGGCCGCAACGGCAGCATTTCCGCCTGGGGCGAGCAAATGAAAACGCTCGACAACGAAGAGCGTCCGGTCATCGGCAAATTACTTAACGAAGTGCGAAACGCCGTCACTGCGGCAATTGAAGAACGCACAGGAAAATTTCGCTCACAGAAAGAGAGCGAAGCGCTCGCCGGCCTCGACGTCTCACTGCCGGGCACACCCCACGAGTATGGTGCTTTGCATCCGCTTCACCAAATGCACGAGCGTGGAATCCAAATCTTTCGCCGCATGGGTTTTGCGCTCGCCGATGGGCCCGACATTGAAGACGAGTGGCATTGCTTCGATGCGCTCAACACACCGCCAGAACATCCTGCCCGCAATGAACAGGACACGTTTTATTTGTCCGACGGTCGACTTCTGCGAACGCATACATCAACCGTGCAAATCCGGGCGATGGAATCCGTGCCACCGCCCCTCCGCGTGATTGCCTCAGGTGCGGCCTATCGGCGCGATGAAGTCGACGCGACCCACAGCGCACAATTCCATCAGATCGAAGGACTGTATGTCGATGAAAACGTCAGCGTCGCGGATCTAAAAGGCGAGCTCGAATTCTTCCTGCGGGAACTCTTTGGTTCCGAAACCGAAGTGCAATTCCGTCCGCATTACTTTCCGTTTACCGAGCCGAGTTTGGAGGTCTATGTGCGATCGAAAGCTCTGAAGCGCGGCGAGCAGTGGATCGAGGTAGCCGGTTGCGGCATGGTGCATCCAGCCGTTTTCGAAGCGGTCAACAAAGCTCGGGGCGATAAAGTTTACGATCCCGAAAAGTGGAGCGGCTACGCGTTCGGCCTGGGCATGGATCGGCTGGCTATGATTTTGTTCGACATCCCGGACATCCGGCTATTCGCGCAGAACGATCTGCGGTTTTTGAAACAGTTCGCATGAGGCTTTTTTGGTCATTCCGAGCGGAGTCGAGGAATCTCTGGATGCTATTGTTGAGAGATGTCTCGACTTCGCTCGACATGACATTGAGGCGAATATGAAATTCTCCGTTAATTGGCTGCGTGAATTCGTCGATCTTCCAAAAAATCCGGAAGAGATCGCCGAATTGCTGACTCGCGCCGGCATTGAAACCAAAAACATTGAGACGCGCGGCGCGAAGATCGACAATGTGGTTGTTTCGCAAATCACCGCGTCGTCGCGCCACCCGAATGCTGATCGGCTCACGGTTTGCGAAGTGGACGACGGCAGCGGTACGAAACGCCAAATCGTTTGCGGCGCGACGAATTACAAAGTTGGCGACAAGGTTCCGCTCGCGTTGCCGGGGGCGAAGTTGCCGAACGGAACTGAGATTCGAAAAAGCAAACTGCGAGGTGTCGAATCAGAAGGAATGCTTTGCAGCGCGATCGAGCTTGGCGTGGGTCAGGATGCTGATGGACTCTTAATCCTGTCACCTGAAGCGAGAATCGGCGCGCCGATCGGCGATCTTTTTCCCGCCGACACGATTCTCGACGTCGAGATCACGCCAAACCGTGGCGATCTGCTGAGCTATTTCGGTCTCGCCCGCGAAATCGCGGCACTCAGCGGAAAGAAGCTCAAGTCAATGCCGCGCGAAGTGAAGGCCGAGATCAGAAGATCAGGCGTAACCATCGACGCGACGCGCGAATGTCCATTTTTCTCAGCGCGGAGCGTTGACAATGTGAAAGTGGGTCCGAGCCCGCAATGGTTGCGCGCGAAGATCGAGAGCGTCGGCATTCGCTCCATCAACAACATCGTCGACATTTCGAATTTCGTAATGCTGGAGCTCGGCCAACCGACGCACGCTTTCGATGCCGATAAGTTGAGGGGAAGCATTAATGTGCGCCTTGCCCGCGACGGTGAGAAATTTCTCGCCCTTGATGGAAAGACATACTCGCTGAACCACGACAACTGTGTCGTAGCCGATCAAGAGCGCGCCATTGGCATCGGCGGTGTGATGGGTGGCGAAGAAACGGGTGTGACCGATTCCACCAAAAATATTTTGCTGGAAGCCGCCTATTTCCTGCCGGCAAGTATCCGCCGGACGGCGCGTAATTTAAGTTTACCGACTGACGCAAGTTATCGATTCGAGCGTGGCGTGGATCCGGAAATGATTTTGCGAGCATCGCATCGCGCGACCGAATTGGTGCGCGAGATCGCTGGCGGAACACCCGCAAAAGAAATTCACGTTGCCGGTAAACTTCCGGCCGATCCAGCTGACGTTACATTGAGTTATGAAAAATGTGATCGCGTAATCGGCGTCGCAATCAAACCAAAAACCGTTGATGAAATTCTCACGCACTTCGGGCTAAAGAAAACCGGGAGCACGAGCAAGGCTGGGATCTGGAAGATTCCGAGTTACCGGCGGGATTTGCAGCGCGACGTCGATCTTATTGAAGAAGTCGTCCGCGCGTATGGAATAGACAAAATTCCGGGGACGACGCGCGGCCGTTTTATGTCGATGACCAAGGCTGATCGCTCGCACGATCTTGAAACGCTTTTTCTGCGGGAGCGCTTGGCTGGATCCGGTTTGTCAGAAGTGCGGACGTCAAAATTGATTTCGAGAAGCGCCTCCGCTTTCACCGAAGATGCGATCGAGCTGCGCAATCCATTGAGCGAAGATCACGTCGCGCTGCGGCCAAGCTTGATCAGTGGCTTGCTGGGAGTGCTCGAACGAAATATTCGTGCCGGGGCGGAGAGTGTTTCCGTTTTTGAAATCGGCCGCGCATTCATCCCGCCAGATGGAAAAGAGGAGCGCCATCTCGGAATTTTGCTCTGGGGAAATGTCGCGAGCTCGCCGAATTGGCGATCGCAGACAAAACGCAACCTCGACTTGTTTGATCTCAAGGGCGTACTCGAATGCGTTGTTCCAAATCTGTCGTTTCGGCCGGTAACATCCCCTGATTTCGCGCTCGCGGTCGAGGTTTGGTCCGGCGATCAGCCGGTCGGGCTTGGTGGGCAACTCCCAGCGAGCAAATCGAGCGCACCGGGTTCGGTCCTCGTTGCCGAGCTACGTTCCACTCCGGATTCGCCGCTGGCCAAAAGCACAGCAAAAAAATTTCGAGAGCTTGATCGCTTTCCGTCGGTCACGCGCGATATCGCGATGATCGTGCCTGACGAAATTTCGCACGACAAAATTTTGCGGACAATTCAAGAACCGCGCGAGCCGCTTTTGGAAAGCGTGGACCTGTTCGACTTGTTCGCCGAACAAGGCGGAGCAACACGAAAGTCGCTCGCATATAGATTGACATATCGGAACCGAAGTCGCACACTGAAGAGTGATGAAGTGAACGAAGGACATGCCAGGATTCGCGAGAGACTGAAACGCGAGCTGGGCGTCACACTTCGCGAATAGTTCTTTGAAACTTTGAGAGTCGTTTGTTGAGGGTTGGGAAGAAAACCAGTGCTTTTCTCTCAACTCTCAATTGACGGCTCTCCCTAATTTACCCTGCGATGTTCGAGATTACAGGTGGGATTCCCGAACCGATAGTTGACTAACTTGAGGAGGCTCGGTCGCCCGGAGAACATGACAGGCCTTAATTGGAAGTCAGACGCTACGGCGACGGTCATCCGCCCGTTACTGAAAGGGAACGGGAGATCCGCCTAAACGGCACCGGCGGGGTAAAATTTTCAAATGCCCGGATCTGCATGTCGATCCGGGCATTTTCGTTCAGGCATTGAAGAGCCAAAGAGTTGAATCGGGAATCAAATTACGACGAATGCGCTTCGACAAATTTGAAAATGTGTCGATAGGATCGACAATGCAGGCCGATGCGCGCACTCCTCGCCCTCGAAGATGGCAGATTTTTCGAAGGTGAATCCTTTGGCGCAGCCGGTACACGTGTCGGCGAGATTTGCTTCAACACCGCGATGACAGGTTACCAGGAAGTGCTAACCGATCCTTCGTATCGCGGGCAGATTGTGGCGATGACTTATCCGCTGATCGGAAATTACGGAACCAACTCATTTGATCAGGAAAGCCGCTCCCCCCACGTACGTGGATTCGTCATCGAAGAACTAAGTGAAATCCCGAGTAGCTGGCGCTCCGAAATGTCGCTGGATGAATATTTGCAGAAATGGCAAATCCCAGGGGTGCAAGGAATCGATACACGAGCGCTAACGCGACATTTGCGCACCCGTGGCGCGATGAAAGCCTGTTTGACAACAGAAGCGATTTCGCCCCGAAAAGCGACACAACGGGCAATCGAAGGCCAAGGTGTCATCGGAATGGATTATGTACGCGAAGTGTCCACGCCAGAGGTTTACCAATGGGATCCCGACGACAAGTTAAGCACGCCGTGGTCGGTCACGGCTGAAAATGGCGGAAGCAAACGCGCACTTCCGCCGATCCGGTTTCGCATCGCGGCCTATGACTACGGCATTAAAGAAAATATCTTGCGTCTCCTGCGGCAGAAGGGCTTCGGCGTCACGGTTGTTCCCGCATCGACAACTGCGGAAGACGTGCTTGCACTCAATCCCGATGGAATTTTTCTTTCGAACGGGCCCGGCGATCCAGCTGCGCTCCCGTATGCGCATGAGGCCCTGCGCGATTTGATCGGGAAGAAACCGATCTTCGGGATTTGTCTCGGCCATCAAGTGCTTGGCTTCGCCTTCGGCGGATTGACATTCAAGTTGAAATTCGGACATCGCGGCGCGAATCAGCCGGTGAAAGATTTGCGAAGCGGAAGGGTCGCCATCACCGCGCAAAATCACGGTTTCGCTGTCGATCCGGACTCGCTTCCTTCGAATGTCGAGGTCAGTCACGTCAATTTGAACGATGGTACCGTCGAAGGGATGCGGCATAGGCAGTTGCCGATCTTCAGTGTGCAATATCATCCCGAAGCCGCGCCAGGGCCGCATGACGCTTCCTATTTCTTCGAACAATTCGCGGATTTAATCGAGAAGCAGAAGTAGCGTGCGAGTGTGGCAGAAGACAGCCGCGATTGACCATGCGTTAGATTGGCTCACATTTCTCTCATGTTTAATTCAAGCAGAAACAATCCCAGTATCCTAAAAGCCGTTGTAGCCGCGACGTTCATCGCAGCTTTAGCGATTTCTCCGCTGGCCGTTGCCCAAGAGCACGAGCACGGAAAAGATGCCGCCGCCGCTTCGAAAGAAGTTACCGGCGAAGTTGTCGATATGATGTGTTACGTCGACCATAACGCCGTCGGCGAGAAGCATGGCCAGTCATGCGGGGCGAAGTGCGTCAAATCGGGCGGCCCGGCCGGGATTGTGAGCGACGGCAAAGCGTATCTCGTCGTTGGCGAACACAAGCCGATCAATGATCAACTTGCCGAATACTGCGGTAAAACCATTACGCTCAAAGGTAAAATGGCTGAGCGCGGCGGCATCGCGATCATCGAAAACGCCGAGATCGTCAAGAAGTAGCGAAGAAGTAATTCAAGCGGGGGCGCGCAAAATCGGCATTGAGCCGAAATGCCGCTTTGTGAACCCTAGGGGTTCAGCGAAGCGCCGGTGGGCGATTGGGCTCAATCGCCGCTACCTTCGACCGCAGTGCGATCACTTCGTGAAGCATTCGGAGGCTGTCGTGGAAAAAGCGCACCTTGCTGCCTGCCGCATGATTCCAGCGCACCGGAATTTCGCGGATACGCAATCCCGCGCGTTGCGCGAGATAAAGCAACTCGACGTCGAAGGCAAAGCCATCGATGCGAGCGGCTTCTAGAATTGGACGGCAGACATTGAGACGGAACGCTTTGAAACCACATTGCGTATCCCAAAACGGTAGACCGATGGCGAGGCGAACGAACAGATTAAAAATGCGGCCGGCCTGCTCGCGCCTCCAAGGTTGATGCTGGCCAATCAATCCTCGATCCAGCGCACGCGAGCCAAACGCGATGTCGACCTCGCCGCCGGCAATCGGCCCGATAATCTTGAGCGTCTCCGTCAGAGGCGTCGAGAGATCGGCGTCTGAAAACAACCCAATCGGTTTTTGCGCAGCGAGCAATCCGGACCGAACGGCAGCACCCTTGCCGCGATTGGGAAAATTCTCGAGCAAACGCGTTTCAGTCTTTGCCGTTTCTAACACTTTCCGTGCGATTAATGACGTTGCGTCCGTTGATCCATCGTTGACGACAATCAATTCGCTCTCGGGGCTGACGTCGCGAAGATAATCCAACGTCAGACGCAACGTTTCACCGATACGCGAGGCCTCATTGAAGGCAGGAATGATAACAGAAAACGCGGGCAACACAGTCATGGAATTGTAGAGAGGCTCGCCGCGGCAAATGCCTTCCGACTAGAACGAAGGCTACCTGTAAATCTCTACCACGAATTTTCCGTTTGGATCGGCGTATCCTCGGTACATTCCGGAAGTATTAAACGGCAAGGCAATGTTGCCGTGGCGGTCGATCGCGATCAACCCGCCAGTGCCACCGAGCTTGGCCACTTTATCCAGAACGGCATCCGCAGCCTCCTTGAGCGACATTCCGCGATATTCCATCAGGGCCGAAATATCGTGTCCTACGGTTGCGCGAATAAAATATTCTCCGTCACCCGTAGCGGAGACAGCACATGTCGCGTTGTTCGCGTAGGTACCTCCGCCAATGACCGGTGAATCGCCCACCCGGCCGGTGCGCTTATTCGTCGTTCCACCGGTCGAAGTAGCTGCAGCGAGGTTGCCATCTCTATCGAGCGCAACCGCTCCGACGGTGCCATGTCGATCTTGATCGGAGATGATAAATTTTTTTTCCGGTCCGCCGCTTTTCTCTGTCGCTTTCATTTTTTCCAAAGCATCCCAACGTTCCTTGGTATAAAAATATTTTTGCTCGACAAAATCCGCCCCGTTTTCCCTCGCAAACGTTTCGGCACCTTCGCCGACCATCATCACGTGTCCTGATTTCTCCATGACTAACCGGGCCAGGCTCACCGGATTTTTGATGTGCTCCAAACACCCAACCGCACCGGCTCTGAGTGTTTTTCCATCCATAACAGCGGCATCGAGTTCATTTGTTCCAATATTTGTAAAGACGGAACCACGCCCTGCGTTGAACCTTGGATCGTCCTCGAACACGCGGACGGCCGCCTCCGCAGCGTCAAGGCTGGAGCCGCCGCGCTTAAGAATTTCGTAACCGGCTGAGAGCGCGCGCTCGACTCCCGCACGATATTCGCGCTCGCGTTCCGGCGTCATTTTGCTGCGCTCGATGGTTCCAGCACCACCGTGCACCACGAGTCCGATTTTGCTTTGTTGCATATTTGGCCGGTCGCCTGGTCGCCGTTGGCTAACGGACCTCACTGGACCTGCTTGCTCCGGAGCGAACGCCAACGCCCCGGCACTAAATAGTACGGTGGCTAAGAAGCAATTGGCTGTGCCAAACAATTTCATTCCCGCCGGATCAATTTGCTCGACGGATGTCGACTTTAGCGACCGGAAGGCTGTCCCGTTCGCGGCGTTGATGGGGATGTATCGCCCCCGAGAATGATCGGTAGCCCTTCCTTGCCAGCACCGATAATTACGATTTTCGTATTTCCGCTGAGAGCGAGTTCTTTCGTCGCCTCAATCCCCTTCCATTTCAGTAAGTTCTCGTTGATGCCTTCGGTTACAATCTTTTGAAAGCTGGAAATACCTTCCGCTTCAATTTTCTTGCGCTCGGCTTCCTGCTTTTCCTTTAGCAAGACAAACTGCATGCGCGAGGCTTCCTGTTCCGCGCTTAGCTTTTCCTGGATCGCCTGCTGTAAACGAGCCGGCAGCGCAACGTCGCGGAGCAGCATTCGCTCAACCGCAACGCCGCGCGGCTCAACTGCATCGAGAATATGGCGGTTAATCTCCGAGCTCATTTTTTCGCGCTCGGGCGAATAAAGCGCCTTTGCCTCATAGGAACTTGTGACTTCGCGCACCGCGCTGCGCACGTTTGGGTCGACCAGCACGTTCTCATAATCGACGCCGACGGTGCGATAAACGTCTGCCGCTTTCGTCGGATTGAGATGAAAAAGAATACTCACATCCAAATGCACGATGAGTCCTTCGCTCGATGGGGTATCCATCGTTTCCTTGACTTCCCGAGTTTGAACTGACATGCGGTGCACGCTTGCCAACGGATTAACAAAATGGAGACCGGAAGGCAGCGCTTCACTACGGACATTACCAAACAAATCGACAATTCCCACGTGTCCGGCGCGAACGACACGCGCGGAACGCAGCACCAGAAAAAAGAGAAGAACGACGAGAACGATGAACGCGTATGCTCTTGGCCTCACAGAAATGAGTCTAAACGGTTCGCGCCGACGATGTCGAAAGGTTTCATTTGGACGTTATGGGTCGAACCGTTGGATTGTTAAGTGGGTCGTTCTGAATGGGCCTGGCGCGTGAATGCTTCAACTTTCTTCTTTTCCCAATCATTAACTGGGGCAACTTCCCGTGGACATGGCCGGCATCCAACGAAACGCTGCGCAAACTGAAACGCTTCCGACGAGTCCGATTGTGGTCGTACAAGATATCGGCGAGATGGGTCGCGATTTCTTCCGCGAAGTCGGCAGCATATTCTGGTTCATTGCGCACACTTTCGAAGAAACAATCGAGCGCCTTCGCCACGGGCGCGTGCCGTTTCGGGCGGCCAGTTTTTTTCGGCACACGGAGCGCGCAGGTGTTGACTCGGTCCCGCTGGTCGGACTTGTTTCGTTTTTTCTCGGCCTAACAATGGCGTTGTTGACGGGTTACCAGCTCCAGCGATTCGGAACCGAACGTCTCATCCCCGGTTTGGTGGCGATCGGTTTTACGCGGGAACTTGGCCCGCTTCTCACCGGGATTATGCTGGCGGCGCGGATCGGCGCGGCGTTTACGGCAGAATTGGGCACGATGCAGGTCTCCGAAGAAGTCGAGGCGATTGAGGCCATGGGAATCGGGCCGCTCCGGTTTCTTGTCGCGCCGAGGATGCTGGCACTGTTTTTCCTAATGCCTTGTCTCTCCACCGTCTCCAACATCTCAGCGATTTTTGCAAGCAGCCTGATTTCTCGTGCTTATTTTAGTATCGCCTTTCCCTATTTTCTCGATCTCGTAAAGGACGCCTTACTCATTCGCGACATCATCACCGGCGTGCTCAAAAGCTTGATGTTCGGCCTGCTCATCAGCGCGATCGCATGCTACCGGGGATTGACCGTGAAAGGTGGCGCCGCTGGGGTCGGTACCGCCACAACTTCGAGTGTTGTCACCGCGATCACCGTTGTGATCGGTGTCGACACGCTCTACAACATTGTTTACACAACGTTTTTTCCCACGTGAACGCAGCGAACTCCCATATCGTCGAGCTGCGCGACGTGCACATGCAGTTCGAGGAGAAAAACGTGCTCGATGGGCTTTCGCTTAAGGTTCAGCCGAAGGATCGCCTTGTCATTATGGGTCAAACCGGCAGCGGCAAAAGCACGATTCTGCGTCTCATCCTCGGAACTCTCCGCCCGGACTCCGGTTCCATCTTTTTTAAACAGTTTGAAATTACGCGGCTGCGTCGCCGGAAATTGCAGCAAGTGCGTCAACACATTGGCATGGTCTATCAATACTCCGCGCTGCTCAGCTCGCGCAATGTTCGTGACAATGTCGCCCTTCCGCTGGAAGAGATTACCGATAAATCGCGCAAAGAAATCGACGAGATTGTCGATCAAAACCTCGAGCTCGTCGGGATGCAGGACGCGAAGGATCTGCTGCCTTCGGAGTTAAGCGGCGGCATGAGAAAACGCGTCAGCCTGGCGCGTGCGCTCGTCCTGGAGCCGGAACTGGTCCTGCTCGATGAGCCCTCGGCTGGTCTCGATCCGGTCATTGCTTCAGTGATTGACGAATTAATCATCAGTTTAAGTGAAAAATCAAAGGTAACGTCGATTACGGTAACGCACGAAATGGGCAGCGCGTTTCACATCGGAACGCGAATGGCGATGCTGTATCAAGGGAAAATTATTGAAGCTGCCGAACCCGAACAATTCAAAAAATCGAAAAATCCCGTGGTCGCTCAGTTCTTGAGCGGAAGCACAGAAGGCCCCATTCTGAAAGACAGCCGAGATGCAATTGCAAAGAAATGAAATAATGACCGGTCTCCTGGTGATCGGCACAGTCGCCGTGTTGGCCTTTGTTCTCGTCCTGCTGGGTGCTCCCGGGCTTTTCCGGCCGCTTGTGACCTACACAATCTATTTCGATAATGCTGCCGGGATCAAAATAGGCGCGCCCGTTATGTTGGCAGGCCGAAAAATTGGCCAGGTGCAGAAATTATATTCGCCAGTTTCCCGCGAAGAAGACGAGCGCGCCCAAAAGGCGGACGCTGAATTGCACCCGCCTGAGGCAGGCGCGACACCAACGCCGACGCCTCCGGAGGGCAACCCAAACAAACTGAAATATGAAGTGCGAATCGAAGTGCAGGTGGATAAGAATGCAATGGTTTATCGCGATGCGCACGCGCGGCTGATGCAACTAGGACTGCTCGGTGACATGGCGATCGACATGACACAGGGGACCCAAAGCTCGGGCCGCGCGAAAGATGGTGAAATGTTCCCGGGCGAACGGGTCCCAGATTTTGGTGAAGCTGCGGCCAAGATGCTCGAAGTGATCAAGCCGGTGGCCACCGAAGCTACTTCCACTATGAAGGAACTCCAGACTACGGCGCAAAATCTTAGCCGTATCACCGATGAAAATTCCGAGCTGAACCTCGCGCTCGGTGAGTTTAAAACATTTGGCGAGCATCTGGTCGATCTCAGTGCGCCCGACGGCGCGCTCTCGCACTCGCTCACCAACATCGAAAAGATCAGCACCAGCCTTTCGGAAAACAACAACATCGAGATCACACTCCAAAACGTCCGAACATCGTCAGAAAAACTAAAAGCTACCGTTGCCGAGCTCGGTCCGGCCGGTGAGAACATCAAGCAATTCAGCGAGACAATAAAAACTCAGCCGTGGCGTTTAATCTGGCCGACTACAAAAAAATATCCGGAAGAGCAGCGGCAAACCGCGTCGGCGTCGAGGCAAACAATCAACGTCCGCAAGAGCGCAAAGGTAAGGCCAAGCGCCACTCCGAAGGGGCGCAGCGCTTCTCGCGAATAAATATTGGCGATCGTCAGGAAGCCTTCTTTGTTGACGCGTCGTTTTGCAAAAGCTCCAGAACCGCCACCTGTGCCGAGACAAGATCAATTCCTCTTTCGTCTTCCTCTATCTTTGCTTTGAAATCGTTGATGGAATTTCCCTTGAAGTAGGCTTCAACCACGGCCGGGTGAATATAACACTCTCGGCAGACTGCCGGGGTGTTGCCAAGAATCTTTGCGACCGCCTCAATTGCGTTTTTAACGTTGGCTTTGGCCTGCCTCTTTGTTGCAAACGCGCCGGCCGTGCTAAGTGCTATCGCGGCGAGTACTGTTCCCGCCCAGGTGCGAAAATCTTTCGCCGTAAAACCTTCACCTGTGATCTCGCGCAGATACTCATTCACGTCCTGCGAAGTGATATCGTGCACCGCGCCCTCGCCATTAACGTATTGAAACAAGTCCTGTCCCGGCAACTCCTGGAGCTTCGATACGATCTTTGCCATCCGGCAATCGGTTATGTCAATTTCATGCTGACGCCCGCTCTTGCCGCGAAAACGAAAACGCATTTTCGACCCTTTCACGTCAACATGTCGATCTTGCATGGTGGTAAGACCGAACGATTTGTTTTCGCGTGCGTACTCTTCATTGCCAACGCGAATCAGGCTTTGCTCAAGAAGCTGGACGATCGTCGCCAGTACTTTTTCTCGCGGCAGACCAGGAAGAGCCAGATCTTTCCGCACGCGTTTTTCAATTTTCGGCAGCGCTTTTCCAAAACTAGCCAGCCGCTCATATTTGTTTGCATCGCGCATCTCGCGCCAACGATCGTGGTAACGATATTGTTTCCGCCTACGGGCGTCGCGTCCAGTAGCTTGGATATGTCCATTTGCTGACCGACAAATCCAGACCTCGCACCAAGCCGGAGGAATGGCCAGCCGTCTAATGCGCAAGAGTCTTTGTTCGTCGCGAATCGGCTTTCTATCCATATCGAAATATTCGAAACTCTCCCGGTT
>Ga0209474_10002270_pt1 | contig 17881 bp, 13 predicted proteins | sample GraSoiAngelo_145_FD_185902 | JGI IMG/M metagenome (GOLD analysis project Ga0209474, IMG submission 185902) | Grasslands soil microbial communities from the Angelo Coastal Reserve, California, USA - 14_1009_05_20cm (SPAdes) (version 2) | ecosystem: Environmental > Terrestrial > Soil > Grasslands... | reverse complement strand
GGAATCGTGCCCGCCGCAGTGTTCGGCGTCGCCTGATTGTAGTTGGCGATGAGCACCAGGTCGTCGGCTCGGTTCCCCACGTACGCGACATCGAGGAGCATGTTCCGTCCGAGCTCACGCTGCACGGATGCGAACCAGCTCTGCACGCGCCCCGAGTGGTAATCGCTGGGAATGTAGGTGATGTTGGCGGCCAGCGGATTGAACTTCGATGGGTCGGTCAGGCCGGTCGGATAGCCGCGTTCGGTCGGAAGGAAGCTCGAATCGGCCGGGTTCTGGTTGATGACCGCGTTGATCACCTGCGGGCCGTTGATCGGCAGCAGATCCGCCGCGCCGGTGCGGTTGACGTGGACGTAGCTGATGCCGTAGCCGCCGCGGACGACCGTTTGCGGCATCAGCGTGTAGGCCAGGCCGAGCCGCGGCGCGACGTTGTTGCGATCGGGATCGACGAGGGCGCGATCTGAGATCGAACCGTCGCGCGCGAGCACCATCGTCCGCGAGGCGGGATCGAAGTTCGAGAGCGTGTTGTTCACTTCCCAGAACGGCGACGCGTACTCGTAGCGCAGGCCGGCGTTCAGCGTCAGGCGATCGCTCGCGCGCACGTCGTCCTGGACGTAGCCGAAGTGCATGTCCTTGCGCAGCTGCGCGACGAGCGCGTTGCTCAGCGCGTATTGCGAGCGCAGGCCGAACATGAAGTCGGCGAGGTTGTACAGGTTGTTCGACGCCGCGCCCGCCGGCCGCGTCAACTGGCCCGTGTAGGTGTCGCGGCCGTAGAGCGGGTTCACGTCCATCACCTCGACGTTCACGCGCTGATATTCGTAGCCCGCCTTGAGCGACTGGCGGCCGACGAGCCGCGTGTAGTTCACCTTCGGATTCCAGACCGTCGGGTACTGCCACTGCGGGTTCGTCGCCTGGCGGCCGAGATCGGTGAAGCCGGTGATCGACTGCGTCGGCAGGCCGCCGGAGATCCGCGCGTCGTTCGGCAGGCCGGCGAGGCCGAACGCCTCCTGCGCGCTCGTCGAGCCGAGCGCCGGCGGATTCTTGCCGCCCTGGGTCTGCGACCAGCCGAAGCGGACCTCGAGCAGCGATCGATCGTTTGGCACGTAGGTGGCGCCGAGCGCGAGCTGCCGGTTGCGGGCGTAGATCGTGCCGTTGCCGCCGCCGCCGGAGGGCAGCGGAATGGGCGCCTGATCGACCGTCTCGAGATCGCGCCAGCCGTAGCGGCCGAAGACGCTCGTCGACGGCGACGGGTGCAGATCGATCTTCGCGCCCGCCTTGTTCGAGTGGTTCGTGAAGTCCTGCAGGATCGCGTAGTTGTTCGCGGCGCCGGCGACGTTCGGATCGGGCAGCGCGCCGAGGACCGATCGCGCGAAGGCGGTCATCGGCACCGCGGCGCCGGCCGGATACACGGCGCCGGTGCGCGGATCGCGCACGTCGACCGCGAGGATGCCGGAGCGCTGCGCCGCGTTCGGAACCGTCGAGAAGGCGGCGACGGTGCGGTCCTGGCGGAAGCCCTCGTAGTCGCCGAAGAAGAAGGCGCGGCTCTGGATGATCGGCCCGCCGAGCACGCCGCCGAACTGGTTGCGCTGCATCGTCGGCTTCTGCCCGTTGGGCGGCGTGAAGTAGCCGGTCGCGTTGAGCGCGGTGTTGCGGTTGAACTCCCAGCCGGCGCCGTGCACCTGGTTCGTGCCGCTCTTGTACGCGACGTTCACCGTCGCGCCCGCCGATCGTCCGTACTCGGCGCTCTCGTTGTTGGTGACGACCTGGAACTCGCGCACCGCGTCGGGCGGCGGCTGCATCACCTGGTTCGAGAAGCCCTGGTTGCTCGTGCCGTACGCGTTGTTGTCGACGCCGTCGATGAGGAAATTGTTGAACGTGCTGCGCAGGCCGTTGACGTTGAAGGCGCCCTCGCGCGGCGTGCCGTTCGTGCTCCGGTTGAGCGCCGACTGGCGGACGCCGGTGGCGAGCAGGGCGAGCGCGGAGTACTCGCGCCCGTTCAGCGGGAGCTCCTGAATCTGGCGGCTCGTGATCACCTGGCTGCGCTGGCTCGTGTCGGTCTCGACGAGCGGCGCCGCCGCCGTCACCTGGACTTTCTCGCTCAACTGGCCGACGGCCATCTGCAGATCGACGCGCAGCCGCGCGGCCACCTGCACCTGCACGTTGTCGACGATCGCGATCGAGAAGCCCGGCTTCTCGGCGGAGACGAGATAGAGGCCGGGCCGCACGGTGGCGAACTCGTACGTGCCGTCGGCGGTGGTCGAGCGGACAACCGAAACGCCGGTCTCGATGTTGGTGAGCGTCACTTTCGCCTCGGGCACGATCGCGCCCGAGACGTCTTTCACGGTGCCGACGACCGACGCGGTGTCGAACTGCGCGGCGGCGCGGGGAACTCCGCACGCGAGCGTGCACAACACGACAAGTGCGCTCGTGCGTAGCGCTGACAGTGGCATGAGGCAACCTCCAGGCTTCGTGATTCTAGTCGAGCGGGCGTATGGTAGCCCGTCAATGTGACCGCGCCGTGAAGCGCCGTTGTAACACCGAATTAACACGCGCGAAACGCGGTCGAGACCCCTTGGGCGCACCCTCCGGCTATCGTCAGGACATGAGACGACCGGCGACCTTCTTCGCAGCCTGCATGGTGTCCGCATTCACTCGCATCGTGTCCGCTCAAGTCACCCCGGCAGCCGGCTACACGCCGCCCGACGACACGCCGTCGATCCGGGTGGGCGTGACGATCTACACCGACTTCACCTATCAGCCCAGCCCCGACGTCACCGACACCGACGGCAACGTCATCAACCCGAGCAGCTTCAACGTCGCGCGCAGCTACATCAACGTGACGGGCAACCTCAATCACATCGTCGCGTTCCGGATCACGCCGGACGTCACGCGCGAGAGCGGCCTGGTGACGCTCGGTCCGGGCAGCACGATCTCGAACGACAGCCTCGTGTTCCGCGTCAAGTACGCGTTCGCGCAAATCAACCTCGATGACTGGCTGCCGAAGGGCACGTGGGTGCGCCTCGGCATCCAGCAGACGCCGCTGCTGGACTACGAGGAGGGCATCTACCGCTACCGCTTCCAGGGAACGACGTTCACCGAGCGCGAGGGGTTCTACAACTCGGCCGACGGCGGCGCGTCGATTCGCATCAACCTGCCGTCGAACTACGGCGAGATCCACGGCGGCTTCTACAACGGGGAAGGCTACGCGCGGCCGGAGGTGAACGATCAGAAAGCGTTCGAGATCCGCGGGACGGTGCGGCCGTTCGCGCGGAATGCGCCGATCCTGCGCGGCCTCCGCATCACCGGCTTCGCCTTTGCCGACAACTACATCAAGGACGCGGAGCGCTCGCGCGTCGTCGGACAGGTGACCTTCGAGTCGAAGTACGCGAGCGCCGGGTTCGATGCGATCAAGGCGCACGATCAGCCGTCGATCCGCAACGCGGACGTCGAAGCGAGCGGCTGGTCGTGGTGGGCGACGCCGAAGCTGCCGTTCGAGTCGACCGCGTCGGTCGAGGCGCTGCTGCGCTACGACCACCTGCAGCCGAATGCGCTCGTCCCGGCCGACCGCACGCGGACGATCGCCGGCGTCGCGTACTGGTTCAAGAACCAGGGCTCGTACCAGTCGGCGCTGCTCGTCGACTATGACGGCCAGACCTTCCACAACTTCGTTCCAGCTCAACCAAAACAGACACGGGTGGCACTGCATGCGCTCATCAACTTCTGACACGAAAAAGGGGTCGTACCCCTTTTCCGCGAAAAAGGGGTACGACCCCTTTTTCGCCGCGGCGCTCGTCGTCGTCGCTCTCGGCGCTGGCGTCTCGGCGGCCGTGAAGATCAACGGCGCTGGCGCGACCTTTCCCTACCCGATCTACTCGAAGTGGTTCTCCGAGTACAACAAGCTGCATCCCGACGTCGAGATCAACTACCAGTCGATCGGATCGGGCGGCGGCATCCGTCAGATCCAGGCGCAGACGGTGTTCTTTGGCGCCACCGACGGCCCGATGACGCCGGACCAGCTGCAGGCGTCCCCGTCGAAGATCCTCCACTTCCCGACGGTCCTCGGCGCCGTGGTCCCCGTCTACAACATCCCGCACGTGAGAGCCGAGCTGAAGTTCAGCGGTTCGCTCCTTGCCGACATCTTTCTCGGCAAAGTGACGAAGTGGAACGATCCGGCGATTGCAAAGCTCAACCCCGGCGTCTCGCTGCCCGGGAGCGACATCACCGTCGTGCATCGATCGGATGGATCGGGGACGACCTATATCTGGGTCGACTATCTGTCGAAGACGTCGCCCGAATTCCTGAAGAAGGTCGGCGTGAACACGTCGGTGAACTGGCCGACCGGCGTCGGCGGCCGCGGCAACGAGGGCGTGTCGGCGCTCGTGACGCAGACGCCCGGCGCGCTCGGCTACGTCGAGTTGATCTACGCGCTGCAGAACAAGATCAGCTACGGCACGGTGCAGAACATGGCGGGCGAGTTCGTCAAGGCGTCGGTCGAATCGGTGACGGCCGCCGCCTCCGCCGCCGCCAGACAGATGCCCGCGGACTTCCGCGTGTCGATCACCAACGCGCCCGGCAACGGCGTGTATCCGGTGTCGTCGTTCACATGGCTCCTCCTGTACGAGAATCCGAAGGACAAAGCCATGTCGAAGGCGATGATCGACTTCATGAAGTGGGCGCTCACCGACGGCCAGAAGTACTGCGGGGATCTCGGCTACGCGCCGCTGCCGGCCGACGTCGTGAAGCTCGAGCTCGCAGCCCTTGGCAGGGTAAAGACGTCGTAGGCCTCGGTGCAGAGGAAGGACTTCGGCTTTCGCGTCGGGACGGGCGCGTTCGCGCTCGTCCTGCTCCTCATCGTCGCCGCGATCGGCGTGGAGCTGACGCGCCAGTCGCTGCCGTCGATCCAGAAGTTCGGCTTCTCGTTCTGGCGCACGCAAACCTGGGATCCCGTCGCCGGCGACTTCGGCGCGCTGCCGTTCATCTGGGGCACGCTCTACTCGTCGGTGCTCGCGCTGCTGATCGCGGCGCCGATCGCGCTCGGCATCGCGGTGTTCATCGCCGAGCTCTGTCCGGCGGCGCTGCGCCAGCCGCTCGTGTTCCTCACCGAGCTGCTCGCCGCGATCCCGTCGATCGTCTACGGGCTGTGGGGCATCTTCGTCCTCGTGCCGGCCGTGCGCGCGGTCGAGACGTCGATGCCCGCGTCGCTTCGCTCGCTGCCGTTGTTCAGCGGGCCGCCGCTCGGCCTCGGGATGCTGGCCGCCGCGCTGATTCTGGCCGTGATGATCGTCCCGTTCACCTCGTCTGTGTCCCGGGAGGTGCTGAAGTCGGTGCCGGCGGCGCAGCGGGAGGCCGCGTACGCGCTCGGCGCGACGCGCTTCGAGGCGATCCGCGCCGCGCTCTACTACGCGCGCACCGGCATCGTCGGCGCCGTGATGCTCGGCTTCGGCCGCGCGCTCGGCGAGACGATGGCCGTGACGATGGTGATCGGCAACAACCCGCGCATCTCGACGTCGCTCTTCGCCCCGCAGTACACGATGGCCGCCGTGATCGCGAACGAGTTCACCGAGGCGGCCGACAACCTGTATCTGTCGGCGCTCGTCGAAATCGGCCTCGTGCTCTTCGTCGTCACGCTGATCGTCAATTCGCTCTCGCGGCTGCTCATCTGGTCGATGTCGGCGCGCACGGCGCCGGCCGCCGAGGCGGCGACGCCGCCGGCGGAGGAAGCGGCGTGAGACGGCCGCGCATGATCCTGTCGTCGCTCTTCGTCGCGTTCTGCGCCGCGTCGGTGATCGTCGCGCTCGTGCCGCTCGCCTTCGTCCTGTTCTTCGTCGTGTCGCAGGGCGTTCAGGCGCTCAACCTCGCGTTCTTCACGCACATGCCGACGCCCGTCGGGGAATCCGGCGGCGGGATGGCGAATGCGATCGTCGGCACGCTGATCCTGACGGGCCTCGCGGCGGTGATGGCGGTGCCGATTGGCATCGTCAGCGGCATCTACATGTCGGAGTACGCCGGCACACGGTTCGCCGCGCTCGTGCGCTTCGCGGCCGATACGCTGAACGGCGTGCCGTCGATCGTGATCGGCCTCTTCGCCTACACGATCGTCGTCGTGCCGTTCCGGCAGTTCAGCGCGCTCGCGGGCGGCTTCGCGCTCGGGACGATGATGATCCCGATCATCGCGAGGACGACGGAGGAGCTGCTGCTGCTCGTGCCGGGATCGATGCGCGAAGGCGCGCTCGCCCTCGGCGCGACGCGCGCGCGCGCCGTGTTCAGCGTCGTCGTGCCGGCGGCGCTGCCCGGGATCATCACCGGCATCATCCTCGCGCTCGCACGCGTCGCCGGCGAGACGGCGCCCCTGCTCTTCACGGCGTTCAACAACCGCTATTTCTCGACGAGCCTCACGCAGCCGATCTCGACGCTGACGGTGCAGGTGTTCACCTACGCCACCGGGCCGTATCAGGACTGGCACCGCCAGGCGTGGGCCGGCGCGCTCGTGCTCGTGACGATCGTGCTCGTGTGCTCGCTCGTCGCGCGAGTGGCGACGCGCCGCCTCGAACGGATGCACGCGCGCGGGTAATGCGGGGATTGGGGATTGGGGATTGGGGGTTGGTTAGATCACGGCCGTCACGCTGCGTTCACGTCCAATCACACGCACCAATCACCCCAATCCCCAATCCCCACGCTCGCGTCCACCGGAACGAGCGCGACGGCGGCAAGGAGACCCACCGCGGCGATGCGCGCGGCGGCGCGGCTCGCGAGACGGAAGCGTCGCGCGGGCTTCGCGCGGCGCAATCGCGCCCGCGCTAATTCGGGAGCTCTTCCCAGCCGTCGCGCTGCAGCGCCGCGATATCCTGCGCAAAACGCGTCGCGACGCGCTCCACGCGGTGCCAGTCGGCGACGTGCTGCTGCACGGTGTGCCCATCCCTGCGCTCGCAGATCTGCCAGCCGGCATCGGCGGCGAGCACGATCTCGAACGAGCGCACGGACGGATGACGGACGAGGGTCTTGCGGAAAACGGATTGCGACGGCATCGGCACTCCTGAGCGAAGGCTTGGATCCTACGACACCGCTCGGCCCCTGGTACGCGTTTACACGAAAGTTACATTGCGGGGAAGTCCCCTACAGGGTCGGGCGGGCCGGGCGGGCCCTGCATGGTCGCGCGAGTCGGGCGGGCCTGGCGGGTCGGGCGGGCCCTGCATGGTCGCGCGGGTCGGGCGGGCCTGGCGGGTCGGGCGGGCCCGGCACGGTCGCGCGAGTCGGGCGGGCCTGGCGGGTCACGAAGGACACAGAGGCTTGCTGCGAGCGTAGGCGGAAAGAATCGCGCATAATGTCGGCCGTGCATGTGCTGACGCGGTCGCTCTTTCCTGCTGCGCTGTCGCTCGTGCTGCTCGCGTGGACCGCGCTGCATGCGCAGCAGGCAGCGCGCGCGAAGGAGGCCATCGCCCATCGCGGCGCGTCGGCCTATCGCCCGGAACACACCGAGGCGGCGTACCGGCTCGCGATGGATCAGAAGGTCGACTTCGTCGAGCAGGATCTCGGCGTCACCAAAGACGGCCAGCTGATTTGCATCCACGACGACACGCTCGAGCGAACGACGAACGTCGCGACGGTGTTTCCGGATCGCTCGACGACAATCGCGCTCGCGTCGCGGACGCCGGCGAAGCACTGGCTCGTGAACGACTTCACGCTCGCCGAGATCAAGCGGCTCGACGCCGGCTCGTGGTTCAAGCCGGAATTCGCCGGCGCGCGGCTCCTGACCTTTCAGGACGCGATCGATCTGGTGCGCGCGCGGCCCGGGTTCGGCATGTACCCGGAGCTGAAGTCGCCGCAGCTGTACAAGTCGCGCGGGATCGATCAGGTGAAGCTGTTCGTGGATGCCGTGAAGAAAAACGGCCTCGAGAGAACCGATTCGCTGAAGAAGACGCCCGTGATCATCCAGTCGTTCGACGAGGAAGCGATTCACCGCGTCTCGGTCGATCTTCCGGCGATCCCCCGCGTCTTCCTGACGTCGAACGACGACGACGTCGCCGAGCCGCGCCTGCGGGCGCTCGCGAAGTTCGCGACCGGCATCGCGCCGGAGAAGGTCGTGATCGCGCGGCATCCGGAGATGGTGGCGCGCGCGCACGCGGCGGGCCTCACGGTGACGTCGTGGACGTTCCGCAGCGACGAGAAGACGGAATACGCCGACGTCGCGGCCGAGATGTCGCACTTCCTCTACGACCTCGGCATCGACGCGCTCTTCACGAACAACCCCGACCTGTTTCCGCGGCGGGCGATACGCCGGTAGAACGACTCTCTGCGACCCACCTGACCCACCCGACCTCGGAGACCCGCGCGACCTGCCCGGCGCGCCCGCCCGCCAGGCCTGCCAGCCTATCGGACGGCGAACCAGTTGAAGTTCGCGACCGACCCGGTCGGCCCGATCGACTCCATCACGACGCGGATCACCTGCGTGCCGGACGCCAGCGCGACGCCGGTCTTCGTGACCGTCTGCCAGGTCTGCCAGCCGCCCGTATTCGGCACGGTCAGCGTTCCCGTCTTGTTGACGCCGTTCACCTCGATATGGAACGTGCCGCCGGCGCCGCTCGACGCCACGCGGACGTCGATCGCGTAGGTGCCGGCCTTCATCACGTTGACGGTGTAGTTCAGCCACTCGCCGGCCGTCGTCCAGCCCACCAGGTAGCCGCCGCCCGCGTCGGTGGACGCCTTGATGTCGACGCTGTTCGTCCGGTATGCGCTGCCGGCGTTGCCCGCGGTCGTGTCGTGGTAGGCGACGCCTTCGCCGCCCGCGTCGTAGTTCTCGAACTGCACGATGCCCGGGAGCGCCGCCGGCGTGCCGCCGTACGGCGTCGAGCCGCCGGGCGAAGGGCTCGGCGTGGGCGTCGGAGTCGGCGTTGGGGTCGCCGCGCCGCTCAGCGCGGCCGAAAGCTCCGTGAAGCCCACGCCGAGATCCTTGCCGTCGGTGCCCGCGTTGTTCGAGAGGCTGCTCGAGACGAGCTGGTAGTTCGCGGCGCTCACGCTCGCGAAGTCCGCGAGCCACTGCGCCGTCGTCGGAAAGTCGTTGCCCACTGGATACAGCTTCGCCGACTCGTTCGCGAACGTGTTGTGCAGCACCAGCGCGCTCGGCGTATAGGTCGTGAACGCGACGTTCCCCTCGCCGTACTTGTCGCCGTAGACCGCGTACGAATTCCCTCGCAGCAGGTTGTTCGTCAGCTCGAAGCCGAGGATGTGGATCCCCGTCGGCGTCGCGCCTCCGTAGATGAAGATCGTGCTGCTGCCGTTGTTGTCCACCGTGTTGTGGTCGATCGTGATGTTCTTCGGCCCGGCGCCGATCACGGCGAGCCGTCCGTTGGCTGGATGGTTGGGGATCGCGTACGCCGTGCTCACGTCGTAGATCAGGTTGTTGCGAATCGTGATGTCCTGCGTCTGCTGGCTGGGCGCGAGATTGTCGTAGCCGAGGACGTTGAAGACGGCCGCCACATGGCGGATCACGTTGTTCTGGATCGTAATGTTCTTCACGATCACCCACGGCGCCGTGTTGCTCTGGTTGCGCGGCGTGAAGAGGATCGAGTAGCCCTGCTGGCCCGCCGCCCAGTTGTTCTCGATCGTGTTGCCCTCGACGACGACGTTCTCAGCGTTCTTGAACTCGACGAGGTTTTTCACCGTCCACGACTCGTTCATCCACTTCAGCGGCTTGCTGATCAGATTCTGCCGCAGCGTGATGCCCGTCGGGATCAGGTTCGGGATGCTCGGATCGGTGCCGCCGAACATGATGTTCTCGCCGGCCGCCTCGAGATAGTTGTTCTCGATGAGAAACGGCCCCGGACCGTTCCACCCGAGGATCGCCTGCGTATCCTGGTTCAGCCCCTTGAAGTCCGCGAAATACGAGTTGACGACGCGCGTGTCGCCGCTGTTGAGAGCGAGGCCGCGGCGCTGGCCGTACGACGAGTTGCCGTGGAGGTAGCAGCGATCCATCTCGAGGTGCCGCGGCGCCGCGGCGAGCGTGCTCTGGTTCGTCCCGGCGCCGCCGAACTCCACGAGGTTCGCGCTGCTCGAGGACGACCCCGGGAGGAACTCCAGCAGCAGCAGCCGCCAGTACGTGGCGCCGACGTCGGTGCGGACTGCCGGGCCGGCGGTCGACGACTTGATCTTCGCCAGCATCGGCGCTGCGGCCGGCATGATGCGCGTGCCGGCGGGCGGCAGCGCGGCGTTGGGCGCCGACTGGATGGTGATGAACGCCGTTCCGCCCTTCGCGCGCAGCTTGTAGGGCCCGGTGAAGGTGGCGCCCGCCTGCAGCACGATCGTGTCGCCCGGCTTCGCGGCGTCTATTGCGGCCTGCAGGTCGCCGCCTGCGTTCACGGCAATCGTTGCGGCGCCGGCGGCGCGCGCGCCGAGCACGGCCACACACAGAGACAGACCGATGGCACGAATCGATTTCACCTGAGAAACGCTCCTTGTTCAGCGAGAACGGATGTGCCGTTCTGTAGAGCAAGGAAAACGCCACAGGTTCGATTCGGCGTTTTCGGGTGTGTTTCTTGCGTTGATCGACGCGAAAGCGCCGCGCGGGTGCCTCGCGGTTACTCGTCTGTTCGGAACAAATTACACACGACCTCAGAGAACGCGCGAGGAATCGCTCAGTCCGGAAATACTGCTCAGTTGTGCTTACGAACACGCGCCGCGGCGGACGCCGTGACGCGGGTGAAAATCAGACCATCGTGCCCGGCTTCACGACGCCGTCCTTCGGCACGATGACCACGCCGTCGCGGATGTAATAGCCGTCGCCGTCGGCGTCCTGCACGCGCTTCTCGTTGACCAGCCTGGCTCCGTCGCCGATGCGCGCATTCTTGTCGACGATCACGCGGTCGAGCACGGCGTCCCGTCCGACGCCCAGCTTCGGGTTCGCGCCGCGCGCCGGCGCATCGTCGTCCGCTTCGTAGTAATCGGCGCCGAGGAGCACCGAGCGCCGGATCGTCGCGCCGCTCTGCATGTTGGTGCGGATGCCGACGATCGATTGCTCGATCGACGCGCGGTCCAGATAGCACCCCTCCGCGACGACGGCGTCGTGGACCGTGCAGTCGCTGAAGCGCGCGCCCGGCAGGAAGCGCGCGTGCGTGAAGATCGGCCGCCGCGGGTCGTAGAACTTGAACGGGGCGCCGGGCCGCGTGAGCATGATGTTCGCGTCGTAGAAGGACAGGACGGTTCCGACGTCGGCCCAGTAGCCGCGGAACAGATACGCGCTCACGCGGTACTTGCCGAGCGCGTTGGGGATGATCTGCCGCCCGAAATCGGTGGCGCCGTCCTGTTCGATCGCCTCGAGCAGGACGTCGCGCGAGAAGACATAGACGCCCATCGACGCGACGAACGGCTTGTCGGGCGTATGCCCCCCGGCCGTAGATCCCGCCGGAATGCTCTGGCCGATCTCCTGCAGCCGCTCGCGCTTCGGCTTCTCCTCGAACGCCACGATCTGGCCGGCGCGATCGAAGCGGAAGATGCCCATCGCCGACGCCTCGTCGATCGAGATCGGCTGCGCGGCGATCGTGATGTCGGCGCGGCTCTCGTGGTGCGCGTCGACGAGCTCCGCGTAGTCCATTCTGTAGAGATGGTCGCCGGCGAGGATGAGGTAATAGTCGGCGTCGAAGCGCACGAAATGGCGCGCCGCCTGCCGCACCGCGTCGGCCGTGCCCTGATACCAGTTCGGGTTGTCGGGCGTCTGCTCCGCGGCGAGGATGTCGACGAAGCCCTGGCTGAAGGCGTCCATGCGGTACGCCTGCGAGATGTGGCGGTTGAGCGACGCGGAATTGAACTGCGTGAGCACGAAGATGCGACGAATGTCGGCGTGCAGGCAGTTGCTGATCGGAATGTCGATCAGGCGATAGCTGCCGCCGATCGGCACGGCCGGCTTCGAGCGCTGCAGCGTGAGCGGAAAGAGACGCGAGCCCTGGCCGCCGCCCAGGACAATCGCGAGCACTTCGTTGTTCATCGGCACGCGGCTACGCAAATCATGCGCCGCGGTGCAGCAGCCGTGCAACGGACGTGTAAACGGATCTGCTACAATCCTGCGCTTTATGGCCTTCAGACTGCTCCCGCGTGAGGAGAAGTTCTACACCGACTTTCTCGCGCTCGCCGACGAGCTGAAACGCGGCGCGCGCCTGCTCGAGGAGATGCTCGCGCCGGAGCGGCCCGTCTGGGACAAGGCCGACGAGATCAAGGCAGTCGAGCACAAATGCGACTTCCTGACGCACGAGATCATCCAGCGGTTGAACCGCACGTTCGTCACGCCGCTCGATCGCGAGGACATCCACGCGCTCGCGCGCTCGCTCGACGACGTGATGGACGCGATCGACGCCTCGGCGGCGCTCGTGCGGCTGTACCGGCTGGAGTCGGTGCGCGTGGGCGCGCGCGAGCTCGCGCGGACGATCACGATGTCCGCCGAGCAGGTGCACCTGGCGCTCGAGGCGATGGAGAAGCACAATTCGCTGACGACGCACGCCGTCGAGATCAATCGGCTCGAGAACGAGGCCGACCGCATCCATCAGCAGGCCGTCAGCCGCCTGTTCGACGACGAGCGCGACCCGATCGTCGTCATGAAGTGGAAGGAGGCGCTCGACTTCCTCGAGGACGCGACCGACCGGTGCGAAGACGTCGCGAACGTGCTCGAAGGCGTCATGGTCAAGCACGGTTAGCCGCGCGATGTTCTGGGTCGTCGTCGCCCTCATCCTCGTCGCGCTGTTGTTCGACTACATCAACGGATTCCACGACGCCGCGAATTCGATCGCCACGGTCGTGTCGACGCGCGTGCTGTCGCCCGGCTGGGCGGTGCTGTGGGCGGCGTTCTTCAACTTCGTCGCCGCCTTCGCCTTCGGCACCGCCGTCGCCAACACCGTCGGGAAGGGGATGATCGACATCAAGATCGTCACCTTCGCGGTGATCCTCGGCGGCCTCACCGGCGCCATCATCTGGGATCTGATCACGTGGTACTTCGGGCTGCCGACGAGCTCGTCGCACGCGCTGGTGGGCGGCTATGCGGGCGCGGCGGTGGCGAAGGCCGGCTTCGCCGCGATCATCACGGGCGGATGGACCAAGACGATCATCTTCATCTTCCTCTCGCCGCTCATCGGGCTGACGGCCGGCTTCGGCCTGATGGTCGCGATCCACTGGATCTTCCGCTGGACGCCGCCGTCGCGCGTGGATCGCTCGTTCCGCCGGCTGCAGCTGCTGTCGGCGGCGTTCTTCAGCCTGAACCACGGCGCCAACGACGCGCAGAAGACGATGGGGATCATCGCCGGCGTGCTCTACACGGGGGGCTACATCGACACGTTTCACATTCCCTTCTGGGTGGTGCTGATCGCGCATACGGCGATCGGCCTCGGCACGCTCGCCGGCGGCTGGCGGATCATCCACACGATGGGATCGAAGATCACGAAGCTGCAGCCGGTAGGCGGCTTCGCGGCCGAGACCGGCGCGGCGATCGCGCTGCTGATCGCGACGCAGACCGGCGTGCCCGTGAGCACGACGCACGCGATCACCGGCGCGATTGTCGGCGTCGGCGCGACGCGGCGGCTGTCCGCGGTCCGCTGGGGCGTGGCCGGGCAGATCGTGTGGGCGTGGGTCCTGACGATTCCCGCCGCGTTCCTGATCGCCGCCGGCGTCTACACGCTGCTCCACGCGGCGGGCGGACGTTGAGAATGAAGAATTAAAAGAATTTGGAATTTGGAATTCGTGATCACGAATTCCAAATTCCAAATTCCAAATTCCTAATTGCTCATTTCGTGTACTGCTGCGGGTTCTGATCGAACTTCGTCTTGCACACCTGCGCGCAGAAGTAATACGTCTTGCCGTTGTACTCGCTCTTGGCCGCCGCCTTGCTTTCGTCGATCTGCATCTTGCACACAGGGTCGGTCACCATACTGCCTCCGTTCAATTAATGAATTAGCCGAGCCGCAAAATTAAGAATTCGCGATCACGAATTCTTAATTCCAAATTCTTTAATTCTTAATTTCACCGCCGCGCGCTCAAAGCCGAGCGCGGCGCAGCCTAAGCGCGTTGCCAATGACGGACACCGAGCTGAACGTCATCGCGGCGCTCGCCCAGATGGGGCTGATGAGCATGCCGGTGAACGGATACAGCACGCCCGCCGCGACGGGGACGCCCACGGCGTTGTAGACGAACGCCAGCCACAGATTCTGCCGGATGTTCCGCATCGTCGCGCGGCTCAGACGGCGCGCGCGCACGATCCCGCGCAGATCGCCCTGGACGAGCGTGATTCCCGCGCTCTCGATCGCGACGTCCGTGCCGGTGCCCATGGCGATGCCGACGGCCGCCTCCGCGAGCGCCGGCGCGTCGTTCACGCCGTCGCCCGCCATCGCGACCGTCCGGCCGCTCGCCTGCAGCGTCTGTACGACGGCGCGTTTTTCGGCCGGCAGCACGTCGGCGCGCACGTCATCGATTCCGAGCTGCGCCGCCACGGTCTCCGCCGTCAGGCGGTTGTCGCCCGTCACCATCACGATGCGGAGCCCATCGGCGTGCAGCGCCTCGATCGCGGCCGCCGCGGTCGCCTTCACCGGATCCGCGACGCCGAGCAGCGCCGCGAGCGCGCCGTCGACCGCAAGGAACATCACCGTATGCCCGCGCTGCCGCAGCTCGTTCGCGGGCGCGGCCGCGGATTCGATGGCGACGCCGGCATCCTGCATCATCGCGGCATTTCCGAGCGCGACCGCCTGCACGCCGACGCGGGCGATGATGCCTTTTCCCGGAACCGAGCGAAAGTCATCGGCGCGCGGCACGTCGATGCGCCGTTCCCGCGCCGCCCCGACGATCGCGTTCGCGAGCGGATGCTCGCTCGGCTGCTCGATCGCCGCCGCGAGCCTCAACGCGTCCGCCTCGGACGAGGCGCCGAGCGGTACGACGGCCATCAACTTCGGTTTGCCCTCCGTCAGCGTCCCGGTCTTGTCGACGACAAGCGTGTCGACGCGCTCGAGCCGCTCGAGCGCCTCGGCATTCTTGACGAGCACGCCGGCCGTTGCGCCGCGGCCGGTGCCGACCATGATGGCCATCGGCGTCGCCAGGCCGAGCGCGCACGGGCACGCGATGATGAGCACCGCGACGCCCGCGACGAGCGCATGCGCGAACCTCGGCGCCGGGCCCCACACGCTCCACGCGACGAACGCGGCGACCGCGATCGCCACGACGGCGGGCACGAACCAGGCGGCGATGCGATCGGCGAGCCGTTGGATCGGCGCGCGGCTGCGCTGCGCCTCGCCGACCATCCGCACGATCTGCGCGAGCAGCGTGTCGCTGCCGACGCGCTCCGCGCGCACCAGCAGCGTCCCGGTCGTGTTGATCGTCCCGCCGGTGACGCGCGCGCCGGCGGGCTTCTCGACGGGAATCGGCTCGCCGCTGATCATCGATTCGTCGATGGCGCTGTAGCCATCGGCCACGACGCCGTCCACCGGCACGTGCTCGCCCGGGCGCACGCGGCAGACGTCGCCCACCTGCACGTCGGCGAGCGGCACGTCGCGCTCCTCGCCGCCGCGGACGACGCGCGCGGTCTTCGGCGCGAGCCCGAGCAGCTGGCGGATGGCCGCGCTCGTGCGGCTGCGCGCGCGCAGCTCGAGCACCTGTCCCAGGAGCACGAGCACGGTGATGACGGCGGCGGTGTCGAAGTAGGTGTCGACGACGCCGTGCATGCGGAAGCCGGATGGAAAGATCGCCGGCGCGATCGTCGCCGCGGCGCTGTAGCCGTACGCCGCGCCGACGCCCATCGCGATCAGCGTGAACATGTTCGGGCTGCGGTTGACGATCGACGTCCACGCGCGCTCGAAGAATGGCCAGCCGGCCCAGAACACGACCGGCGTCGCGAGCGCGAGGCCCAGCCAGTTGATGGCCGCGCCGCGCGCCATCGTCAGCCGGCCGCCGGCCGCCATGTCGGCCATCGCGACCACGACGATTGGGGCGGCGAGCGCCGCGGCGATCCGGAAGCGGCGCGTCATGTCGACGAGCTCGGGGTTCGGCCCCTCGTCGAGCGTCGCCGTCATCGGCTCGAGCGCCATCCCGCAGATCGGGCACGCGCCGGGGCCCTCCTGCACGATCTGCGGATCCATCGGGCAGGTGTAGAGCGTGCCGGGCGGCGTGCTCGCCGGCGCCTCGTCGCGCGGGGAAAGGAACGCGTCCGGATCCTCGGCGAAGCGCTCGAGGCACTGCGGCGCGCAGAAGTAGTAGCGCACGCCCTTGTGATCGAGAGTGCCGACGGCGTCGGCTTCCTCGATCGTCATGCCGCAGACCGGATCGACGTGCGTCATCGCGCGGCCGCGCCCGCGCCGTCGAGCGCCTCGATGATCGGGCACTCGAGCGTCGATCCGTCGCGGCAGCAGTGCACGAGGTGCGCGAGCGCGCTCTTCATCGCGCGCAGCTCGGCCAGCTTGCGATCGATCTGGCGGATCCGCTGTTCGGCGATGGCGCGCACGCGCCCGCGATCGCGGCGCTTCTCGCCGCGCAGCCGGATCAGCGCCTCGACCTCGTCGAGGCTGAACCCGAGATCCTGCGCGCGCTTGATGAACCGCACGATGCGCACGGCCTCGTCGGGGAACTCGCGATAGCCGGACTCCCGCCGCGGCGGCCGCGGCAGCAGCCCGCGGCGCTCGTAATATCTCAATGTCTGTACGTTGACGCCTGCCTGCTCGGCGGCGGCACCAATCCGCATCGCGGCCTCTCCGTCGTTGTCCACACGCGGTTCAAGTATCAACTCTATACCTAAGTATAGAGTCAAGGCGCAGCGAATCAGCGCAGGCGGGCGGCCGCGGTCTGCACGCGCAGGCCGTCGTCGGTGCCGGTCCACGCGAAGACGAAATCGCGGTCGTGGACGGCGATCCGCGGATATGCGGTATTGCGATTGCCGGAGACGTCGGCGACGGTGACGGAAGGGGAGCGGCCGCCCTCGCGCGTCACGCGGCGAACCTTGAAGGCGGCCTTGCGGTCGACGAGCTCGATCCAGGAGACGACGACCGATCCATCCGACGCGTCCGCCACGTCCACGCGGCCGAGCGCGCCCGCCTCGTCCACGCGGACCGGCGCGCCGAACGTCCGCCCTTCGTCGCGCGAGAAGGCCACGAACGCATGTCCTTCGTCGTGCGGCGCCGAGAACCAGGCGACCGCGACGTCGCGTCCGTTCGCGGCGACGCCGGGCCCGTTCACCGGACACCCGTCAATCTTCCAGCCGTCGTGGTGAACGATCGTCGGCTCGCTCCACGCGCCGCCGGCGAACCGCGCGACGGCGATGTCGCGGATCTCGTCGGCGGTTCGATCGCGATACGCGACGACGACGCCATTGGCGGTTGCCGCAGCTGCCGTCGGGCAGCAGTCGCACACGCGCAGATCGATCGGCTGCTCCGCGCGCTCCTGCCACGCGGCGTCGAAGCGCGCGCTCCGCAGCGTCATCTCGCCGACCGCGTCGTCGTCCGGGTTGGTCGACGGCGTCGTCAGGCGGCCGTCGAGCCAGACGACGCCGAACGGCTCGGCGGCGCCGGGCCGCTCGAAGAACGATGCGAAGCCGTGCTGCGTCTTCGTGCCGTCGTGGTGCGGCGAGAACGGCGCCGACCACGTGCGCCCATCGTCGGTCGAGTGAGCGATCATGACGTCGTAGCCGGACGTCTGCGGGCTGTTGCGGCGCAGCCAGTGCGCGACGAGCTCGCCGCTCGCCGTGCGGCGGACCGACGGCAGGTCCGCGTAATTGGCGAAGAAGTCGTTCCCCGACGCGATCGTGCGCGCCTCGCTCCACCCGGTCGGCGTCCGCTCGGCGAAGCGGAGCCGCGGGTCCGGACCGGCGTTCTCCAGCCAGCTGAGGACGATGCCGCGCGCCGACGAGGTGAGCTGCGGCTGCGCGCTCGCGGGCCCC
>Ga0209474_10002269_pt1 | contig 17889 bp, 13 predicted proteins | sample GraSoiAngelo_145_FD_185902 | JGI IMG/M metagenome (GOLD analysis project Ga0209474, IMG submission 185902) | Grasslands soil microbial communities from the Angelo Coastal Reserve, California, USA - 14_1009_05_20cm (SPAdes) (version 2) | ecosystem: Environmental > Terrestrial > Soil > Grasslands... | reverse complement strand
CCGGCGTCAGGCCGCGTCCTCGAACTGGGTGTAGCCGGAAGCCTCGAGCTCCAGCGCCAATTCCTTGCCACCGCTTTTGACGACGCGGCCTTTCGACATCACGTGCACGAAATCAGGCACGACATAGTTTAACAGCCGCTGATAGTGCGTGATCACGACCATCGCGCGATCGGGCGAGCGTAGCGCGTTCACGCCGTCGGCCGCCACCCGCAGCGCGTCGATGTCGAGCCCGGAATCCATCTCGTCGAGGATGCACAGGCTCGGCTCGAACAGCGCCATCTGCAAAATCTCGTTACGCTTCTTCTCGCCGCCGGAGAAGCCGACATTGACGCCGCGCTTGAGCATGTCGCGTGGAACGTTCAGACGGGCTGCGACTTCGTAGGCTTTTTTCAGAAAGGCCGGCGTCAGGAGTTCGCTCTCGCCGCGCGCCTTGCGCTGGGCGTTCAGCGCGGTACGCAGGAAGGTCATCGTCGCGACCCCCGGGATCTCCACCGGGTACTGAAACGCGAGGAACACGCCCTTGGCGGCGCGCTCGTCGGGCTGCATCGCGAGCAGGTCCTCGCCGTTGAACAGGATCTGGCCGCCCGTGACCTCGTAATCGGGCTTGCCGGCGATCACGTGGGAAAGCGTCGACTTGCCGGAACCGTTCGGCCCCATAATGGCGTGGACCTCACCCTCGTTCACGGTGAGCGAAAGCCCGTGGAGGATTTCGTTATCCTCGACGCGAACGTGCAAGTCTTTGATTTCAAGCAATGCCATCATTCTCTTCCGTTGTTCCTCGTGCCTCGGGAGCGCCGACGGCGCGCTTCGAAGCGCGTGGCCGACAATCCCCTGTACTCATCCTTCGAGACGGGCGCTTTCGCGCCCTCCTCAAGATGAGACACTAACCGACGCTTCCTTCCAGTGAGATCGAGATCAGCTTCTGCGCCTCGACCGCGAATTCCATCGGCAGTTGCTGCAGCACGTCCTTGACGAAACCATTGACGACGAGGCCGACGGCTTCTTCTTGGCTCAGTCCGCGCTGGGTGCAGTAGAACAACACGTCCTCGGAAATCTTCGACGTGGTGGCTTCGTGCTCGAACAGCGCGGAGGAATTCTTGGCTTCCACGTAAGGCACCGTGTGGGCGCCGCATTTGTCGCCGATCAAGAGCGAATCGCAGGCGGTAAAATTGCGCGCCCCGGTCGCCTTGCGGTGCGCGGTGACGAGACCACGATAGGTGTTTTGCGAACGCCCTGCCGCGATGCCCTTGGAGATGATGCGGCTGGTCGTGTTCTTGCCCAGATGCAGCATCTTGGTGCCGGAATCGACCTGCTGGAACCCGTTCGAAATCGCGATCGAGTAGAACTCACCACGGGAATTATCGCCGCGCAGGATGCAGCTCGGATATTTCCAGGTAATCGCCGATCCCGTCTCGACCTGGGTCCAGGAGATCTTCGAGTTTTTCCCGCGGCAGTCGCCGCGCTTGGTGACGAAATTGTAGATGCCGCCGAGCCCTTCCGAATTGCCGGGATACCAGTTCTGCACCGTCGAATATTTGATCTCGGCATCGTCGAGCGCGACCAGCTCGACGACGGCTGCGTGCAACTGGTTCTCGTCGCGCTGCGGCGCGGTGCAGCCTTCGAGATAGCTGACATACGAGCCCTTGTCGGCGATGATCAGCGTGCGCTCGAACTGCCCGGTATTGCGTTCGTTGATGCGAAAGTAAGTCGACAGCTCCATTGGGCAGCGCACGCCCGGCGGCACATAGACGAACGAGCCATCGGAGAACACCGCCGAGTTCAGCGTCGCGAAGAAGTTGTCCGAGGTCGGCACCACGCTGCCGAGATATTTCTTCACAAGCTCGGGATGCTCGCGGATCGCCTCCGAGATCGGCATGAAGATCACGCCGGCCTGCTTCAGTTCCTTCTGGAAGGTGGTTGCAACCGACACCGAATCGAACACGGCATCGACGGCGATCCGGCGCTCGCCCTCCGGCCGCACCACGCCCTCCAGCACTTCCACTTCGCGCAAGGGAATGCCGAGCTTCTCATAGGTCTTGAGGATTTCCGGATCGATCTCGTCGAGCGAGGTGACCTGCTTTTTCGGCTTCGGCGCCGAGTAATAATAGAGATCCTGGTAGTCGATCTTGGGGTAGTTGACGCGCGCCCATTTCGGCTCGGTCATGGTCAGCCAGCGGCGATAGGCCTCCAGCCGCCACTCCAGCATCCAGGCCGGCTCGCTCTTTTTCGCGGAAATGAAGGCGACGGTGTCTTCCGACAGGCCCTTGGGAGCCTTGTCGGACTCGATCAGCGTCTCAAACCCATATCGATACTGATCGACGTCGATCCGCCTGACGCGTTCGACCGTCTCTTGTACGGCTGGCATTCTATCCTCCGCTCGCGGTTTCAAGGACCGCGGTGGATCAGTTCCAAAAATCTCTTACGTGCGTTTCCGACGAAACATACTTAGAACCGTTCAAGCAGTGTTTCGTTGCTCCCCTTAAGTAAGGTATTGGCGAGCTTTCGCCAAGCCTTAAGGCAGAGATCAATGTCCGCTTCCTGCGTGGACCAGCCCAGACTGAGCCGCACCGCTCCTTGAGCAAGTTTGGGGCCAAATCCCATGGCTTCCAGCACGTGGGAAGGCTGGACCTTGCCCGAAGAGCAGGCGGAACCCGAGGAAACCGCGATTCCCTCGAGATCGAAGCCGATCACGGCAGTCTCGGCCTTGAGGCCGGGAACGGTGAACAGGGTCGTGTTGGGCAGGCGGGGTACGTCGGCCGAGAATACCAGGACATCGGGGGTCTGCCGCAGGCCATTTTCGAGCCGATTCCGTAAGGTTTCAAGCCTGACGGCATCGCTCCCCTGCGTCTCTAACGCTGCTTTCACGGCGGCCCCGAAGCCTCCGATCCCCGCCAGGTTCTCGGTGCCCGCACGGCGCCCCAGTTCCTGACCGCCGCCGCGCAACAGCGGCTCCGGCGCTATAAGGCCGTCACCCAAAACCAGCGCGCCAATGCCCTTGGGACCGCCGATCTTGTGCGCCGAAAGGGTGACCATATCGGCACCCATTGAATTGATATCTAAAGGTATTTTTCCAAGCGCCTGAACCGCGTCGACGTGCAGCAAAGAGCCCCCCGCGTGAACGATCTCGGAGGCTTCCGTAATCGGCTGCAACGCTCCGGTCTCATTGTTCGCCGCCATGATGGACACCAGCGCCGGAGGGCCGGATGCAAGCGTCTCACGCAGAAGGCCGAGATCCAGAACCCCAGAGCTTGTTACGCCGATGATGGTCATCGCCCCGTTTGCAAATCGACCGCCCGCGAGCACCGAGGCGTGTTCGATCGCCGACGCCACCAGCCTCAGGCCTGGTGTCCCGGCGCCCCCGCGCAACCCAGGCGTCAGCGCCAGCGCGTTGGCTTCTGTTCCCCCTGACGTGAAGACGACATTTCGCGCCGGCGCGCCGACCGCAGACGCGATCACGCTACGCGCTTCCTCGACCAGGCGGCGGGCATGACGGCCTTCCGCATGGACCGATGAGGGATTGCCGACGAGATTCCAAGCCGCCGCCATCGCCTGGCGCGCCTCGGGGCGCAGCGGCGCCGTCGCATTCCAGTCGAGATAAACCCTGTCCGGCATCGAGTATGATAATACCTTCACTATCTGCGGTAGCAGGCCGCGCCCGGCGTACCCTGCTCACGGCTTAAGCGCAATTGGTGATCCACATGCCGATCAGCAATTGCTGCCGCTAACGCTTTGAACGCGTTGGACGATGTTCAAGAAGCTTGCTTTTTGCCCCTCGCCTCATGCTAGAACGCGGCCTCAAATTCACCCAGCGCCGTTCGCGCATCGCCCAGCGACGCCGATCACCCTTTCGTCTCGCAAGGCTCGGCTGAACCAGTCAGGCCGCCGGCACAAAACGGTTGATGATCTAGGAATCACTTATGCCTGAAGTCATTTTCACCGGCCCGGCGGGCCGCCTTGAAGGCCGTTATCATCCGGCCAAGCAGAAGAACGCGCCGATTGCGATGATCCTGCATCCGCATCCGCAGTTTCATGGCACGATGAACCATCAGATCGTCTATCAGTGCTATTACGCGTTTGCGCATCGCGGATTCTCCGTGCTGCGATTCAATTTCCGCGGCGTCGGCCGCAGCCAGGGATCGTTCGATCACGGCACCGGCGAGCTTTCCGACGCGGCTTCCGCGCTCGACTGGGCGCAGACCATCAACCCGGAAGCACGTGCCTGCTGGGTCGCTGGCTTTTCGTTCGGTGCCTGGATCGGCATGCAATTGCTGATGCGCCGGCCGGAGGTCGAAGGGTTCATCTCGATCGCGCCGCCCGCCAATCTGTATGACTTCTCGTTCCTCGCGCCCTGCCCGTCGTCAGGCCTGATCGTTCATGGCGATAGGGACGCCGTGGTGCCGCCAAAGGATGTCAACACGCTGGTCGAAAAGCTAAAGACCCAGAAGGGCATCGTGATCGACCAGCAGGTGATCCCTGGCGCCAATCATTTCTTCGATGGCAAGCTGGAGCCCTTGATGCAGACGGTGACGGCCTATCTGGACATGCGGCTCGCCAACGTGCGTTAGGCCCGCCTTGGCGCTGCCGCGCTCCAGGCTGTCGTATTATCCCGGGGCCAGCTTCAAAGCGACGATCCCGATCATCACCAATGCGATGCCGGCGATCTTCGCGGGATTCAACGCCTCGCCGAAAAGCAAAACGCCCATGATCAGCGTGCCCACCGCACCGATCCCGGTCCATACCGGATAGGCCACTCCGACCTCCAGCACCTGCAGCGCTCGCCCGAGGAGGAACACGAAGGCCAGCAGCAGCGCGACCGATATGACGCTCCAGCCGAGACGCGTGTACCCTTGCGCATATTTCATCGAGATCGCCCAGCCGACATCAAGAAGGCCGGCAGTAACGAGGACGAGCCAGGCAAGCGGCGGTGACATGTTGGCGTTACGCGGCGCGCTTCAAGAGATGCGCATCGTGACGGACGAGGAACGCACGCAGCAGCTTGGGATAATCAGAGCCGACGGCGGCCTGAACGCTTGGCCGTTTCGCGAGCTCGCTCCGCCACTTCCGCACTCTCGGTCTCTCGGCGAAGACGGCAAGATCGACGAACTCGTCGAATACATCGAAATAGCGGAATATCGGCGCAAACACCGCATCCACCAGGCTGAAGCTTTCGCTCCGGAAGAAAGGGCCCGAGCCTAAGGCCGCCTCGACGCGCGCAAATTTCCCAGCGACTGCCTGTCGTTTGCTCTCGAATATCGCAGCATCCGCGGTCGTCTCGAGACCCCACAGGTCGCTCAGAATGGCGGAGCCAAACTCCATCCACGCGCGGTGCTGAGCGCGCTCCAATGGATCCTGTGGGTGCAGTTTAATCCCGCTTTGAGTGTCCTCGATGTACTCGCAAATAACGTTGCTCTCGAACAGCGCCACTTCGCCGGCGTCCGACCCGACACTGAGCACAGGTACCTTGCCAAGCGGCGAAATCTTCAAGAACCAGTCCGGCTTGTTGGAAAGATCGATATCGATCCGTTCGAAGGCGACACCCTTCTCGGTCAGCGCGATTACGGCGCGCTGCACATAGGGACAGAGCTTGTGGCTGATCAGTTTCAGAGGCACCGGCATGGTGTTGTCTCGCAATTAGATGCAGTAGCATGTAATGTACATGCATTTGCATTAAACTGTCAAGATCGATGCAGCCGCATTGAAATCACGGCCGCGCGATGATCCCCCCGGTCATCGGCATCGGCACGCCGGTCGTGGCAGGATAGCTCAGCGGCAGGCCTTTCAAGCCACGCGCCGCCAGGAAGCCGAAGGCCTGTGCCTCGATCGCGTCCGCTGCCCAGCCCAGCGCCTCGGCGGCCTCGACGGTGGCGGGCTGTAGCCGCTCGCGAAGCATCCTGACCATGGTGAGGTTGCGCGCGCCGCCGCCGGCCACGATCCAGCTCCTCGGCTCCTTCGGCAACAGCGGTACGATTCTGGCGATCGCCTCTGCCGTGAAGGCCGTCAAGGTCGCGGCGCCGTCGGCCGGAGGCAGGTCGCTCAGCTTCAAGGAGGCGAAGTCGTTACGGTCGAGCGATTTGGGCGGCTGCAGCGCAAAGAACGGCAACTCCAGCGCGCGCATCACCCAGGCAACATCCACCATGCCCTGGGCAGCCATGCGGCCTTCGCAGTCGAACGGCTGGTCAGTCATGCGAACCATGTAATCGTCGAGCAGTGCGTTGCCCGGCCCGGTATCGCAGGCGATCAGGGTGTCGTTGCCGTCGATATAAGTGATGTTGGAAACGCCGCCGATATTAACCACGACGATCGGCCCCTCGCGCTCCAGCGACTGCGCCAGCGCACGGTGATAGACCGGCACGAACGGTGCGCCCTGCCCGCCTGCGGCGACGTCGGCGGCGCGGAAATCATGCATCACGGGGATATGGATGGCTTTCGCCAGCGCAGCGGCGTCGCCGATCTGCACCGTCAATTTCCGTTCCGGGCGGTGCAGCACGGTCTGGCCATGAAAACCGACGATATCGATGTCCTCGCAGGTGATGCGGTTTTGCGCGGTAAAGGCCGCTATCGCCTCGGCGTGGGCGATGGTGACGGCGCGCTCGGCCTCGCGCAGGATGCCCGGCCGCGCATCGCGCTCTGCCAAGTCGACCGCCTCGGTCAGGGCCTGGCGCAACAGGTTTCGCTCATCTTTGGTGTAAGGTCGGTATCCGGACGGCCCGAAGGCCTTGACCCGCTTGCCGTCGGTTTCGATCATGGCGATGTCGACCCCGTCGAGCGAGGTCCCGCTCATCAGACCGATCGTCGTCAACATCATCGTAGGTAGCGCCTTCGACGCCGTGCCCAGCTTTTGCCCCTGACGTCCAGCTTGTGCCAAACAAGCACATCTTATAATGCCACAACGCGCCGGCCTGCGGCAGCCAATTCCGCTATGGTTCCGCAAATTGCTGCAAATACCGTAAAACAAGAATGATCAGAGCCACGGAAAAATGACTGCATTTAAATCTGATTTTCTTAATGTGCTGCAGGAACGCGGCTTCATTCATCAGATTTCGGACCCCCGGTCGCTGGATGCGCTGGCGGCCAAACGCGAGCTCACAGCCTATATCGGCTTTGACTGCACCGCGCCTTCGCTGCATGTCGGCTCGATGGTGCAGATCATGTGCCTCTATTGGTTGCAGCAGACCGGCAACAAGCCGATCGCGCTGATGGGCGGCGGAACCACCCGCGTCGGCGATCCCTCAGGCAAGGACGAGACGCGCAAGATCCTTTCGATCGAGGACATCGAGCGCAACAAGGACGGCATCAAGCAGGTGTTCTCCCACTTCCTGCGCTTCGGCGCGGGTAAGGACGACGCCGTCATGCCTGACAATGCCGAGTGGCTGACGAAATTGAACTGGATCGAGATGCTGCGCGACATCGGCCGGCATTTCTCGGTCAACCGCATGCTGGCGATGGACTCGGTGAAGCTCCGGCTCGACCGCGATCAGGAGATGAGCTTTATCGAGTTCAACTACATGATCCTGCAGGCCTACGATTATGTCGTGCTGAACCAACGTTACGACTGCCGCCTGCAAATGGGCGGTTCCGATCAATGGGGCAACATCGTCAACGGCATCGATCTCGGTCGGCGCATGGGCACGCCGCAATTGCACGCCCTGACGACGCCGCTGATCACGACCTCCTCCGGCGAGAAGATGGGCAAGACCGCAAGCGGCGCCGTGTGGCTCAACGCCGACATGAAAAGCCCCTACGAGTACTGGCAGTTCTGGCGCAACACCGAAGACGCCGACGTACCGCGTTTCCTCAAACTGTTCACGACGCTGCCAATGAGCGAGATCGGGAAGCTCGCATCGCTCAAGGGCGCGGAGATCAACGAGGCCAAGAAGGCGCTGGCGGACGCCGCAACCACGCTCTTGCATGGCGCCGATGCCGCCCGCCAGGCCGCCGACACCGCCCGGCAAACCTTTGAGGAAGGTGCAATTGCGGAAAATCTTCCAACGGTGGATGTTTCGCGAAGTGAACTGGACGCCGGCTTGGGCGTGCTGGCAGCTTTCGTCAAAGCCGGCCTTGTCGCCTCCAACGGCGAGGCGCGGCGCCAGATCAAGGGTGGCGGGCTTCGCGTCAACGACGTCGCCGTCACTGATGAGAAGATGATGCTGACGCCCGCCAACCTCACGCCGGAAGGCGTGACAAAGCTGTCGCTCGGCAGAAAGCGCCACGTGCTGCTCAAGCCTGCATAGCCGTATTCGCTTTTAGAGGCTTGCTAGGGAGGGTGGAAACGCGCTCCCTCCTTTGCATGGATCAAAACACGCCCCGGGAGGATATTCTCGCAAAACCGCTGAAACCGGCGCGCACCGCGCTCAACGTTCTGGCGCTGTGTTTTGCGCTGTCGGTGATGGGCCGCGGGCTCGGTGAGAGTTTCACGGTGTTCCTCAAGCCGATCTCGGAAAGTTTTGGCTGGGACCGCGCCCAGGTGGTCTCGGTCTATTCGCTGACCTGGTTTGCAGGAGGCCTCACCGCGCCGCTGGTGGGCCGGCTGTTTGACCGCTCGGGCCCGCGAACCGTCTATTCGCTTGGCATGCTCCTGCTCGGCGCGGCGTTCCTGACCGCAGCCCATGCGCAATACCTCTGGCAGTTCCAGTTGAGCGTCGGGCTGTGCGTCGGCATCGGCATCGCGTTCATCGGCAATGTGCCGAACTCGATTTTGCTCGGACGATGGTTCGGCCGGCGTCTGCCCACCGCAATGGCGGTGGTCTATTCCGCCGCCGGCGGCGGCGTCTTGCTGCTGTTGCCGACCTCGCAGCTTCTGATCGATCATTTTGGCTGGCGCGGCGCCTATCAGATCTTCGGCATCGCTGCGCTCTGCCTGCTGGTGCCGCTGTTGCTATTGCCCTGGCGGTTGCTTGCGGGCGGATCGCCGCACGTCCTCAAAAAGGCCGATCCTAATTTCGTCGATCGAGGTTGGACACTGCTGGGCGCGATGCGTCACCACGCGTTCTGGGCCCTGTTCTCGACATTCTTCTTCACCGCGGTCGGCATGTATGCGATCGCGGCGCAGATCGTGGCCTATCTGATCGACGCCGGATTTCCACCGTTGCAGGCGGCGACCGCCTGGGGCTTTAGCGGCGTGGTGCTGCTGTTCGGCATGCTCGGCGTCACCTCGCTCGACGCCATCATCGGCCGCCGGCCGTCGGTGCTCATCAGCTATGCGATTTCGATTGTCGGCATCATCCTGCTTTGGCTGCTGCAGCGGTATCCGAACTTCTGGATCCTGACGGGATTCGTCGTTTGCTTCGGCAGCATGATCGGTTCGCGCGGCCCGCTGCTGACGGCGACCGCGATGAAGATCTTTCGGGGGAAGCGCGTCGGCACGATCTATGGCACGATCTCGATCGGCAGCGGATTAGGATCGGCGCTCGGCTCATGGAGCGGCGGCCTGATCCACGATTTCACGCACAGCTACAATCCACTCATCGCGTTCTCGCTGATCAGCGTCGTGTTGGGGATGATCCCGTTCCTGGTGGTGCCGGCATTGCGGCGCTGATCTCAGGAAACCGGATTAGTTATTCGGCGGAAATTCGACCGGGTTGTTCTGCTTGCCGGTGTTGAATTCAAAGATTTTTCGTAGCACGCCGGGGGCCATCGCCGAAATCGGATTGACGCGAAACACCGGTTGGCCGGGCGTGCCGACGATTTCGTAGGTCACGCCGATCAGGCCCTCATTGCTGCCGCCGCCGAGGAACAGGCCGAGCACCGGAACCTGGCCGAACATGTTGTTCAGTCCGTACATCGGAACGAAGGTGCCGCTCATGCGCACCTGATTGCCGGGATAATCGATGCTGCCTTCGATGGTCGCGCCGATGGTCGGTCCTTTCACAACCCCTTCGCGGACCATGAGCTGGCCGTTCTGCCGGGTAAACTCCGCGCGCAACGCCGAGAAGGAGATGCCGCTCTGAACGCTGGCCGGGCCGCCTGCGGCGACGCGATCGAGCGCACTTTCGCCCTTTATGGTGAAATCGCGGACGTTCATCAGGCCTTCCTTGGCGCTCGATTCGGCGGTCGGAGGTTCCATCGCGAGCGCCAACTGGCCGCCAACCACCTTGGAGTAGGTATCTGTGAAGCGGAAGAACGCGCCGGCATCGTTGGTTTGCAGGTAGATCACGTCGCGCCCTTGCCCCTGCGCGCGGTTGCGCATCTCCGCCGTGACCGGCGTATCGCGCCCAAGCTTGCCGTTGAGCGTGAAGGCCTTGAAGACCCCATTGCGACGGGAAACCTTGACGTCGGCGCTGCGCATTGCCTCGCCGTTAAAGCCCGCGACCGCGCCGAGCTTGAGATCCGCGTCGAAATCGATGTTCCTGGTCTTGCTCTTGGCGTCGGGTTCCTTGCCTGAGATCGCTGATTTGAGGAAACCGCGGGCGTCGAACACGTCGCCGCGCATCGTCAACCTTACAACCCCATCCTGACCGCGCTCGGCCTTTAGTGTGGTCTTGTCGCCTTCGGACGGCGAATAGGTGGGAAAGTTGGCGTTCATCAGATCGCCATTCTGGTCGACCTCGAGCGATCCCTTGATCGACACGCCGCCGCCATCGATGTCGATGTCTTCGAAACGGACCGATTGCGTCTTCGACACGACGTTGAAGGTGGCGCGGCTCGACTTGCCGGGCAGCTTGACCCAGCCCGGCAAGATATTGTCGAGCTTCAACGCGGTGAGGTCGGCCTCGATCCCCATGCGGGTGTCACGATCCGCGCCGCCGGCGATTTTGCCGGTCAGCTTGATCGGGACCGCGCCGGAGACCGCCGGACCGAGATCGAGCCCGAGGCGGGCGCGGCTCGCATCATCAAGCGTTGCCTGCAGTTTGACGTCGGCGTCGCCCTCGGCCGGCTTGCGATAATCGAGGGTGCACGGCTGGCCGTTGATCTTGACGTCGCCCTTGACCTGATAGCCCTGATTGTTGGCGACCATCTTCAAATTGCTCGCCTCGAGCTTCTGGTTCATGACGAGCTTGTCGGCGGCAAATCCATTGATGTCGACGGTGGCGGCGTAAGTGGTGTCTGCCTTCGTCAGCTCACCCTTGACCGGCATGCCCAGATTGACGCTCGCCGAAAACGTACCCTTGCTCGTATTGGGATCGACCAAGGCCCCGGACAGATCACTGAGGCGATCGGACGAGAGAATTTCGGCGGCCGCCGGCACCGGGCCGTCAATCTTCATCCTCACGCGCGAGGGCGCCGGCTTGGCATGCGTGTCTGGCACCTCGAAAACGAAATCCGAGAAGTTGAGCTTGCGGCCAGCGGGCGTGTCGGCCACCGCCTGCCCGATCGTCACGGACGCGGTGCGGCCGGTGACATGCGCTTTCAAATCCGCGTCGTGCACCGACGGCAGGCCATCCACCGGACGCACCGTTACGCCACTTGCAACGATATTGACGGCAAGCCCGTCATCCGGGATGGGCGGTCCCCTGCGCGGAAGATTTTTGATCGCGGTGTTAATGCCGACTTCGATACGCTGCAGCGAGCCGCGCTCAATGCGCTCGATCACCCATTCGCGAACTTCCGGGACGATCACGGTCGGCCATATCCGCTTCAGCGTGGACGCCGTCATCGGCGTGCCCGCGAACCCGAGCTGCAGCCGCGCTTCACTGGAATAGTCGATATTGCCGGTCCCGGCGATGCCGATCTCGCCGTTGCTGATGTCGGCTTGTGTCAGCAGCACGCGCTTCTTGTCGGTGTCGAAGCGCATCCCGATGGCAATGCGATTGAAGATCAGTGGCGGTTCGCTATCGATGCCGGCGAGCACGATGGTGCCACCGGAAAAGCCGAGCTGCCAGTCGGCGACGTTGTCATTCGGCGGCTCCAGATGAGCGAGCAAAGTGATGCGATTCGCGCCGGAAATGATCTTGAACGGTGCCACCAGCACCCGCCGCCCAGAATCCCATTCGACGCTCATCTCGGCCGAATCGATTCCCATCGGGTAATCTGGCGTGTCGCTGTCGATGATGGTCCCGGCACCGGCGACCATCTTGCCGCGGAAATAGGTCGGCAGGCCGTCGCGCCCCAATTCACCTTTCAACTCGCCCGATAGCGGTAGATCCGCGCTGTAGGTCAGGTCCTTCAAGCGCAGCGCCAACAGGATGTTGGCTGTCGGAACCTTGTCGGCGCGGATATCGACCGATCGCACGCCGTTTTCCGAAGGCCCGACCGTAACCCGCAGCGACCAGGGATGAGCGCCCTCTTCGCCGAGACTCAAGGCCACCCCGCCGGCGCGTGGCCGCCGCAGGCTGAGGCTGATGTTATCGAACGTCCATTTGTTGCCGCGCTGCTGATCGTCGACGACGAGATTGCCGTTCTTCAAACCGATTTCGTTGAGGTTCTGTCCGTCGAGACCCGTCAGGCTCAGGCTGTCGAGCCAATCGAGGCCCGCCAGCAATCCGTTCTGCGCGGTGCTTGCGGGCGGCGGTGCGGCTGCGGCGGACTCGATAGGTGGCGAAGACGGCGCAACGGCTCCAGGCGGCGCCGCTAGCTGATTTTGCCGGGGAAATGTCGGCGGAAGACCCGCGTCTCGTTTGGAAGTGACGCCGGTCGCCAGCGGCTTTGCGGTATCGCCCGCCGAAACGGTGACGTAGCCGTCCGGCGTAATCCGCACCGCGAGTTCGGCATCGACCAGATTGAGGCTCTCGGCGCGAAGCTGGCCCATCAACAGCGCGGTGCCGGACAATCTCACCTCGGCCTTCGGCGCGCTTGCCACGATGGCGTGGTCGCGATCCCTGACCACGATGTCGCGGATGCGCACCGCGATGCGAATCCGCCCCGTCCGCTCGATCTGGGTGCCGCCGACTTCGACGGTATTGCCGTGACCGATATTGTCCTCGATCGCCGCCGCGAGCCATGGCGTCGCCATGTCGAGATTGATCGGGCCCGCGCCGAGGCGCCACCACAGCGTGCCGAAACAGCCGGCGAAGATCGCCATTAGCGCCGCGATCACGATCGCGACGCGCTTTACCCAGCGCTCTCCCGCGATCCACATTCGCAGCGCCGCGAGCCGATCGCCGAACCGATGAAAGTTCGAGTTTGAACGCGACAGCAGTCGGCGCGCACGATGGCCCGCCGCCTCGTCATGGTCCTGTCCCCATTCGCCATCCTTCCAGTGCGAGGGCTGGCCGTCAGAGCACGAACTGGATCTTTGGTTAGATCCTTGGGGCGGCGTTTTTCTGGCCATTGCCTCTCGGTGCTGACGCTCTTGATGGGATCGATCGCCGCCATGGCTTCGCCCGTCAACAGGTAACGAGCGCTCCTGTGCCGGCATCACTGCCAATCCTCGATTAATCCCGTTGCTTGTCATTGGACCTCGGAGGCACACTCAACAAGCAGGCGGGTGGTGCGTCGAATTTCTTCCAACCATACTCCGCGGCTATCAGATTTGCCCAGCCGCCGGCCCGAATCCAGGTGAGGCGAAGAGACCTGCAATAGCCTAATGATTGATCCGCCGAAAGCGACGAAAGGAAGGCGCATGTCCAAGAAAACGCGCAAGAAATCCCCCAAAACGCCTGCCCGCAGGCCAGCCCGCGCGCCGTCCACAGCATCCACCGAGAGAAAGCACCAGACAAAACACGCCAAAAGCGGCCGGTCAAATCAAGCAAGAGTGCCGTCAGCGAAGCCTCGCACAAGGCCCCGTCCAAACGGTTAAGACCGTCCAAATCGGCCGGCGCGGCACCTTCAAATGCCGCAGCCGCAAGCCCGCCTGCAGGGAAATCATCGGTGCTTGTCGCCGGCGCCAAGGCGCCAGCGTTCCGCTTGCCGCGCGACGGCGGCAACACCGTTTCGCTTGCCGACTATGTTGGCAAGAAGCTCGTCCTGTTCTTCTATCCACGCGCGGACACGCCGGGCTGTACCAAGGAGGCGATCGATTTCAGCCGGCTGAGAAGCGCATTCGCCGAAATCCAGACCGAGGTGCTGGGGATCTCCGCCGATCCATTGAAGGTGCAGGAATCCTTTCGCGACAAACACCAGCTATCGGTACCTCTGATTTCCGATTGCCAGCACGAAATGCTCGAGGCCTACGGCGCCTGGGGCGAAAAATCCCTCTACGGCAGGACCTTCCAGGGAATCATTCGCACTACGGTTCTGATCGGCGCGGATGGCCGGATCGTCAAGGTCTGGCGCAATGTCAGGGTCGATGGCCACGCCGAAGCGGTACTGGAGGAAGCTCGGGCCGCCTAATCGGCGCCCCATTTCGACCCCATTTCCGGAAAATTAACCATGACCGGGTCAAATCGGTCGCGCAAATTTGGCCGTACGGAACGTGATCTCCGACCGGCGCGGGAGTGCCGATGTCGTACCGGTCCGGTCAACACTCAGAGTACGCCCAACACCATCCCCATGACCACGGCCGGGCATTCACCCGCCGCGCCGCGGCGAATTCGCCTTCGGCTTCTGCTGCACGCGACGCCCCTGACGGCTACACCTTCACCCATGCCGGCAGGCAGGTGCGCTTCGGCCCGGTCGTGTTCTGGATCGTGGTGGGTAGCGTGACCATCCTCGGCATGTGGTCGGCCGCGACCGCGACCTATTTCGCCTTCCACGACGACGTCCTGACGCGATTGATCGCCCGCCAGGCCGAAATGCAATACGCCTATGAAGACCGCATCGCCGAGCTGCGCGCCAAAGTCGATCGCACCACCAGCCGCCAATTGCTTGACCAGGAGCAGTTCGACCAGAAGCTTGAACAGATCATGCGGCGCCAGACGGCGCTGGAATCTCGTGCCACGGCGCTCGGTGCCATGCCTGACGTCACGGGATCAATCAGGACGCCCTCGCGAGGCGCGGCAGCAAGCGAGCCGGCGTTGTCAGGCACGCCAAAGCCGTCGCCAATCAGCGATACGGTGATTTTCGTGGCGCCGCCGGACCGTGAAGCGCGGCTCGAATCGCGCGCTCCGATCGTGTCGACGCCGCAGCCAAACCAATTCGCCAGGAATCGGGGCGTCGACAACGTTCTGGTCCGCCTGCAGACCTCGCTTGATCAGATCGAGGGCCGCCAACTGGCGGCGCTGAATGCGGCCGAAGACGGTATGGAATCGCGGGCGCGGCGGATGCGCGGCGTTTTCACCGATCTAGGCCTCGATATGGCGCAACTCGAAGCGGCGACCCCGCGCGCAGGCGTCGGCGGTCCCTTCGTTCCAGTCAAGCTTGCGCCCGACGCCACTGCCTTCGAGCGCCAGCTTTATCGAATCAACATCAAGCGCGCCCAGGTCGATCGCCTGAACCGGACCCTGGCGCTGGTGCCCTATCGCAAACCGGTGGTTGGCGAGGTCGAATTCACCTCTGGCTTCGGGGTGCGCAGCGATCCGTTCCTCGGCCGCCCGGCCATGCACACCGGTCTCGATTTCCGGGCACAAACCGGTGATCCCGTGCGCGCGACCGCAAACGGCAAGGTGGTTTCAGCCGGGTGGTCCGGCGGCTATGGCCGCATGGTCGAAATCGATCACGGCAACGGGCTTTCGACGCGCTACGGCCATCTGTCGGAAATCGACGTCAAGGTCGGCGATAGCATCAGGATCGGACAGGTGATCGGCGAAGTCGGCTCGACTGGCCGCTCTACCGGACCGCATTTGCATTATGAAACGAGGATCGACGGTGAAGCCGTCGATCCCCAGAAATTCCTGCGCGCTGGCGTGCGTTTGAGCGCGGGCTGATTGCGAAAAAGCACCTCAATGGCTGAGTTCGTGGCCAACTTCGCCGTCGATGACGTCGCCGAACAGGTGCCAGGCCTCGCCGTCGAACTTCATCAACTGCATCTGTTCGATCGGAAAGAAGTCGTCGGGACTTGTGTTGATCTTGATGCCCGGCAGCATCACATCAGATGAAAAGTCTTTGAGACTGGCCGCCTGTTTCATAATGTTTTCGCGCGTCAGGTCATCGCCGCATTGCCGGAGCACCTGAACCATTGTCTGCGCCACCGCATAGCCATAGACGTTGTTCAAGTCCAACTTGTCTCCATTCGGATAATACTTGTCCATGAAAGCCTGCCACGCCTTCACGCCCGGATCGTCCTTCCAAGCAGGATCGGTCGGGTCCTTCAGGTAGGCCGTCGAGATGATGTCTTTTGCATACTGAAGGCCCGCCGGTCTCAACACGCCGGCCACCGAAGTCGACACGTTGGCCAGAAAGAACCTCGGCTTCCAGCCGAGTTCGCCGACTTTTCGGATCGCTTGCGCCGACCCCTTCGGGGCGGCCCAGGAGAAGAAGGTATCGGCACCTGAATCGTGCAACGCGACGATCTGTGAATCGATCGAAGGATCACTCACCTCATACGACTTGTCCGCAATAATCATATTGGCCTTGTCGCCGAGGCCGTCGCGCAGTCCCTTGACCTGGTCCTTGCCGGCGTCGTCGTTTTGCCAGAACACCGCGATCTTGCTGTTGGGAAAGTGCTCCAGGATGTATTTGGCGTAGATGCGCCCCTCACTCTGGTAGTTGGGCTGCCAGCCCATGGTCCACGGAAAATTCTTCGGATCGCCCCATTTGGTGGCGCCGGTGGCGACGAAGAGCTGCGGCACCTTCTTGGCGTTCATATATTTCTGGATCGCCGAATTGGACGGCGTGCCCAGCGACTGGAAGATCAACAGCACTTCGTCGCTCTCGACCAGCTTGCGCGCCTGTTCGATGGCCTTCGGCGGGCTGTAGGCGTCGTCATAGGAAATGAACTTGATCTTGCGGCCGTTGATGCCGCCCTCGGCATTGATCTTGTCGAAATAGGCTGCTTCCGTCTTGCCGATCACGGAATAGGAGGAGGCGGGGCCGCTATACGGCATGATATTGCCGATTGTGATTTCGGTGTCGCTCGCGCCAGGATCATATTTCTTTTGTGCGCTGGCCTGGGTGGCGATTGCGGCAACCGCGAAAATCGTCAGGGCAATCAAATTGCGCGCGCGAACCGGCATCGTTCTCTCCCGCTTGACGACTTATTTTTTTGAAGTCTCGCAAGTCGCGCTTACGCTTGCAAGCGCCCGCTTATTCCGCGGCGCAAAACAATTATCGTCTGGCAAGCGCCCATTCCGATTGGTGGACGCTCCAGCAAGGAAGCGCCATCGGCTACTTGCCCGTTTTTCTCGGCCGCGACACGATCTCGATCATCTTGCCTTCGTCAGCGTCAGGCGCATATGTCTTGGCTCGCTCATACGCCTCTACCGCCGCGCGTGCCACCAGAGGCGGGCTGGAGAGCAGGCTCTCGGCGAGCCTCACGGCATAAGCGGCGTCCTTGTGCCGAAGCGCTGCCGTGAACGTCGCGCCGGCGAAATTTCGCGCGGCCATCCGCTTCGAATGCCGGATCACCTGCGGGCTCGCGGCAACTCCGCTCTCGATCGCTTCCACGACGAGCTTCATGTCGAGGCCGGCCTGTTCGGCAATCGCAAGGCCCTCGGCGATTCCCGCGATCTGGATCGCGCCCATCAGATTGTTGATCAGCTTGTAGACGGTACCACTGCCGACGCCGCCGAAATGCCGGATGGTGGCGCAAAGCGGCGCGAGATACGGCCGCGCTTTCTCGAGATCGGCGGGATCGGCGCCGACCAATAGCGTCAGGTTTCCAGCGGCTGCCGCATCGGGCAGACCGGTCACGGGGCTGTCGATATAGACGAGCCCACGGCTGCGCAATTCACGCGCGAGATCGAGCGCATGGTTGTAGGAGACGGTGGAGCATTCGATCGCGAGCGTGCCGGCCTTCATGGTCGCGGAGGCGCCGTCCTGGCCGAGCCAGACCGCGCGTGAGGCGCCATCGTCAGCAACCATGGTCACGACCGCGTCGGCATCAATCGCGGCATCTTCTGGTGAGGTTGCCCACCTGGCCCCGCGGGCGATCAGACCTTCCGCCTTCGCCCTGCTCCTGTTCCAGACTGCGACCGC
>Ga0209474_10002267_pt1 | contig 17894 bp, 16 predicted proteins | sample GraSoiAngelo_145_FD_185902 | JGI IMG/M metagenome (GOLD analysis project Ga0209474, IMG submission 185902) | Grasslands soil microbial communities from the Angelo Coastal Reserve, California, USA - 14_1009_05_20cm (SPAdes) (version 2) | ecosystem: Environmental > Terrestrial > Soil > Grasslands... | reverse complement strand
AAAATTATTGTAGGCAAAAAAACAATGCACCGGCGGCGGTTGCTTCGTCCGCGATCGCCAACCGCGCGGCGCGGCGAAAATATTCAGATCGGGGGAACAAAGATCGGCGTTAAAAGCGGCGGTCAGAAATCCGCTGTGACCCGCGCAAGGCGTCGCTCGGCTGGCGTGCGTTGATCAGACGCGCGGCAGTTGCGCTTCGAAAATTTCGCAGATGACGTGAAGGATGAACTTGTGCGCTTCCTGTATCCGCGCGGTCGATTTGCCTTTCACGATAAGATCGACATCGGCAACGCCGGCGGTTGATCCGCCGTCTCGTCCGAGGAGCGCAATCGTTTTTAGTTTCCGCTTGCGCGCTTCTTCGACTGCGTGCTGGATATTTTTTGACTTGCCACTGGTGCTGATGGCGATCAGAACGTCGCCAGAATTTCCGAACGCGCGAATCTGGCGCGCGAAGATTTCTTCGAATCCATAATCATTTCCCGTGGCGGTAATTAGACTTCCGCCCTGCGAAAGGTTCATCGCCGGGTACGGCCGGCGATCTTCCACAAACCGGCAGGCCAACTCCGTGCAAAAATCGGCCGCATCCGCGGCGCTGCCGCCGTTTCCACAAGCGAGCACCTTCTTCTCATTCGTTAGGCAATCTGCGATCAAATCGGCGGCTTTCGCAATTTGAGATTCAAGATCGACAATCGATTGCAAGGTCTTCGTCGCCGCCGCGATTGCGCTCTTTAGAATTTCAGATGAGCCGGGCATAGCGAAGAAAGATGGTGCGCGGTAGAGGTTTCGAACCTCTGACCCCTACCGTGTCAAGGTAGTGCTCTACCACTGAGCTAACCGCGCATTTCAAGCGGAGTGATAAGTGATCAGTGATCACCGTTCAGTCAAGACTGCGCGTAATTTTCTGAGAGCGCGGAGCGAGAAGCAATGAGATCCTTCGACTCGTTGCGCTCGCTCAGGATGGCTACTACGCAGCGAGTTTGACCGCTTCTTTGTGGCCGAGGATGCGAACGGTCTCTTTCAATTGCTCAACCTTGAGCGGCTTCTTCAAAACCGTGATCGGTCCCTTGCCCAAAATCCGGTCGAGCATCGCGCTGTCGGGATAACCTGTAATGATGATGATCGGGCAGCCGGGCTGATCTTCCTTGATCGCGTCGTAAACATCGTCGGCCGGACCATCCGGTAATTTTAAATCAAGAAACACAAGATCGAATTTTTGTTTTTCGAGTGCGGCCAGGGCTTCCTTCACTGTGCCGACAACGACGCGGCTGAAACCGATTTTGCGGAGGAAGAGTTTGAAAAGATTTTGCAGGCTTTCGTCGTCGTCCACCACGAGAACGGTCGGCTGGCCGGATTTGTCTTCCTTGAGAATATCCTTGTCGAGGGAGGATTTTTTTATGCGCCAGCGGCCGCCGATCTGGATGGCGGGGAGCTGACCGCGTTGGACGAGATAATAAACGGTGGGCAACGGGATTCGGAGATATTTGGCCGTTTCCTTAACCGTTAGGAGATTATGCATGTTGGGAAAATCACCAATTCGCGGGAAAATGGGCAAGACATTTCGTTTGCCCAAGCATTATAAATTCTAGAATCGATGTCAATCCTTTCTTTGGGCGATTAAAATCCTAACAATGCTGCATTCCGGGGCGACCGGGGCACTCGCGACTGGACAACGCCGGGACAGAGGGTGACTATTCGATTTTCGATGAGCGCCCTTTTCTTCAAGCGATTTCTGAAACGCCCCTTTCAGATCGCATCGATTGTGCCGAGCTCCAAGGGGCTGGTCGAGCGCGTCGCCGATAAAATCGATTTCGACCGCGCCCGCGTGATCGCCGAGTACGGTCCGGGCGAAGGGGTGCATTCCCGTGAAATTGCGCGCCGGATGCGGCGGGATTGTCGATTGCTGCTCTTCGAGCTCGACCCGGCTTTCTCGCGCGATTTGCAGCGCCAATTTAGTCACGACGCGCGCGTCCATGTTATCAACGACAACGCCGCGCGCCTTCCGTTGGAATTGCGCAGACGCGGCATCGACGCGTGCGATTACATCGTTTCTGGCATCCCGTTTAGCATTCTGAAGATCGACAAAAAGCGCGCGTTGCTGCAACAAACTCATGACGCGCTCGCGGCTGGCGGCCGCTTCATCATTTATCAAGTCACCAACGAATTGAAGCAGCACGCCAAAATTTTCGAGCGTGCAGAGTCCGAATATTTCCTGCAAAACATTCCGCCCATGTTCATCACTGTTTTCGAGAAAACGAACGGTCGGAACGGCGAATTGCATTTCTCACTGCAGGAAAGTCGAACTTCTGCAAATAACGCATGACCGGCGGCCGGACGCGGATGGAAAAGGATTCGATGGGAGAAATGCCGCTCCCCGAATCCGCCCTCTACGGCGCCTCAACTCAGCGCGCGGTTCTGAATTTTCCAGTCAGCGGCTACCGTTTCTCCCGCCCTTTCATTCGGGCGCTCGGCTTAATTAAATGGGCCGCGGCCCAAGCCAATCACGATCTCGGTTTACTCGACGCCGAACGCGCGGCGCTGATCGTGCAAGCTGCCGAAGAAGTTATCGACGGAAAACTGGACGAACATTTTCCACTCGACATTTTTCAGACCGGTTCCGGCACGAGCACGAACACGAACGCGAATGAAGTGATCGCCAACCGCTGCGCGCAACTGGCTGGAAAAAAGATCGGGTCGCGCGAATTGGTTCATCCCAATGACCACGTCAACATGGGTCAGTCGAGCAACGACGTGATTCCATCAGCCATTCACATCAGCGCGGCGGAACAATTAAAAAATTGTCTGGTGCCGGCGCTAGGAAAACTGCATGGCGCACTGGATGCGAAGACAAAGGAATTTTGGGACATCATCAAGATCGGCCGGACGCATTTGATGGATGCGACACCGGTCCGGCTGGGTCAGGAATTTTCTGGCTACGCTCAACAAATCGCTTACGGAAAAGACCGCGCGGAAAAAGCGATCGAAGTTTTGCGTGAGCTTGCGCTTGGAGGCACTGCGGTCGGCACCGGTTTGAACCGGCATGTCGATCTTCCGGGCAAAATGCTGCGGCACATCGAGCAACGGACTGGCGTTGCTTTTTACGAAGCAAAAAATCATTTCGAAGCGCAGGGGGGAAAAGACGCCGTGGTCGAAGCGAGCGGTCAGCTCAAAACCATCGCGACCAGTTTGTTCAAGATTGCGAACGACATTCGTTTGTTAGGCAGCGGCCCGCGTTGTGGAATTGGCGAGATTCAATTGCCCGCCACCCAACCCGGCAGCTCGATCATGCCCGGTAAAGTCAATCCGGTGATGTGCGAATCGATGATGATGGTTTGTGCGCAAGTTTTTGGCAACGACGCCGCGATTACGTGGGCGGGCGCGAACGGCAATTTCGAACTCAACGTGATGATGCCGGTGATGGCGCACGATCTTCTCGAGTCGATCCGGCTTCTCGCGAATGTGGTCGATGTCTTCTGCGAAAAATGCGCGACCGGAATCAAAGCGAACAAGGCGCGCTGCGAAGAATTGGTAGAACTTTCAATGGCGTTGGTGACGGCATTGGCGCCCAAGATCGGGTATGATCTCGCGGCCGAAATCGCCAAGGAAAGCGTTCGAACCGGCAAAACCGTTCGCCAGCTTTGCCGGGAGAGAAAAATCTTGCCGGAGAAAGAACTCGAACGCGCGCTCGACCCCATTTCCATGACGGAACCCGGCGGAACCGACGCAGCCGGCGGTTGACGATGTCGATCCTGAAAATGATCGGCGGCTTTTTGTTCGCTGCCGGCCTAACGAATATGGTTGTTGCCGATTCGCGACCCGACGTTTCGCAAATCATTAACAAAGCGGAGGCGTCCGCCATTTTAGGCGAACCGGTCAAAGATCCGAGCCCGCGCAGCGGCGACGGCTCCGACGGCTATTACTCGAAATGCAATTATTACAGCGTTAATCGCGGCAAATCTTTGATCATTCGCCTGCAGCTGCCAGGGCCGAACGCGATCGGCCCGCAGAAAGAGCTTCAATTGCTGGTGGCGGCGAACGGTGCGATGGAAAAGGTGTCCGGTATCGGCGAGGCCGCGCAACTGTTCGCTGGCGGCGGAGAAAGCGGCTTCGCGTCTCGCGTGCTGATGCTTTACGTCGCCAAAGGTAACGCCTTTCTCACGATCGGCCTCGGCGGTTTTGCAGACGAGGCGGTTGCATTGGAAAAAGCAAAAACCGCTGCGCAAAAATTGCTCGAGCATCTTTGACCGCGGCAGAGGGCGAGCTTAGATCGACATATGGTGGCGAAACTCGACGGACCGCAATTTTCCGGCGGCGCTAATATCGCAATTAAATGTCCCACGCACATCTACGAGGAAACGGTGGCGTTTTACCGAGACACGCTCGCCCTGCCGTTGATCGAAGAAGAGTCGGACGGCTGCATCTTTCAATTTGGTCCGAACCGGCTCTGGATCGACAAAGTGCCGAACCTGAGTCACCCCGATATCTGGCTGGAGATCGAGACCAACGACACCGAAGCGGCGTCGTCTTTCCTCAAAGTGCACGGCGTCGCTCGCCGTGATGAAGTGGAAAATCTGCGCGAAGATTTCAACGGCTTCTTCATTTCCGATCCAGGCGGCGTGATTCATCTCGTCGTCGGCCCGGAAGAAATTTGAATCGATTGTCGATCTTAGATGCGTCGGCCCATGATTGTGAGATCGCGCTCGACGTCATCGAGTTGGGCGATGCGTGGAAGTAGTCCCCAACGCTCGAAGCCAAGCTGCTCAAACAACTTCAAGCTCGGTTCGTTGTGGGCAAAGATCAGCCCAACCATCGCGCTGATCCGAAGCGATGGCGCACGTGCGATCGCCTCAGTCATCAATGTTCGAGCAACTCCACGGCGGCGGAATCTTTCGTCGACGTAGACACTTACTTCAGCGGCGCCGCGATAAGCGCAGCGTGGCAAAAACGCTTTCAACGTCAGCCAACCGGCAATTTGCCCATCCATTTCCAAAACCCAAAAGGGTCGATCCCCCGAATGTTCCTTCAGCCAATCGCGCCGCTGCTCCAGTGTAACCGGTTCTAATTGCGCAGTCGCAATCCGCGTTGCAACGGCCGCGTTGTAAATTTTAATGATCGCGGGTAAATCCGACTCTACCGCGTCGCGGATTTTCATTTCTTCGGTAGCGGCGGACTCTAACGATCGATCTTCAATAACAGTCGCGCTCAAGCCGCCGGGAAAAATGCGTTCTCGAAAGGATTTTCATTTCTTCGGTAGCGGCGGACTCTAACGATCGATCTTCAAAGACGTCGCGCTCAAGCCGCCGGGAAAAATGCGTTCTCGAAAGTTGGCTGGAACGCGCCGAGCTCAGTTTCGCCAATACAAAACCTCGGGCTGACCTCCGATTGGGTTGCGCAAAAAAGTTCGATCTCGATCTTGCCGGATTTGTTGAGCGAGTTGCGCACGGTTTGGAGCGCGAGCGTGGGCGCATTGCAATCGCGGCTGAGATGGCCGAGCACGACACGATCGATTTTTCCCGGAAGCAGTTCTTCGATCACGGTGGCGGCTGCGTTATTGGAGAGATGTCCGTGTCGCGATTGAATCCGCTGTTTCACCGGCCAGGGCCGATGCGTATCGTTCTGCAAGAGTTTTTCGTCGTGGTTTGTTTCGATGACCAAGGTATGAACTTGCCGAAGCCGTTCCACGATCATTTTGGTCGCGTAACCGAGATCGGTGATGAATCCGAGACCGCTCGATCCGGCATGAAACACAAAACCGACCGGATCGACCGCGTCGTGCGGCACGGGAAACGTTTGCACGAGAATGTCGCAAATCTCGAACTCGGCGCCGGTGCGAAAGATTCGCCAGTTGCGATGTCGATCCAACGCGCCGTCGTAGCGGACCACTTCGGCGGTTTGGGCGTTCGCATAAATGGGTAGATCAAGCTTGCGGCAGAGCACTTCGAGTCCGCAAACGTGATCGCTGTGTTCGTGTGTCAGGAGAACACCGTCGAGTTGTTCCGGCATCACGCCGCACTGCTCGAGACGAAGGACGATTTGCCGCGCGCTCAGTCCGCCATCGATCAGGATTTTGCAGTGATCTGTCGCGAGCAACGCACTGTTTCCGGCACTGCCGCTCCCAAGCATGGTCAAACTGAACACGCCGGTATTTAGCGACCGCGTGTCAGTTTTCGCAAATTAAATTCATGCGACGCGATAGAATTTCGCCGCCGGGCAGGGCCAGAATCTTTTTTTTCTTGTCGTCGTAATCGAGCGATCGAAAACGCCGAATTTCTTCGACACGGCGAACAGCGTTCAGGGTGTCGAGATAACGGGTATAGCTCGAAGCAAGTTCGGTCGTCTCCAGATAACGCGCGCGCAGATTTCGATCGCGAAACGCCTCAGGACATTGTCGGGCAAAGAGGTGAAAGCGGAGCCAGCGCCGATCGGTGCGCGAAACGCGCTGGGTGTTGCGAAAGAACGCAACGAACAAAAGAAGAACGAGGTAAGTATCGACTTGAGCCTGGAGCTCCAGATTGCGCGCAAAATTTTCGGACGCGATTTCGCGTGTGCCGTTTTTGAATTGAAGCGCAGCGTGGAGGGCGTGATTGATCTCTTCAACGAAGGCAATAAGCGAGCGAATATTATGATCGCTCAACCCGGCACGCGGATCGTGCCGCTCAAGTTGTTCGATCAGCCAACGGGAATAATAAATGCCGACGTAAAGGCGATCGTCGGCCGTGCGGAGAAAAGTCCGGGCGAACTCGCTCAGTTCGCGCGCGGTTTTGCCGGCCAAGATCGACAACTCCCTGCAGCGATGGCGATCGATCAAACAATCCTCAAGATTGATTCCGACCCGGGCGTAAGTTCGCTCGAAAAGTTTTTGGATCTGGCTGAAAAGCGTATCGTTCACAAAAGGAGCGATGGCCGCGCGTCTTCATCGAGATGAAGCAGGCGATCGGAAAGGTCGTTGAGCGCGAGGCGGACGTCGTGGAAGCGGTCGGCTAATCCGGCAAAGACATCGGTTAGTTCGCAGCGGCGAGCGGTCTCATGGGAAGCGACGAGTTGATAATTGGTGCGACCGACTTGCTCATAAAATTCGATGTCAGGCGCGCCCCGCAAACTGCGCCGGTGCGTGTTCTCGTGAAAAATGCCGCTGATGAAGAGAGAATAATTTCCGACGTGGGCGCGCAGCAGGAATGTTTGCTCTGGCGTCGCGCGGGTGAGCGCGATGAGCATATCGGAGATGTATTCGTGCGCGCGACTCCGAAAGCCTTCGCCAGCCCCGATCATTTCGGGGTTGTCAATCTTGTCCGGCGTCTGCAGTTGATTTGCTCGCGAAAAAGTTTCGAGCAGTGAGCCGACATAATCGCAAAGTTTGCGATCGCCGATGCCGGCTTGCTGCAAGACGTACCTGGCCAGAACGTAAAAATAGAATTGGGACGAGATGTGGAGATGTCCCGCATTGGAAAGAATGGTTTCGACCAGGCGCGGATGATCTAGAATCGAGTCGCGCGTTTCCGAGTCACTCAAAAGATCGACCAGTGAAACGCTGTCGCCTCGGGAGCGCGCAAGGGTGCGGACGATGAAATCGAAATCCGCCGCGGTGAAGCGTGCCCGACAATTTGCCCTAATCATCGCACCCTCCGTTCACGAGCATTGATGATGCCGCAGCCAACTTTGTTCGAGGCGAGGTGTATTTCCGCCGGAGCCGTTAGTCAAGAGCTTCTCGTGGTTGCAGCTTCCAAAGCTACGCGCGGATTTGCAAAGCGACGGCGTCGCCTCATAATAAACGCGCTCTTTTCCGGATCGAGGAGGTGAATGTCAATCTCGCAAAAATGGAAGGGTGGCTGAGTCCGGTTTAAGGCACTCGACTCGAAATCGAGCGTGGGGCAACCCACCGTGGGTTCGAATCCCACCCCTTCCGCCACACAAGCATTTTCGATTTCAGATTTTCGATTGCTCCAGAGCCAAGTCACGCTTTGAGCACGCTACGCTTCGCAGCGCGTCGGGTAGACTGCAGAGCCGCCCAGGAAGCGGACGACCGATCAGGCGATCGCGAGATCAATAATCCTACTTTACCCATTATCTGGCTCATCTGATGGTGACGAAAAAATGTCACAAATTTTGGCTTGATTCGGGTGCGTTTCGCACCGCATATTGTATATCCGCCGAATGGCTCCGCTATTACTTGTTATGCGCTGGAATTCACAGGTTGTTAGCCGGGCTGTTGGCAGGAATTCACCGCTAATTCACAACCCTAACCAGCACTTGGCCTAATGATCCAACTCAAGCCCGGAATCCCACCTTCTGCCCTGAACAAACCGCGCAAGGCAGCTGATCGTCGCCAAAGTCGGTCAGCGAAAAGACCCAAGAGCGGTCTGCATTTTGAGCGGGTCTTCAGCGACGCCGCGGTGCGACCGTTCGATCAAATCGAATGGGAACATCGGACGGCGGAAATTACGGACGACAGCGGTCAGATTATTTTCAAGCAGGAAAACGTGGAGGTGCCAAAGAATTGGAGCGCGCTGGCGACGAAGATCGCGGTCTCGAAATATTTTTACGGCGACATTGCGCATGGACCGGATCCCTACAAAGGCGGCCGCGAAAGTTCAGTGCGCCAATTGATCCACCGGGTCACGCGCACCATCACCGATTGGGGAATTGCCGACGGCTATTTCGCGGACGCGGAGACAGCTGAAATTTTTTACGACGAGTTGACCTGGCTTTGCTTGAATCAACATGGCGCGTTCAATTCACCGGTTTGGTTCAACGTCGGTTTGTATCATCAGTACGGCGTGGGCAAGAACGCGGGCGCGGGAAATTATTTTTACAATCGTGAGACCGGAGAGGCCGAGCGCGCGCTGACGCAGTACGAGTATCCGCAAGGCAGCGCCTGTTTCATTCAAGACGTGGACGACACGATGGAAGACATCATGCGATTGGCCATGAGCGAGGCGATGCTTTTTAAGTACGGCAGCGGAACCGGGACCGATCTTTCGACGCTAAGGTCGACCAGGGAAAAGTTGAGCGGCGGCGGCAAGCCGAGCGGTCCGCTCTCGTTCCTGAAAGTGTACGATCAAGTAGCGAACGTGGTGAAAAGCGGCGGCAAAACGCGGCGCGCCGCGAAGATGAACACGTTGAAAGACTGGCATCCGGACATCGAGGAGTTCATTGACGCCAAACAAAAAGAAGAGAAAAAAGCGTGGTCGTTGATCGAGCAGGGTTACGACGGCAGTTACAACGGCGACGCTTACGGCTCGGTCATGTATCAAAACGAAAACCTGAGCGTGCGCGTGACCGATGAGTTCATGGAAGCTGCGCTCGAAGGTCGCGAATGGTGGACGCACCGCGTGACCGACGGTCAACCGTGCGAACGAAAAGAGGCGCGGGCGTTGCTCCGAAAAATTGCCGAGGGCACATTCATCTGCGGCGATCCCGGGATGCAGTTCGACACCACGATCCATAAATGGCACACCTGCAAAGGCACCGGCCGGCAAAATTCGACCAACCCATGCAGCGAATATTTGTTTCTCGATAACACCGCCTGCAATCTTGCGTCCCTGAATCTCCTCAAGTTCAAGACCGCGGACGGCGAGTTCGACGTGGAACGATTCAAATCCGCGGTGCGCATTTTCATTACCGCGCAGGAGATCGTGGTGGATAACGCGAGTTACCCGATCAAGGAGATCGCAGAGAACTCGCACATTTTCCGGACGCTTGGGCTCGGTTACGCCAACCTTGGTTCGTTGGTGATGAGTTATGGTTACGGTTACGATAGCGTGGAAGGCCGCGCGCTTTGCGGCGCCGTTACCGCGATCATGACCGGGGAAGCCTACGAGCAAAGTGCGCGAATGGCGCAAGCGATCGGCGCTTTTCCCGGTTACAGAGATGCGCGATGCAGCGGCGTCCCAAAACCGGTCGCGAAAGACAACGTCGCTCCGATGCTCGAAGTGATCGATCTACATCGTTGCGCGGTGAACGAGATCCCCGATGTCGGCGAATTCGCTTATTTAAAAAAGGAAGCGGCGAAGACCTGGAAGCGCGCAGCCGATTTAGGCAAACGCCACGGTTATCGCAACGCGCAGGTAACTGTGCTCGCGCCGACGGGGACGATTAGTTTTCTGATGGATTGCGACACGACCGGAATCGAACCGGACATCGCGCTGGTGAAATACAAACTGCTTGCCGGCGGCGGCATGCTCAAGATCGTGAATCAAACCGTCAAACCGGCGCTCGAAAGCCTCGGTTACAATTCGGAAGAGATCGATCGAATCATCGCGCACATCGACGCGTTCGACACGATCGAGGACGTAACCGATTCGGATGGATCGACAATCTTCTCGGGGCTGAAGCCCGAGCATTTACCGATCTTCGATTGCGCGTTCAAGCCGTTCAAAGGCGAGCGCTCACTTAATTATATGGCGCATCTCCGGATGATGGCGGCGGCGCAACCGTTCTTGAGCGGCGCGATTTCGAAGACCGTGAATTTGCCGGAAGCAGCCACGGTTGACGACATCATGAACAGCTACGTGGAAGGATGGCGGCTCGGATTGAAATCGATCGCGATTTATCGTGAAGGATCGAAGCGTTCCGCGCCGCTGAACACGCGCAAGACGCGCGACATGGGCGGCACCACGGAAGATGTCGATGTTGCGCTCGATATCACAATCGACCGCGAAGATTTCCAGAAACGGATTCTCGAGCTGGAGGAAGAGTTGACGATGCTGCGCGGAAAGATCGACAAACCGCTGCGTCATCGAATGCCGGACACGCGGATGTCATTGACCCATCGGTTCGAGATCGCCGGACACGAAGGTTACATCACGGTCGGTTTGTACGAAGACGGTCAACCGGGTGAATTGTTCATCACGATGTCGAAGGAAGGCAGCACCATCGGCGGATTGATGGACACGGTCGGCACACTCACATCGATTGCGCTCCAATACGGCGTGCCGCTCGAGAGTTTAGTGAAAAAATTCGCGTATCAACGGTTCGAACCGAGCGGATTCACTAAGAATCCTGACATTCGGAACGCGACCAGCATTACTGACTACGTTTTTCGCTGGCTCGCCTGCCAATTCATCAAAGGCTATAAGGAAGCGACCTCACCGAGCCGCGGGCAAACGGAATTGCCGCTGAAAGAAATTGGAGAAATGGAAAAGAAGGCGCTCAACCGCCCGGTCTCGGATTTGGCGCGGACGGGCGAAAAAGAATTGATCGACGTGATTACGAGCCATTCTGCGAACGACGGTGAGCCGCAGGTAGCGGGGAATGGCCAAAGTCATGCCGATCGCGTGCAGGAAGCGCTCGGCAACATGTTCATGGACATCATTTGTTCGCACTGCGGCAGTGACAAAGTGATCCGAGCCGGCGCCTGCGGTGTTTGCACCGAGTGCGGCACGAGTCAGGGCTGCAGCTGAGGTCGTTTGATTAAAGCGCGGCTCCGTTTGGCGCTCAGCTTGAGCCTGTACGAGATGCGCGCCGCTGTTGGACATGCGGCGGCGGATAGCTAAGCTTTGTGACCCGCCGATTGTTCGGCTCAGCTTGAGCCTGTACGAGATGCGCGCCGCTGTTGGACATGCGGCGGTGGATAGCTAAGCTTTGTGACCCGCCGATTGTTCGCCGGCGGGTTCGTTTTTCATGACTGAAACTGAAGCACAACGACAGAAAGAGATTCAACAGGCCGAAGAATTACTTTTCGCCGGCCCGCAAGCGCTCGGTTTCGTCAAAGGACTGTTCCAGGGTCATTTCGTTTCCGACTGGGTAATGCCGTATCCGCGGATCGCGGCGGGGAAACAAGTTGAGCTCGATAAAACACTGAAGGAACTCCGGGAATTTCTCGGCGCGAAACTGGATCCAGTGGCGATCGACCGGAACGCCGATATTCCGCGCGAAGTAATTGATGGTCTTGGACGTGTCGGCGTTTTGGGAATGACTGCGCCGGCGGAGTACGGCGGTCGCGGTTTTACGCAAATGGCGAACTGCAAAGTTTTGGAAGAAATCGGTCGCCGCTGCGCATCGACCTCGGTGTTCGTCAATGCGCATCATTCCATCGGCATCCGCGCCCTCTTGCTTTTTGGGACGCACGAACAGAAGCAAAGATGGTTGCCGAAACTGGTGACCGGCCAACAACTGGGCGCTTTTGCTCTTACCGAAAAAGAAGCGGGCTCGGACGCGGCCAACGTGCAAATGACGGCGACCCCGAGCGCGGACGGTTCGCATTTCATTTTGACCGGCGAAAAACGCTACATCACTAATGCGGCAATCGCGCAAGTGCTGACGGTAATGGCGCGAACGCCGCTCCCGGGCAAAGAAGGCAAAACGTCGATCACAGCATTTCTAGTGACGCCCGACATGCCGGGATTGGAAATCCTCGATGCGCGCATGCCGAAGATGGGAATTCGCGGCACCGCGACCGGGCGATTCGCGATGCGCGATGTGAAGGTGCCGAAAGCAAATATTCTCGGACCGCCCGGCAAAGGTTTGAAAGTTGCGCTTACCGTTCTCGATTTTGGGCGGACGACATTTGGTGCGTGTTGTACCGGTGCGGCAAAAACCTGCCTGGAACTCGCGGTGAAACACGCCAACACACGGAAGCAGTTCAATAAGACGCTTGGCAATTTTCATTTGGTGAAAGAAAAAATCGCGCGCATCGCTGGCAATGCCTACGCGATGGAAGCGATGACGACTATTACCGCTTCGCTGATCGACCGCGGCCTGGAAGATTACATGCTGGAGACGGCGATGCTGAAAGTGTTCACGACCGAACGGTTGTGGGAATGCATCAACGACGCGTTCCAGATTTATGGCGGATCAGCTTATTTTGTCGATCTGCCGCTGGAACGAATGCTCCGCGATGCGCGGATCAATCAGATCGGCGAAGGCAGCAACGAAGTGCTGACTTCGTTCATCGCGCTGGTTGGGATGCGCGGACCTGGAATGGAGTTCAAGGAAATCTACGACACGATGTTGAAACCGACCCGTGTCGGCGGGATCGGCAAAGCGTGGAGCGCGGGGATGAATCGGCTCGGTGCGACCGTGAGAATTCCGGATGTGCCCGTGCGCAGTGTGGAGCTGCGATCGTTTGGCAACCAACTCGGCCGATTGATCTGGCGTTTTAATTTGGCGGTGAACCGGTCGCTGATCGTGTATCGCGAACCAATTCTCGACCTGCAACTGGTGCAGGAAAGGATTGCCGGCGCGGCGATGGATCTTTTTGCATCGACCGCGGTGCTGAGCCGGTGGGATTCAGAGATTCAATTCGGTCAAGGCAACGGTGAAGCGCCCAATCAAAAGAATACCGCTGCCGAACTTTTCTTGCGCCAGTCATTCCGGCGGATTCGCAATTATCTCGCCGGCCTCAATGATAACGACGACAAGTTCATTCTGAAAGCAGCGGATTCGGCGCTTCGCTAGGGATGTGCAGTGCGCTAGGGCGACTTCAAGATCTGAAGCGCGCTTGCCAGATCTCTCGTAACGAGATCGTAGAGCGGATACTTGACCTCGAGAATCACGTAGTTGTGGATTTCAGTGATGCAGATCAAAGCCACGAAGCTGGCGAGGGCGACATTTCGCCAGCGTTGAAGGATCGCTGCAAAGAAGCATAGCTGGCTCAGGGCCAGCATTCGCAACGGCAGGTCCCACATATTAGCAAACCGCAGGTTTATCCCGTAGCGAATGCCGCACATCATTGTGTAAGTAGAGACAAGGAATATTGCCAGGAACCACTCCAATCTTTTTTCCCGGGTCAGGTTGTAGATGCCGCCGACTGCCAGAAGCAATATGATTGGGCTGACCAGGAGAAGATCGACAAGGTAACGATGCCATGGGCCGTCCTGTGTAAGTTCCGAATATTTCAGGCCGTAATTCTTAGTAATAAAAAGGCGGTAGGTATCGATAAGTATCGGTACACCTCCCGCTAATAGCATCAGAACAATTAAAGAGATCGCCGGTGCGAGAAAGGTTAGGACGAGTAACCCGCGTGTAACAGTTCCGATTCGAAGCCATCGATTGGCGATTAAGATTACGATGACTCCAAGCCAAACAAATAGCGCGTTTTCTTTCGTCAAGACCAGCGCGACCAATGCTAAACCATATAATAGTTTCCAACCTAAGTTAGCCGGGTGGTTAAGGCTTTCCCAGCCATCGATTGGCGATTAAGATTACGATGACTCCAAGCCAAACAAATAGCGCGTTTTCTTTCGTCAAGACCAGCGCGACCAATGCTAAAGCATATAATAGTTTCCAACCCAAGTTAGCCGGGTGGTTAAGGCTTTCCCACAGCGACCAGATGGTCAACAGCGCCCAAAACGCGAAAACCCCATCTATGATCGCGTGTTGCGACACATGCAATTGAGTCGGCGCAAACGCCATTAACGCGGTAATGGCAAGGAAATATCCGGAGCGGTCTAGACGGGCAGCAAACACCGTCGCAAGCAGCAGACTTAGAATACTAAAAGCGGCAGCGACATTGCGTAGTGCGCTAATGGCGTCGCCTCCGAAACAGTGCTGCCAAGCGAACGCCCAAACGATGTAGAGAGCTCGAAGAGGTGGCAGGATTGCTCCCGGGGCTGCTTTCTGTCTCTCAACATAATTGTGAACGACCCGGGGGTAAGAAGCTAAACCCAGCTGCCCAAGTTCGTTCACATAATCTCGGTATATCTTTTCATCTACGCCAACGCCTTTTAAGTGCGATTGTAAATGAGCGCTCTGTAATGCGTGCAAAGGTCCATGTTCGAATGGCTCCGGCGGCAAGCGTAGAAAAATCCCAACCACGAGAAGCGCGATGACGACACAGCAACCACGAGAAGCGCGATGACGACACAGAAAAAAAGGAGCGAATGTCGTGGATCGGTCTTCTCGTGGTTCGGGCCGGTCATGGGCTTATATCGGGCGCGAGTTTGAGTATCTTGAGCGCGCGCAGAAGATGCGCAGTGACAAGCTCGTAAAGAGGATAATTAACTGCGAGCGCGATATATTGATAGAACTCGGTAGCGCACAAGGCCAACAGGGCAAGGGCCAGCGCCAGGTTTTGCCAGCGGCGGAAGATTGCTGCGAACAGAGTAAGCTGTCTAAACGCGAGCAGCCGCAAAGGGAAGTCCCACATATTCGCGTAACGGAGATTCATTCCGTATTTCAGATTGCACATCACAAGGTAGGTCGCCGCGATGAAGATAGTTAGAAACCATTCCGGCTTCTGCTCACGATTGAGCCGGAACACCGTACCGAGCGCGAGAAGAAGAACGATCGGACTAACAAGCAGAAGATCGACAAGATAGCGGTGCCAGGGGCCGTCGCCGGTGGCAATTGCATATTCGAGGATGAAGTTCTTAGTGATCGAAAGGTGGTAAGTTTCAACGAGGGTCGGAACACCGCCGGCGAGAAATACAAGGATGACAACCCCGAGCAAAGGTCCAAGAACCGTGGCAATGACTAACTCGCGTGTGACAATTCCAAATTGGAACCATCGATTAGCCAGGATGAGAACGACGCAGCCGAACCAGACGAAAGCGGAGTTTTCTTTCGTGAGGACGACCAGGGCCAGCGCGACCAGATAACCGATAATCCAGCGCCAGTTATTTGGCCGACGAAGGTTTTCCCATAGCAAGCCAAGCACTACCGTTGCCCAAAAAGTAAAGAATCCGTCTACCAATGCGTGCTGCGACATATGGAGTTGGGTCGGAGCGACAGCAAAAAGTGCAGTCACGCCTCGCGACCAGATAACCGATAATCCAGCGCCAGTTATTTGGCCGACGAAGGTTTTCCCATAGCAAGCCAAGCACTACCATTGCCCAAAAAGTAAAGAATCCGTCTACCAATGCGTGCTGCGACATATGGAGTTGGGTCGGAGCGACAGCAAAAAGTGCAGTCACGCCTAACGACCAGAGAGGACCGCGCAGTCGCCAGGTGAAGAGCGCAACGAAACAAAGCGTCAGCATGCTGAAGAATGCTGCGACCTGCTGGAGCGCGGTCATCGCGTCACATCCGAACACGCTGCGCCAAACGTAGCCCGCAAATATGTAGAGAAATCGGACCGGCGGCAGAATCGAACCGGTCAATGTCTTTTGGTGCTCAATATATTCATCGACGATTTCCGGATATGCGCCGAGTCCACCTTTGCTTAAACCTTCGACATAGACGCGGTAAAGATCTTCATCGAATCCAAGCCTGGTATAGGCCGGTTGCGGGTGAATTTGCGCGAGCCCGTGCAAAGATCCGCCGCGCTCGAATGTTGCCGGCGGCAATCGCAAAAAACACCCGACAGCGAAAATGATCGCCAGCAGGATGATGTCGATCCTTCGACTTCGCTCAGGAGAACTCTTGCGCAGGCCGGACTGAGTTTCGGTCATTATCTACGCGCTTTCAGCGCGCAACTTCACGAACTTAAATAAACGCAGATCGAGTTTTCCGTCAGCACTTTTTCGCCAGAGCGCGATCGAGCCAGCCACGATAACAAGCCATGGCAACAACGACCACGCCGTCCAATGTTGTTTCGATGCATCCATCGCGAGCGCGACCTTCCAGGGCAAACCGCCAGATGTGATGTTGTAGAAGGCGAACAAGAAAATCGAGCTCGAGATAAGCACGCAGGTGTAAAGCATCGGCGAGAAAATGAGAATGAAAGGCGCAAGCCAGATCAGATATTGGGGGCAGACACCGGGAGCGAACACGAAGAACACGAGCCACGTGCAAGCAAGCGATTCAACAAATGCGCGGTCGCGGGCGTGGCGATGCTGCCACGCGATCCAGAGAGCAGCGCCGACAATGATTACTTTGAGAATCGTGATGATGATATTCTGAGCCGGCTCAAGATTAAAAAACGAAAGCCGACTGAAATCGGGCAGACCCGTCAGGCGAAACAAATAAGTTATCCCCCAGATTCCCCAATAGCTTCCGTAGGCGAGCACGTTTTTGGCAAACAAGCCGGGAAAATTGATGAGCGGCTCCAACCACAAAAGACAGGTCGTGACCGCTCCGGAAATCAAAAAACCGCGGCTTCGATTTTGGGATAGCCAGAAGAAAACAAACGCCGGTAAAAAAAGCAGCGGGACAATTTTAATCTGACAACTAAGCGCAAAAAATAATCCCGCCAGCACCGGTCGATTCCGGAGACACATCCAAACGGCGCAGACCAACAGCAGCACCATCACTGGATCAGTGTTCCCGTGAAATCCGGAAACCATGAGCGACACAGGGCTGAGCGCGAAAAGCGCCAGCGCCCAGGTTGGAATGCGGATGTCGATCTTGCTCATTCGCAGCAAAACCGCAACGACCAGAAAATCGGCGATGATTCCGGGCAAACGAAGAAGAAACGGAAAATGGATGCCGATGTCCTGACACCACCGTTGCTCGGTCAGCGCGTAGATGCCGCGCAAGTAGTAAGCCGTCAGCGGCGGATGATTAAAATAGCGGCTGTGTTGGTAGGTCCATTCAAGACCGTGCTCGCTCAGCACTTTGGCGAAGCCATAAAAAAATACTGCGTCGTTGGTGCCGATGGTGTTGTAGGCGATCGCGAGTTTGAGTGCCATCGCGATGAGCGCCAGTGCAATGATGCAGGTCGTGCGCAGATCGCGATTGGGGTTCATCCTGAGAGTTCGAGCAGCTTCAGTGCCTTGGTGGTTGCAGGAATCGAGCGCGGATCATTGCCACCCGTCGAGCGTCGTAAGCGGAATGTCTTCGTAACTGTTAGTTGCACCGGCAGCTGGCAACGCAACTGGCCGCGCTCGATAAGTGTGCGATCGCAGAAATATTCCGACGTGTTCCAGCCACGATTCTGAATAGGCAGAGTCGTCCCAGCCGTACAACTTGTTTGGTGCGGGCGGCAGAGACAAAGGTGGCCGGCCCTCCTCCGGCAACCTTAATTGACCTACGAACCAAATCTGATTCCCAGCGGCGAGAGTATTTCGGATTGCTTCCAA
>Ga0209474_10002265_pt1 | contig 17895 bp, 14 predicted proteins | sample GraSoiAngelo_145_FD_185902 | JGI IMG/M metagenome (GOLD analysis project Ga0209474, IMG submission 185902) | Grasslands soil microbial communities from the Angelo Coastal Reserve, California, USA - 14_1009_05_20cm (SPAdes) (version 2) | ecosystem: Environmental > Terrestrial > Soil > Grasslands... | reverse complement strand
CGAGGCGATTCGCGCCGTGGAGGCCCGTGCAGGCGACCTCGCCCGCGGCGAAGAGCCCGGCAATCGACGTGCGGCCGCAGACGTCGGTGTCGACGCCGCCCATCATGTAGTGCGCGGCCGGACCGACCGGAATCCGATCGACCGCGAGATCGAGGCCCAGATCCTTCAGCATCGCGGCAATCGTCGGAAAGCGGCCGCGCACGTACGCCGCGTCGAGATGCGCGAGCGTCAGGAAGACGGCCCCGCCCGTCCGCTCGGACTCGCGCACGATGCTGCGCGCGACGACGTCGCGCGGCGCGAGATCGCCGTCGGGGTGATAGCGCGTCATGAACGGCTCGGCCGACTGGTTCACGAGGCGCGCGCCTTCGCCGCGCAGCGCCTCGGAGATGAGGAACCGCGGCGCGCCCGGCCTGCTCAACGCGGTCGGATGGAACTGCACGAACTCGAGGTCGGCGACGCGCGCGCCGGCGTGAAACGCGAGCGCGATGCCGTCGCCGGTCGCGACCGCCGGGTTCGTCGTGTCGCGAAAGACCTGCCCGGCGCCGCCCGTTGCGAGCAGCGTGGCGCCGGCGCGCACGTCCTGCGGCGCGCCGCCGCGATCGAAGTAGCGCACGCCGGCCGCTCGGCCGTCCTCGACGACGATCTCGGCCGCGAGGGCGTGGTCGATCGTCTCCACCGCGCCGAGCGCGCTGACGCGCTCCCACAGCACGCGGCCGATCTCGCGTCCGGTCGCGTCGCCCGCGTGGAGCACGCGGCGGACGCTGTGCGCCGCTTCGCGCCCGAGCGAGGGCCGGCCGTCGGCGGCGCGATCGAAGCGCGCGCCCCACTCGATGAGCTCGCGCACGTAGCGCGGCCCTTCCGCGACGCAGACGCGAACCGCTTCGGGATCGCACAGCCCGTCGCCGGCGCGCATCGTGTCGGCTTCGTGCAGCGCGGGGCTGTCGTCGTCGCCAATCGCGGCGGCGATGCCGCCCTGCGCGTACCCGGTGTTGCTCTCGGCCGGCTCCGCTTTGGTGAGGACGAGCACGCGGCCGGCCGGCGCGAGCCCGATCGCCGCGCGCAGCCCGGCGACGCCGCCGCCGACGATCACGAAGTCGAACGAGGCGCCGGCCCGCATCCGGATGTTATCCTATCAAACGCACCTTTCATGACCGTCGCCACCCTGCTCGCCATCGACGTGGCGACGCCGTCGCGCACCTACACGGTGACGATCGGCGACGGCGCGATCGACGGGATCGCGCGCCTCCTCGAGCGCGCGCACGCGCCCGCGCGGCGCTTCGTCGTCTCGAGCCCGCTCGTGTGGCGGCTGCACGGCCCGCAGCTCGCGCGAGCGATCGGCGGCGTCGAGCCGATTCTCGTGCCCGACGGCGAGCGCTTCAAGCAGCTGCCGACCGTCGCGCGCATCTACGACGCGCTCGTGCGCGCCAACGCCGACCGCGCGACGACCATCGTCACCTTCGGCGGCGGCGTGATCGGCGACATGGCCGGATTCGCGGCCGCCAGCTACCTGCGCGGCGTCGCGCTCGTGCACGTGCCGACGACGCTCCTCGCGCAGGTCGACAGCGCGATCGGCGGCAAGGTAGGCGTGAACCACCCGCAGGGCAAGAACCTGATCGGCGCCTTCCACCAGCCGCACGCCGTCGTCGTCGATCCGCTGGTGCTCGGGACGCTGCCGCGCCGCGAGTTCCGCGCCGGGCTGTACGAGGTGATCAAATACGGGATGACGTCGAGCGCGCCGCTCTTCGATCGCATCGCGCGCGATCGCAAGGCGATCTTCGCGCGCGCGGCCGAAGCGCTGACGCCGATCATCGCCGACTCGTGCCGGATCAAGGCGGACGTGGTGGCGCGCGACGAGCGCGAGGCGGGGCTGCGCCGGATCCTGAACTTCGGCCACACGGCCGGGCACGCGATCGAGGCGGTCACCAGGTACCGCCGCTTCCGCCACGGCGAGGCCATCGGCTACGGCATGCTCGTCGCGGCGGAGCTCGCGCGCGCGCGCGGCGCGCTCGCCGACGCCGACCGCAAGGCGCTCGCGGATCTCATCGCGAGCCTCGGCCCGCTGCCGCCGATCGCCGATCTCGCGTCGGCGCACATCCTCGAGGCGATGCAGCACGACAAGAAGGTCGTCGCCGGACGGCTGCATTTCGTGCTGCCGACCGCAATAGGCGCGACAACGATCGTCGACGATGTGACCGAGAAGGAGCTGCGCGCGGCGCTGAAGGTGGTGGGCTTTGCGAAGTGACGAGGCCGCTGTTAATTCTCGAGCCCGTGCTCGCGAAGCTTCGCGATGAACGTCTTGTAGCTCACCTGGAGAATCTCGGCGGCGCGGCCCCGGTTGCCGGCGGCTTCCCTGAGCGCCTGGTCGATCTTGCGGCGCTCCACTTCGGCGACGACCCGGCGCGTCGCGTCGGCGAGCGTGCCCGACAGATCGATCTTCGCCCACGCGCTGTCGTCCTCGGCCGGCGTCGGCGCGGGCGCGCTGCGGAACGAGAGATTCAGGTGCCGCGGCAGGATCGTGTCGCCCTCGGTCAGAATCGCCGCGCGCTCGATGCAGTTCTGCAGCTCGCGCACGTTGCCCGGCCAGCCGTACGACCGCAGCTCCTGCTCCGCCGCCGGCGACAGCGCCAGCGGACGCTTGTTCAGATCGCGGCAGAAGCGTTCGATGAAATAACGCGCGAGCGTCACGATGTCGTTGGGCCGATCGCGCAGCGGGGGAATCACGATCGGGAACACCGACAGCCGGAAGTAGAGATCCTCGCGGTACTGCCGCGCGGCGACCGCCGCCTTCAGGTTGCGGTTCGTCGCCGCAACGACGCGGACGTCCACCTGCAGCGGCACCGTGCCGCCGACGCGCTCGAACCGCTTCTCCTCGAGCGCGCGCAGAATCTTCGCCTGCAGCGCGAGCGGCAGATCGCCGATCTCGTCGAGGAACAGCGTGCCGCGGTGCGCGAGCTCGAACTTGCCGGGCTTGCGGTTCGCGGCGCCGGTGAACGCGCCCTTCTCGTGGCCGAAGAGCTCCGTCTCGAGGAGCGTCTCGGGAATCGCGGCGCAGTTGATCGCGACGAACGGGCCGTCTGCGCGCGGGCTCAGCGCGTGCAGCGCGCGCGCGAACAGCTCCTTGCCCGTGCCGCTCTCCCCTTCGAGCAGCACCGTCGTGTCGGTCGCCGCCGCGCGGTGCAGCGCGATCGACACCTGTTTGAGCTTCGCGTCGTCGCCGACGATCTGCGGCGCGCCGCGCCGCTGCGCGAGCTCCGCCTTGAGGATCAGGTTTTCGTTCGTGAGGCGGCGCTGCGCGAGCGCGCGCTGCACGAGCAGCAGCAGATGATCCGGGTCCACCGGCTTGGCGAGGAAGTCGAGCGCGCCTTCCTTCATCGCCGCGACCGCGTCCTGGATGCTGCCAAACGCGGTCATCACGATGACCGGCAGCTCGGGATCGTTTTCCTTCGCGGCGCGCAGCACGCCGAAGCCGTCGCCGACCGTCAGCCGCAGATCGGAGAGGACGACGGCGGGATGGTTCGCGCGCAGCGCGGCTTCCGCCTCCGGCTGATCGCGCGCTTCGACGACGGTGTGCCCCTGCGCCTCGAGCGCATGGCGCAGCATCGTCCGCAGCGAGTCCTTGTCCTCGACGAGCAGGATCGGCGGGTCGGCAGGCGGACGGGCGCGCGTCATCTCTCGGCTCGACAGCGTTCGAGTCGCTCGAGATGACCCTGAGCCGGTCGAAGGGTCACCGCAGCCAGCCGGGCGGAACGCCCGCGCGGCGCGCTTCTTCCTCGAGGTCGGCGATCGCTTTCTTGTCGGTGATGACGCTCTGCTTCAACTTGGCGAGCTGCGCGAGCGCCTTCTGCTTGTCGCGCTCGAGGACGGCGCGCTGCGCCGGATCGTCGCGGTTCACGAAGTCGGTGGTCAGCGCGTTGATTTTCGATTGAAGTGCGTCGGCGAAGGTCGCGTCGCGCTCGAGCTGATCCTGCAGCCCTTTCAGGCGGCCGGCCCAGTAGGCCTTGTCCTTCGGCGGTTCCTTGTCCTTCGCGTCCTTGTCCTTGGCGTTCTTCTCGTCTTTCGCGGGCTCGGCAGGCTTGGCGGCGGCCGACGCGCCGGCCGCGGGCGGCGGCGCAGGCGAGGACGCCGGGACGGTGCCGAGGTCCTTGTTCGTGTAGATCTTGGCCGGCTCAGGCGCCTTTTTCCGGCGCTCCTCTTCCTTCTTGGCCACGTCGCCCAGCGACTGGGCGCCGGCGCGGCCGGCGAAGCCGAGGACGAGCAGGAGCGCGACGATTACGCGTGGGGACATACTTACAGAATTATCGGCTAACCGGGGACCCGCGGCTAGGGGCTTGGGACCGGGAGCTCGGGGTGGGGCCTGGCCGTCAGCTGGCCGAGCTCTTCCCTTCTCCGCGGGCCGCGAGCGTCACCACGTGCTCCTTCAGCCGCCCGGCGTCGGCGCTCGACGGGTCCATTTCCAGGTACGTGCGGTATTCACGGACGGCGTCGGCGGTCCGTCCCAGGCGCTCGAGCGACATCCCCAGGGACAAGTGGAAGCTCGCCTCGCCCGGCGCGAGCGCAATGGCCTTCTCGAACTCGGGAATGGCCCCTCTCTCGTCGCCCTTCTTGTGCAGCGCCATCGCGAGGTTGTACTGCGTGGCGTAGTCGGTCGGGAAGAGCTTCAGCGCGTCGCGGTACGCGGCGATCGCGCGATCCCACTGGTTCAGCTGCGCAGCGGCGAACCCGAGGTTGAAGTGGAACGCCGATTTTTCCGGCATCAGCTCGATCGCGCGCTCGAAGCGCGGAATCGCGTCGCCGGGCTTGTTGAGGCGCACGAGGACCTGGCCGAGATTGTTCAGCGTCTCCGCATCGTCCGGCTTCGCTGCCAGCGCCTGTTCGTACGCGGTGCGCGACGCATCGAGGTTGCCGCGCGCGTACTCCGAGGCGCCGGTGCGGTTCGCGTCGACGACGGCCGCCGATTTCGGCGACGCGCTCGGCGCGACAACGGCGGGCGCGGACGCGGGCTCCGCTTCGGGCTGCGGCGGCGCCGCGGCCGGCCGGGCTGACGCCGCCGCGACCACCGGCTGCACCGTCTCGTCAACCGATTCCGGCGCGGTTCTCCAGATCAACACCATCAGCGCGATCGCGAGCACCGACGCCGCGCCGACGACCAGCATCTGCTGCTGCCGCGACAGGCCGAGCGACTCCCAGATTGGCGGGATGATCGGCTGATCGGGCGCCGGCAGATCGGCGAGGCACCGCAGACAATGCGCGCGGCCCGCTTTGATGCGCGTGCCGCATTTCGGACAAACGACGTACTGCGACACTTACCTCACCTCGCGCCACGAGAGAATGCGGACGCCAGCCTGGCCGACGCCGTTGTTGAAGTCGGTCGGATCGCCGAACAGCGAGATGCCGCCGGCGCCGCCGAAGACGAGGTGCTGATCGACGATGAAGGGCGCGGTCGCGCGCTGGCCGGCGATCGTCTTCACGAGCACGCTGTCCTGGTTGGTGAACTTGCCGTCGTTGTTCGTGTCGTAGGCCGCGCCGCCGATGAACGTGAATGCGTAGAGGTTTGCGTCCGGCAGCGTGCACGGCGTGCTCGTCTTGAACACGGTCGTGGTGAAGAACACGATGTCGCCGGCGACGGCCGGGAACGCCGTCACGCGCTCGTCCTGCGTGAGCGTCGTTGTCTTGGTGAGCGCCTTATCGAACGCCTTCGTGCCGGTGGCGGCGCCGGAGTCGAGCACGGCCAGCAGATGATACGTCGTGTTCTTGTCGGTGGCGGGCAGAAGATCGCTGCCGGTCCCGACGAACACATACTGCTGCGTGCCGCCTACGTTCACCGTCGCCATCGACTGGAAGATCGGCTGATCGTTCCCGAGCGCGAGCAGCTTGTTCTTTGCCGTGACTGTCGGGTTCGACGAGGCGTCGAGCGACAGATCGAAGCGCCAGACGTTCCCATCCAGATCGCCGAGATACGCCTTCGTGATGAAGCGCTGATCCGACGGCCCGGTCGCGACCGGGTCGGTCTGCAGCGCGTTCTTGATCTGCTTGCAGCCGGTGGCGGTGGCCACGCAGTTGTTGACCGTTTCGTTCACGCCGTCACTGCCGACGTCCATCGACGAGAACACGGTGCCCGTCTTCGCGTCCACCACGTAGAACGTCGTGCCCGCCTTGACGCCGTTCACCGGCCCGCCGCGGTTGATCTGCTGCTGCGTCGCGTACGGCAGGAAGCCGGATCCGAGGAGCACGCTGTACGGGCCCGCTGTCGTCGCCACCTGGCCGACGGCCGGATCCGACCACGTCTGGCCGACGGTCTTCTCGAGCGTCGTTGCCGTCGCCTTCAGGTCGCCGTACGGCAGCGAGTCGCACGTGCCGGTGACCGGCTCGCAGTGAACGGCGACGGGCAACGTCGGATCGAAGCTGGTGTAGCTCGGGAACGCCCAGTTCAGCTTGATGAGCGACGGATTGTTGAAGCAGCCGAGCAATGTCGTCACCGTATCATCGTCGGGCGCAACACACGTTGCGAGTGACGAAGTCTCGGACCACATGGTGACGTCGAATGATTGATAGAACGTACCGCCGGCGCCTTCGCCCATGATCAGGTGCGTGCGCCAGCACTCCGACGGCTTATCCGAAGTGCAGGTTCCGGGGAGCTTCACGTCGGACACCTTCGCCGAGCCGTCCACGAAGAAGTCGAAGTTGCCGACCGGCTGGCCATCGCGCAGCGTGCGCAGCTTCGGCAGCAGGTTGAGCGGCACGAAGCCCCACACCTCGAGGCCGGTGCGCGCGTCGATCGCCTCGAGGAAGCCGCGGTTGGTGCCGATCCAGATCAGCGTCCGCCGGGCCTTGTTCGCGGACGCAAATCCCGGATAGGAGTCGTCGGGCGGCGGATCGAGCGACGGCGGGTTGAGGAACGCCGGCGTCGAGTCGACCGGGGCGCCGAGCGGGAGGCTTCGCACCGCCGAAATGACTGCGGCCGCGTCGATGGGCGACAGGTTCATCAGCGGCGCCAGATCGGCCACGCTGGCCGTCGTGAACGGGATGATCGTGCCGTCGGGTTTGGCCGTGAACAGATTGCGCTGGTTCGGATCGCTTGGCGTCGCCGCGACCCACAACGCCGTTCCATCGGAGCTGAACTTCCAGCCGGACGGCTGCGTCGAGTCGGCCGTCGCCTTGTACGTCCTGAACGCGCGCATCGACGCGTCGAACGACGGCAGATTGAACGCCGTCGTCACCATCAGGTTGTTGCGCTGCGGGATGACGTTGCCCTGCTTGTCCTTCACGTCCGGCGGCTGCGGAATCGGCAGCGTCGCGCCCGTGATGTCCTTCGCGTTGTTCAGGTTCACCGTGCCGATGATCGGGCTCGTCACCTGGAACTCGCTGACCCTGCCGACCGGCGTCGCCGCATCGGTCGCGCGCGGCACCGCCGGCGTCGCGTCGAAATCGGTCGACGCCGCGAACGCGTGCTGAACGGCGGTGTCGATCGCCTTCACGGCTTCCGGCACGACGACGACGCCGCTCGGCGCAAGGACGCCGCCGGTGTTGGTCTGGGTCGGCGACGCGAGCGCGATGTCCATCTGCGCCTTCGTGATCTCGAAATACTGCCCACCGCTGTTCGCGGCGATCTTCTTGAGGTCGGCGACGTCGCTCGCCGGCGGCGCCAGCGCGACAACGTAGATCGGCACGCGGCGGCCGGCGCTGATCGGGGCGAACCCCGACGCGGCGGGCCCGAGGTCGGCGTTGGCCAGACCGGCGCTGTTCCCTTCGCCGCCGCCGACGATCAGCACCACGATCGTGTTGCGGCACGTCGGATCGTTGTTGGCGCCGACGAGCCGCGCCGCCTCGGTCTTCGCGTCGTCGAGCATGTACTTGACGGGCGAGTCCACCTGGTTCGAGTTGTCGTTGCCGACGGGAATGAGGGGGGCCGGCAGCGGGTTCGGCGCGGCGCCGATGCCTTGCCACGTGCCGCGGATGTCGATCGACAGCTTGTTCAGCACGTCCGCGTTCGCAGTCGCCGAATCGGCCTTGATCACGACCGCCTGCGACGATCCCTGCGAACCGTTGTCAGCGGCGACGGTCGGCCGCGTGATGGCCCATCGGCCCGCGGTCACAGGCGTCCAATCCGTGGGCGCCTGCTGGCCCAGATCCGCGTCGGCCACGGGTCCGGAATTGGCGGCGGCCCCCGGCATGAACGGCGTCTTCTGGCGCATCTGCACGAGGCCGAACCGCGCGACGTAGCGGTTCTCGACGAGCGCCTGATACATCGCCGCGCGCGCGATCGACAAGCGCGTCGGCGCGCCGAACCGCGCGTACGCCGGGTCCTGATCGCCGGTGGTCTGAATCGTCGTGGCGGTGAACTTGTCGCCGCCGCCGTTCGCGAACGCCATGTTGAGGTACTTGCGGCGGTACGCGGCCGTCGTGTTGGCGCCGCTCACGCCGATCGTGCCTTCGTACAGCGCCCCGGTCTTCGGGTAGACGAACGGATCGTAGTAGTTGCTCGTGCTGGAAGCGGTGGTCGCGTTCGTGAGATCGGTCGCCGCGTCGCGCTGCATGCGGTTCGACGTGTCGACGACGAAGATGACGTTCGGCTTCGCGTCGACGCCGCCGGCCTGCGTGGGCTGCGACGTCTTCAGAAAGTTCAACGGATCCACCTGGGCGTACGCCGACGCCGCGGTGAACGCGACCGCAGAAACGCCGACCGCCAGGCGCAGTGTGCGGCGCATCAGTGGATCCCTCCCGTAGTCAGAGTCATCGTCTGCATGGTCAGAGCCTTGCCGGGGGTTTGCACGGCGGCCTTGCGGGCGCGCCGGTTCTGCTCGTCCTGTCCGCGCTGGCCGGTGTAGCCGCGCTCGAGCTCGGTGGTGTCCGTGCGCGCGATCGTGATCTCGATCACTTTGTGGGCGCCGCGCGGGCCGAACGCCTCGGCGCGAAGCGCCAGCACGCCGTAGCCGGCGTTGCACGGCGGCGGGTCCCCGACCGCCGGCTGGCCCACGGCACACGGGCCTGCGCCGCCGCCGTCGAGCAACGGATTGCCGTCGCTCTCCGATGGGTCGTCACCCACCATCGCGATGACGTAGTACGGCGAGTTGATCGTGTCGGTCGCCGGCAGCATGTCGCGCAGGTTGCTGTATCCGTACAGTCGCCACACCGGGTTGTTCGCGCCCCACGGCCGCTCGGAGGTCATGGCCGTCAAGTCGGCGGCGCTGCACGTCGTGACCTTCTGGCAGTTCGCCATGTTCAGCGCCTGCGTGAGATCGATCGTCGAGCCGTCGAGCAGCGTGCGCTGGCCGCTCGGCGGGCCGTCGACGAACGCCGACTGCGTGGAGCCGTCGAGGAGCTTGTTCCAGTCGGGCACCGTCAGCACGTCGTCCATCGCGCGCTCGATCGCGGCGTCCGCGGCATAGAGCCCTTCCTGGCTGTTGCGGAAGTTGCCCGCGATCATCGTCTCGGACGAGGTCGTGAGCACGAGCGCGACGCCGAGCGCCGTCATCAGCAGCATCGCCATCATGGCGATGACCATTGCGATCCCGTCTTCGCGGCGGATGTCCATCGTCGTTACCTGCCGAGGTTCAAGTTACGGGGCGAGACCATGAACCGGATTTCCTGATCCGGCACCCACTTGGATCCGCCGTTCGACGTGCCGCCGTGCGAGAAGAGCGCGCTCGCCGGCCCGCGCAGCGCCGCGAGCGCGGCCTGCACGCGCAGCGTTACGCCGATCTTCCGGACGCGGAGCAGGTCCGCATCGTAGCGGTTCGGGTTCGCGTCGTTCGGGCACCACGGCCCGTCGGTGAGCTGCGCCGCTGTCAGCTTGACCAGTGCGGACGTCGCCGGCCCGAGGTCCGCAAGCGTCGACACCGGCGTCGGGTCGCCCGTGAAGACGCAGTTGGCGACGGCGGACTTCGGCGCCGGTCCGTAGGTCGTGATAAACGGGTTGCTCGTGATCCCGGCGCCGCTCTTGATCAACGGCCGCTGCGGGTCGCCGTAGTAATCGAACGTGAGGCCGACGACGTTGTCCACGACGGGCGTATCCGGGTTGCCGCTCCCGTCGTAGAACATCAGCTGGTAGACGCCGTTCGCGTTGTCCGTTTTCAAGTAGTACTCGAAGTAATTCGCCTGCACGATCTTCGTCGTGTTCGCGTTGTAGTTCGTGTAGGTGAGGTTGTCGTTGTTGTGCTGCAGATGCAGCGCGTTGGCCTGCACGTTGGTAATCGTGAAGACGTCGAAGTTGCCGCTGTCGTCGTACATGAGCACCGTCATGCCACTCTTGAAGCCACACAACGGATCGTTCTGCCGATCGGGGCATCCGTACTCTGGGTTGACGCCGACCTCCGCCGATCCTTGCGAGGGGCCGTGCGTCGCCAACGTCGTCTGCACGAAGGTGGGCGGGACGTAAACGAGGGTGATCGTGTCGGTCCTGAACGTGCCCGGCGGATCGTCGTTCACCGTGCCCTGCCGGAACGGCATCACGGGCGCAAAGAAATACAGGAGCGACCCCGGATATCCGCCCTGGTACGCGCCGTTGCCCGCCATCACGAGATCCTTGTAGAGCGAGTCGGCGCCGACGCGCAGCCGCTGCTGCATGTCGGAAATCTCAGGCTCGGCGGAGAAGTTTCCCTGCGCCGGATTCATCAGCGAGAAGATGCTCGCCGTCACGACGAGCATCAGGCTCATCGCGATGAGCGTCTCCAGCAGCGAGAAGCCGTGTTCGCTACGCATTTAGGTCGCCTTCCGCGTCTTGACGCTGATGATGCGCGCCTCGTCGGGCAGCCGCCCCGTCCCTGTGACGGTGTTCGCGGTGCCGCGATCGCGCCAGCGCGTGACGAGCACCTGGAGCACGATCGTGTTGTTCGGGTTGGTCGGCAGCGGCTCGACCGACCACCGACGGATGTAGACCGCGTTGCCGGGCACCGTGGTGCCCGTGCCGAGCGACTTGCCGTCCCTGTCGACGTAGTCGACGTAGCCGGTCGTGTTCTGCCCGAGCGTGTTGGCCGGCGAGGGCGACAGCCCGGTGCCGCCGTTCGACACCTCGGGGATGACCGAGATGTCCGTCGTCGTGTCGGTGATCGGCAGCCCGAGGGTGTCGAAGCCCCACGTGAGGCCGCGCAGCTGCTCCATCTTCTGCTGCGCGAGCAGCGCCGCATACGTCGTCGTCTTCGCGCTGTGGTTCGCGCGCGTCGAGACGCCGAACAACTGCGCGAGCGCCGTCAGCCCCACCGCCATCAGCGTCGTGGCCACGAGCACTTCGAGGAGCGAAAAACCGCGTTCGCGGTTAGCGGTCCATGAGAATTTTGCCAAGACCATTCACCTTGATGTTCTTCGACTTGCCCTTGCGCGTGAGCGTGATCGTCACGCCCGCGCTCCCGATGTTCGGCCACGGATTGCCGGTGCCCGCGTCGGCGTGCACCGATCCGTCCGACCAGAATTCGAGCGTCTTCTTCGCCGAGAACGTCGCCTGCTTCTGCAGCAGCCGGATCGCGCCGTCGTTGTTCGGCCGCGTGAGGCGGCTCTGATCGGCGCCGGTCGGCGAGTACGGAAACAGCGTCTCGCTGCAGCGATTCAGATACGTGTCCGCGTCGTTCGCGTCCGGGTTCGCCGGCGTGCCGATCACTTCGACGACGCGCAGCTTGCCGGCCGACGGACAGTCGAAGCGCACGCGCATCGGACGGCTCGTTGAAACCGCTTTGAGGCGCGCGAACTGCAACTCGCGCTCCACGTCGCGCACCGACATGCCGAGTCGCATGGAGTCCACCATGTCGACCGCCGCAGGTGTCGCGATGGCCGTCACCGTCGAAATAACTGCCAGCGTGGCCAGCATGTCGACGAGCGAAAATCCCAACGCGCTCCGGAAGTGTCGTCCCGCGTTTTTCATGTTCCTGCCCTGACACCTGAGCAATGGCACTGCCACGCCGCGACCGCCACGCGTGTGGAGGGATTAACTGTTGTATTTATCGACAGTTAGGTGAGAGGACGGTAGGGCGGCTCAGGGCGGCTGTCAGGCCTGTAAGCGCCGATTCGTTACGTTCGGTAACGCTATTGAACCCGTCAGCCGCTCACCGGCAGCGTGATCTGCAGGCTCGCCCCTCCGAGCGGCGACGCGCCGGCGACGATGCGGCCGTTGTGAAAAACGATGATCTTCTGCACCAGCGCGAGGCCCAAGCCCGTGCCGCTTCGCTTCGACGTGAAGAACGGGCGGAAGATGCGCTCGCGCAGCGCGGGGGCGATCCCCGGCCCGTTGTCGTTGACCGCGATCCGCGACACCTTCTGCGGAAGATCGATCTCCGAGTGAATGACGATCCGCGGCGGCCCGCTGCCGCCGGAGCACGCCTCCATGGCGTTGCGCAGCAGGTTGCTGAACGCCTGGCGCAGCAGGACCTCGTCCCCTTCGATGACGTCGAAATCGCCATTGACCTCGATGTCGCCGCCGAGCGCGCGCGCGTCGGCGCGGAACTCGTCGGCGGCGCGCTCGCAGATGCCTCGGAGCTCCACGCGCGAGAGCACCAGCTGCGCGGGCCGCGCGAAGTTGAGAAAGTTCGTCACCACCTGGCTGAGCGACTCGGTCTCGGCGCGGATGCCCTCGACGTAGGGCCGGTACGACGGCGGCAGCGCGTTGAGATCGAGCAGCTTGCTATAACCCTGGATCGTCGCGAGGCCGTTGCGGAATTCGTGCGCGATGCCGGCCGTCAGCTCGCCGACGGTCGCGAGGCTGTCCTTCAGCCGCAGCTGCTCCTCGAGATCGCGAACCGCGGTGAGATCGGTGAACAGGCAGATCGCGCCGTGGAGCCCGCGGTTCTCGTCGAGGAGCGGCGAGACGGTGACGCCGAGATGCGTCGCGCCGCGCCCGGTGTCGGGCAGCTCCACCGCGTGGCGCACGATCGGGCTGCGCCGCCGCAGGCACTCGTCGATCACGTCGCGCAGCGGCTGCTCGCGCAGCCCGCCGCCGCGCGTCGCCCCGGGGAGCCGGCCTGCGCGCTCGATCTCCTCCGCCGGCATCGACTCCGGCACATCGAGCATGCGCCTCCCCGCAGGATTGAGAATCCGGATCTCGCCCTCGAGGCCGACGACCAGCAGGCCCGCGGTGAGGCTCGAGATGATCTCGCCGCTCAGGCGCTCCGACGCTTCGGCGCGCGCGGCGGTCGCGCGCTCCTGCGCCTTCAGCTTGGTGACCGCTTCCTGCAGCGCCGCCGAGAGCAGCGCCGTGTCGGCGCCGCCGCCCGTGCGCAGATTGCGCCGCGTTTCACGCGCGGCCGCCGAAAAGCGCAGCATCGAGAACACGACGACCGTCACGAGCGCCGCGACGATGGCCGTCAGGCCGACGAGCGCGTAGGCCTGCGGCGTCAGGTGCATCAGAAGAGCCCCAGATACCAGTTGAGCAGATTCGGGCCGACGGCCGCGGCGGTCGCCGCGCCGAGCGCGAGAAACGTGCCGAAGGGGAGCGCGTATTTCATCCCGCCGCGCCTGGTCGCGATGAGCACGAGGCCGATGAGCGTCCCGGCGAACGACGCGAGGATCAGCGTCAGGATCGCCAGCTGCCAGCCCAGGAAGGCGCCAATCATCGCGAGCATCTTCACGTCGCCCATCCCGAGGCCCTCCTCGTGGCGGACGCGGTAATAGATCTCGGCGATCGCGTAGAGCGCACCGCCGCCGGCGAGCAGGCCGATGAGCGACGCTTCCCAGCCCGGCTCGGTGAACAGGCTGAAGACGAAGCCGACGACGATGCCGGGAAGGGTGATCGCGTTGGGGAGCAGATGGTGCTCGAGGTCGATCGCGAAGAGCACGATGAGCGCGCAGCCGAAGATCAGGCGCGACGCGAGGAGCGCGCCGGGCCCGTAGTACCACCACGCGAGCGCGAACATCGCCGCCGTCAGCGCCTCGATCAGCGGATAGCGGAAGGAAATCGGCGTCCCGCACGTGCGGCAGCGGCCACGGAGGACCAGCCAGCTGACGATCGGCACGTTCTCGTACCACACCAGCTCGCGCGCGCACTTGGTGCACCCGGACGGCGGCCAGACGATCGACTTGCCGAGCGGCAGACGGTAGATGCACACGTTCAAAAAACTGCCGACCACCGCGCCGAAGGCGGCTGCGATCGCGATACCGACCGGGAGCGGAAGATCGGGGAGCATCATCGATCCGTGGCCGGCACTTGCAAAATCTGTGGGGCGAGGCTTTCAGCCTCGCCTCGGCGGCCCTGAAAGGGCCGCCCTACACCGATTGTGCGACGCGCTCCAGCAATCATCGTCGTTCCGTTCCCGACGGCGGCTCGACGAGCAGCGGATACAACCTCGAAGACGACGACAGGCGGACGCGGCCGTCCGGCGCCAGCTCGTACGGCGTGCCGCGCGGATCGACCGGGATGCCGCGCAGCACGCGCACGCGGACGAGCGACGCCCAGTCCGCCGGCGCCGCGCCCGTTCGCGCCTTCACCTGATCGACGGCCCGCTGCAGCGCGTCGATCTCGTCGAGCGCCCGCAACTGCAGCAGCTTCTGTTCCGCGTCCTGCCGCAGGAAGGGGATCTCCGTCGTCTGACGAATCGTTTCCCACATCAGCCGCGATGCCGCGCGGTCGCCTCCGCGCGCGCGCGTCGTCGCCGCCATCGAGCGCAGCCACCACGGCGCGCCCGGCGCCTCGGCGCCCTTCTCGAACCACTGCGACGCGGCCAGGTAGTCGTGCTCGTACCAGTAGTGGACGAACGCGATGTCCTCCATGTACTCCCACTTATCGGGTCGATCGCGCAGTCCCTTCTGCAGCAGCTGGACCGCGAGGTCCGGCCGTCCGGCGCCGTTCGGATACGCCTCGGCGAGGAAGATCGCGCCAAAGCGGTACGCGATGTTGAATCGCGGATCGAGCGTCGTCGTGATGTCGAGCATCGGGTAGAGCAGCGCATAGCGATCATCGGTCGGCGACGCCGCGCCCGGACCGGCGCCGGACGTAGCGTCGCCGCCCTGCGCGGGGCTGAGACGACGCTTCGTCCCGCCGTAATACTGGATCGCGCGAATCCAATAGAGGTCGGCCACGAGCGGCGCATACGGACCGGAGATGCGGCGGACGGCCGCGGCCGACTCCAGGTACATCGCCGTCTCTTCCTCGAGCGCGGGCGGATACCACCGCTCGCGGACCGCCTGCAACCGCGCGGCGCCGGCAAGCAGGACGAGCGCGACGACGATCGTGATCGCGGTGCGCATCGCTACTTGAAATCGCGGCGCGCGAACACCGACGTGGAGATCGTCAGCAGCAGCGCGATGTAGACCGCCGCGTACGCCACCGCGACCGCGACGTACCCAGCCGGCACGCGCTGGCCGTGGACGACGCTCGCCTTCACGTCGAACTGCGCGAGGTTCGGCAGCACCCAGTAGAGACCGCGCGCGATGCGGCCGACCGCGGGCGACTCGACGACGCTCTGGAAGTTCCGAAGATCCGCGCTGAAATGACCGACGATGAACAACGCGAAGGTGAGCGCGGCGGACAGGAGCGGCGTGGAGAAGGTCGAGAAGAAGACCGCGATCGCCGTCACGAGCATCAGCTCGACCAGGATCAGCGCGATCGCGACGAGCAGCGCCGGATCGATCGCCGGCGCGTCCCACGTGCGCTCGACGTTCGGCGGGATCCCCCACCGCATGTAGGCGAGCACGACGTACTGCGCGGCCGCCATCACGGCGATGTTGACGGCGAGCGTCAACGCCAGCCCCGCGTACTTCCCGACCACCAGCTGCGAACGCGTGATCGGCTTCGCCAGCAGCGAATAGATGCTGCGCCGCTCCACTTCCTTCGACACCAGGCCGATGCCGATGAACACCGCGATGAACAGCCCGAAGATCGACGTCGCGGTAAGCCCGAGGTCCTTGATGATCTTCACGTCCTGCCCGGCGGTCAGCTCGCCGATGAGCAGCGACGCCGCGATCAGCAGAATCGCGAAGAGCACCAGGTTGTAGAGGACCTTGTCGCGGACCGATTCGCGGAACACGTTGATCGCGATGGCGCCGATTGCGTTCACCGCCGCGCCTCCGCCGCCGGCTCCTCGAGCCCGCGCCGCGCGCTCGTCGCCTCCGCCGAGCTGACCTGCGCGACGAAGAAATCCTCGAGCGTCTGCCGGATCGGGTTGAGCGACACGAGCTGCGCGCCGGCTGTCGTGAGATCCGTCAGCACGCGCTCGGGACCCGGATCGAGCGGCAGCTCCAGCATGAACCGTCCGTCGCCAAGGCGAACGGCGCTCCGCACGCGTGCGCCGAGCGCCGCGATCGCCTCGTCGCCGACGCCCGCGACGACGAGCTCCCAGCCGCTCGCCCGAAACGCGTGCATGTCGGCAAGGCTGCCGGCGGCGACGAGCCGTCCCTTCGCGAGGATCGCGACGCGGTTGCAGAGCGCCTCGGCGTCGCTCAGGACGTGCGAGCTGAAAAAGACGGTGCAGCCGCGGTCGCGCAGCGCGAGGATCAGCGCGCGGACGTCGCGGCGCCCGAGCGGGTCGAGGCCCGACATCGGCTCGTCGAGGATCACGAGCTCGGGATCGTTGACGAGCGCCTGCGCGATGCCGACGCGCTGCAGCATCCCCTTCGAGAACTTCCGCAGCTGCAGCCGCCGCTCGCCGGCGATGCCCACCTCGTCGAGCAGCCGCGCGGCGCGCGATCGACACTCGCTGCGCGGATAGCCGAAGAGCGCGGCGAAGTACGCGAGCAGCTCCTCCGCCGTCAGATAGTCGTAGAAGTACGGATTCTCCGGCAGGTAGCCGATGCGGCGCTTCACCGAGAGATCGCCGAGCGGGCGGCCGAGGATCTCGGCGCGGCCGGCCGTCGGATACACGAGCTGCATCAGCAGCTTGAGCGTCGTCGTCTTGCCGGCGCCGTTGGGGCCGAGGAAGCCGAAGACCTCGCCGGGCGCGATGTCGAGCGTGAGGCGATCGAGCGCGCGGTAGGTGCGGTTGCGCCAGAACCCGATCGTGTAGTCCTTCGTCAGGCCTTCGGTCGCGAGCGCGTGCACGTCATTTCGCGGCGGCGCGCTGCAGCTCGTAGGCGATGGCCTGCTCGAAGTACTGCGGCGGCAGCGCGCCTTCGATCTTCACACCGTTGATGAAGAAGGTCGGCGTGGACTTGATCTGCAGCTGGCGGCCGAGCGCGACGTCGCCCTTCACGAGGCTGAGCGTCGACGCGTACTTCGCGTCGAAATCCTCGATGCCGGCGATGTCGCGCGCCGCCTGGCGGACCGAGGGCGGCGTCATCGCGGGCTGGTGCGTATAGAGCCACTCCTCCATCGCCTCGGTCTTGTTGTGCGCCAGCGCGAGGCGGACGGCGACGGCAGCGTCGCATGCCGCGGGATGAATCGTCTGGCCGAGCGCGTCGTTGCAGTCGCGGTTCAGCGGGTAGTCCTTGAGCACGAGCTTCACCGCGCCGGGATGATCCGCCTCGTACTTCGCGAAGATTGGCTTGTACTGCAGGTGCGACTGGCCGCACGCCGGGCACTGGAAGTCGTTGAACTTCACGACGAGCACTTTCGCGCCGTCGGGCGAGACGATGAGCGGCACGCGCGGCTGCGACGCGTACCAGCGCTCGAACTCCGATCGCTGATCCTGCGTCGGCGCCGGCGCGGCCGCCGCGGCGTTCGGATCGCCGGCCGACGCGCTCGTCGTCGCCGCCGCGTCGCGCGAGAAGGACGCGAGCGTCGTCGCCGCGCCGGCGAAGAAGAGCACCGCGATCGTGAGCGCGAGCGGGCTGCGGAAGAAGACGCGAACATCGGCGAAGGCGCGGCGTGGCAATGTGGTCATGGGAAATGAAGTGGCCGCGCCCGACACGATGAACAGCGCAATCACTGCGGCGTACGTCGAGAGGCACAGCAGGCACACGGTTTTGAGCAGGAAGAAGGACGCGTAGCCGAGATAGAGCACGACGGCGAGCGCGACGGTCGACACGGCGAAGAGGTAGCCC
>Ga0209474_10002263_pt1 | contig 17899 bp, 13 predicted proteins | sample GraSoiAngelo_145_FD_185902 | JGI IMG/M metagenome (GOLD analysis project Ga0209474, IMG submission 185902) | Grasslands soil microbial communities from the Angelo Coastal Reserve, California, USA - 14_1009_05_20cm (SPAdes) (version 2) | ecosystem: Environmental > Terrestrial > Soil > Grasslands... | reverse complement strand
GCTGGCATCGGGGCAGAGCAGCGCTTCTGCGGCTGGCTCCGAGATGGATACGATGGGAGGGTTGAGCGGGTCCGCGGCCGGCTCGGGCATGGCGGGCGGACGCGGCGGGCTGGGCGGCGTGACTTCCGCGGCGGGCGGCGCTGTGGGCACAGTGACGAACACGGCGGCGAATGTCGGCGGTGCCGCTGGCGGAGCAGTGAATTCGACAGCGAACGCTGCTGGAAGCGTTGCGGGAACCTCGAAGGGAGCGGTGGGCGGCTTGAATGCGGCCGGGCAGCTTACTTCGAACAGCCAGGGCGTTTTCGGTTTGAACGGGCTAAACCTGAACGCTGCGGTATCGAGTGCGACACAAGGAACGGTGATCACCTCAGCCGGGAAGAATGTACATCTCGACAGCGGCACACGGATGCTGCTGGTGACGCAAGCGCAAGCTGGCTCCGCCGGCGAGTCGAAGCACTCCAACGAGAGCAAGCCGAAGCCGAACCCGAAGTCGGAGCAGAAGCCTGAAAAACCGTAGCGACTGGTCGCTTTCTTAGAGGCCGCGCGAGGAAATCAACATCGCGCGGCCTTTCGTATTTTGTGCGACCTCTCGATGGCAGTCGCCACGGCAGCGGCCAGCCACTTGTCCTTTGCTATACTCGCGCGATGGCCTCTGAGTCGAAGAAACTGTTTCTTGTGGATGCGATGGCGCACGTCTATCGTGCATTCTTTGCGCCCATGCCGCAGCGGTTGACCGGGCCCAATGGCACGCCCACAAACGTTCCCTTCCTTTTTGGAAATATTCTCAAACGCCTGATCAAGGACCACGAGCCGAGATATATCGGCGTCGTTTTCGATCCGCCAGGGGCAACGTTTCGCGACAAGCTGTTTGAAAAATACAAAGCGCAGCGGCAGCCGATGCCCGATGACATGCGAGTGCAGATTCCGTTGGTGCGACGGCTTTGCGAAGCGATGCGTTTGCCCATCCTGGAGGAAAGAGGGTATGAGGCGGACGACGTTATCGGGACAATTGCCACGCAAGCCGCGAAGCAAGGTTTCGAAGTGCTCATCGTCAGCAACGACAAAGACATGATGCAACTGGTGGGCAAAAACGTCCGTACGCTGAAGACTGGTTCCGGCGGACTGAAGGGCGACATCCTGGTGGATGAAGCGAAAGTTCAGGAACTGCTTGGAGTACCCGCGGAAAAGGTCGTCGATTACATGGCGCTTCTGGGCGACACCGTGGACAACATTCCCGGAGCAAAAGGAATCGGGGAAAAAGGCGCAGCCGAGCTGATCACGAAATTCGGCTGTGTCGAAAAAGCGCTGGATCACGCGGCTGAGGTTTCGAACAAGCGGTATCGCGAGGCGCTGCAGCAGCAACGCGATCAAGTGCTGCTATCTAAGCAACTGGCCACGATTGCGACGGATGTGCCGATGAAGCTCGAGCTGCGCGCGCTCGAGCGGCGGGAGCCCGATGTGCCTGCGCTGGCCGCTCTTTATCGGGAGCTGGGCTTCATCTCGCTGCTGAAAGAGCTTGGCAGCAGCACAGTCGCGGCATCCGCCCCGACGGCTTCTGGGACGGAAGAGAAAGCGGACTATGCACAGTTAGCCAATCCCGGAGAATTTCGCGAGTATCTGGCAAAGCTTCCAGCAAAGCAGCCGCTGGCGGTCTGGCTGAATCTCGATCCAGACCAACGGGAATCGGAAGGATTCGGAACGCGCATCGCGGCGATTGAAGTCTCCTCAAAGGCGGGGGAGGGTCGGTCAGTTTGGGCGGACGAAAAGGGCGAGGCGTTGAAAGCGCTCGCGCCGCTGCTCGAGGATGCGAAGCGGCCGAAGATCCTGCATGACCCAAAAGTTTTCCAGTTGCTGGCGGGGCGGACCGCCAACATCCAGCACGCGACGCAGCTCTATTCCTACTTGCTGCGCCCGACGACGGGGAATCACAATCTTGCAGACGTGGTGATGCGACAGTGCAACGCCATGCTCGGCAGCGAGCCCGGAGAGCATGCGGACTATCTTCAGCGGCTTGCTCCGGTGCTGCACGAACAAGTGAAAGAGCAAGAGCTCGAAAAGGTCTATGAAGAGATTGATCTGCCGCTCGCGCCGGTGCTTGCAGAGATGGAGCGAGCGGGGATTCACGTTGAGCCGAAGGAGCTCGACAAGATGTCGCAGGCGATGGACAAGGAAGTGCGGCGCCTGGAAAAAGAAATCTGGGAAATGTCGGGAGTCGAGTTCAACGTCAATTCGCCACCGCAGCTCGCGGAGATTCTTTTTGACAAATTGAATCTCCAGACAAACGCACGGAGAGGCAAAGCGAAAGCGCGATCGACCGCCGCGGAGGTCCTGGAGGTGCTGTCCGCGCAACACCCGCTGCCCGCAAGGGTCATCGAATTTCGCGAAGTCTCCAAGCTCAAGTCCACTTACGTGGACGCGCTGCCCAAACTCATTCACCCTGAAACGGGGCGGCTACACACTAGTTTTTCGCAGACCGGCACAGCCACGGGGAGGCTCAGCTCGAGCGATCCCAATCTGCAAAACATTCCGATTCGCACCGAACTGGGGCGGCAGATTCGCGCCGCATTTGTCGCGGAAGAGGGCAAGATCCTGCTTTCGGCGGATTATTCGCAAATCGAACTGCGAGTGATGGCGCATTTTTCGAAAGACCCCGTGCTGGTCGAAGCGTTTCGCAACGGCGAGGACATTCACGCGCGCACGGCGCAGGAAGTTTTTGGCGTCGGCCCCCTGGCGCAAACCGCAGAGCATCGCCGCGCGGCCAAGGCCATCAACTTCGGAATTATCTACGGGCTCTCGCCTTTTGGCCTCGCGCAACAACTAGGCATCGAGCAAAAAGAAGCGGCACAGTTCATTAATGCCTATTTTGCGCGGTATCGGGGAGTGAAAGAATACCTGGACAACGTTCTTGCCGAAACGCGCAAGACCGGCGTGGCCAAGACGCTGTTCGGCAGAATCCGCCCCATTACCGAAATCACTTCGCCGCAGGTGCAATTGCGCAACTTTGCAGAACGCACCGCTCTCAATTCGCCACTCCAAGGCACCGCCGCCGACCTCATCAAGATGGCCATGATCAACATCGACCGCCGGTTGGCCGAGGAGAGGTTTGAAGCAAAAATGATTTTGCAGGTGCATGATGAACTTCTGTTCGAAGCTCCCGCGAAAGAATCTTCCAAACTGCAAAAACTGGTGAAAGAAGAGATGGAAGGCGTGTACGAACTGGCCGTCCCGATTGTGGTGGAAATTGGCGTTGGCCCGAACTGGAGAGACTTGGACTAACCTAAGACTTGTTGACCTGAGCTTCTCTTGCTTGTCCTCCGGCGCCGTTCCCTAAAATGGGGTCTTTTACGGATAGCGCACCGTCTCAGAAATGTGTCTAAATCTCCGTGGATATCTTTGTGCTTCCCGCCCACGCCTAAACGGGGAACGCCGCGCTTGGTTCCCCTGATGTCGGTAACTGGCTTTATTGGTTGAGAAAACTCCACGCCCAGTCCAGAGCGAGGTCCTTCATGCGCCGGATGTTGCTATTGATTGCTGTGCCCTGTCTTCCTCTGTACGTGATTGGTTGCGCCGCTACCACCTCGGTGACTCGGCCGATCACGGTGACCGTGTCACCTACTGTTGCGAGTGTTCCTGTAGGGCAGACACAGGCATTTATTGCCACCGTCACGGGAACGCCCAATACGGGCGTGACGTGGACGCTCACGCAGGGCGGCGCGGCCTGTTCGCCGGGATGTGGGACAATCGCGCCAACCAGCACCACGAGCGGCACCCCCACAACCTACACTGCGCCAGCGACCCCACCGGCGCAGGGCGGAACGATCAGACTCACCGCCACTTCAGCGGCGGACACGACGAAATCCGCTTCTGCAACCATCACCATCGCACAAAATGTCAGCATTTCAGTCTCGCCTTCGACGGCGAATGTCGGCGTGGGCGCGACTCAGGCGCTTACTGCAACGGTTACCGGAACGAACAATACGAACGTCACCTGGACGCTGACGCAGGGTGGTGCGTCGTGTACACCGGGATGCGGGACGATTGCACCGACGAGCACGGCCAGTGGCGCACCGGCAACGTACACGGCGCCAACAACGTTGCCGGCTAGCCCAACCGTGACCGTAACAGCCACGTCCGCAGCGGACAATACAAAGTCGGCGTCCGCGACCATCACGATTACGCAGACAGTGGCCGTCACCGTCTCGCCGACAACGGCGACCGTTATCGTGGGGCAGACTCAAGCGTTCACAGCCACCGTCACTGGTACAAACAACACAGGCGTCACATGGACTCTTTCGCAAGGCGGAGCGGCGTGTTCGCCGGGATGCGGAACAATCGCCCCAGCCAGCACAACGAGCGGCATTCCCACCACCTACACTGCGCCCGCGACCTTGCCAGCTATCCCGAATGTAACCGTCACGGCGGCATCCGTTGCAGATCCAACCAAGTCCGCTTCGGCCGCGGTCACAGTGACCACACAAACTACCGGCGTCGTCGCCGTCAGCCCCAGCACAGCCAACGTAGAAGTTTTCACCACCCAGCAGTTCTCAGCCACCATCAATGGCCAGCCGAGCACTGCTGTGACCTGGCAAGTGAACCAGACCACGGGGGGAAACACCATCACCGGGACGATTTCAACCAGCGGTCTTTACAGCGCGCCGCACTCCATCTCGAACAGCATCATTCAACCCAATGGCGCTCCCGTGACCGTGCAAGTGACCGCTGTTTCCACCGCGAATCCGGCGAATTCCGGGTCCGCGACAGTCACGATCACCGTACCCGGCAAGAGCCCCGAGGGTGCTCCGATAGAACTAGGCACTTCTGGCAGCAACGCGCTGGACTTCAATACCACGGGCAAAGGAACCACCTGCTGCGGCGGTACCCTGGGATCCCTGGTGGCTAGCGGAGCCACTCAATACATCCTCAGCGCCGATCACGTACTGGCTCGAAGCAGCGCCGGAGCGCCCGGCGAAGCCATCCTGCAACCCGGCACCATTGACACAAACTGCAGCACGCAAGGAACGGCGACTGTCGCCAACCTGACGCAAGGATCTTTTAGCCAGCAAAATCCCACATTCGCCACAGTGGACGCCGCGATCGCTCAAGTGGCTTCCGGCATGGTTGATTCCACCGGAAAAATCCTCATGCTGGGCAACGCTGTGGATTCTACCGGAGTTCCCGTTCCCGGAGCGCCCCAGGCTGGACAGGGCCAAGCCTCAACCGTTGGCTTGGCGGTGGCAAAGTCCGGCCGAACCACCGGCTTGACGTGTTCTACGGTCCTGGCCACGAATCTCAGCACGAGCGTGCAATACTCGACGAACTGTGATGGCACGGGAACCATTTTCAATGTTACATATACGAATCAGGTGGACGTGGCGGGCGGCGATTTCTCAAGCGGCGGAGACTCCGGATCGCTCATCGTTACCCAAAGCAACGCCACTCCTGTTGCACTGCTCTTCGCCGGGTCCACCTCAGACACCGTGGGCAATCCCATTGCGGACGTTTTGACCTTCTTCGCTTCCAATGGTCACACGCTCAGTTTTGTTGGCGGAAGCCGCGGGCCGGGAGCCACTCCGCAAGTCATTGGCTGCATGCTTCCCGGGCCTCAGGCAGGGATGGCCGCGCGTCTTGCGGTACAGAAAGCCACGCCGTCCACCGAGGCGGTCGCCCATGCAACGGCTGCGCGCGATGCGCATGGCACGGAATTGCTGGGCCATCCTGAAGTACAAGCCGTTGGCGTAGGAGCAAGTTACGACAATCCGGGCCAGCCGGCGATTTTGCTTTTTGTAACAAAAGGGCAGCCGCGAACGAGTCTCCCTGCTGTGGTGGATGGCGTTCGCACGCGCATATTGGAAGGCGAGCTCTTCTCGCAGCGCGGATTGCTCTCACCCGAGGAGAGCGCCGCGCTCGAGCAATCCGCGGCACCGCCACAACTCGTTTACTCCATCCCTGAGACAGAAGTTGTGCGCGCCAAGGTCGTGCATGCGGCGCATGTGGACGAATTGATGAGGATGAACGGCGTGCAGGGCGTGGGCATCACATCGAGCGTGGACTCGCCGGGCGAGGCCGCGCTGATGATTTTCCTGATCGAAGGGATACCGCATCCGGCTATCCCGCCCGTTATCGACGGCCTCAGGACCCGCATCCGTGTGAGCAGCCGCTTCCACGCCGGTCTCGATGGGACCGGATCACAACGAGCCTGCCCGGTGCCGAGACCGAAAAGAAAGCGCCCAACCCCGCAGCCAAATCGAACTGCAGGCTTGAACCCGAAGCTATAGCCGTACATATGAAGGGGGAAACCAGCCCCTGGGCTTTCTTATCTTAAAGCTTCCCTTCACAGTGATGCGGGCGTAGAATCCGCTCAAAATCAAGCCGAATTCGCTCCTTCGGCGGTGCTCGACCTGTCGGGAGGATGCTATGCGCCGGACGCTCTTTGTTGCGAGTGCGATGTTTCTCTGCGGAATTGTTTTCCCAAGACCAAATTTTACGCAGGAAAAAGCCGCATCTACAGAACCAAAAATGACGGAGGAGGACACCGCTAAGAAGAATCCCATTCCGCCAACGGCCGAGAGCCTGGCGGAAGCGCGGAAAATGTTCGGGTACAATTGCGCGATGTGTCATGGAAAAACCGGCGACGGCAAAGGCGACCTTGCCGCAGACATGAAACTCGAACTTCGGGACTGGCGTGATCCGGCTTCTCTCGAGAAGCTGACCGATGGCGAACTCTTTTGGATTATTAGTAACGGAAAAGGGAAAATGCCGGGAAATGGCGAACGCGATAAGGAAAGAATGCGCTGGAACTACGTGAACCTGGTGCGTTCTTTCGCTAAGAAAGACGCTGCGGCCGCAGACAAGCCCAAGACCGAGAACCCCCAGCCTTAAATCTGCGAATGCTCGCCCTTACACTGGATGTCCTGGGCCGCCGGCGCGATTTGCAGGTCTTACCACCGCGTGACGGCTCATGGGGCCGTGATATGCTCACCTAGAGAAATTCTGAAAGGAGCAAACGGATGGCCCACGCGCCGCAATTTTTGAAGCTGGTCAATGAAACGAAGAAAAAGGTCAAAGAAACGAATGTAGCCGACGTCAAACGCCGCATGGACGCGGGAGAAAAGCTTCTTCTCTTGGACGTTCGCGAGGACAATGAATGGGCCAACGGCCACATCCCCGGAGCGATCCACTTGGGAAAAGGCATCATTGAACGCGACATCGAGCAGCAAGTGCCCGATACTAGCGTAAAACTCATCCTGTACTGCGGCGGCGGATTCCGTTCGGCGCTGGCCGCCGAGAATCTTCAGAAAATGGGCTACTCGAACGTGGAATCCATGGACGGTGGCTGGAAAGGCTGGGTGTCCGCCGGATTGCCCACGGCCAGGGGCTAGCAACTTAGTTCGTTTTGATTCTCTCTAGAAAAATTGGCTGGGGCGGGAGGATTCGAACCTCCACCATCCTCATTAACAGTGAGGTGTCCTACCGATTGGACCACGCCCCAGCGGGTGGCAATCCGCCAGGATTGCAGGAAAACGCTGGAAGTAGGCGGGCTTGGCCGCAAAAAAATGCGGGCAAGGCTGATTTTAAGATACCACGAATGCGCTGAACCGCGCGAGGCCCGCGAGAAAATTAAATCAAACAAAACCTGCATCGAACGCACCCTTGAAGTTGTCAGAAGCTCAAGAAGCCACAAGCGCGAGAGCCCTGGCAACATTCAGGTCTTCCCCTGATGCAGATCGCCAAAGCAGTTTCGCGATGCGCCATAAATTTGAATTTTTCATCCGAAAAGTTGTTTCAAATCTCACGATGCAAAAATTCCCCGAAAAAGTAGCGGCTTGGATATTGCATTCCATAAAATTTTATCGGAAAATATGCGGTCAAAGATGGCCCGGGTTTTTGCGCTTCCCGGTTAACACGTGGGACGCCCTAGCATAGGGCCCTTTCAGTGCGCTCCCCGCCAAAGTGCAAAAACGAACATGGCACAGATTTTTCATAGAAGCACGAACCTTATCTCTAGATTTAGTGTCTTTTCGTTTTTTTTCATCATGGGTTTTGCTGTCCTGGCGGTGCTGGCGGCGGCGCGCTCTCCTTATTTAACGCGGCAGAACATTACTCGCGAGCAGCCTGTGCAGTTCAGCCATAAACATCACGTCGGAGACGACGGAATTGACTGCCGCTATTGCCATACGAGCGTGGAAACTTCCGCTTTTGCCGGGATTCCGCCCACGAAGACCTGCATGAATTGCCATTCCGTGCTCTTTAACAACGCCGGTTACCTGGAGCCGGTTCGTGAAAGCTATCGTGACGACAAATCGATCCGGTGGGTGAAAATCCACCGGCTTGCGGATTTTGTTTATTTCGATCACAGCATTCACGTGAACAAAGGCGTGGGATGCAGCACCTGCCACGGGCACGTGGACGACATGCCGCTCGTCTTTCAAGCCGACACGCTGTTGATGCAGTGGTGTTTGGATTGTCACAGGAATCCGGAGGCGGTGCTGCGTGAAAATCCGGAAGACGTCTACAACATGAATTGGAAGGCCCCAGCCAACCAGGAAGAAATCGGAAAGAGACTCGCGCAGGAGCGACACATTCGGACCACAGCCGAGCTGACAAGTTGCTCGACCTGTCACCGCTGATGAAACGTATGAGCGATCAAGCACAACCAGAACACAAAGAAGATAGGCCGTCTCCAGACGAACACCTGGACAACGTGTCTTCGGCGCGTCGGCGTCTGGATCTAGCGGCCGTCCGCACCCAGCTGCAATCGAAGACCGGCAAGCAGTATTGGCGCACGCTCGAAGAACTCGCCTGCGATCCGGCCTTTGAGGAACTGCTTCACCGCGAGTTTCCTCGCCAGGCGCCCTCGGAATGGGATGATTCCGTGGACCGGCGCGATTTCCTGAGGCTGATGGCGGCATCGCTGGCGCTCGCGGGCCTCTCCGGCTGCGGCCGCGCGCCGGAGCAATACATCGTTCCCTACGTCAAGCAACCGGATGGCGTAGTTCCGGGCAACCCGCAGTTTTATGCCACGGCCATGCCGTTTGGCGCCGACGCCATTGGCCTGCTCGTGGAGAGTCACGAGGGGCGGCCAACCAAGATTGAAGGGAATCCTGACCATCCTTCAAGCCTTGGCGCTACGAATGTGTTTGCGCAAGCCTCCATCCTGGACCTTTATGATCCCGATCGCGCGCAAACAGCAACCAAAGCCGGGGAGATTCAGACGTGGTCGCAGTTTCTGGACGCCGCGCAATCACTCGCCAGCACACTGCGGGCAACGCGAGGCGAAGGGCTCCGCATTCTCAGTGGAATCATCAATTCGCCCTTGCTTGCCGCGGATTTGCAAAACCTTCTGACTCTGTATCCCATGGCGAAATGGCATCAATGGGAACCGGCCGTCGGAGATGGAACGCGCGAGGGTACAAAGCTCGCTTTCGGGAATTACGTCAACACGGTGTATCGCCCGGAGAATGCCGAGGTCATCCTTTCGCTTGACTCCGATTTCCTCGCCAGCGGGCCCGGCAATGTCCGCTACATGCGAGAGTTTTACCGGCGCCGCAAGCTGGATCAGTTCAACGGAGCGGATCGCCTCGGTCTCGAGATGAGCCGCCTCTATGTCGTCGAGCCTACGCCCTCGGTTACGGGCTCGAGCGCGGACCATCGGTTGCCACTGCGCAGCGTGGAAATCGAGCAGTTCGCACGCGCGTTGGCGGCGAAGCTCGGGTTGGGAGGCAGCGGGAAGCTCGCCCACGACACCGAGAAGTGGCTCGATGCCGTAGTAAAGGATTTGAAGAAGTATCCCCGCCGCAGCCTGGTCGTCGCGGGCGAGCAGCAACCTGCCGAAGTGCATGCGCTCGTCCACGTGGTGAACCATGCCCTCGGCAACGTTGGCACCACGCTGTATTACACGGAGCCGGTCGAGGCGCACCCCGTCAATCACCTGAATTCTTTGCGCGAGCTTTGTGCGGACATCGATGCCGGCAAAGTCACCACACTGCTGATTCTTGGCGTCAACGCCGTCTATACGGCGCCGCACGACTTCGATTTTGCTTCCAAGCTGCGCTTTGACGAAAAGCTGAAAGGCAAAAAGATCGAAACGGTTATTCAAGTCAGCCCGCATTTTGACGAGACTTCGCAGTATTGCGACTGGCACGTCGCGGAATCGCATTATCTAGAAACCTGGGGCGATGCCCGCGCTTTTGACGGCACCGTCAGCGTCATTCAGCCGCTCATCGCGCCGCTCTACCGCACGCATTCTGTGCACGAAGTGCTTGCCGCGTTTACCGACAAACCGGGCCTCTCGGCTTACGATGCGGTTCGTAACCGGCTGAAGGCCGCGAATCCTTCCGCCGATTTCGAAAAGTTCTGGCGCAAAACGCTGAACGATGGCGTGGTGGCTGGGACTGCATTTGCTCCCATCAATGTTTCGCTGAAATTCAATCCCGCAAGCCTTCCCCCGGCCAAGGAGAGTCCCTCCGGCGAACTCGAATTCCTTTTCCGCCCGGATCCCAGCATTTATGACGGTCGCTTTGCGAATAACGGATGGCTTCAGGAATTGCCCAAGCCCGTCACCAAGCTCACTTGGGACAACGCGGCGTTGGTCAGTCCAAAGACCGCAGAGAAGCTCGGTGTCACGCACAGCATCCCTTCGCGCGGCGGCGAACACGGCCAGATTCTCTCGAACGTCGTGGATATTTCGCTTTCCGGAAGCAAAGTCACCGCCGCGGCGTGGATCCTGCCCGGCCAAGCCGAAGGCGTTGTGGTTCTTCCGCTTGGGTATGGGCGCAAAAAAGCCGGATACACCGGCACAAACAAAGGTTTCAACGCTTACGTTGTGCGCGCGTCGAACGCTCTCTGGGCCGCGAGTGCGTCATCCAGCGTGATCCGAAAAACTGGCGATGATTATCCGCTTGCCTGCACGCAGTATCACTTCAACATGGAAGGCCGCCACATTCTCGTTTCCGGCACGCTGGACGAGTACCACAAGAATCCCAATTTCGCTCACGAACACGAGGAACTTCCGCTCATAAACGATTCTCTCTACAAAGGCGAGGCGGAATTCCCGTACAAGCGCGACAAATGGGCGATGGCTATTGACCTGAATAGCTGCAACGGCTGCAATGCCTGCGTCATCGCTTGCCAGGCGGAAAACAATATCGCGGTAGTGGGCAAAGAACAGGTGATGCGGGGACGCGAGATGCACTGGATTCGCGTGGATCGCTACTATGCGAACACACTCTCTGCTGCCAGCGGCAAATCCACGGGCGATCCCTCCGAATATCAGCCGGCGCTCGACAATCCCGACACTTTCTTCCAGCCAGTTCCTTGCCAGCAGTGCGAAAACGCGCCCTGCGAGCAGGTCTGTCCCGTGGGCGCCACCGTTCACAGCGCGGAAGGCCTGAACGATATGGTCTACCAGCGCTGCGTCGGGACGCGCTATTGCTCGAACAACTGTCCCTATAAAGTGCGCCGCTTCAATTTCCTGCGCTTCCAGGACTGGGAAACTCCGCAATTCAAGCTCATGCGCAATCCGGAAGTGACCGTCCGCAGCCGCGGCGTCATGGAAAAATGCAGCTACTGCGTCCAGCGCATCGACAAAGCACGCATCGAAGCAGACGAAAAGAATCAGCCCGTTGCCGACGACGCCATCGCCACGGCCTGCGAACAAGCTTGCCCCTCGCAAGCCATCGTTTTCGGCAACGCCAATGATCCCAATAGCCGCGTTTCCAAGTTGCGTGCACAGCAGCGCAACTACCAGATTATGCCCGAGCTGAATTCGCGCCCGCGCACCACCTACCTGGCGGCGGTCCGCAATCCGAATCCGGAACTGGAGAGCGCATGAGCGCCAGCCAGCCGCCAATCGATTCTCCTGAAATCCGCCGGCTGACGCCCGTGTTAGGCCCGGGTCACACCTTCGGGTCGGTGACCGACAAAATCAGCTCCATCGTTCTCACCCGCCCCACTTCCTTCGGCTGGTACATTGGCTTCGCGCTTTCCTTTGGCTTCACCGCATTGATGACTATCGCCATCGGCTGGCTATTCACCAAGGGCGTCGGTATCTGGGGCATCAACATTCCCATCGGCTGGGGATTCGCCATCGTCAACTTCGTTTGGTGGATCGGTATCGGCCACGCGGGCACGCTCATCTCCGCCATCTTGTTCCTGCTGAATCAAAAGTGGCGCACTTCGATCAATCGTTTTGCCGAAGCCATGACGCTCTTCGCCGTTGCGTGCGCGGGCATCTTTCCACTGATTCACACCGGCCGCCCGTGGATGGCGTACTACATGTTCCCTTATCCCAGCACGATGGGGCTTTGGCCACAATTTCGCAGCCCGCTTATCTGGGACGTCTTTGCGGTTTCCACTTATGGCACGGTTTCCCTGCTCTTCTGGTTCGTCGGGCTCATTCCGGATTTGGCAACGCTCCGCGATCACGCCACCACCAAATCAAAGCAACTCATTTACGGCATGCTGGCCATGGGCTGGCGCGGTTCCGTTCGCCATTGGCACCGCTATCAATCCGCGTATCTGCTTCTCGCTGGATTGGCCACCCCGCTTGTTCTCAGCGTGCACTCCGTGATCAGCTTCGACTTTGCCGTCGGAATTGTTCCTGGATGGCACACCACCATCTTCCCCCCCTACTTTGTCGCCGGCGCAATCTATTCCGGCTTCGCCATGGTGCTGTCTATCGCCATCCCCCTGCGCAAGGCGTACGGCCTTGAGGACTTCATTACCATGCGGCACCTCGACAACATGGCTAAAGTCATGCTCGCCACGGGCCTCATCGTCGCTTACGGCTATTTCTTTGAGTTTTTCTTGTCTCTTTACAGTGGCAACAAGTTTGATGTGTTCCTGGTGCAGCAGCGGCTGCACGGCCCCTACTCTCATTTCTACTATGCCCTGATTCTGTGCAACATCCTTCTGCCGCAGTCCCTCTGGTCTTACAGATTGCGCCACAATGTCGTGTTCCTCTTCTTGATGTCTCTTGTCGTTAACACGGGCATGTGGCTCGAGCGTTTCGTCATCGTTGTCATCAGCCTCACCCGCGATTTCACGCCTTCGGCCTGGGGCCGCTACCAGCCAACCTTCTGGGATTGGGCCACGTTCACCGGCACCATCGGATTCTTTGTCATGCTCCTCTTCCTGTTCGTGCGTGTTCTTCCTGCGATTTCCATCGCGGAAATGCGCGAACTCGTTGCGGAAACATCCGAGGAAGAAAAGTAATGGAACAGCACCGTTCCCACATTTACGGCGTCATGGCGGAGTTCGATACTCCCGAGCAACTGATTCATGCCGTGGAGAAGACTCGCGCCGCCGGGTATCGCCGCATGGACGCGTATACGCCGTTTCCTGTGGAAGGCCTCGCTCATGCCATGGGCCTGAAACGCAACATGGTGCCATTCATAACGCTCCTTGGCGGGCTTTTCGGTGGTCTTGGAGGTTTTGGCTTCCAGTGGTGGGCAAATGTTGTCTCCTACCCCGAGAATATCGGCGGCAGGCCGTTGAACAGCTGGCCGGCGTTCATTCCCGTGACTTTCGAGCTGACTATCTTGGGCGCTTCCCTTTGTGCGGTGTTCGGGATGCTTGCGCTAAACCGCTTGCCTCAGCCGCATCACCCCGTTTTCAACCTGAAGCGCTTCGTCCATGCCACATCCGATCGCTTCTATGTCTGCATCGAGGCGCGCGACCCGAAATTCCATATTGTCGAGACGGCCCGCTTCCTTCAAGGCTTGCATCCGCATCACGTCAGCGAGGTGACCGATGACTAGCTCCTCGCGCGTTCTCGTTGTGGCTTGTGCCGCGGCGGCGTTTCTTCTTTCCGGAGGTTGCCGCTATCTCAAGCAGGACATGGCCAATCAGCCCAAGAATCTCCCCCTTTCTCCTTCGGATTTCTTCGAGGATGGACGATCGGAGCGGCCCTTGGTGGAAAACACCGTGGCCCACGGCTCGATTGCGGACGATGCGCTCTTCGTTCCCAAGGAATCAAACGCTTTTCCGCTGCCTATAAATCAGGAACTTCTCGATCGCGGCCAGAACCGCTATAAGATTTTCTGCATGCCGTGTCACGGTCTGCAGGGTGACGGCAACGGCATAATCTCCATGCGCGGAATGAAGCATCCGCCTAGCTTTCATCAGGACCGCCTCCGCCAGACGACAAACGGTTATCTTTTCGACGTGATTACCGATGGCTTCGGCGCAATGTATGGCTATTCCGCGCAGATTCCGCCGCGTGACCGTTGGGCCATAGTTGCCTATGAACGTGCGTTGCAACTGAGCCGCAACGCCAAAGTCGCGGACCTGCCCGCGGAACTCCGCGAAAAACTGAATCATTCAGGAAGCTCCAGGGATTCCACAGGAGGCCATAACTGATGGCCGTTCAAGAATATCCTGCGCCGGAAAGCATCAGCCGCCTGCAAACGCGTGCGTTTGGCGTCGGCGCCATCGCCTTGCTGCTGGCGATTTATGGGGCTGTCCATTCACCGCAAACCTTTTTTGCTTCCTATTTGATGAGTTTCCTTTTGTTTCTGGGGCTTGCACTGGGCTCTCTTGGTCTGGTCATGCTGCAACACCTGACCTCCGGCCATTGGGGAATCATCATCCGGCGTCCCCTCGAATCCGCCACCCGCACGCTCCCATTGCTTGCCGTCGCCTTTTTGCCCATCGCCATTTTCGGCATGCGCTACCTTTATACCGGGCATGGTGATGATAAAGGCTGGCTGAACGCTCCAGCGTCGGGCGAAGGCGCGCTCTCCGCCTTTCAAAAAAACTATTTAACGCACAATGGTTACCTGATTCGCGCGGTCATCTATTTTGCCGTGTGGCTCGCCCTGATGTTCATCTTCAACGTTTTGTCGAAACAGCAGGACATCAACCGGACGGATCGGGCGTTGCGGCAACGTTTTAAGATACTCGCCGGACCCGGAATCATTCTCTATGTCTTTGCCATGAGCTTCGCCGCCATCGACTGGGTCATGTCCATCTCTCCGCACTGGGCTTCCACCATCTATGGATTTATTTTTGTTGGTGCGCAGCTCATCTCCTCCCTGTCGCTCATGATCGCGGTGGTCGTGTTGCTCGCTCGCTCCGAGCCTTTTTCCGGCATCCTTCAGCCGCGCCATCTCCACGACCTGGGCAAGCTGCTTCTCGCATTTGTGATGCTTTGGGCCTATTTCGATTTCTCTCAACTACTCATCGTCTGGTCCGGCAACCAGCCCGAAGAGATCAGCTTCTACCGTACGAGGCTGTATGGCGAATGGGGCGTCGTCGCCGTGATCGTGGTCGTCTTCCACTTCTTTGTTCCTTTTTTCCTGCTTCTTTCGCAAGACCTGAAACGCAGAGCTCAGATTCTTTCCAAAATCGCCGTGTGGCTGATCGTCATGCGGCTCGTCGATCTTTTCTGGATGACCAGGCCGGAATTCACCTCGAGCGCGGTGCCCTCATGGCTTGACCTGGTATTGCCCATCGCTCTGGGCGGGTTGTGGCTCGGCTTCTTCGCTTTTAATTTGAAGCAGTGCCCGCTACTGCCACTCGGCGATCCCAAATTAGAGGAGGCCATTGAACAGCACCATGAGTGAGCATCACAAGACCGCGGAAACGCCCAGTGGCGCGCCTCGTCACTCCGACGTTTCGTTCGAGGAACGCGATATTAAGGTGGGAACCATCTACTGGTATCTCATCGCCTTGGGCTTGGCCACCGTCATCGCCTTGATAGTTTGCATATTCATTTTGCGTTTCACCTCCAACCTCGCTGCCTCCTCGGATGCGCCGCCACCTCCCTCGCGCGCGGCTCTCGCCAAGGATTACCCGCCGGAACCGCGCCTGCAGGGCGTCCCCGGCCACGATACGGATCCTCAAAAGGACTTGCGCAATAAACTCAAAGCAGACATTGACGCGAATGAAAAATTGGAGTGGATCGACAAAAATGCCGGCATCGCGCAGATTCCCGTCGAAGACGCGATGAAAATCGTCGCAGAGAAGGGTTTGCCTTCTTTTGCAACGCCTTCGGCGGAGAAGAAGAAATAAGCAAATGAGAAAGACCCGCTACATTTTCGGAGTCCTCGCGTTGCTCGCAGCTTCCTCTGCGCCGCAAGCTCAGACCGTTCCCAGTAATGTCGGACCGACCTCCGCCATGATGCCTCCCGCCTTGCAGAACGTCGGTTTCGAGCCGTCTCTGAATGGCCAGATGCCGCTCGATTTGCATTTCCGCGACGAAACCAGGCGCGACGTTCAGCTTCGCGAGTTTTTCGGCCAGAAGAAGCCCGTGGTGTTGGCCTTCGTTTATTACCGCTGCCCGATGTTGTGCGACCAGATTCAGATGGGCGTCGTCGGCACTCTGCGCATGCTTTCTTTCAACCCCGGCCGCGACTACGAAGTGGTTTTTATTAGCTTTGATCCGCACGACACGCCTGAGCTTGCCGCCGAGAAAAAGCAAGCTGCCCTCGCCCGCTTTCACCGGCCGGAGACGGTTTCGGGATGGCATTTCCTCACAGGTTCGCAGGAATCCATCGATGCCATCACGCGCGCGGCGAATTTCCGGTTCCGCTACGACGCCAAATCTAAATTATTCGCGCACGCCAGCGGCGTGATGCTCTTGACCTCCGACGGCCGCATCTCGCGTTACTTTTATGGCGTCGAATACCCCGGCCGCGACATGCGCCTCGGCCTGGTGGACGCTTCTGCCGGAAGGATTGGTTCTCGCATCGATCACGTCCTGCTGTTCTGTTATCACTATGATCCATCGAGCGCAAAATACAGCGCGTCCATTCTCAGGATCATCCGCATCGGCGGCATCTTGACCATTTTTACGATTGCCGGGGGAATTTGGATTTTCCGGGGCCGCGAACTTCACGCGGACCACTCGAACCTGCAAGGAGCGCACTAGAGCCGTGCAATCGCAATTGCCATTGTATCCGCCGGAGGCGTCCAACTTCGCGCCTCATGTGGACGGCCTGATGGTTTACATCACGTCTATCTGCGTCTTCTTCGCTTTCGCCATCACCTGCGTCATCATCTATTTCTTCTTCAAGTACCACCGCAAGGCTCAGAATGCCGTGGGCTTTCCCATCCACGGGGATGCGCGCCTTGAAGCCGCATGGATCATCGTTCCGTCCATCCTGGCGCTCACCATGTTTAGCTGGGGCGCCGCCGTCTACGTGGACTATCGTCACTCGCCCCCGGACGTGCTCGATATCTACGTCATCGGCAAGCAGTGGATGTGGAAGGCGCAGCAGCCCAACGGCTTGAAAGAGATTAACGAACTGCACGTTCCCGTCGGGCGCAACGTCCGCCTGACGCTGGCCAGTGAAGATGTGATCCACGATTTCTTCGTGCCGGCATTCCGCGTGAAGATGGATGTGGTGCCCGGTCATTACAACACCATGTGGTTCCGTCCCACCAAGCCGGGCCGCTACCATTTCTTCTGCTCGCAGTATTGCGGCACGAATCACGCCTTAATGGGCGGGTGGGTTATTGTCATGGAACCGACCGACTACGCAGAATGGCTCTCTGGTTCCGGGGGCGCTGAAGCCAATCCCGTTGCCGCCGGCGAAAAACTTTTCGCGGATAAAGCCTGTGCCACCTGCCACCTGGCTAACGGCACTGGCCGCGCTCCTTCCCTTAGCGGAGTTTACGGGGCTAAAGTCCTCCTGGCCGATGGCACCACCGTCACTGCCGACGACGCCTACATCCGCGAATCGATTCTCCAACCCAATGCAAAGATTGTGGCCGGCTCCCAGCCGCTCATGCCCACGTTCCAGGGACAGTTGACTGAGGAGCAGATCCTCGCGCTCACCGCTTACATCAAGTCACTGCAATCGCAGCCCGTTCCCGCCAAGGGATCCGGGGTTGCGGCGTCGTCCACAGGAAAGAAATAACGATGAATCAGACGCCTCCATCACCGGGCTTTCACCTG